>Ga0209172_10002548_pt1 | contig 31512 bp, 26 predicted proteins | sample LarsenN4metaG_FD_184113 | JGI IMG/M metagenome (GOLD analysis project Ga0209172, IMG submission 184113) | Hot spring sediment bacterial and archeal communities from British Columbia, Canada, to study Microbial Dark Matter (Phase II) - Larsen... ... | reverse complement strand
AACGCGCCAGGCCTTCAAGCTCGGCGCGCTCCGCCGCCGCCAATATGATCGGGGTCGCTTCAGGGATGCCGCTCATGCATCCTTGAATCACGACTCAGTCATCAGCGATAGTCGGTACTAGGGTCCCACCACCTTCACGACAGCGTCGGTCAACCGCGTCAGTTCGGGAGCGCCGATGGTCAGCGCCGGCGTCAGGTAGACGACATTGCCGAACGGCCTGACGAACACCCCCTCCTGCACGAAGCGCGCCCGTAGCGCGTCGAGATCGTCGATCTGCTCCATCTCGACAACGCCAATGGCACCCATGACGCGCACATCCCTGACGCCTGACATGCTGCGGCACGGAGCAAGCTGCTCTGCCATCTGGGTTGAGATCGCGGCGGCCTGCGCAAGTCGCGGCTCCCGCTCGAACAGGTCGAGCGAGGCATTGGCGGCCGCGCAGGCGAGCGCGTTGGCCATGAAGGTCGGCCCGTGCATCAGCGCATGCCCGGGATCGTCCGACCAGAACGCATCGAAGACCTTCGACCGGGCGATGGTGGCGGCGAGCGGCAGCGTGCCGCCGGTCAGCGCCTTGCCCACCGTGATGATGTCCGGAACCACGCCAGCCTGTTCGCACGCGAATAGGGTTCCGGTGCGCCCGAACCCGGTGAAGATCTCGTCAAAGATCAGCAGCACATCGTAGCGGTCCGCCATGGCACGCAGGCGCCCAAGCACGTCGGCCGCGTGGAACAGCATGCCTCCCGCACCCTGCACCAGCGGCTCGACGATGATGCCGGCGATCTCTCCGGCATGGCGTTCCAGGAGCTGCGTCAGCGCTGCCGATGGTTCCTCGCCGGTCGGCAGGTCGGCCAGGACATGCGCCGGCAGGAGTCCGCGGAACGCCGCGTGCATGCCGGCGTCGTCGCTCACCGCCATCGCGCCGATGGTGTCGCCGTGGTAGCCACCTCTGAAGGCGACGAATTGGGTGCGGCCGCGGAGTCCCCGGTTGAGCCAGTATTGTACCGCCATCTTGAGCGCGACCTCGACCGCGACCGAGCCGGAGTCGGCGAAGAACACCCGGTCGAGGTCTCCGGGCATCCGAACCGCCAGACGCCGCGCCAGCGTCAGCGCCTGTTCGTGCACGATCCCGCCGAACATGATGTGGGGCATCTGCGCGAGCTGTCGCTCGACTTCGGCCCGGATATGGGGGTGATTGTAGCCGTGACAGGCGGTCCACCACGAGGCGATGCCGTCGATCAGCTCGCGACCGTCCGCCAGCATCATGCGGCAGCCGTCGGTGCGCACGACCGGCAGCGGCGGGCGCGCCGTCTTCATCTGCGCATAGGGCAGCCAGATGTTGGGAAGCCCGGCCTGGTACCAGTGGTTCCGATCCATGAGGCGGCTATTATAGGAGAAACATGCCCTCGCTCGACGAATTCGCCACCCGAAAGCTCGCCGAGTTCGAGCGCGCGCACCTGCGGCGCGGACTCGTCCCCACCGCGCGAGCCGATGGCATCCGGGTCGAGCGCGGCGGACGCCCGCTGTTGTCGTTCTCGTGCAACGACTATCTCGGGCTGACCCAGCATCCGGCATTGAAGGCGGCGGCGATCCGCGCCATCGAGCAATACGGCACCGGTGCCGGCGCCTCCCGCCTTGTCACCGGCAATCACCCGCTCTATCCGGCGTTGGAATCGCGGCTCGCCCGCTGGAAGGGGACTGCGGCGGCCTGCGTCTTCGGCTCCGGTTACCTTGCCAATGCGGGGATCGCTCAGGCCCTGGTCGGCCGCGATGACCTGATCCTGATCGACGAGCTGGCGCATTCCAGCCTGTGGACCGGCGCCCGGCTGTCGCGCGCGAGTGTTCACACTTTTCGCCACAACGACGCGGGCCACGCGGCGGATCTGCTTCAACGGCACCGGTCCGGCCATGGCCGCGCATTGATCGTGACCGAAAGCGTGTTCTCCATGGATGGCGATCGCGCCCCGTTGGCCGCGCTGTCGGACCTCGCGCGGCAGAACGACAGCTGGCTGATGGTCGACGACGCGCACGAGCTTTGCTTCGATCATCCGCAGACCGCCGCGGTACCCTTGCGTATCGGCACCCTGTCGAAGGCGCTTGGCGGCTATGGCGGCTACCTGTGCGCGTCGCAGCCGGTCATCGATCTGATGCAAAACCGCGCGCGCACGCTGATCTATTCCACCGGACTTCCTCCGGCCGTGGCGGCGGCTGCGATTGCCGCCATCGACCTGATCGAGCAGACCCCCGGACTGGCTGCGGCCCCACAGGCGAAGGCGAGCCTGTTCACGCGGTCCGCCGGCCTGCCCCACGCGAGCAGCGCAATCGTGCCGGTGCTGATCGGCGAAGCCTCGGCCGCCCTGGAGGCTTCGCGGCTGTTGGAGGACGAGGGCTTTCTCGTTGTTGCGATCCGTCCGCCGACGGTGCCTGAAGGCACCGCGCGGTTGCGGCTCGCGTTCAACGCGCACCATCCCGATGCCGAGATTGAACGACTCGCCGAGGTTGTTCGCCGGCGCATCCTCAGGCGTTGAACCGTGGCCGCGGTCTTCATCACCGGGACCGGTACCGATATCGGCAAGACGTTCATTGCCGCTGCGCTGATCCGGCATTTGCGCAACACTGGCAAGGCGGTCGATGCCTTCAAGCCGGTGGTGAGCGGCTTCGACGCGGCGCAGGCTGCGGCTACGGATCCCGGGCGGCTGCTGGCGGCGCTCGGACAGGAGGTGACCGCCGAGGCGCTCGATCGCATGTCGCCCTGGCGGTTTTCGGCGCCGCTGTCGCCGGACCTGGCGGCGCGCGCGGAGAACCGCTCCATCGACTTCACGGCGCTGGTCGATTTCTCCCGGCGCGTGGCCTATGGCCGCGGCACCGTCATCATTGAAGGGGTCGGCGGGGTCATGGTGCCGCTCGACGCGAACCGCACCGTGCTCGACTGGATATCGGCGGTGCGTGTGCCGGTCCTATTGGTCGCCGGCAGCTATCTCGGCACCATCAGCCATACCCTGACCGCCCTGCACGTTCTGGCACAGCGCAATGTCGACATCGCCGGCGTGGTGGTCAGCGAAAGCCCTGCACCGGGGGCGTCGCTCGCCGATACGGTGGTGACCATCGCGCGCTTTGCCGTCCCGATCGAAGTGATCGGACTGCCGCGGCTGCTGCCGGGTTCGACGCCGCCTGCGACCTTCCTGAGCAGCCTGGAGCGGCTGCTGTAACGGCACCCGAACGGTCACGACGGAGATTTCAGGCGCCGGATTTTTGTTTGCCCGTTTGCGGATTTCATGGAAACATTCCGCGGCGGGCGACTGTCTCTTTCGGCCGGGCGTCGCAGGGCTCCGGGCAGGGATATCCATGGTTTCGCACCTTCGTACGACTGCGGCAGGCTTGGTGCTCCTTGCCGCTGTAAGTGAGCCGGCGCTGGCGCAAGTGCCGGTCCTCCAGGGCGTCGGCGGCGTCCAGATCGAATATAAGGAGCCGACCAACGCGGCGCACACGCCGATCTACCAGCGATTGAAGAACCGGAGGGTGCTTGAGCAGTACAAGGAATTCATGTCTCCGCTCAAGCTGCGCCGCTCCCTTACGGTTGGTCTCCAGGGTTGCAACGGCGTCATCAACGCGATGTACAACTTCGGCGCCCAACGGATCACATACTGCTACGAGCTCATCGCCGACATGGCGCGGCAGATTGCCGAGACCGAAGTGCTTCCCGGGTTCCGGCGCGAGGACGCGGTGGTCGGCGGGTTCGTCAGCACGCTGCTGCACGAAACCGGTCACGCAATATTCCACCTTCTCGACATTCCGATTTTCGGGCGCGAAGAGGACGCCGCCGACGCGATTGCGGCCTATGTCGCGCTCCAGTTCGGAACGACGACCGCACGCAGGATATTGACCGGAACGGCCTTTGTCTGGCGGGCGTCGGAACTGGCAAAACGCAACCGCAGCAACCGGCGATTCGAGGACTATTCCGACGAACACGGGACCGACGCGCAACGCTTCTACAACACGCTGTGCATAGCGCTTGGAAGCGATCAGGTCGAGCGCACCAATGTGTTTTCAGACTTCGTGGAGTTGCTGCCGGAGCACCGGCGCGGGCACTGCGTTCGAGAATACAATCACGTGAAGCGGTCGTTTGCGCGGTTCGTGCTCCCGCACGTGGACGCTGCCCTCATGAAGAAGGTGCGCGCGACAGAATGGCTGAGGAACGATGACGGAACCGAATTGTCGCCGCCTCGCCCGACCGGACCGCAGGGCAGCCCGGGTCCCGGGGGACCAGGCCCGATGAGCCCCGGTCCCATGGGCCCCGGCTCGCCACGGCCGGGCCCGCCGACGCCGACGGGACCGCGCTGAACTCTGTCCGCTTGGCAAGCCGCACATCGGGTCGCGGCGTCTTGTCAACGTAGCGAAACAAACTCAATATTCGTCGCCGTCAAGTGACAGCGATGCGCACGGAGGAACCTTCATGAAGCTCTTTCACAGCCGATCCATACCGTCGATGTTGCTTGGCGCATGTGTCGCAGCTGCGCTCGTCGGGGCGGCGATCGCCCAGCCGCCGGTTCCGGGCGGAGGGCCTGGCGGCCCGGGCAAAGGCGCTCCCGGCCCGGGCGGCGGCGGTCCTGGACCGGGGGGGCCCGGCCCGGGCGGTCCAGGCGGGCCCGGCGGGCCGGGCGGCGGTACCCCTTCGCCGACGTTTGAGTTGCGCATGTGCAACAAGACCAACGACGTGCCGGTGATCTTCGTCGCCACCACATCGATCGTCGGGCAGCAATTCCGGGCGCAGGGCTGGTCGCAGGTCCAACGCGGCCAGTGCGCCTCGATGGGTCAGTTCCAGCGTCCGTCGGTCTGGTTTCACGCGCGCGATCCGAAAGGGATCACATGGGCCGAAAAGCCCGACGTGGATCTGTGCGTCAATCTGAACGGAGGCTTCGACTATTCCTGGCCCGGCTCCGGTCGGCAGTGCGCCCAGGGCGAGACCGGCGTCCCGTTCATCAAGATCGAGGTTGCTCCGAACATCAACCTGTTCACGATGACGTTGAACTGACGTTGGCGGCCGCGCGCCGTGAACGCAGCGAGGACCGCTCCGCCGGAACGGTCCTCGCTGTTTTGCGACGTCGCGAAACCGGCTCGGGCCGGAATCAGTCCGCCCGCAGTCGCGGACGGATATCGCCTCCATCGATCGGCACGCTTGATGCCGTCGCGGTAAAGCCTCTGACCGGGCCGGCGGGCGGCGGAAGCATGCCGGCCGCGGGACGAACGCCATGCAGAGTGGGCGCGGGTCCGGGCACGGTCGTCCGGCCGCGGGATGCGCCGGATTCGCCCGCCTGCGGTGTCCTGCTCATTTCCAGCATGACGTGCCCGTCGCCTTGTGCGAACGACGCCGGCATGACGGCAGCAACACCGATCAAGGTCGACGCTGCGAGGATACCGAGTTTCATTCCAGACTCCCTTCGTTCGGGCCGCTGAACCGCGTCCTGCGGGTGGCCCGGTTCAGGCTACCGGAGACGCACCAGATCCGGACGCACCAAGTATGACCACCGAGGCCCCGGTGTTGCAATTGTCCTTCCCATGAGCCGGGATTGTGTCGCGCTTGCGGCATTGTGCCGCCTTACCGAAAGTTAAGGCACTATCGGTCACGGAATCAGGACGCTTGACCCGGTGGTTTTGCGTGCTTGCAGGTCTTCGTGGGCCTGGCGCGCATCCTTGAGTGTGTATTTCTGATTGACCGGAATCTTGACCTTGCCGCTCGCGACCACATCGAAGAGGTTGTTGGCGATCGACAGCAGATCCTCGCGCTTGGCGGCATAGGTGTTGAGCGTCGGACGGGTGCAGAACAACGAGCCCTTGACCTGGAGCAGGTTGATGTTGAAAGCCTCGATCGATCCCGAGGCATTGCCGAAGCTTGCGAACATGCCAAGCGGCTTGATGCAGTCGAGCGAGGCGGGAAATGTCGCCTTGCCGACGCCGTCATAGACCACCTCGCACAATTTACCGCCGGTGATCTCCTTCACCTTCGCGACAAAGTCCTCGTCGCGATAGAGAATCGTGTGGTGGCAGCCGTTGGCCTTGGCGAGGTCCGCCTTTTCCCGGGATCCGACCGTGCCGATCACGTTGGCGCCCAGCAGGTTCGCCCACTGGCAGGCGATCAGCCCGATGCCGCCGGCGGCGGCATGGATCAGCACATTCATCCCCTTCTGCACCTTGAAGGTCCGGTGCAGGAGGTACTCCACGGTCATGCCCTTGAGCATCATGCCGGCGGCCTGCTCGTAGCTGATCGAGTCGGGCAGCTTGACCAGCCGGTCGGCGGGCATCAGGCGCTCGGCGGCGTAGCTTCCCAGCGCCGACGTGTAGCCGACGCGATCGCCCACCTTGACCTCGGTGACGCCGGGACCGACGGCGATCACCTCGCCGGCGCCTTCGTTGCCGGAGATGAACGGCAGACCGCCCGCCGGCGGATACAGACCGGACCGGAAATAGGTGTCGATGTAATTCAGTCCGCAGGCGTGATTTCGAACCCGCGCCTGACCAGGACCGGGCGCCGGCACCTGCACGTCCTCGTAGGTCAGCACCTCGGGGCCGCCGTGCTTGTGGACTCTGACCGCTGCCACCATCGTCGATTTCCTTTCCAGTCCAGCCCGCCGCGGAGCCTGCCGCGACGGCTCGATCATAGGTGGCGATGGGCGGGACGCAAGGGACCGGCTATTGCCGCCCGCGCGACCGCAGCGTCCGGCGCCTGCTCCGGTTGCGGCCGGCGATGACGTTGATGATCTCCACCGCGGCTGCGAACGCCATCGCGAAGTAGATGTAGCCGCGCGGGATATGGAAGTCGAAACCGTCCGCCACCAGCGCCACGCCGATCAGCACCAGGAAGGCGAGCGCCAGCATCTTGGTGGTGGGGTGATCGGCCACGAAATGCGAGACCGGCCCCGACGCCGCGTACATCACGATCATCGCGATCACGATCGCGGCGACCATGATTTCGACGTCCTGCGCCATTCCGATGGCGGTGATGATCGAGTCGAGCGAGAACACGAGGTCGACCAGTGCGAGCTGGGCGACGACCAATAGGAACGCCCTGCCGGTCATCCCCTCCTGCACGGCTTCGGCATCGTCGCGGGCCTCGATCTCGGCGTGGATTTCGTGGGTCGCCTTGGCGATCAGGAACAGTCCGCCACCGATCAGGATGATGTCGCGCCACGATATTCCCATCCCGAAGACGGTGACGATCGGCGTCGTCAACCGCATCATCCAGGTAAGCGTGAACAGCAGCAGAATCCGGAACACGAACGCCAGCAGCAGTCCGATCTGCCGCGCGCGCTTGGCCTGCTCTGCCGGCAGGCGCGAGACCATGACCGAAATGAAGATGACGTTGTCGATGCCGAGCACGATCTCGAGCACGCTGAGCGCGACCAGCGCCGCCCAGGCATTGGGATCAGTGAGCAGCTCGATCATCGGGTATCCATCGATCGGTCAAACCTACGGCGATGAAATAGACGGCGATCGTCACCAGACCGCCCGCCACCCAGGGCCCCGGCGCAAGGTCGTAGACTAGCGCCGCGGTCGCCAGTGCGCACCAGAGCGCCAGCGCCGCGAGCGTGACCGCTCGCAATCGCGTCACCCGGAACGGATGCACGAATTTGAACGGCATGAAGGTTAGTACCGCCAGCAGCACGATTGCAGCAACCGCAAGCCAGGGAGCCGGCTTGAGCAGAAACAGATAGAAGGCCACCGCGTTCCACAGGGCCGGGAAGCCCCGGAAGAAATTGTCGGGAGTCTTCATCTCCCGATCGGCGAAGTAGAGCGCCCCGGTGACCACGATGAGAACGCCCGCCGGCATCGCAAACCAGTCCGGCACCAGTCCGCCCGCCGCGATCGCATAGGCCGGTACGAACACATAGGTGACGAAATCGACCACCAGATCGAGAACGTCGCCCGACCAGCGCGGCAGCCGTTCCGCGACCCGGACCCTGCGCGCGATGGTCCCGTCGATGCCGTCAATGAAGAGCGCCGCCCCGAGGCACCAGAACATCGCGGTCCAGCGCTGCTCGATCGCGGCGATCAGTGCTGCAAATCCCAGTGCGGCGCCGGCGGCCGTGAAAACATGCACTGAAAATGCTGCAATCGGCGGCGCCACGTTCGGTCCTTTGAGGCGGGGTCGGATAGCTGCTATTCGAAGCGCGCGAAAGGCGCACCGGTCAAGGCGGTTTGTCGCGAGGAAGATGTACCATACAGCGGCCGAGGTGATCGTGGTGGGCGGCGGGCCGGCCGGGCTGACGGCGGCCATTGCGCTTGCCGACGCCGGGGTCGAGACCACCGTGGTGGCAAGGCCACCCTCGGCCGCGGACCATCGCACCACGGCGCTGCTGATCGGTTCGGTCACCGCATTGGACACGCTGCAAGTATGGCCATCCTGCGCGCAGCAGGCGGCGCCGCTCCGGCGCATGCGCATCGTCGACGACACCGCGCGGCTCGTGCGCGCGCCGGAGGTGCTGTTCGATGCCTCCGAGATCGGCCTTGACGCGTTCGGACACAACATCGCCAACCGGCACCTGCTGGCAGCGCTCGACGCCCGGGCCCGTGCCATGTCCACGCTGAACCTGATCGAGGACGAGGCCGAGGCGGTCAGCGCCCATGATCGTGCGGTCACCGTCGCGCTCAAGGGCGGTGGACGCCTCGCCGCGCGTCTCGTCATCGGCGCGGACGGACGGCATTCGCTGTGCCGGGCCGCCGCCGGGATCGAATCGGAGCGCTGGAACTACCCGCAGGTTGCTCTGACCTTCAATGTTGGGCACGCCCGTCCGCATCGTGACACCTCGACCGAGTTCCACACCGAGGCCGGACCGTTCACGCTGGTGCCGCTGCCCGGGCTGCATTCAAGCCTCGTGCTTGTCACCGATCCGCAGCAGGCCCCTCGCCTGTCGGCGCTCGGCGATACGGCCCTGGCCGAGGAACTCGAGCGGCGCTCGCATTCGGTCCTCGGAAGGCTTGCCGTAGAGGATGGGCGCGGCGTGTTCCCGCTGACCGCCGAGGTTGCGCGCCGTTTGGGCCGGGCGCGCATCGTTCTTGTCGGCGAAGCCGCGCATGTGATGCCGCCGATCGGCGCGCAGGGTCTCAATCTCGGGCTTCGCGACGCGGCCGCCATCGCCGAACTGGTCGTCGCGATGCGGCGCAGCGGTGGCGATGTCGGGTCGGACGACCTGACCACCCGCTACGAGCATGTGCGGCGCGCCGACGTGACGAGCCGCGGCCTCGCAGTCGACCTGCTCAACCGCAGCCTGCTGTCGGATTTTCTTCCGGCGCAGGGCGCGCGCGGGTTCGGTCTCTATCTGCTCGACCGGATCGGGCCGCTGCGGCGCGCGCTGATGCGCGAAGGCGTGGCACCGGCGGCAGCGCAGCCGCGCCTGATGCGGGGCGAGGCGCTGTAGCGCGACGGCTACCGCTTCAAGACATTGGCGGCCATGATCCGCGGGCGGAACGTGCCGGTTCGCCGGCTTGGCCGCGCGGTGGTCGCGAAAAAAAGGCGTTGTCGATCCGGAAGAAGTGGCTGTCGCCGTGCACCAGCACTACGGGTCTTTGAAACGCGATCGTCTCCTTCTTTAGCGCTTCGCGCGTGTCCACGAGGCCGCTGACCTTGTCCCTCGGCCCGGGAAACGGCGTGAAATCAAGAAACAGATTACCCTGCTGGAGCACCATCACAGCGCGGCTGTTGTCATACAAGTACGCGGTTCGCGCATCTGGCGACGGATGGTATCTTGCTCCCTCCTGGTTTGTTACAGCCGCTGGCTCGGCTCCACGCCGAACAGCGCCTGTCCCGCCGCTTCGAAGTTCGACAGGTGCGCCTGGCCCTGCGCCAGTGCAGTGTGCATGTCGCGGAAGCGGCGCTCGAAGGCGCTGCCCTCGAAGATCGCCGTGGTCCCCGCCGCGTGATAGGCGAAGTCCACGACTTCGCGCGCATTGTCCATCGCGCTGGTGATGGCGACGCGCAGCATGGCGCGCTGCTCGAGCGTGAAGGTGCCGGCCGTGGACGACGCCCGCCAGATGTCGCGCAGGTTCTCGTGCAACAGGGCGCGGGCGCCGCTGAGGCGTCCCGTCGCCTGCGCCACCTTGGACTGGATCACCGCGTTGTCGCGCAGCACCTGCTGCGAGCCGAGGCCGCCGCCCGGCTTCTTGGTCTGCGCCAGCGCAACGAAGGCGCGCAGGCAGGCGTCGGCGATGCCCAGCGTCACGCCGGAGAAACCGATTCCGTACAACGTCAGGAGCGGAATGTTGTAGAGCGGCCCGCCCTCGCGCCGGTCGGCGGGCAAGTCGCGCCAGGTCGAATAGGGCTCGGGCACGAACAGGTCCGCGACCTCGTAGTCGTTGGTGGCGGTGCCGCGCAGCCCGATCACGTGCCAGGTATCGTGGATGGTCGCCTGCTGCGGCCGGAAGATCATCGTGCGCATGACAGGCCGGCCGGCGGCATCCAGGCGCGGCTTTCCGTCGCGCCCATAGACCTGCGAATGGCCGCCCATCCAGGTGGCGTTGGCGCTGCCGCTGGCGAAGCGCCATTTCCCGGTCACGCGGTATCCGCCATCGACCACCTGCGCCCGGGTCGGGCCGCCGGGCGGCCCCCAGGCCACGACCGCCTTCGGGGACCCGAAAACCTCCCGGGCGATCGACGGATCGAGGAAGCCCGCCGAATGCGAACTCGAGACCGATTGCGCGAGGACCCAGCCGGTGCTGGCGTCGGCCGCCGAAATTACCTCGATCACGCGGTGGAAGGTCATGATGTCGGCAGCGCCGCCACCCAGCGTGACCGGCAGCAGCATCCGCCACAGGCCGGCCTGCTCGATGGCATCGATGACGTCGTCGGCGATCCGGCGCCCCTGTTCGATGCGATCGGCGGCGGCGGCGACAACAGGCGCCAGCCCGCGCGCCCGCGCGATCCAGTCGATGGCGGTCTCTGCCTTGCTCACACTCGCTGCCCCGGACAATCCAACCCCGGCATCATCCCGCATCGGCCGTTGCCCGCACAAGGCGCTTTCCCGCGGCCTTTCCGCGGCCTTCGCTGGCGCGTTTGCCGCCACTCAATTAACATTGCCGCCGGCCGCACATGCGCGGCTCCCGCAGGGAAAGGCTCCGGCATGCCGAAGATCGTACCGGCGGCAGTGCTTGCCGCAGTCTGTGCGTGCCTTTCGGTGTCGGGCATCGCACAGGAGGTCTATCCCACACGCACCGTCAGGTTCGTGGTGCCATTCCCGGCCGGCTCCGGCACCGACGTGCTGTCGCGCTTGCTTGCCGACCAGCTCACCCGCAAATGGGGGCGGACGGTGATCTCAGAGAATGTGCCGGGCGCCTCCGGCAATATCGGCGCCGCCGATGTCTGGCGCGCGGCGCCGGACGGTCACACGCTGCTGCTCGCGCCGCCCGGCCCGATTGCGACCAATCGCTTCCTGTTCAAGGAGATGGCTTACGATTCCACCAAATGGGTTGTGGTCTCGTGGCTGACGACGGTGCCCTATGTGCTGACGGCACGCAGCTCGTTCAAAGGGACATTCAAGGATCTGGTTGCGCAGGCCAAGGCCGGCAAGATCACCACCGCGGTGCCGGGGCCGGGCGGCACTGCGCACCTCTCGGTCGCGCATCTTGAGGCGCTGGCCGGCATCAAGTTCGTCTACATCCCCTACAAGGGCCTCGGTCCGGCCATGAACGACATCGTCGCGGGGCACGTCGACATGATGTTCGATACGCTCACGACGTCGCTGCCGTTGCACCAGCAGGGTCGCGTCCGGATCGTTGCGGTCGCCAGTCCGAAGCGGGTCGAGTCCCTGCCGGACATCCCGACGGTGGCCGAGTCGGGATATCCGACCTATCGCTCGATCACCTGGTTCGGCCTGGTGGCGCCGCCCGGCACGCCGATCGCCCTTGCCGAGCGGATCAGCCGCGACGTGGGCGAGGTCATCAGGAGCCCGCAGGTCAATGCCAGAATCCGCAGCATGCAGATGCAGCCGGCCGGCAGCACGCGCGCGGAGGCCGTTGCCTTCTTCGCGGACGAGGCCCGCTATTGGGGCCAGATCATCAAGGACGCCAAGATCGCCTTGCAGTAGCGGCGTAACAGGAGATCGCTCATGCGCACAACCAGGATTGCAGGTGTCGCGCTGGCGGCACTCGCCGGCAGTCTCGCAACCGCCGGTCAGGGGCACGCCCAGGACGGGTTTCCGACCCGTGCCGTCAAAGTCGTCATTCCGTACCCCGCGGGCGGCGGCACCGACACGATCGGACGGCTCGTTGCCGATCAGCTCAGCCGGAAATGGGGACAGCCGGTCGTGGTGGAGAACATTGGCGGCGCGGCCGGCAATGTCGGCGCCTCGCAGGTGTTCAAGGCCGCGCCGGACGGCTACACGCTGATGATCGCATCGCCGGGGCCGGTCGCGACCAACCACTTCCTGTACAAGACGATGTCGTACGACCCCGCCCGCTGGACCTCGATCGCGTTGCTGGCCACCGGCCCCTACGTGCTGGTCGCGAGCAACAAGTTCGGCGGTTCGACCGTGAAGGATGTGGTCGCGCGCGCCAAGGCCAATCCCGGCAAACTCACGGCGGCCACGCCGGGTGTCGGCTCGGTCGGACACCTGGCGACCGTGCAGCTCGAAATGCTCGGCGGCTTCAAGACCACACAGGTCCCCTACAAGGGCCTCAGCCCGGCGGTGAACGATATCATCGCGGGGCATGTGGACCTGATGTTCGATACGCCGACCACCGCGCTGCCGCTGCATCGCGGCGGCAAGGTGAAGATCGTCGCCACCGGCACGCCCGAACGGGTCAGCGAGTTCCGCGAAATCCCGACCATCGCGGAAACGCTGCCCGGCTATCGTTCAGTGACCTGGTACGCCATGGTCGCCCCGCCCGCCATGCCGGTAGCGCTCGCCGACCGCATCAACCGCGATGTCAACGATATCCTCGGACGCAAAGAGGTCGCCGACCGGGTCCGCGGCATCCAGATGGATCCCGTGACCCGGTCGCGCTCCGACGCGGCAACGTTCTTTGCCGACGAGACGCAGCTTTGGGGACGCGTGATCAAGGCGGCGAACATCAAGCCGCAATGAGCGTCCGTTGGGAGATAGGATCATGAGAGCGAACACCCGCCCCATCGTCGTCGGCCTGCTCGTCGCCCTGGGCAGCGCCATGCCGGCCGCCGCGCAGGATGCCTATCCGTCGCGGCGCGTGACCGTGATCGTGCCGTCGCCGGCCGGATCGACCACCGACGCACTGGCGCGCCTCGTGGCCGAACAGCTCCAGCAGAAGTGGAAGCAGACCGTGATCGTCGAGAACGGCCGTGGCATCAACGCCGGCACCGAACCGGCCGCGCGTGCCGCGCCGGACGGCTACACGCTGCTGGTCGCACCGCCCCTGCCGCTCACGATCGCGAATCTCCTGTATCGCGACATCGGCTATCGGGCGGACCAGTTCGTGCCGGTCTCGCTGCTGGCGAAGATCGCCAACGTGCTCGCGGTCCGCAGCGGTTTGAGCGCCAAGACCGTTCAGGAACTCGTTGCCTATGGCAAGGCAAATCCCGGAAAGCTTACCTACGGCTCGCAGGGCGGCGGCTCAACCGCGCATCTGAGCGGTGCCCAGCTCGAGGTGCGCGCCGGCCTCAAGATGGTGCACGTGCCCTACAAGGGCGCCGCCCCTGCCCTCAACGATCTCATCGCCGGCCACATCGACATGTTCTTCGATACCCTGACCACCTCGGTGCCGCTCGCCGAAGCCGGCAAGATCAGAATCCTCGCAGTGGCCAGTCCGGAACGAGCGGCCGCGCTCCCGAATGTTCCGACCATTGCAGAGTCCGGCTTCCCGGGCTTCCGGTCGATCACCTGGTTCGCGATGGCCGCTCCGCCCAAGATGCCTCCGGCGCTGGCCGCGAGGATTAACCGCGACGTGGTCGATATCCTCAAGCGCCCCGACGTCGACAAGCGGCTGCGCAACTTGCGGCTCGAGCCGATGATCGGTTCCCCCGCCGATGCAACCAGGTTTTTCCAGGAGGAGACCGCGCTCTGGGGTGGCGTGATCAAGGAAGCCAAGGTGTCGATCAACTGAGCAAGGGCATCTGGCGCGGTGCACGATTCTGGATTATCGACTACGCCATGAGCAAGACCCGCGTCGCCAAGTTCAAGATCGGCCAGGTGGTGCGCCACCGGCTCTATCCGTTCCGCGGCGTGGTATTCGACATTGATCCGATCTTTGCCAATACCGAAGAGTGGTACCAGTCCATCCCGGCCGAGCGGCGACCGAGCAAGGATCAGCCGTTCTATCATCTGTACGCGGAGAACGCGGAAAGCGAATACGTCGCCTATGTGTCGGAGCAGAACCTGCTGCCGGACACCTCGGGCGAGCCGGTACGGCATCCGCAGGTCGCTGAGGTCTTCGAAAAGGAGGAAGGCGGCAGCTACCGGCGGCGCAACGCAATGCTGAATTGACGCGTCAAGCGACGAGAGGCGCGCTGTCCCGCGCCTCTGCCCGTCCGGCCTTGCCGTGCTGCTCGCTACTTTTGTTGCGCTTCGAGCTTCTTGCGCGCCTCCTCGGCGCGGCGTTGGAGCTGCTCCTGGAGCTCCTTCTGCTGCCGTTCGAATTCCTTCGGGTCGGTCGGCGGCCCGTCATAGGCCTTTGCAAAGTCGCCGAGCGGCAGCACCAGACTGATCGCCTGTCCAGCGCCGTTGATACCCTGGATCACCAGGCCCTGGCCCTTCTTCATGTTATTGATGAGCTCGGTGCTCGCTTCGTAGTCCGCCATGCAGCCGTTGTTGAAGCAGATGACATAAGGGCCGGTCATCGGCTGACCCTGGTCGATGATCACGCGCGTACCGGGCTGTAGCGACATCCCCAGCGGCAGCGTGACACGCAAAATCTTGCGTGGCTCTCCGTCCGGCTCGATCAGCACGGCCGCGACCACCGGCTGGCCCGATTCGACGCGGCCATCCTTGCCGGTGAAGCACACCTGCTTGGCCTTCGCTTCCTGTCCCTTCAGGCAGAATTTCGTCCACGGCGAAAAGATCAGTTGCGGGGCCTCGGGCGCCTGCTGCTTCGGCTCCGGCTGCGGCTTCTGCTGGGTCTTGGGCTTGGCCTTGCTCTGCTCGGCGAGCGAATTCGAACCGCCCACAACGGCAATCGCGGCGGCCAGTGCCAGTGCAAATGCGCAGGCGGCCGGCCGTGCCGGCGCGATCACCATCCGTTTGAACATGGTTGATCCTCTTGCTTACCGTTCCGACAGCGCGCTCGGCCGGATCGAACGGTCGCCCCTCTCGTGGCTGTGTCTGCACCAAATACGGCAACAGCGTGACGCCAAATCGTCCCGTCGAAGCCGAAATTCCGCCGCGGTGGAGGCCTCAATACCGTCAGCGAATGTTGGTGATAACGCAGTCGGTCGGCTTTTGAAAGCGCTTTGACCGGCCCAAGGTTACCGCCGCCAGAGCCTGCCGGGTTCATCGTTTACCACAGTCAGGACCTCCGCCGTGGCTGCAACGTCGACATGCCGTCATATCCGAGGGGCGATCGCGGTCCTTCTGGCCATCACGGTGCATTGCACGGCTTCGCAGGGACTCGCCGATACGGCGTCCCGCCACGGGATCGCGATGCATGGCGAGCCGGCGCTGCCGGAGGGCTTTACACACTTTCGCTACGTCAATCCTGAAGCGCCCAAGGGCGGCCGCCTGGTGGTCGGCGCCATCGGCACCTTCGACAGCCTCAATCCCCTGATCGTGAAGGGACTGTTCCCGGTGGCGATGCGCGGGCCGTCCGCCATCGCCAGCAATGCCATCACCGGCTACGTCATCGAGAGCCTGATGGCGCGCGGCCTCGACGAACCGTTCACATTGTACGGGCTGATTGCGCGCCGGGTCACGACCGATCCGGCGCGCAGCTTTGTAACGTTCGAGATCGACCCAAGGGCGCGCTTCGCGGACGGCAAGCCTATCACGCCGGAGGACGTGCTGTTCACCTGGCAGTTACTGCGGGACAAGGGCCGGCCGAACTATCGTTTCTACTATAGCAAGGTGGTCAAGGCCGAAGCGGTCGGCGAGCGCTCGGTCCGCTTCGACCTCACCGGCACCCAGGACCGCGAGCTTCCCTTGATCCTCGGTCTGATGCCGGTGCTTGCGAAGCACGCCGTCAATCCCGAGACCTTCGAGGATACCTCGCTCACACCGCTGCTCGGCAGCGGACCTTACGTTGTCGGCAAAGTCGATGCCGGCCGCAGTATCACGCTCACACGTGATCCGCACTACTGGGGCCGGGATTTGCCGGTCAACCGCGGATTCTGGAATTTCGACGAAGTCAAATTCGACTTCTATCGCGACCACAACGCGTTCCACGAGGCGTTCAAACGCGGCCTGTTCGATGTTCGCGTCGAAACCGATCCCAGTCACTGGCAAACCGGTTACGATTTTCCCGCTCTGCGTGACGGGCGCGTCGTCAGAGAGGTCATCACGACCGAACTGCCGAAGCCGAGCCATTACTTTGTTTTCAACACCCGCAGACCGATCTTCTCCGATATCCGTGTGCGCGAGGCGATCACCACGTTGTTTGACTTCGAGTGGATCAATCAGAACCTGTTCCACGGCCTCTACCGCCGTACCAACAGCTACTTCCAGGGCTCGGAGCTGTCAGCCCATGGCCGTCCGGCCGACGATCGCGAGCGCGCGCTGCTGGCGCCGTTTCCCGATGCCGTGCGGCGCGATGTGATGGACGGAACCTGGTCGCCGCCGGTCAGCGACGGTTCAGGCCGCGATCGCGCTCTGATGCGGCGCGCGCTTGCTCTGTTCGCGGCGGCCGGATGGGAGGTGCGCGGCACCGAACTGGTCGAACGTAAGAGCGGGCGGCCGTTCACCTTCGAGATCATGGTCGTGAGCCGCGACGACGAGCGGCTGGCGCTCGCGCTTGCCGGGCATCTCAAGCGGGTGGGGATCGCGATCCGTATCCGCATGGTCGATGCAGTCCAGTTCGAGGCGCGGCGGATCGCGTACGATTTCGACATGTTCCGCAACCGCTGGGATCAGTCGTTGTCGCCGGGCAACGAGCAGGCATTCTACTGGAGCTCCGCGGCCGCCGACCAGAACGGCACCCGCAACTATATGGGCGCAAAGAATCCGGCCATCGACGCCATGATCGATGCGCTGCTCAAGGCGCAGGATCGCACCGGCGTGGTAGCGGCCGTGCGCGCACTCGATCGCGTGCTGATCTCGGGGATGTACACGCTGCCGCTCTATCACCTGCCCGACCAGTGGCTGGCGCGTTGGACTACGATCGCACGCCCGGACGTGACCTCGTTGTCGGGCTATGCGCCCGAAACCTGGTGGCGCAAGCCGCAATGAGACCCGCGCCGTGATCCTCAACGACCCGCATGGCAGGCCGGTGACGACGGGAATCGGCGGCCGTGCCACCCTCGACGATCTCTTTCGGCGCGCCGCAGCGCGCCGCCCGACTGCCTTGGCTATGGTCGATCCGCCGAACCGCGCCAGCGTTACCGACGGCCAGTCGCGGTCGCTGACCTATGCCGAGGCCGACCGCATGATTTCAGCGATTGGCGGGCGGCTGCGACGGATAGGGTTGCGCACCGACGCCATCGTCGGCATGCAGCTTGCGAACACGGTGGAATGTGTTCTGACCTTGCTCGCGGTGCTGCGCGCGGGAATGATCCCGATGCCCATGCCATTGCTGTGGCGCCGCGCCGACGCCGTCGCCGCGCTCAGTCGGGTCGGAGCCAATGCGCTGATCGTGAGCGGACGCGTCGGCCAGCACGACCAGTTCGGCACGGCGCTTGACGTCGCAGCGGAGATCTTTCCGGTGCGCTATGTCTGCGGCTTCGGACCGCGCGTGCCGGATGGTGTCATTCCGCTCGACGAGCTGTTCGCGGCCGAGAAGCTCGATCCGATTCCGTCGCCTGAGCTTGAACGGTCGCTTCCGCCCGGCCCGCCCGCTCATCTCGCGCTCATCACATGGGACCTTGCCGCCGATGGTCTTGTCCCGGTCGGGCGCAGCCATGCCGAAACGATCGCTGCCGGGCTCGGCGTGTTGCTCGAAACCCGGCTTCGGCAGGATGCGACGATCCTCGCCACGGTGACCCTGTCCTCGTTCGCAGGCCTTGCCGTCACGCTGCTACCCTGGTTGCTGGTGAGCGGCACGCTCGCCTTGCATCACCCCTTCGATGCCGCCGCCTTCGCAGCCCAACAGCAGGCAATGGCGCCCCACGTCGCCGTGTTGCCGGGCCCGCTGGTCGCCCAGTTTGCCGAAGCGGGATGCCTGGAGGGGGGGCTCGACAGCGTGATTGGAGTCTGGCGGGCGCCCGAACGCCTGCCGCGGGCACCGGCCTGGCGGGATACGACGATCGGACTGGTCGACGTTCAGGTGTTCGGGGAGATCGGGCTGATCCCGGCCCGCCGCGGCCCGGGCGGCCGCCCGGCCGCCATTCCTTTCGGCCCGATCACGGCGCCGCGCGGCACCAAGGGCGCGGTCATCGTCGGCGAGGTACGGCCCACTCCGAACGGCACGGTTGCAATGCGTGGACCCATGGTGCCGCGCTGCCCCTTCCCGCCCGGCGTCGAGCGCACAGCACTGCCCCAGCTCAAGGTCGCCGCCAACGGCTTTGTCGACACCGGCTACGCCTGCTGGAGCGATCGCGACAATGCCCCCCTGATGGTGACCGGCCCGCCGCCCGGAATGATCAGCGTCGGCGGCTATCGGTTCATCATGCGCGACCTTCAGGACATCGTGAGCGAACTCAGCCCCGGGGCAACGCTGGCGGCACTCCCCGACCCGCTGGCCGGCCATCGTCTGGCCGGCGCGGCGCCCGATCGGGCTGCAGTTCAACAGGCGCTCGGCGGGCGCGGCGTCAATCCGCTGCTGATCGATGCCTTCCGCCGCCGGCCGCCGGCCGAACGCCGCGCCTGACCCGTCGATTCCCCGCGGTCTGCTTCACAACCCGTTAACAGCCATGGTCTAGGCTGTGTTGCAGTCCGTCCGCTCACCTCCGATGACGTCATGGCGCAGCTCGGTCCGATGGTCGTTGTCGCAGAGGCGTCGGCGACCGATTTGGTCGACCTGCTGAGCCAGGCCGGCGCGTTTCCCATTGTCGAAACTCGATTTGCCGACGCTGCGGCCGCGGTCACGGAAATCCAGCCAGCGGCTCTTCTGATCGCCGAGCCCTCCGCCGCGCCAAGCGAACGTCACCTCCAGACCCTGCTCAAATCGATCGAGGCGCGCGGCGGGCCCTTCATGCCGGTGCTGGCTCGTGTCGACGGACCGGGACCTATCAGGATTCCGTTTGCCCTGCCGATCGCGACGGGCGAATCCGCGGACAGGCTGGTCGCCCGCGTCAAGTCTGCACTGCGCGTGCGCAGCCAGCACGCGGCCGTGATCCGTCGTTCGCGCTCGCTGGAGCCGGCCCGGAACCGCACCGTTCCGTTCGTCGATCTCCTGGACCAGGCAACGGTCCTGTGCATCGGCCGCGGCCGCTTCTACCCGGCATTGACAACCGCCATCGGTGAACGCGTCGGTATGATCGGCGCCATGAGCGTTGAGACGGCGGGACGCTATCTCAATGCACGCGAGGTCGACGGCATCGCCATCGGCGACGGCTTTCAGCCGCGCGTCGTCGAAGCCCTGCTCACCGTGCTCGGCGAGGATGCGCGGTTTCGCGATCTTCCAGTCGGCGTGCTTGGGCGCGCCGCGGTCGACGACGAGCGATTGGCCAATCTGGTGCGGGTCGACAGCGATGCCGAGCTTCTGGCGGAGCGGCTGCTCCCATTCGTGCGATTGCAGGCGTTCGAAAGCCATCTCAAACGAATGCTGAAGTCGCTCGACACGGAGGGCATGGTCGACCCCGAGACCGGCCTGCTCGGTCGCGAGGCGTTCTGGCGCGATCTCGAGCGCGCGGTGCGCCAGGCGGAGGACGACGGTGGCGCGCTGACGGTCGCGCGCTTCGCCTTCGAGGACATGAATGACACGCGCAGCTCCATCGACGCCGCCCGCCTGTTCAGCCGCCTGATGCGCAATATCGACTTTGCCTGCCGCGATCAGGACGGCTCGATCATCGCCGCCTTCACCGAAACCGATCTGCGCAACGCCCACGTGGTGGCCCGGCGCATCGCGAGCGTCCTGCGGCACACGATGATTGCTCCGGATCTCGACCGCCGTACGCTCAAGCCGACGGTGACGCTCGCGACGCTCAAGCCGTCGGATAACCTGAGCACGCTGGTGGCACGGGTGGGAACCTATCCCAAGGTTGCCGCCGGCTGACGAAGCGCCTAGGGTGCCTTCTTCCGGAGGTGCACCGATGCCCCTATTGCCGATCGACATCGTGTCCGATGTGGTTTGCCCGTGGTGCTACGTGGGCAAGCGATTCCTGGAGAAGGCCATCGCGCTCAAGCCGGAGATCCCGGTCACGCTGCAATTCCGACCCTATCTGCTTAATCCCTGGGTGCCGCGCGAAGGCATGTCACGCGATGACTACCTGATCGCGAAGTTCGGGTCGGTCGAACGCTACAACGCCAACAATCAGCGCGTCGCCGACGCCGCAGCAGCCGCCGGGCTCGACTATCGGCGCGATAGGATCAAGCGCCAGCCTAACACCATCGACTGCCACCGGCTCATTGCGTGGGCAGCCGACCCGGCGCGCATGAAGCAGCGGCTGATGACCCTCTATTTCAGCGAGGGCGGCGACCTGTCCGACCGCGAGGTGCTGGTCGCAGCGGCGGCCGACTGCGGCATGAACGCCGAGGACGTTCGCAACCGGCTCGCCGGCGACGATGATGTCGCCAGGATCGAAGCGGAAGCCAAGTCGGCGAACGAAGCCGGTATCCGGGGCGTGCCCTTCTTCATTTTTGGCGGCCTGCTGGCAGTCTCCGGCGCGCATCCGCCGGAGCATCTGGCGCAGGCGATCGAGCGCGCCTCCGACGAACTCGCCAAGCGCGTCGCCGCCGAATAGCACGGCAGCGGCCTCACGCGGCCTTCGCCGGCTGCGCGAGCTGAACAAGCTTGCGCAGGATTTGCGCGGTACCCTTCAGACGCTGCGCCGGCTCCTCCCAGTCGTCGAAGAACACCACCTTCTGGTCCGGCCGCACCCGCGCCCCCTGCTCACGGATGAAGCCGATCAGGCGCTCGGGATTGGCGAAGGTGTTGTCGCGCAACGTCACCACCGCGCCCTTGGGGCCGGCTTCGATCTTCTCCACATTGGCGCGGCGGCACAGCGCTTTGATGGCCACGATCTGCAACAGGTGCTCGACCTCGACCGGCAGCGGACCGAAGCGATCCGCCAGCTCGGCGCCGAACGTATCGATCTCGCGCTCGTCCTCGACCTCGGCAAGCCGCCGGTAGAGCGCGAGCCGCACCGGCAGGTCGGCCACATAGTCTTCCGGGATCATGACCGGCGTGCCGATGGTGATCTGCGGCGACCACTTGTCGGCGACCGGCGCGGTGATGCCGGCCTTCAGACTCGCGACCGCCTCCTCCAGCATCTGCTGGTAGAGTTCGAACCCGACCTCCCTGATGTGGCCGGACTGTTCTTCGCCCAGAAGATTGCCGGCACCGCGCAGGTCGAGGTCGTGCGACGCCAGTTGAAAGCCTGCCCCCAGCGTATCGAGCGATTGCAGCACCTTCAGCCGCTGCTCGGCCTGCACCGTGATCTTGCGGTCGGAGGGCAGCGTGAACAGCGAATAGGCGCGGACCTTTGATCGTCCGACTCGGCCGCGCAACTGATAGAGCTGCGACAGGCCGAAGCGATCGGCGCGGTGCACGATCAAGGTGTTGGCGTTGGGAATGTCGAGGCCGGACTCGACAATGGAGGTGGACAGCAGCAAGTCATATTTGCCGTCATAGAAGGCCGACATGATGTCGTCGAGCACCGTCGACGGCATCTGGCCATGCGCTACCGTGACCTTCATCTCCGGAACATGGCGATCGAGGAACTCCTTCTGGCCGGCTAGGTCCTCGATTCGCGGGCAGACATAGAAGCATTGGCCGCCCCGATAGCGTTCGCGCAGCAGCGCCTCACGCACCACGAGCGGATCGAATGGTGAGACAAAGGTGCGCACCGCCAGCCGGTCGACCGGCGGCGAGGCGATGATTGAGAGATCGCGCACGCCGGAGAGCGCGAGCTGGAGGGTGCGTGGGATCGGGGTGGCGGTCAGCGTGAGCACGTGCACCTCGGCCCGCAGCTGTTTCAGCTTTTCCTTGTGAACGACCCCGAAATGCTGCTCCTCGTCGACGATCAGGAGACCCAGGTCCTTGAAGGCAATGGTCTTTCCAAGCAGCGCATGTGTCCCGATCACGATATCGATGCTGCCGTCGGCGATGCCCCTCCTGACGGCGGTGAGTTCCTTACCGGTCACCAGCCGTGAGGCGTGTCCGATCTTGACCGGAAAGCCTCGGAACCGTTCGGCAAACGTCTTGGCATGCTGGCGGGCCAGCAAGGTCGTGGGGACCACCACCGCGACCTGCCTGCCGTTCATGGCGGCAACAAACGCGGCGCGCAACGCCACTTCGGTCTTGCCGAAACCGACGTCGCCGCAAACCAGGCGGTCCATGGGACGCCCGGACGCAAGCTCGGCCAGGACGGTGTCGATCGCGGTCTGTTGGTCGTCGGTTTCCTCGTAGGGGAAACCGGCGCAGAATTCTTCGTACGGGCCGTGCTCGACGGTCAGCCGCGGAGCCTCGCGGGTCAACCGCTCGGCCGCGATCTTGATGAGATCGCCCGCGATTTCGAGGATGCGACGCTTCATGCGCGCTTTGCGCGCCTGCCAGGCGCCACCGCCGAGGCGATCGAGATCGACCGCGGTCTCCTCCGAACCGTAGCGTGACAGCAATTCGGTGTTCTCGACCGGCAGGAACAGCTTGTCGCCGCCGGCATAGTGGATTTCGAGGCAGTCGTGCGGCGCCCCGGCCGCCTCGATCGCCCGCAATCCGACGAAGCGACCGATGCCGTGATCCACGTGGACGACCAGATCGCCAGCGGCGAGGCTCGTCGCCTCGGCGATGAAATTCTCCGGCCGGCGCGCCGCGCGGCGCGGCCGCACCAGCCGGTCGCCGAGGATATCCTGCTCGCCGATGATCGCAGCATCGGCAGTCTCGAATCCGCTTTCAAGGCCGAGAACGGCGAGGCCGACCTGCGACAGCGGCAAGCCCTGCGCCTCCTGCCAGGAGGCCACCGGCGCGAGGTTGTTCAGGCCGTGGTCGGCCAGCACATGGCTCATCCGCTCACGCGCGCCGTCGCTCCAGAGCGCAATGACAACCCGCTTGCGCGCGGCCTGGAGCGCGAACACGTGCCTGGTCACCGCCTCGAATACGTTGCGGCCCGGCTCGGCTCGCTCTGCCGCGAAATCGTGCCCCTGCCTGGTGCCGGCGTCGACCCGGTGGCCGTGTCCTTCCGGTACCGCAAATGGCGTCAGGCGCGTGACCGCCGCGGCGCCGAGGCGTTCCGTCCACTCGGTTTCGGGAAGGTAGAGCCGCTCCAGAGGCAGTGGTCGGTACGGCGGCCCCGCCGGCCGTTCCGCGAGCACCTGAACGCGAGCTTCGTAGTAGTCCTTGATCTGATCGTGGCGCTCGCGCGCGGCCTCTTCATCCAGCGGCTCCAGCACCACCGGCGAGCCCGGTACATAGTCGAAGATCGTCTCCAGGCGTGCATGGAACAACGGCAGCCAATGCTCCATACCGGGATGGCGTCGGCCCTCGCTGACCGCGTGGTAGAGGAGATCGTCGGGCGCAGGTGCGCCAAAGGCTTCCACATGGCCCAGGCGGAAACGCTTGATCGTGTCGGTGGTGAGCTGGAACTCCGCGACGGGTACGAGCTCGAGCGCGCGCAACTGGTCAGTGCTGCGCTGCGTCTCCGGATCGAAGCTGCGAATGGACTCCAGCGTGTCGCCGAAGAAATCGAGCCGCACCGGTTCAGCCATCCCGGGCGCGTAGAGGTCGACGATGCCGCCACGCACCGCGTAGTCGCCCGGCTCTCGCACGGTGGAGGCGCGCGAAAAACCGTTCAGCTCCAGCCATCCGGTGATGCTGCCCATGTCCACCACATTGCCGGGCGCTACCGCCAGCGACTGCGTCGCCACGAGTTCGCGCGCCGGCACGCGCTGGAGCGCGGCGTTGACCGTGGTCAGCAGGACCGAGGGGCGGTCGCGACCTTTGATGCGCGCCAATCGCGCCAGCGTGGTCATGCGCTGGGCGACCACGCCGGCATGCGGCGACGCCCGGTCGTAGGGCAGACAGTCCCAGGCCGGGAATTGCAGGACATCCATGTCGGGTGCGAAGAACACGAGCGCGCGCGCGAGCGCCGCCATGCGCGGGCCGTCGCGGCAGACCACGGCGAGGCTCGTTGCCGGGGCGGACGGACGCGCCGCCACCGCGCGCGCGAGGTCGGCGACGACCAGCCCCTCCGCCCCGTCGGCGACGCCGGTCAGCGTCAGCGGACGGCCGGGCTCCAGCAGATCGGCAGGGGATTTCGCCATGTGTTCCAATTCGCCGTGTTCAACGATCGCGCAGGTCGGCCTGAAAGCTGCGCAGCCGGCGGAACACCGGGCCGGCGCGGGCCGCCGGGACCGCCGCCTCGCCGGTCAGCCATGCCAGGAGTTCACCATCGGGCACGTCCATCAACTGTTCGAACTCGGCGAGTTCGGCATCGTTCAACTGCTCGATGCTGGCATCGGCAAAGCGGCCCAGGATCAGGTCGACCTCGCGCATGCCGCGATGCCAGGCGCGAAACAGGAGCTTGCGGCGGCGCATGTCCAGACCGTCGCTCGACCGTGTCATCCCGCTCATGGCTACCTCAACGCCGAATGCCCGGACGGGCCGGGCGCTGGTCATATAGCGACGATTTCAGCAGATGTCAGGTCGAATGCGGCAACCGGAGTGCGGGGCGAATTCTGCCCTGCTACCAAGAGCATTGCCTGAGGACTGTGCGATGCGCATTCTTCATCGACCAACCCCGCGGAGGACGCAATGACCGCCATCACCCTCGATCAGGCCAACCGCATCATCGCGGCCATCATCCGGCGCGGTGCTGAGATCCAGTGCCGGCCGCTGAGCGTGCTGGTGGTCGAGCCCGGCTGCAAGGTAAAGGCGTTCCAGAAGGAGGACGGCTCCTCGATGATCCGTTTCGAAATGGCGTTCGGCAAAGCCTACGCAGCGCTGGCGCTCGGGCGCTCGTCAAAGCTGGTCCGCATCCGGGCCGACGAGCGGCCGATCTTCATGCGATATCTGCTGAGCGCCAGCGGCGACCAGATCTTTCCCGAGGGCGGCGGGCTGCAAATCCGCGACGAGACCGGCGAGGTGATCGGTGCCGTCGGCGTCACCGGCGACACCGAGGACAGGGACGAGGAACTGGCCGCCTTCGGGATCCGCGCCGCCGGTCTCAAAACCGACGACGACTTCAAGGACACGGGCCGCCGCAGCGGCGTGCGGCTGACCAACATCTAGCGGCGCCCGGCGCCGCGCGGGTTTCCATGCGCCCGAACCTGCTCAACCCGCTGTTTGCGGTCCTGACCAGCCTTCCAGGCGTCGGACCGAAGCTCGAGCGCATCTATCGCCGCCTGTTCGGACGTGACGATGAAGCCCGCGTGATCGACCTCTTGTTCCACCTTCCGACCGGCGTCATTGACCGGCGCGCCCGCCCGAAGCTGCGCGATGTCATTCCCGGCACGGTTGTCACGGTGGCTGTGACGATCGACCGGCACCGCCCCTCCCCACCGCATCGACCACGCGCCCCGTATCAGGTCTACGCCAGCGACGAGACCGGCGACATCATCCTCACCTTCTTCAATGCGCGGCGCGAGTACCTCGAAAAGCTGTTGCCGGTCGGCGAGCTGCGCTACGTCTCCGGCGCCACCAGTCTCTACGATCACATGCTGCAAATGGCGCACCCCGACCGCATCGTCGACGAGGCCGGATTCGCGCGCTTGCCGCTGGTCGAGCCGGTCTATCCGCTGACCGAGGGGCTGAGCCTCAACCAGGTGCGCAAAGCCGTCGACGCGGCCTTGCTGAAGCTTCCGAGCCTGCCGGAATGGCAGGACGAAAGCTGGGTCGCGCGCGAGCGCTATCCGGACTTTGCAGACGCACTGCGCGCGCTGCACCGACCGGCCGCGCCCGCCGATGTGCTTCCCGGCAGTCGCGCCTGGATGCGGCTCGCCTATGACGAACTGCTCGCCGGCCAGCTTGCGCTTGCACTGGTGCGCGCCCACCTGCGCCGCCCGAGCGGGCGCGCCACGCCCGGCACCGGCACGCTCCGCAAGAAGCTGATTGAGGCCCTGCCCTATTCGCTGACGGTGTCGCAGAGCAAGGCCCTGGCGGACATTGTCGCTGACCTGGCCAGACCCGAGCGCATGCTGCGGCTGCTGCAGGGCGATGTCGGCTCCGGCAAGACGGTGGTGGCGCTGCTGGCCATGGCGGCAGCCATCGAAGGTGGTCGGCAGGCGGCCCTGATGGCACCGACCGAGATCCTGGCCAGGCAGCACCTCGCCACCATTGCCCCGCTCGCTGCGGCTGCCGACATCGAGGTCGCAATCCTGACCGGCCGCGAGCGCGGCCGCGAGCGGGCCGGCATCCTCGACCGACTGCGGCTTGGCGACACCCATATTCTGGTCGGGACGCACGCGATCTTTCAGGAGGACGTGGGATTCCGCGACCTCGGCCTTGCCGTGGTGGACGAGCAGCACCGCTTCGGCGTCCACCAGCGCCTCGCACTGGCCAGGAAGGGCGCAGCGGTCGACATGCTGGTGATGACCGCCACGCCGATCCCGCGCACGCTGGTGCTGACCTATTTCGGCGACATGGATATCTCCGAACTCCGGGAGAAGCCGGCGGGGCGGCAGCCCGTCGATACGCGCACTTTGCCGCTCAGCCGGTTGTCCGAGGTGATCGAGGCCATCGGCCGGGCGCTTGCCGAAGGCCGGCGTGCTTATTGGGTCTGCCCGCTGGTCGAGGAGTCCGAGAACACCGACATGGCAGCGGCCGAGGAACGCTACGCCTCGCTTCGGGAGAAGTTCGGAGCGCTAGTCGACCTGGTGCATGGCCGCATGAAGGCTGCCGACAAGGACGCCGCCATGGCCCGGTTCGCGGCCGGTGAGACCCGACTGCTGGTGGCAACCACCGTCATCGAGGTCGGGGTCGACGTGCCCGAAGCGACCGTAATGGTGATCGAGCACGCTGATCGCTTCGGGCTGGCGCAGCTTCACCAGTTGCGCGGTCGGATCGGGCGCGGCGCCGGCCATTCGACCTGCCTGCTGCTGTATCGCGCTCCGCTGGGCGAAACCGCCAAGGCGCGGCTGGAAATCATGCGCCAGACGGATGACGGCTTCCGGATTGCGGAAGAAGACCTGCGCTTGCGCGGAGAAGGCGATGTGCTGGGCACCCGGCAATCCGGCGTGCCGGGGTTTCGGATCGCCCGCATCGAAACGCACGGCAGCCTCATCGGCGCCGCGCGCGACGACGCGCAGCTCATGCTCGCGCGCGATCCCACATTGTCGACGGAGCGCGGCAAGGCGCTGCGCAGCCTGCTCTACCTGTTCGAGCGCGACGAGGCGATCACGCTCGTCCGAGCCGGCTGAGGCTTGTTACTTTGCCGATGCGGTCGGCCGCGCCGACGGGACCGTCGGAGGCGTCTGCCCGGCGCGTGCAGCATGCGCCGCCGTGGCAAGCGCCGCCAGCTGGCGCTGCTGCTCGGCGCCGCCGCTGCCGCCCGGCTGCGCGATGCCCGCCGAGATGACCAGCGTCATGGCGGACTCCACCGTGATGTCGAGTTCGATGACATCGCGCCGTGGCAGATAGAAAAAGAATCCCGTGGTCGGGTTGGGCGTACACGGCAGAAAGACGGAGATGTGCTCGCTCTCCGGCAGGCCCGCGGCGATATTCGGGCTGGGCGGCTGCGACAGGAACACGATCGACCACATGCCCGGCCCCGGAAACTCCACCAGGCCGACGCGGCGGAAGCTCGATCCGGATTTCGAGAACAGCGTCTCGAAGATCTGCTTGAGGCTGCGATAGATCGGCCGCACCACCGGGGTGTGGTTGAGGATGTGCTCGCTGAATTCCACGAGCTTGCGTCCGACCAGGTTGGCTGTCAGGAAACCAAGCAGAGTCAGCGTGGCAAAGGCGATGATCAGGCCGGAGCCCGGGAGGTGGAACGGCAGATAGGTTTCCAGGCGAAACGCTGCCGGCACGAACGGGCGGACCACGTCGTCGACCCAGTTGATGAACCACCAGGTCAGGCTGATCGTGATGTAAAGCGGCCCCACCAGGATCAGGCCGGTAAGGAAATAGGTCCGGATGCGGCCGATCACGCTGGTATGGAACGCGACCCCCTCGCCTTCCGAACTGGTCGCAAAGTCCGGCGACGGCGCGGCATTCCGCGGCTTGCTCTCAGAATTGTCCATACCGATGACAACAGTCGTTTGACGCAGGGATATTCCGCCCCCTTCTTATTCCACCGTGACCGATTTGGCGAGGTTGCGTGGCTGATCCACGTCGGTGCCCATTACCACCGCCGTGTGATAGGCGATGAGCTGCACCGGAACGGCATAGACCAGCGGCGTCACGGTCGCCGGCATGGCCGGCAACGTCAGCTTGATCAGTGATTCCACGTGCGCCTCGTGCGCCCCCTGCGGATCGGTCAGAAGAATGATCCGGCCGCCGCGCGCGGCGACCTCCTGCATATTGGAGAGCGTCTTTTCGAACACCCGGTCATGCGGTGCGATCACGATCACCGGCATGACCTCGTCGATCAGCGCGATCGGCCCGTGCTTGAGTTCGCCGGCGGCGTAGCCCTCGGCATGAATGTAGGAAATCTCCTTCAGCTTGAGCGCGCCTTCGAGCGCGAGCGGATAGCTCGTCCCACGTCCAAGATAGAGCACGTCGCGGCTCTTGGCGAGATCGCGCGCGAGCTGCTCGATCTGCAGCTCGAGCTTGAGCGCCTCGGCCATCAGCCGCGGCACTTCGATCAGCGCGCGCACGAGCTTGCGCTCGTCGTCCGGCGAGAGCACGTCGCGCGACCGGCCCGCCGCAATCGCGAGACTGGCCAGCACCGCCAGCTGACAGGTGAACGCCTTGGTGGAAGCCACACCGATCTCCGGCCCGGCCAAGGTCGGCATCACCACGTCGCTCTCGCGCGCGATCGTGGAGGTGGGCACGTTGACCACCGAGAGCACCCGCTGCCGGTGCTCCTTGGCATAGCGTAGTGTCGCCAGCGTGTCGGCCGTCTCGCCCGACTGAGAGACGAAGATTGCGAGCCCGTTGGCGCCCAGCGGTGCCTCGCGGTAGCGGAACTCGGACGCGACGTCGATCTCGACCGGCAGCCGCGCAAACCGTTCGAACCAGTATTTCGCGACCAGGCCCGCATAATAGGCGGTGCCGCAGGCGGAGATCGAAATCCGGTCGAGCGCCTTGAAATCGAACGGCAGCGACATCGGCAGGCGGACGCGTTCCGCCGCCATATCGAGATAGTGCGCCAGCGTGTGGCCCACGACCTCCGGCTGCTCGTGAATTTCCTTCGCCATGAAATGGCGATGGTTGCCTTTGTCGACCAGGAACGACGAGGGCGGCGCCTTGTGCATCTCGCGCCGGACCGGCGAGCCTTTCTCGTCGCGGATCTCGACGCTGTCGCGCGAGATCACGACCGAGTCGCCGTCTTCGAGATACGCCACCGTATCGGTGAACGGGGCGAGCGCGATGGCATCCGAGCCGAGATACATTTCCCCGTCGCCGTAGCCGACGGCAAGCGGCGACCCCTTGCGCGCGCCGATCAGGAGGTTCTCCTCGCCTTCGAACAGGAACGCGAGCGCGAATGCCCCGCGCAGGCGCGGCAACGCGGCCGCGACCGCTTCGACCGGCGAGCGTCCCTTCTTCAGTTCGTGCGACACGAGATGGGCGACAACCTCGGTGTCGGTCTCCGACCCGAATTGGGCGCCCTCCTTTTCTAGCTGCAGGCGCAGTTCACGGAAGTTCTCGATGATGCCGTTGTGCACGACCGCCAGCCGATCGGTGGCGTGCGGGTGGGCATTGTTTTCCGAAGGCCGGCCGTGGGTCGCCCAGCGGGTATGTCCGATCCCGATGGTGCCGTTGAGCGGCTCGGCGTGCAGCTTGTTCTCGAGATTGCGCAGCTTGCCTTCGGCGCGACGGCGCGTCAGTCGCCCCCCTTCCAGGGTGGCGACGCCCGCGGAGTCGTAGCCGCGGTATTCGAGGCGCTTGAGCGCATCGACCAGCTGTACCGCGACCGGCTCGCGGCCCAGGATGCCGACAATTCCGCACATCGACGGGACCCTATGCTTTTCCGCGCATGATACGCCAAAATTGGTGTATTCGGCGTGAAACGCGCCCACGGTCCAGCAACACCGTGGAATCATGCGCGAATTAAGGCTAACGCGCAGCCTACCCGACGGCCGTCACTCGGCGGCGTCCGCCTTGCGCTTTGCGGCCGATTTGATTGCACGGATACGGCTCGCCCCGCCGTCCTTGACCACCTGCCGTTCGCGCGCGATGGCGAGCCCGTCCGCGGGCACGTTGTGGGTGATGACCGAGCCGGTCGCGACATAGGCGCCGTCGCCGACCGACACTGGCGCAACCAAGGCGGCATTCGAACCGATGAAGGCGCCCTTGCCGATGTCGGTGCGGTGCTTGGCGGCGCCGTCGTAATTGCAGACGATCGCGCCGGCACCGAAATTGGCACCTGCCCCCAGCCGGGCATCCCCGATATACGCCAGGTGGTTGGCCTTGGCGCCGTCCTCGATCACCGCCTCCTTGATCTCCACGAAATTGCCGATGTGAACGTCGCTGCCAAGTTTCGCGCCCGGCCGCAGCCGCGCGAACGGGCCGACCAGCGCGCCCTTCCCGACATGCGCGTGATCGAGATGCGAGAACGAGCGGATCACGGCATTGTCTTCGATCGTGACGCCCGGACCGATGACCACATATGGCTCGATCACCACGTCGCGTCCGAACCTGGTATCGGCGGCGAGAAAGACGGTCTCCGGCGCGACCAGCGTGACGCCGGCGTCCATCGCGGCTGCGCGCAGACGTTGCTGCTGCACCGCCTCCGCTTCTGCCAACTGGGTCTTGGTGTTGATTCCGCGCACGTCATCCTCCTCAGTCTCGATCGCGATCGTTCGCAGGCCCATGGCCCGCGCGATTGCAATCGCATCGGTCAGGTAGAATTCACCCTTGCGGTTGTCGTTGCCGATCCGGTCGAGGATGGCCCGCGCGGTCGTCCCGGCGAAGGCCATCAGTCCACCGTTGCACAGGCCGACGGCACGCTCGGTCGGACTCGCGTCGATCTCCTCGCGGATCGCCGCAAGCTCGCCGCCATCCAGCAGCAGCCGACCGTATCCGGTCGGATCCTGCGGGCGGAAGCCGAGCACCGCAATGGCCGCGCCCTGCGCCAGTGCCTTGCGCATATCGACCAGCGTCTGCGGCCGGATCAGCGGCGTGTCGCCGAAGATGACCAGGATGTCGTCGGGACCGCGGTCGATCGCATCCGCGGCTGCAAGCACGGCATGCGCGGTGCCGCGCCGTTCCGGA
>Ga0209172_10002547_pt1 | contig 31514 bp, 29 predicted proteins | sample LarsenN4metaG_FD_184113 | JGI IMG/M metagenome (GOLD analysis project Ga0209172, IMG submission 184113) | Hot spring sediment bacterial and archeal communities from British Columbia, Canada, to study Microbial Dark Matter (Phase II) - Larsen... ... | reverse complement strand
CGTGTTGCTTTCCAGCGTCCAGGAAAAATCGCCGGCGTTGAAGCCGATGGCGGTGCCGCGGCGGAAGGTTTCCATATAAAGCGCCGCGCCGATGCCGCTGTTGGTTTGCAATTTTCGCACGACGCCGAGCGTGAGCACGCGGATGTGTTTGATCCGGCGCTTGTGATAGAGCAGCTTGAACAGGCCGAACGGCAGCAGCCGGCCGTTAATTTTCTTCAACGCCACATTATAATCCGGCAACGACAGCGAGAACCCCACCGGCTCGCCCTCTTTTTCCACGATCAGAACCAGCCGCGGATCGACTGCCGGTTTCAAATCCCTGGCGAGAAAATCAAACTCGGCGTCGGTCATCGGCACAAAGCCCCAATTCGCGCTCCACGCCTCGTTGTAAATCTTCTTAATCATTTCCACTTCCCCCCAAAAATTTTTCATATTCAGCGTGCGCAGTTTGATGTTTTCTTCCTGCAAAACTTTTTCGCCGACACGGATAATTTTCGGATTCAGGCCCTGCTCCTCGATCATCCACCAGGCGTAAAGATCCATGACCTTGGCAAATCCGGCTTTTTCGATCAAATCGACGTAATAGCGCGGGTTATAGCTCATCAAAATAACCGGAGAAGAATCAAAGCCCTCGACGAGCAGGCCGCAGGTGTCGTTGGTCGAATAATTCGCCGGACCGCGCAACGCCGTCATGCCCTTATCCCGCGCCCAATCGGCCGCCTTCTCCAAAAGCGCCGCGGCCACCGCTTGATCGTTGGCGGCTTCAAAAAAGCCGAAAAACGCGCAGCGCTCGTTGTGAAATTTGTTGTGATTGTTGTTGAGAATCGCCGCGATGCGCCCGACGGTTTCGCCGTTGCGCCGCGCCAGAAAAAAATCGGCTTCCGAATGCAGAAAAAAGGGATATTTCGTTTTATCAAAAAGTTTTTTCAAATCCATCACCAGCGGGGGCACCCAGTGCGGGTCGCCATGGTAGATTTTCCACGGCAACAGCATGAATTCGCGCATGTCACGGGAGTTTGTCACCGAAATGATATCGATCTTTGACAAGCTTCTCTCCTCCTCAATAGGCCATAAGACAAAACACCCCGACCTTCCCTAAAATTAGTTGCCGGAAAATCGGGGGATGAAACATGAACTGATTGACCGTCTGCTCATGGAATCAAACCGAACTCGCGGCCAAGACGGGCAAAGACTTGCAAAACGTGATCAAGCTCGGCGTCCGTATGCGTCGCCATGTAGCTCGTGCGAATGCGTCCTTGTCCCGGCGGCACCGCCGGCGTGATCACCGGATTGGCGAAAATGCCGTTGTCGAACAACAATTTCCAAAACGCGAACGTTTTCATATCGTCGCCGACCACGATGGGAATGATCGGCGTCTCGGATTTGCCGGTATCAAAACCGAGCACATCGAAACCGTCTTTCATTTTGCGCGAATTTTTCCAGAGGCACTCGATGCGCTGCGGCTCCTGTTCGATGATGTCGAGCGCCGCAATCACCGAAGCGGTCGCGGCCGGCGGCATGCTGGCCGAGAAAATCAGCGCGCGCGCATGGTGTTTGATGAAATCAATCACATACGCCTCCGCTGCGATAAATCCGCCCAGCGACGCGAACGATTTGCTGAACGTGCCCATCACAATGTCAACTTTCTCCTCCAGGCCGAAATGCTCGGCCGTGCCGCGGCCGTGTTTGCCGAGCACGCCGATGGAATGCGCGTCGTCGAGCATGATGCGAGTCTGGTACTGCTCGGCCAGTTTCACCAGTTGCGGCAAATCGATGATGTCGCCTTCCATACTGAAAACACCGTCGGCGACGATGAGCTTGCCGTCGGATTTCGAATATTTTTTCAGCAGCCGTTCGAGATCATGCAAATCGTTATGTTTGAATTTGATCGTTTTGCCGAACGACAAGCGGCAGCCATCGACGATGCTGGCGTGATTGGCGCGGTCGGTGAAAATCAAATCGTCCTTGCCGACGATGGTGGCGATGGTGCCGAGATTGGTTTGGAAGCCGGTTGAAAAGCACAGCGCGGCTTCGCGCTTCATGAATTTCGCCAACCGATGCTCCAGCTCTTCGTGCAGCGCCAGCGTGCCGTTCAAAAACCGCGAGCCGGTGCAGCCGGAGCCAAACGTTTCCACCGCCTTGATCGCGGCTTCTTTGACACGCGGATCCTGGGTCAGGCCGAGATAATTATTCGAGCCGATCATGATGAACTTGCGTCCATCGATGACGACCTCGGAGTCGGCGCCGGATTCGATGGCCTTGAAATACGGATACCAGCCTTCGGTTCTCGCTTGTTGAGCGCGCGTAAAGTTGCGACACTTTTCAAATAGATCCAAACCTATCCTCCTCGGGGTTAAGTCTTTGCCGATCTTATCGCGTTTTGAAGCGGAAATGTTATTTTTGCAACAAACCAAAAAAATTTTTAAATTAGATAAATATACGGATTGGCTGTTTCGAAAGCAAGCCCTATTCAGTCGTAAAATTACGGAGGTGACATGCGTACACTCGTAACCGGCGCCACCGGGTTTATCGGCAGTATTTTGGCGGAAGCTCTGATCGCGAAGAAGGGCAGCACGGCAAAAATTTATTGTTTGGTTCGGCGCACCAGCTCGCTGAAGTGGCTGGAAAACTTGCCGGTCGAATTCGTCGTCGGCGATCTGTTCGCGGATACGGCTTTAAGTTCGATTCTGCCGGAGATTTCGCATGTCATCCATCTCGCCGGCGTGACCAAAGCGCGAACCGAGACCGAATATTTTCGCGCCAACGGCGAAGCAACTCGCCACCTGCTGCAATTATGTGCGCGCCAGGCGAAAAAACTTCAGCGCTTTGTTTACGTTTCCAGCCTGGCGGCGGCCGGGCCGAGCGCCGATGGGCATCTGGTGACGGAAGAGGAGATGCCGCGGCCAGTTTCCATTTATGGCCGCTCGAAATTGGCCGGCGAAGAAGCGTGCCTGGAATTTTGCCGCGAGCTGCCGATCACGATCATCCGTCCGCCGGCAGTTTATGGCCCGCGCGAAAAGGACATTTACCAATATTTCAAGCAAGTCAAAATGGGCGTGCGACTGCGGCTGGGTTGGCACGAACGCAAGGTGAGCATGATACATGCCCAGGATCTCGTCGCCGGCATTCTTCTGGCGAGCGAACATCCGGCCGCGGCGGGCGAAACGTATTTCATGACGAATCCGCAGCCGTATGATTGGCATGAGCTTGGGCAAACGCTGGCAAAAGTGATGCAACGTCAAACCCTTTCGCTAACCGTGCCGGAATTCATCGCGCCGGTGTTGGCCGCGTTCAGCGAATTGGGCGCGAAAATCGCGGGCAAACCGGCGCTGCTCAATTTTGACAAGATCAACGAAATACGGCAATATTATTGGGTCTGCTCCGGCAAAAAGGCCGAGCGCCAGCTCGGTTTTACGCCGGCCCTATCGATTCAAGATGGCTTACAAATGACCTGGAAATGGTATCGGGAAAACGGCTGGCTCTGAGATTTTGAATGAATTTAGCCAAGTGAACTCGGAGTGCAAAACTTTAGTTTTGCAATGCTAAAGCATTGCACTCCGGTTCAGATCGCTAAACTTTTACGAGATTTTGAATGTGGAACAGGCTTGCGATGGCAGACGTTTAAGTCAATACGAATTTATGCGACGCTTTTACACGTTTATTTTATGCTGAAAACAATTCCACGATTGCTCACCTCTTTCAGCTTGGGATTTTCTCTTTCGGTTTATGCCCAGGATAGCACTTTCAGCACCAGCGATACGCTGGATGCCAAAGCGGTTCTGAGTGGGGAAAGCCGGCAAGCGCGCCAGCATTGGCTGCGCCGCCAACTTTTCGTGGAAAATATTCTCACGCAAAGCGCCGTTAGCTCGAGCGATTCGAGCTTGCGCTTTCGGATCGAAAGCCAATCGCCGTTGAGCTTGAGCCAATCGCAGCTCGAGGCGATTCCGCCGCGCCTCGATCAGCTTGAAGAAAAATTTCGCCGCGAGCAGCTTGGCCTGCCGCCGATGTCCCATATCGGCGATCTCATCGGCAAGGGCGTGAAATATCTCGCTGAGAAATTGGGCGGCGGAGCCGAAAAAGCTCCGCTCTCCGTCATCCCCTCCGAAGTGGAAATCGACGTCATGAACGTGTTGTGGAAAAAGAATGCCGCGACCTCGGCGGAGATTTATGCCGATCTTGACAGCGTCAACCTCACTGCCTTGGACCTGCAGCAAACCCTCGCCGTGATGGCCGATCGCGGCCTGCTCGATCGCCGGCAAATTTCCCCCCGCCACGAATTCACCATCTTGGGCGCGATTCCCATCGAAATGAGCGCCAAAAACCGCAAGAATCGCGAGTATCTTTATCGCCCTATCGTCACCCGCCAAACCATGCTCACCTTTCTCGACGCTTCGGCGTTTTCCTACCGTCTGGTTTCGGCCAATAACCATTCGATGATTGCTGAGCACTTGCGCAGGCTGATGAGCAAGCTGGTGGTGGTGGAAGAGTAAAAAGTGGAGTTATAAAAATATCGCTTCCCCACGTCACCCGCCAAACCTTGTTTGCCGTTCTCGATGTCACGGCGTTTCCTGCCGCTTCGCCGCAGCCAATCATCATTCCATCATTTTTGATCAGGTTCGCAAACTATGGATGAAGCGCTTCTTCTCTTCCTAATCCAAGGCGAGGCGGAAGAAATTTGGGGGCAACGAAGCGGTCGAGCTTGGCGTCTTCAGCTTTGTACACCACGCCCATGCCGCCACCGCCAAGCTTTTCGAGGATTTTGTAGTGGGATATTGTTTTGCCGATCATTTCTCCAATCCTATTTTCTTCAATAAGGTTATGAACCTCGGATCTGAACGCAGGTTGTCAACTGCTGGAAAGGCTTTGAGTCGAATGATTTGAGTATCACGCGCCTCATAGGCTTTTTCAATCCACTCAAACGCTTTGTCTTTTTCGCCCAATCCAGAGTAGATGAGCACGATTAGACTTGGTGGTACATATCTCTGCTGAGATGCCAGCAATAGTCTGTCGAGAACCTTCTGCGCTTCAGGTTTTTTGCCGATCCTGGCCAGCAGGTAGCCCCGCCAAGCGGCGGCAAAAGCAGAGCCCAATGCCATTGCCTTTTGATTAGCCTCAAAGGCCTCTTCGACCATGCCTTTTTCAAGGTAGCATGGTGCCAGCCAATCGTAGGCGAGGAAGTAAGTCGAGTCCATTGCTAACGTTTTCCGAAACTGTTCGATGGCTTCGTCATAGCGCCTGGCAAGGTAAAGAATAATGCCTTCCTGGTTATGGCTAGCAACGGCCAGCGGGTCGAGCATTTGAGAACGTTTGTTCTCCGAGAGCGCCTCATCAAACCGTCCCATAGAATTAAGAAATACGGCATAGAGGAAATGAGTGCGCGCCTCGTCGGGGCTGAGTTCGATGGCATGTTTGAAGGCTTTTTCTGCGGCCGGCCAGTCCCAGTCAAACATTAGCAGGATATATGCCAGTGCCGAGTGGGCTTCCGCAAGCGTAGGGTCAATTTCAAGTGCACGCAAAACGGCGGCTTTCCCTTTTGGGAATACCTCAATTGGTGCCAGATAGCCACCATGCCCAAGGTTATAATAACATCGTGCTAGACCAGCGAAAGCCTGGGCAAACTTGGGATCGAGTTCGATAGCCTTGTTAAACAACTCCAAGCCCTTATTTAGACCCGGAAGAGTGTATTTGCCGGCGTAATAGTGACCCTGTAGGTAGAGATTGTAGGCTTCAAGGTTCTCCGTGCCTCGCTTCTCGATCTGGCGTTTTTCTGATGGTGACAATTCCACCCGCAAAGCCGAAGCCACCTGCTGCGCCACCTCGCTCTGAATGGCAAACACGTCCGCAAACTCCTTGTCATATTCAGTTGACCAGATCGGCTCTTGCGTTTTAACATCGATGAGCTTGACCGCGATACGCAGCTTATCCGCCGCCTTGCGAACGCTGCCTTCCAAAACTTTGCTCACGTTCAACTCTTGACCAATGTCGGCAATGCTTTTCGGAGCGGTTTTATATTGCATCACCGAGGTTCTGGCAATCACCCCAAAGCCGGAAATTTTGGAAAGCTTGGCAATCATCTCGTCGGTCATGCCGTCGGCAAAGTATTCGTCTTCAGGGTTCTGGGTGATGTTGTCGAAAGGCAAGACCGCCAAGCGGATTTTAGGCCGGGAGTCGCTCAGGGTGCTTATTCTCTCTCTTGCTTTCTGCCAGAGGAAGAGTCCCGCGATAGCCAGCAAAAGGATGAAAGCTGCCCACCTGCCGTACCGGATGGCGCGTTGGCTCAGAAGCCGTTGTTTTCCGGACGGGCGTACTTCAACCGTGACCGTCTCGCCTTCTTTTCCGATCCGTTTCAAATCCGCCAGCATCTCATCCACGCGTTGGTAGCGCTCATCAGGACGTTTGGCCATGGCTTTGCTGACAAGGCGTTCAAGTTTCATGGGCACATCCGTCCGTCCCGACGCGGTCGAGATGATCGGTTCTGCCTCTTTGTTGAGGATGGAATACACCACCGCCTGTTCGGATTGGCCTTTGAAAGGAAGCTGGCCGGTAACCATTTCGTAGAGCATCACCCCAAATGACCAAATGTCTGAACGGTGATCCGCATCTATGCCTTGCACCTGCTCCGGTGACATATAGGCGACAGTACCGACGGTCATGCCGGTTTTGGTGAGCCTTGGCTGTCCAGCTAATTTGGCGAGGCCGAAGTCAACAATTTTAACCTCCCCCCGAGTCGTTATCATGATATTTGCCGGCTTGATGTCGCGGTGGGTGATGCCGGCTTCGTGCGCCCGCCCCAAGCCTTGCGCAATCTGAATCGCAACGTCGATTACATCCGTGACTTGCAACTTGCCACTTGCAACTTGCTGTTTCAGCGTTTCGCCTTCATAGCAGGCCATCGCAATAAACATCCGCCCATCCTCGGTTTCGTCTATTTCATAGATGGTGCAAATGTTGGGATGGTCAAGAGATGAGGCCGTCTGTGCCTCGTTGACGAAGCGCTCTTTGGCCTCCTCATCGCGGGTCAAATCCGGCGGCAGGAATTTGAGCGCAACGGTGCGCTTGAGCTTGGTGTCTTCGGCTTTGTACACCACGCCCATGCCCCCGCCGCCGAGCTTTTCGAGGATTCTGTAGTGGGAGATGGTTTTGCCGGTCATTTTATCGCAATCCCTTTCAAAAATTGCTCGCCGTGATAATATACTTGATTTTTTGTGCGAAGTGTAGTAAATTTTATTAATTCAAAACGCAGAAAACTCAAGGGTATATTCTAATCTCCAATTGGTAAACTCCCATGACGCAAAATCATAACATCGCCAACGTGGCTGGAAACTTAATCCAGGAACATTTTGACCTCGACCCGAACCTCGAAAAGGTCATTTGGATTAACCCTGATAAAACGACGGAAATCCGTCTGCTGGAAATCAATTCCGACACCATTACCACAGGGATGGTGCAGTCGTTTTATTTTGCCCCGTGGGAAGAAATTCCTTATGCCATGAAAATCGCCGAAATTACGCCGGAAGAGTGGCAAAAAGTTTTGCAAAACGAAATTCCTCTGCCGAAGGGCTGGACATTGGAAAATTATAAAGTCTACTCGCGCGAGTTGGTTGCGGCATGAGCGCTTGGCAAAATTGGCAGGCGGCATTCTTGAGGCAGGCCAGATCCGATTGGGAAGCCTACCAAAAAACTACTGAGCTCAAATGGCCATATTGTCATCGCTTGCACTATTTGCAAATGGCCACAGAAAAACTCAGCAAGGCGCTTTTGATTGCCGGTGATATAGAATTAGAAAATCTCACGGCCAGCCACGCCGCTTTTGTCAATTTCATGCGCGCCGCCGGCAAAAATCGGAAATTGCAAAAAACACTGGGTTTGAAAAAATCGCCGCTGCAAGCGCATTTCAAAAAACTGCTGCCGCTGTCCCACGAGATCGAATTGTTAGCTCCGGCCTTGGCAAAGAGCGGCCCCAACCCCGAATATCCTTGGGAAGATCCTTCCGGAAACGTTTTCGCGCCAACCGATTATTCGTTTCCATTGATCAACCGACTTCAAAAAACTCCACAGGGCATTCAGTTGCTCAGGCATATTGAAGTTTTTATCATGAGGTTTGAAGAACTTTTCATGTAATCATTTTCTTTTCACCTCCTCCCAATTCACCACCAGCGCCAGCGAGGCGGACTTGATTTTCTCCTGCAAGCTCTGGCCTTCGATGAATTCCATGGCACTAAACATCTGCCCATCCTCGGTCTCATCAATTTTATGATCGTGCAAATGTTGGGATGATCCAGCGCCGAAGCCGCCTGTGCCTCGTGAACAAAGCGCTCTTTGGCTTCCTCATCACGGGTCAAATCTTGCGGGAGGAATTTGAGCGCAACAAAGCGTTTGAGCTTGGTGTCTTCGGCTTTGTACACTACGCCCATGCCCCCGCCGCCGAGCCTACGGCCGTAGGCTTTTCGAGGATTTTGTAGTGGTAGATGGTTTTGCCGATCATTTGCGACTCCGGCAATCAAAATATTCGCATTTTTCAGTTGATAGTTGAGAATTTTTTTCGTAAACTTTTTATGTCTAAAATTTCAGAAGGAAACTACTATGCTGAGCAAAGGACAATTTTGGGCGCTGTCCGATCTTTGCCGGGAAACAGCAGTTGTTGCCCTTGGCGGCTTGGTGATCGGCAACGTGCTTGCACCAAACGCCAGGTCTATTTTCACCGTTGGCGGCTTTGTAGTTTATCTTATTCTTGCATATTTGTCAATTTATTTCAGAAAAAAGGGAGAATGATATCATGGAAAACAATCTATTGCTGGGAGTTCTTTTGGTCATCGCTTTTAGTCTCGTCGCCTTTTTCACCCGAGAAAAAAAGCAGAAAAAGATTTGATTTGTGCACCATCTTCTACTCACTTTCACATCGTAGTTAAATAAACGTCTACCTATCCTCGGTTTCGTCAATTTCGTAGATGGTGCAAATGTTGGGATGATCCAGCGCCGAAGCCGCCTGTGCCTCGTGAACAAAGCGCTCTTTGGCTTCGTCATCACGAGTCAAATCCGGCGGCAAGAACTTGAGTGCAACCGTGCGCTTGAGCCTGGTGTCCTCGGCTTTGTAGACCACGCCCATGCCCCCCGCCGCCGAGCCTACGGCCGTAGGCTTTTCGAGGATTTTGTAGTGGGAGATGGTTTTACCGATCATAGGTTACCCCTCGCTCGCAAAACTTCCCACCGCCTCGTCAACGCTATCAAAAATTTGGATCACGGTTTCCAGCCGGGTGATGTGAAAGTATTGCCGGGCGGCGCCGTGCAGATTGGCGAATCGAACGTCGCCGCCGCGCCGGCGCAAAGTGGTGAGGCAAGCGATGATGGCGCCGACGCCGTTGCTGTTAACCCACGGCACCTCGCGAAAATTAATCACGAGCGACTGGGTACCGGCGTCGATAAAGTTCTTGAGATAATTGCACATCACTTTTGTCTCCGGCCCACCCATAATCTTGCCCTTCAGGTGAAAAATTTTCACCTGACCAACGGTTTCTTCAGTGAAATCCATAGTGCCTCCTTGTCACCGCCGCCGGTTAAGCTTACAGAAAAACCAGGCGGGCGTATGACGTTGAATTTATGGCGGTCTTTTCTTATTCAATATGACAACGAATCAAGGCTGTTTTTCTCATTTTATTTTGACGAAAATGAGAATCCGGTGCAGAGAAGGTCGAACGTGGGGGCAGGAAAATTAGCGTCGTTTTCGGCTCTGGCTCTGTCAAGTGGCGCGTTTAAAGATGCAAAAGTTTTCCGGCAAAGTCAAGAGCTATGACAGCCCCTTTGAGCGCCGAACAAACCACTCTGCCGCCAACAACAACGTGATGGCCAGAAAAAAGATGGGGGCATCCCAGATTTCTTGTTCGGTCAATTTGGAGTACGAGTTTTTGGAAACCGTGATCGCGTCCGGCAGATTGCCGGCTTCGCTGAGATGAAAATAGCGGCCGCCGGTCACCTCGGCGAGGCGTTGCAGCAACGGCGCTTGCAAATCGGCGTGCGCCAATTCAGCGTGAGACGGCTCGACAAAAAAAGCGTTTTCGGCTTTGCCGAGAAAATAGCCGGCTTGATCGTGCGCCAAAACTTCGACGGTGTATAAACCTTGCTGCGAGGGCTCGAAGTGAGCCACGTAAGTCCCCGGCTGCCGCAAATCAGGACTTGCGGTGAGCGTCATCGCCTCTCCGGCCGGCGCGATGACACGCAGCTCGACATTGGCATTTTCTTTTGCGGCAAAACTGCTGTCCATCACGCTCACCTGCATCGCCATGTCTTCGGACGGCGAAAAATTCTCGCGCTCCAGCGTGATGCGAACGGGATCCGGTGATTGCAAGCTCAACCAGCGCAGCAATTGCCGCCAGAAACGTTCGTGCGTCATGTCGCGATGATCGAGGTGCATTTGCCAGCGCCACGTCGTGCTCGTCGCCAGCACGCCGGTGCGGCCGCGACCAAAGCGCTGCGTCGCCAGTAAAATGCGCGGCGCGCCCTGGCCGGGCAGGCCGGTTTGATGCATCGGATGCACCGCCAGAAGGCTCGCCCCCGGTTTCGCCGGGCCGAGCGGATTGTAGCCTTGCAGCAGCGGCAAACTTTCCCAGCGCCGGCTGTTGGCCGCCGGATCGGGATCGAGCTGCAGCAGCGGCGAGGCCAATCCTTCCGGCGCCGGCGTGAAACGAAACTCTTCCTGCAATTGCGGCGGAAAGGCGCGGCCATCAGCTTCGGGAAGCGGCAGCAGTTGCGCCGGCAGAAGCTCGTCGACGGCGGTATTGCTGTAGCCGCCTTGCGACAGCGCCTTCATACCGCCGAGCATCATGAACCCGCCGCCGCGTTCGGCAACAAAATCACGCATCAAGCTCAATTGCGCCGCGGAGAAAAATGCCGCCGGCATGCTGCCGATCACGATCGCTTGGTAGCCGAACAACTCCTCGCGCTTGGTGGGAAAGCCGTCGCGCAATTCATTCGAGTTTCGCAAACCCAAACGCAAATATTTTTCCGGGCCGGTTTTGAGCAAGGCGGTTAATTGCAACGCCGGATCGCCGTCGACGGCGCGAGAGAGAAATTTAAATTCCCACGGATGCAGCTCTTCGACGTAAAGAATGCGCGCGGTGCGGTCGCGGCTGTCGATCAAAAAACTCATTTCATTATTCGCCGTCACCGCCTCGTTGCGAACGGTGGGTGCCGCCACGGTATATTTGATAAAGCCCTTGCGCGCCGGCGTGAATTGAAAAGCAACCCGGCCGCCGCGCTCGCCCAGCGTCACGGTTTGGCGTTGCACGATGTTCTCGCCTTCGCGCAATTCCACCGCCAGCGTTTCACCGCCATGCCCGCGCGCTTGCAGCATCGCCGTCACTTCCACTCTCGCCTTTTCCAAAACCGAGCGGGTGGCTTCAACTTTGGCGACTTGCAGATCGTTGGCGATTTTCGCGCCGGCGCCGATGGCGAAAATCGGCACCTGCAAACCGATGAGATCGCGGCTCACTTGCAACGGATCCGCGCCTGCCGAAGCAACGCCGTCGGTAATCAAAATCACGCCGGCGAGCGCCTCCTGCCGCGCCTGCTTGCCGGCAAATTCCAGGGCCGCAGCGATATTCGTGCTCTGGCCTGTGCCGCGCAATTCACCGATGCCGGAGATCGGTTCGACCGCCGAGCTAAAACGAAACGTTTCGAGGCGAAAATTTTTTTGCAGCCGTGCCAGCGCGCTGTTCTCAGCCACACCGTCGCCGAGCCAGGTCGCCGCCTGCTGCAAGCGCGTCGCGCGTTGAGTGCCGTCAGCAATCGACATGCTCTCGGAATCGTCGACCAAAACCAACACACTGCTTTTGCGCGGCACCACCGTGGAAACGGATAACACCGGCTCCAATAAACAAAAGATTACTACCGCGATGGCGAACACGCGCAAGACGATCAGTAAAACATGCCACAATGGACGCACCGGCGTCGTCGTGCGGCGATAAAACAACAGCGTGACGAGCACGACGATGGCAGCCAGTATCAGCAATGTGATCAGCGCCGGCATGGCGCGGAAAACCCATTGGCCTTGTTCGTAAACGACGGGGCTGTATTTGAAGAGGAAATCGAACATGAGAAAAAGATTTTTGTAGTGATGCCTTCAGGCATTGACGTTCAGACGAAAGCACGACGCCTGAAGGCGTAACTACGAAATGCCTTATATTTTTTTAAGCAGCGCTTTCCATCGCTCCCACGCTTCCTCGCGGGCTTTTTTGTTGGCTTCATTGGCATTCGGTTCTTCGCCGGCGCGCATGAAGCCGTGGCCGGCGCCGTCGTAAGTCACCGGTTCGAAGCGTTTGCTGGCTTGCTTCATCCATTCCGCCGTTTTAGGAATCGTGGCGTTGACGCGGGCGTCATTGCCGCCGTAAAAACCGTAGACCGGAGATTTGATTTTCGCAATATCGCTGCTATCCGGGCCGTTGCCGTAAAAGACAAAAGCCGCCGCTAGGCTCGGGCGATTGGTGGCAAAACGAAAAGACTGCCGACCGCCCCAGCAAAATCCCGCCACAGCGACTTTGCCATTGGCCGCAGGCAACTTCGCCACGTAATCCGCCACCGCATTCAAATCGGCGTTCGCCTGCTCTGGCGTCACTTTGGAGATCGCTTCGCGCGCCGCATCGCCGTCGGCAAAATCACTCGTCTTGCCGCCGTTTGGCGCCATGCCCGAAAGCAAATCAGGCGCAATGGCGATGTAACCGGCCTCGGCCAATTGATCCGCGACGCTCCGCACCCAATCCGTCAAGCCGCGATTTTCGTGGATGACCACGACGGCAAGCGCTTTGTTTTTGACCTCAGGAAACACCAGAAAAGAATGAACGGTGCGCTCGTCATATTTGACCGCCACCCATTCGTGATGCCGCGGCGATGTCTCCAAACGCTGTTTGGCAAAATCCTGCGCAAATAACGAGGTCGAAGCCAGTGCCAACATGGCAGCGAAAACTAAAACTTTTTTCATGATCCTTCATCCTTATCATCATAATGTTGATGTTTGACGGTTAGCCGGTTAGCCCGTTAACAAGCAAACCCAATAATGTTATGGCGAGTTCTTTAGATCATTTCTGCCGGTACGATGCTTTTGAGGGCAAGATTAGTTCTGCTGCAAATGTCTTGGAAAATCCAGTGAATCATGTAAGACTCTGATGATTTCAATTTTTTCGATAGTTAGGCGATAGAAAATCACATGCCGGCCCTCATGATAACTAATACAGGGCTTGAGGTAGCTCATACCGTTGTCGCCCGAGTGCTGGATTCTTTGCCAATTTCGTAATTCTATTTATCAACTGGGCAATGTACTTCTTGCGTTGACGTTTTCCCCACTGTTTTTCCGTATACACGCCAATGTCGCTCAAATCTTCCTCGGCTTGTGGAGAAATAATCGCTTTCGGTATCATGGCGCGTATTTAAGCTTTTTATCAATGGCGCGGTTTATCTTGCTGGCATCAAGAGGGACACCTTCTCCACGATCGAGTTGATCGATACCAAGCTGTATTGCTCGACGGAGCCTTTCAAGCTTAAGTTTGTCAAATTCATCCGCACGCAGCACAATATCCGTAATAAACTCGGCCGCATCGGCGTATCTCCCAGACGCCACCTTTGCGTTGATAATCTCTGCCGCTTTTCCTGAAATTTGTACTTCCATCAGACGACCCTTTCTTTTTTACTTGTTCAAATATAAACTTTTCAGCGTTTTTTCCAAATGCTTTTACGTGCTGGAATCATTGTCAATCTATTTTCCTGTGTGTCACGAACCCCGACGGGCGTAGCCTGTCCCAATTTACATTCAAACGCTCCGCATGGCAACAAACTACTTTCGAGCGAAGATGCACCTACCGCTTCTTCGACAGCATCTCAAAATATTTATCCACCATCTCGCGATACTGCGCCGGCACCGGCTCGTCGCGGGCGGTGAGCATTTGCTGCTGATTTTGCAAAACCGCGAGCCGCGTCGCCAATTCCGCTTCGAAGCGGCGCAGCGGATCGAGCAACTGCTTTTCGATTTGATCGCGGCGCAGCGGATCGCCGCCGCGGAAGGTTCGCACGACGCCGCGATAGCTTTGCATCAAGCGCGCGTAATCATCGGCGAGCGCGGAGTCGGCGCGGATGAATTGATTGAGTTTTTCCAAATCGCGAATGCCCTGCCACGCCTGCTCCGACCACCAATTCATTTCTTCCGGGCGCAAACGTTGATCGGAGGGCGTGACGTCCGACGGCGAGCCATTGGGCGCGAATTGAGGATTTTGATTTTGCTGCCCGCTGCGATTTTCACCTTGCTGTTGCTCGGAAGAATTGGACTCGGAACGCTCGCGCCAGCTTTCTTCCAGATCGCGGCGCAGGCGCTGCGTTTCTTGCAACGCCGCGTCCAATTTTTCCTCCGGCGCTTCCGCCAATTGCGACAAGCTTTCACCGAGCTTCGCTTCGAGCCGTTTCAAATTCTGCGCGGCCTCGCGTTGGGCGCGCCCGGCCTCGTCAAATTTTTCCTGTTGGATGGCGTCGCCGGCCTCCAACATGCGCTCCGAAATGCGGCGCTGATCGAATTCCTGCGCGAGCTTGCGCAGATCCTGCGCCAATTGGCGTTTTTCACGCGCTTTTTCAGGTTGTTCCTCGTTGGAGGAATTTGCCGCCGCCTGCCGCGTTTTTTCCAAATCTTCGCGGGCGCGATCGGCGCGGCGCTGCAATTCCTGCTGGCGCTCGCCCCACTGCTGCTTTTGTTCCGCTCCGGAGGCGCTGCCCTGGCGCTGCAGCTCGTCGCTCAACTGCGATTGCGCCTCCGCCAAACGCTGCACGTCGTCACGAAGCTGCGTCAAATTTTCACGCAACGAACTCGAGCGCTGCTGCTGCAACTGCTCTTCCAACCGCCGCAGGCGATCGAGCGCGCGATTGCCCTCGGCGCCGGCGTTGGCCAGATTTTCCCGGCGCAGATTATCCGTCGTGCGCTTCATGTCATCCGCCGCCTGCCGCAAATTTTCCTCGAGCTCCGCTGTGCGGAGCGATTGCTGATTCGCGCCGGAAGATTGCCCGAGCTGCTGAATTTGCCGCGCGAGATTCTGCGCCTCGCGATTCAGCTCCTCCTGCTGCCGGCGCAAACGCTCGATCTGCCGCTTCTTTTCCTCCGCCAATTGATTCTCGCGCTGCATCGAACGATTCAGCTCGTTCAAGCGCTCCTGCCGCTGCGCCAGCTCTTTGACTTTTTGCAGCGCCTCGTTGAGCTGCGTTTCCTGCTGCTGTTGCTGCTGATTTTGCAGCGTTTCATATTTCGATTGAATCTTGTTCAATTCATCCTGAAAGAGTCGGGAAAACTCTTCGCTGCTTTGCAATTGGCCGAAACTGGAAGCCTGTCCGCTGTTCATCGCCAATTCGCGCCGCCGCATTTCAGCGTCGGCTTTGAGCAAAAATTGATAAGCCCGGCGCTCGGGATCCAACGCCTCGGCAAGCTTCGCTTCTTCCAACAACGGCACGGCTTCTTGCATCACACCGGCGGCCTGTTCGAGATATTCGGTAATTTTGCGCGATTCCTCCCCGCCCACATTGCCCCTCGTGCCGGCGGCTTGCGCGATACGCAAAACCGATTCCTGCAAGCTGGCTTGGGTCTCGGCCAACGCCTTGCTGCTTTTTTTCACTTCTTCATCCGATAATTTTTGCCGGGCGCGCTCGAGCTTCCAGGTCGCGGTGATGATCTCTTTCTGCGACACTGCCAGCCCGGGCGAGCTTTCGCCGCCGCCTTGGCTGAGCGAGCGATAAAATTCTTCATCAAACGGCCGCACCTCGAGAAAATACAAATCCGTGCCGGCGTTTTGCTTCGCATCGGCGGCTTCAAAATAGTAAGAAATAAAATCTCCCGGCTGCACACCGAGATCTTCGAGAAAAAGCATTCTCTCGCCGTGATAATTGAGCCGGCGGTTGGGGTTATTGCGCTCGCGTTTCATCGCCGCCAGCAAATCTTCACGCACCGCCGGTTGATCGTTGATCGAGTAAACCAGCTCAAACTGTTTCAAGCCGTAATCGTCGCTCACGTGAACCGCCACCGGCATTTCTTCGAGCATCGTGGGCCGGGCGTCGCGGCCGGGACGTTCGATGGTGATCTGCGGCGCTTCGTCCGGCATGACGTGAACGAAATATTCGACGGAGGTGTTGCTCATGCCGTCGGTGTTCGTCAGTCGCACGACATAATAACCTTCCTTTTCAACCGCGAAAGAAACGCGCGCCAGCGTGTCGGCGAAAATCTGCATCGGCTTGGTCAAATTTTCGCCCAACTGCCATTCGGCGCGCGACAAACGTTGCGACGCCACGATTTCAAGGTCAACACCGGTTCCGGCCGGCGCGTAAACATCCCCACTGCCGGTCTCCCGCCGTGAAGCCGATCCGATGGCTGCCGGGAAATGATACATCAAACGAATATCTTTGATCTCCGGCGCTTCCAGCGGAACGATCGAGTAAATCGGAGAAAATTCATCGCCAACTCGCACGTAATAATGCAACGTGTCCCGCACTTCGAAAAAGCGATACAAAAATTTTCCGAGCTGCGTCGTCGATTCCATGTCGTTTGCCGCCCACGCAGCTTCCTGCGGCGGTTTGTTGCCGGTGACCGGCGCGCGGCTGCCGGTGGCAAAGTAAATCGAAGCTTTGGTGGCCGAGGCCTCCGGCGTTTGCGCCACGATCTCTACGGTTTCGCCGCGGCGAATGCGCGCGTCACCGGGCGAAACTTCAAGCCCGCGCAAAATTTTTGGCGCATTTTGTACGGCGGTATAAAATTGCTGCAGCCTTTGCCGCAGCGCGCCGCTGCCGCCGAAAATGACGACGATTGCCAGAACGGTTGCCATCGCCGCGAGTGTGCGCCACAATCGCGCAAACCGAATTTGCAACTGCTCGGGAAAATCAATTTTCGTGGTATTATTAATGGCGTCTTGCAAAAGCCGCTGCAACAGCGCGTTGGCATTGGGTTGCGGCTCATCGACGTTTTTCTTGACCAGCGAAGAAGCCGGCGCTTGACGGCCAAATTCCACCGCCGTCGCCAGGCGATCTTCGAGATCGGGATTCCGCTCTTCAATGTGCCGCGCGATCTGGGCCAAATTGGGCCGATGGCGCAGCGGCAAAATCAAATACTGCGCGGTCAAGGCAATCCAGCCCAGCGCCCCCACGCCGAGCAAGAGCCACCACAACGCCGGGAAAGTCATCAACGCCGGCGCGGCCAAAAACACCAGCGCAAACAAACACACCAAACCGAGCAGCGAAATCGCCAAGCCTCGCTGCAACCGGCTGCGGCGCCACGCTTGCAAACCCAGCGTCAAATCGTTTTCGAGATGTTTGTAGAGGGTGTTCATGGTTTACTCGCTGATCATTTATTCGTACTCTTACTCGCTTTTAAACATTTCAAAAAGCGAGTTAGAGAATGAGTAAGAGTATGAATTAACGCGGCGTACGATTCGCCAGCCAAACTTCCGCCATCAATAAAATCAGCAGCACCCACAGGCCGAGACGCCAGAGTTTCTGTTGTGTCTCGGCGTCGCGTTGCGAGGCTTCGGAGGCGCCAAAGATACCGGCCACGCTGTTTTGCGCCTGCGACTGTTCATCCGGGCGAATGAGACGCGCCGCAAAATTCTCCGCGGTCATACTTGCCGGATCGGATTCACGCGCCTCGAGATTCACGGCATGCCAAAACACGCGCTGATTTTGCTGCACGTGATAAAAACCCGTTTGCGCGGTTTCTTGCAAAACCGGCGGCTGCAATCTTTCAAACTCGCGCTGCGCGCCATCCGGAAAGGTGATGGTCAAAGCTTGCGTGGGCTGGATGGCTTCGTCCAAGAAAAGCGTTTGTCCGGCCAGCGTCGTCGTTTGCGGCGGATCGGGACGGCAAACGTAATTCAACCATTGATAAAGCAGCGGCACAAAAATGCCGCGCACCGGCAGATTGCCGCCTTGCAAATCAAGGCTCGACGCCCACAACAAAACTTTGCCTTTGCCGGCGCCGCGCTCGAGCAAGGCCGGCGCGCCGTCTTCAAAACCGGCCAAGCGAATCGCCTGCGGAACGGCTTCGAGGCGATAATATTGTGTAACGCGAATTTTTGCCGGATCGCCATTCGAGGGATCGACAAAAATTTTAAAAATCGGATGGCCGAAATCAATGTCGGTAAGTGCGAGGCCGGTTTGCGGCGCGCGGTCAGTTGGCAGAACCGGCGCGGAAATTTTTCCAGGCAAAATCTCCGCTAAAAAACGATTGTACATCTCGCTCTGCAGCCCTGCGGCCAGCGTGAGAATCAAGCCGCCGCCCTGCTCGACATATTGCTGCAGCGCCGCTGCCTCACCGCGATTGAAACCCGCCACGCCAGCGATGAGAACCGCGTCGAAATCTTCGAGCCGATATTGCGACAGGGTGTTTGGGGTTGCCTCGTGAAGCTGATAAAGCGATCGCTGCAAACGCAGCGCTTCCCGGACAAAATAAGCTGATTCGGCGTTGCCGCTGAGAATGAGCAGGCGGCGTTTTCTCTCGGCCTGCGCCACCACATAAAAACGATTGTCCGCCGGCAAATCGTCGACCGGCGCTTTGATTTCAAAATACACGGTTTGCTCTCGCCCCGAATTCTTCAGGCTGGCGGCGGAAAATTGTATGACCTGTTCGGTTCGCGCGGCGAGCGAGAGGCTTCTCGTTGCCAGCGGTGCAGCCGGCTTTGTTTGATTGAACAACTGCACGTCGAGACGCTGCTCGGCATCGGAAAAATTGCGCACGCGGCAGGCGTAAGCCGCAACGCGATCATCCTGGCGAGTGCGCTGCGGGTTGGCGGCATTCGCCGCCGAACCATCTTTAGCTGATTCGACCATTTGACCGTCCAACACCGCCACGTTCCGCCAGGCGGGTTTGACGGCAATCGGCACGCATTCGGCATTGCTGTTGAGCGTAAAATTTCCGGCCGGCAGATTGCTCGTTTGCAAATCTGAAATGAGATAAATCACGCGGCGCTGCAACGGCGAGCGGTCGAGCAGTTGATCGGCAAACAAAAGTGTTTCGCGCAAATTACCGGCGGTTTGCCGCAGGGCCAACTGCGCCAGAGCCGATTCCGTTTTCTTGGGTTCAGCGTTTTCAGCGAGCAGTTCCATCACGCTGGCGGCGCCAATCAGCCACACGCGATCATTTGACGCGGCTTGTTCGATTATTTTTCGCGCTTCTTCACGCGCGGTCGCGAAGTGATCGGCGGCAGCCATGCTCGCCGAAACGTCGACGATGATCGCGATGGCGCGCGGCTCGCCGCCAAGCAGCGCCGGCACTTTGTCGCCGATCAAAAACGGCCGCGCAAAAGCCAGGCCGAGCAAGAGCAGCGCCAAAATTCGCAGCAACAACAGCAGGAGATGCTTCAGCTTTTGATAGCGCAGCAAGCGCAGCGGCGTGCTGTCGAGAAAACGCATCGCGGCAAAATGCACGATCTCCGGCTTGTTGCGGCGAATCAAATGAATCAGCAACGGCAACAAAGCGGCGCCGAGGCCGAGCAACAAATAAGGCGATGTTAAAAAACCAAACATTACAGGTACTTTTTAAGTTTTGCAACGAAAAGGGAACCGCAACAAAAAGGCGTTAAACATCACTGACGTGGCTTAAAGCCTCTTCACAAATCTTCACGTTTTTATTTCGTTGCAGTTCCCTTTTCGTTGCAAGTAATTCGAAAGTGCAAAATTGATGTCCTACATCTTTCCGCTGCGCGCCGCCAAATACGCCTGCAAGGCAAAATCCAACGGCTGGCTCGTGGTGAGCAACGTATAATCGACGCGATTGGCGCCGCAAGCCTGTTTGAGGGCGTCGAAGTGGGTTTGCAAATTATTCAAATAGCGCTCGCGCACGGCCTGCGGCAGCGCCATGATCGGCGTCTCGCCTTCCAAACCGATGAAGCGCGTCAACTGCGTGAAATTAAAATTCAGCTCAAACTCATCCATAAGCTGAAAGACGATCACATCGTGGCCGCGGAAACGCAGATGCTCGAGGGCGCGGGCCAGCGTCTCGACCTCGCAAAACAAGTCGGAAATCAAAATCACCATGCCTTTGCGGCGAAAGCCCTCGGCCACCTGATGCAACTTGTCCGGCTGCTCTTTAAGATTGTTACCCGGACGAAGCTTCTCCAGTTCCACGAGAATATGATGCAAATGTCCCGCCCGCACTTTCGCCGGAATGTGCAGCCGAATCTCCTGATCAAAAGCCACGAAGCCGACCGCATCGCGCTGCATGAAAATGAAATACGCCAGCGAGGCCGCGAGATATGTGGCATAATCGAACTTGCTCAGACGCGGCGCCGGAGATTTTTTTCCGGAGGTGCCGGACATGCTGCCGGAAAGGTCGAAGAGAATATGGCAATGCAAATTGGTTTCTTCTTCGAATTCCTTCACGTAATAGCGATCGGTGCGGCCATAGACTTTCCAATCAATGTGGCGCGGGTCGTCACCGGGCGTGTATTGGCGATACTCGGCAAACTCCACGCTGAAGCCCTTGAACGGGCTGCGATGCAAGCCGCTGAGAAAGCCTTCGACCACCGTCCGCGCGCGCAGCTCCATGCCGGAAATTTTGGAGAGAATTTCCGGGTCGAGGAAACGGGGTTGAATGTTCATGATGTTTTATATCCAATCGTACTCATACTCATACTCGTTGTTGAGAAGTTAAAAACGAGTAAGAGTAAGAGTAGGAGTAGGAGTAGGAGTACGAGCATCTAAAGTCCCGACTTAGGCGTCGGCACCAATTCCAACAATCTTCGAATGATCACTTCGGAATTGACTTTTTCGGATTCGGCGTAAAAATTGGTCAATACGCGATGGCGCAAAACCGGAAACGCCAGCGCTTGAATATCTTTAATCGAGACATTGGCGCGGCCGTGCAACAGCGCGCGGGCTTTGCCGCCGAGAATAAGATATTGCGAGGCGCGCAAGCCGGCCCCCCAACTTACCCATTTTTTGACGAAATCTGGCGCATCGTTGCTATTCGGCCGCGTTGTCCGAACGAAGCGAACCGCATAGCGCGCCACCTCGTCGGCGACAAAAACTTTGCGCACCAGCGTCTGCATCGCCAGCACTTGGCTGCCGCTCACCACGCATTGTAATTCCGGCATGAAATTGCTCGTGGTGACGTTCACGACTTGCACTTCCTGATCTTCCGGCAAATAATCAACGACGATATTAAACATGAAACGATCAAGCTGCGCTTCCGGCAAAGGGTAAGTGCCTTCAAGCTCAATCGGGTTTTGTGTGGCAAGCACGAAAAACGGCTCGTCCAATATATACGTTTGCCCGCCGGCGGTGATGCGATGTTCCTGCATGGCTTCGAGCAAGGCGGCCTGGGTTTTCGGCGGCGTGCGGTTGATTTCGTCGGCCAGAATGATGTTCGCAAACAACGGGCCTTTGATGAATTTCATCACGCGGCGGCCGGTGGTGCGATCTTCTTCGATCACGTCGATGCCGGTGATGTCCGCCGGCATCAGGTCGGGCGTGAATTGGATGCGCTTGAAATCGAGATCGAGAACCGTGGCGAGCGTGCGAATCAGCAGCGTCTTCGCCAGGCCGGGCACGCCGGTGATCAAGCAATGGCCGCCGGTAAACAGCGCGATCATCACCAGCTCGATGATCTCTTCCTGGCCGATGATGATTTTGCGCAATTCGGAAAGAATCGCATCGCGGGTGCGCTGCAGTTGCTCGGAGAGAACGTTATCGTCAATGGGTTGCATGGGGCGTTCGAAGTTCGTCATGGTCAAATGTATTTGAGTTAAGAATTTTGCTCTTGCTCATACTCATACTCATACTCATACTCATACTCATACTCATACTCCTACTCGTACTCGCTTTTTAAAACGAGTAAGAGTAGGAGTACGAGTACGAGATCAATGCGTCAACGCATACACAATATAATTAATTCCCAGCATATAGCCTATTTTTGAATAAAACGCCGGGTAGCGTGGATCAGCCGCGTGTTCCCAGCTATCGCCGATGTCAACGTTGTGATTGATTAAAACCATCAAACGTTTGTTGTCATCAAAAATTCCCCAGCATTCCGGATTGTAGCCGTCGCGTTCGTAGAGCCGTCCCATTGACAGCGGGCCAAGGCCGGGCACGCGCGGCAGGCCGTTGAAATCGTGATAGCAATGAAAAATCGGATGATCGCCCGGCAACGGCACCGGGCTGCGGTCGGAAAAAGCTTTGCCGAACTCGTTGATGAAATTCTCCCATTCCGCGGTGCCGTGAAAATCATCGATCATCAAAAAGCCGCCGCGCAAGCACCATTCACGCAGCGTATCGGCCTCGGCTTGTGAAAGCCGCAAATAGCCGACTTCCAGCATGTAGGCAAACGGATATTGAAAAATTTCCGGATCGGTCAAGGGCATCGCCAGCGCTTGGTCGTTCACCGGCAATTGCGTGAGTTTGTGCAAGCCGCGCAAAAAATTCTCTTCCGCCGTGGGGTAATCGACTTCCCAACTGTCGCTGTTGAAACGCATCCGAAAGGCATAGCCATAGCCGCCGGAGCTGTATTTGATGCGCACAAACGTGAACATGTCGTTTTGCACGATCTGCTGCGGCGCCGCGGATTCAAATAAGCCGCTCAAGACGAGAAAAATGAGCGGCTGAAAAACCAGACTTCTTGAACGCATAAATATTTGCAACACTAAATCAAAAGTTTTAGAACGCGGATGAAACGAATTCTTACGGATTACGGATTACGAATTACGAGTTAATGTGTCATCGCATAAATCAAATAATTGATGCCCAATTTGAACGCTTCGGTGGAAAACACTTCGTCGGCTTCCGGCCATTCCCAGCCGTCGCCGATGTCGTTGTTGTGATTGATGATCGCCATCATTCTGCCTTTCTCGTCAAAAATAGCGTAATACCGCGGGGTCAAACCGCCGTACGGCGCGTGATCGCCGAGTTTATCAAAATCGAAAAAGCAATGAAAAATGGGATGATCGATTGCAATCGGCTTAAGATTTTGCGGCGTTACGCGTTTGATTTGGTCGAAAAAGTTGCTCCATTCATACCCGCCGCGAAAATCATCGACGATCAAAAAACCGCCGCGCGCCAGATACTCGGCCAGCCGCTCGACTTCCTTTTCGTTGATCGTCCAATAGCCGACTTCGCAGATATATAAAAACGGGAAATCGAAAATCGCGTCGTCTTCAAGCGTGAGGATTTTATTTTCATAAGTGAGCGGCAATGATGTCAAAGCGTTGATGGCGGTGTAGAGATTTTGCTCGGCGGTGGGAAAGTCGTGCGCCCACAGCGGTCCACCGCCGCGACCGGAAAATCCGTAGCCGTAACGCCCGCCTTCCCATTGCACGCGCACAAAGGTGAAAGCTTGAGATGCCGGCGCTGTCCCATTAGACGCCGGCGTTGGTAAAGCAGGCTGTTGCGCGATACTATTATTGCTGGCAAAAACAAACAAGATGCAAATAACACCTGCTATAAAATATTTTTTTATTTCATTGGCTTTTGCAAAAACAAATTTATCCGTCATTCCGGAGGAATCTTTTTTATTTCGAGCATTGATTTCGAAATTCAAAAAGATTCCTTCGGAATGACGGTTTTTATTGTTTATGAAAATTTCAAGGCGTTTCATAAACTTTTTTTAGTTAAATTTCATTCAGCAAAATCTCTTGCGCACGCTCGAAATTGGGCGCGATTTCCAGAGCTAAAAGCGAATTCTGTCGCACGGCATTTTAAAAAAATACTTGCGGAGAAACATTAAAGCGTCTGCTCAATGAACGAATCTGGTTTAAGTTGAACTCGCGTTTGCCGCTAAGAATTTCCGACACGACGTCCGGACTGCCGATTTCCGGCAGATCGTTTTCATTCAGTCCATGTTCTTCCATAAGGAAAGCAAGGGTGGAATTTGGATCAACGACCGGCTCAGGAATGTGCATGTCTTCATAGGCTTCAATCAAGGTTCCTAACGTATCCATCAACGAGGCCAAAGGATGATTTTCATCTTCACCCACTTCGTCAATCAATTCATCCAATAATGCGACAGCTCGTTCATAGTCATCTTTTGTGCGAGGAATCGATACAAGATCGGAAATTTGTGGCCAGAGGTTGACAGCTTTTTCAAGTTCTACGCTTAACATAGTTACTCCTGCCATTTGTGCCAGTTGTCAAGAGCGCTTTTTGTATCGGGATGCTTCCTGACAAATTCCAGTAAACGTTTGCGTGTAATGATGTGCATAAGAAATATAGCACAAATTCCCAATAAATCAATCGCTGTTTTATTCGACCGCCTGCAGCAAAATCTCCTGCGCGCGCTCGAAGTTCGGCGCGATTTCCAAAGCTAACAAAGCGTTCTTCTTGGCCTGAAGCTTTTGCCCGCAGGCCAAATAGGCCTGCGCCAGCCAGCAATACACCTCGGCGCGATCAACCGGGTTCATCGCCAAAACGGTGCGAAACGTTTGCACGGCGCGCTGCGGCTGGCGGCGCCCCAGCAGCAAGCGGCCGTATTGATTTTGCAACTCAATTTTATAAGGAAAAATATTCAATGCCCGTTCGACCGCTCGTGTTGCGGCGGCGGTGTCGCCGAGCGCCAATTGCCATTCAGTCAAACGCACCGCCTCCTGAAAATTTTTGCCGTTTTTTGAAACCAAATATTCCAATTCGGTAACCGCCTCGCGCCGGCGATTTTGTTTCCAATACAAATCAGCCAACAAAAGATAGGGATTTTGCGCATCGACATATTCCGGCAATAAGGTTTTGGCTTTTTTGAGGTATACTTCCGCTTCAGCCGGGTTGCCGATTTCGGCGAGACGGGTGCCGTAATAAAGATTGGCAAAAAAATTTTGCGGCTCGCTGGCGGCGGCTTCACGCAAGGCCTCAGTCTCGCGCGGCGGCCCGTGCGCCGCCTCGGTTTTCTCATACGGCCACTCCACTTTGACGCGGCTGGGATGAAAGCGTTCGCGCAAAAAATCTTGAAACGCTTTGTCAAACTCGTCCACCGATTGGCCGAAGACGGCGGTGATCGCTTCGTCGGTTTTCCTGCCTTGACGAAAATGCGGAAAGAGCGCCAGAACTTTATTGAAGCCATGGCGACGCTCGATGAACGCGATGATCTGCGAGGCTTGATAATACGCGAGCGAAATCAGCTCCGGACGCCGTGTGAAGCCTTCATCCAAATCACGCAACGGCAGCAGTTGGCCGTTGCGCAACGCGCGAATCATCACCAGCTCCATGTTCATGTCCCATTCGCGGCGAGCATTCGTCGCTTCATAAACGGCGATGCCCTCGGCCAGCCAGCGCGGAATGCGATTCGCCGTCAACTCGAGATGAAACACGTGCGCGATCTCGTGCCACAAGGTTTCCTGCCAATTGAAATCGCCCGATTCGCGCGCCCGCGGCGAATCCATCGCAATCAAGCGGCCAAAACAGATGCCGAGAAAAAACTGCGCGCCGGGCAAGCCGAAACAGCGCACGGCGAAGTCGTCGTGCTTAGGAAAAATCTCGACGAGAATCGGATTCGGCAGCGTGACGTTGTAACGCGAGGCCATGCTTTGGTAAGCGGCTTCACACAAAGCTGCGGCCGCGGCCCCGATGATCGGCTTGTCATCACGATGCAGCCGCAGCAAAAAATGCGGCGTGCGAATCGTGTCATACTTGGCATAGTCGTCAAAGAGATTGAGCAGGTTGCCGGCAAGCACATTATACGGATCACGCTCAAAGGCGCGTTCAAGCAGGGCTTGGGCTTCCTTCTCTTCACCGAGCCGGGAAAGGCTCGTGCCGAGCTCGGCGGCGGCATTCCAATTATCCGGATCGAGCGCCAGGGCTTGGCGAAAATAATCGGCGGACTCACGGAAGAGATAACGCCGCGCCGCATCTTCGCCGAGACGAATATAAACATCCGGCGATTTCGGATTGATCTGCGCGGCTTGTCGGCAAAGGCGCTCAACGGTTTCGGCATCGTTGCGGCGATCGGCTAAAATCGCGCGCAAGGCCAGCGCCGGCAAATAATTCGGAAAGCGGCTGCTAATTTTTTCAAGCTCGGTGTTGGCCTCCTTTTCGTCATTCGCGGCGAGATAAAGCTCGGCCAGGGTCGTGCGGGCTTGCGGAGAACTGGGATTGAGCGTCACGGCGCGTTGGGCGACGGCAATCGCTTCGCGCATGTTTTCCGCGGCGAGACAGCGCGCCAATCCGCACAGCGCGGGGACGGCGCGGGGATTTTTTTTGATGGCATCCTGATAAATTCCGCGCGCATCGGCAACGTTGTATTTTTCCAAAAACAGATCGCCCCAGGGAATGTAAAGCGTCCAATTGTCGGGTGCTTGGTTGACCGCGTCTTGAAACAGCCGGCTGGCGTCTTTGAAGCGCTCGAGATAAATGCAGGCGCGCGCCACCATCGCGAGATCGGCGGCGGTGAGTTGTTTGGCGGTTTGATAAAAATCCAAAAAGCTTGACAGCGTGCGCCGCGCTGCGGTTCGTTCGCCGCGATGCCATTGCAAAATCGCCCAATTGAGCTGCGCCGGGCGAAAGCCGGCGTCAATTCGAATCGCCTCATTAAAATAACGCAGCGCTTCAGCCTGTTCGCCGATTCGCAGCACAATTTCTCCGAGACGGTTGGCCAATTCGGCGGCCGGGGTTTTGGCATGATCATCCGCAACGACGACGCGGCTGCGATCGTATTCACCAATTTCCTCCAGCGCCAAGCTTTGCCCGACGAGCGCTGCCAAACGCGACGCCGGAGCAGCGGCGGCGCGTTCAAACGCCTCTGCCGCCGAGCCGTATTCGCCGCGATAAAAAAATTGCCAGCCGCGCTCCAAATCGGATTGCGCCGGCGCCCGGAATGCGCCAAGAAAAAGACAGGCGAGGAGAAAGTTTGTAGGCAATCGACGCCGCATGGATTTTCTATCCGAATAAGCTTACGCGGAGAATTTACGAGCCGCCGGGGTTTGATGCAATGAAAAAATTCGGCGAGCAAATGAATTTTTCGCAAGAAATTCAACGGCGCGCTGCCTCACCTCCCTTCCTCTTCACAACCGGGGGCAATTCAGCGGCATACTTTTAGGAGGGCTGCGCCTGCTGGGTGACGCTCAAAGCGTATAAAAAAGTTGGCCGGTTAACTTCTTCCAGCTCAGTTCCAATTCATCTGAGTTACGGGATGCGATAACTCATCATTTCTTGATCGGGGCGATGAATGGCGGTCAAGGTAATGGTTTCGTGGTCTTTAAAAATCCTTTGTGATTGCCGCTCGGTCTTGTCTTTGGTGTACGTCGTCGTCCGCACGGTTGACGTAATCAAATTAACCCGCTTGACCATGAAACCTTCGCGATGCGCAAAAAAAATCTGTCCTTCGCTGGTGACCTGCGAAAGATATTTTTTGAGCAGAAATCCCGCCGGTTTATTTTCCGGCGGTTTGTAGCATTCTTCATATTCAAGCCCGCCTTTGAAATCAATCACCGCGCAATCAAAGCGGTCAACTTTGGCAAAACTGTTCAACTGATACTTCGTCGTCGCCACGGTGGGGTTGCCGCGCGGCACTTCAACCGGAAAATTTTGTGACCAAGTGTAGCCGGGTGAAATCGCATGGTCCGGAAAAACCGGCTGGCTCGGTTTGTACATCCGATCAAAATCAAAAGCCGACCTGGGATCATCCGTGACCACTTTGACGATTTCGCCGTTCTTGCGCATGCGCAATTTGAAGCCAAATTCCCAGCCGACCATCGAGCGGCGGCGTCTTTTTTTAATCACAAACTCCGGCGCATTCAACATCGTATCTTTTGTCACCACGAAGGCCATCGTCAAGGCGCGCACCATCGCCGAATCGAGCGATTCGATCACCATCTCGCATCGTTGGTCTTGCAGATGCTGGAAAGTATAGCGATTTTTTTCAGCGTCTTCAATCTCCCATTCCACACTGTCGGCAACATTATACACAAATTTCTCGTCGGGCTGCTGTTTGAACTCGAGCAGCGCTTCTTTCGCCGTCCGGTTTTCGCCACAGCCATAAACCAAAAGAAGCAATCCCACAAGCATAAGCTGATAGCGATATGGTGACATCTTCAATTTATAGACAATCTCCATTCCGTGTTCGTCTATCAAGTCTGTTTTTCATTTGTTATTCGCCTCCAAGCGCACCAGGGTGACGCTTTTGGAGATCGGATCGATGGAGCCAAAGGCGGCGCGACTGGCAGTAATCAATTCGATCTGGCGGCTCATGTCATCCGGAAAATTGTCATCACGCCAGAGCGCCGGGTTTGAAGCCTGGTTCAAATAAATCCGCTGCGTCGCCGGCGCGGCCAATTCCCGCGAGCGCGTCTGCCATGACCATACGACGGCGGTGAGAATGAGCAAAAACATGGCGGCGACGCCCACCAACGGCCGCCAATTCACGCGTTGCTGCCAGAGCCAGCGCGACGGCGAATGCAGCGACTTGCCGGCTATCGGCAAAACCCGCGCTTTAAAACCGGCGCGAATTTTTTCCCAGGCGGTGTCCCAGTACGCCGGCGGCGGTTCCGGCACGGCGCGCAGTTGCAGCAGCATGGTCGTCTTGCGATAATTCTCCGCCTCTTTCCGGCAAGACAAACACACTTGCAAATGCTCCGCCACCACCTGCTGCATCGAACCCGCCAGCTCGTTATCGACGTAATCGAGCAGGTGTTCTTCGATTTCAAAGCAGTTCATAATTCTATTCTCTAAAGTTAAAATTTCCTTTGCGCATTCTTTGCGGCTCTGCGTCTTTGCGTGCGCTTTTCAAGCGTTCAAATACTTCAGCAATTTCCGGCGCAGCTTCTTTCGGGCATGATGCAAATTCGTGCGGACGGTGACCAACGAGCAGTCGAGTATCTCCGAAATCATTTTTTTGGAGACGCCTTCCACTTCGTGCAGCAAGATCACCGCTTTTTGCTGCTCGGGCAGCGCCTCGATGGCGGTGGTGATGTGCGCCAACAATTCCTTGTTTTCGAGAACTTGTTCCGGATTGCGCACCCACTTTGCGGTCGCCAACTCAAAATGCGAATGCCTTTCTTCCTCGCCGCCGCGACCGTTGCCTTCCAACGGCTCCCACCGGCTGCGCGTGCGCACTTTGCGAAAATCCATGCACAAGTTCACCGTGATCTGATAAACCCACGAGGTGAACGCCTGCGGGCTGCGCAAGCGCGACAAGTTTTTAAAAATTCGGATAAACGCTTCCTGCAAAACCTCGTCGGCATCGTGATGATTGCCGAGCATGTGATGCGCCACGGTGTAGACGGTTCGCGCAAAGCGGCGGTAAAGCGCTTCAAACGCAAGCTCGTCGCCCTGCTGGGCGCGTGTAATCAACTCGATTTGCGATAATTCGGCGTAATGTTCCGCTGAATCTGCTGCCAACTGCATCGTGAGTGCGACTGGTCTGCTCATGCCTCGCTTTGGAAAAAAATCAGATGATCGCTTCAGTTTTAGCTGTGCGTGCCCAAAACCGGACTTACAAATAGATAGACGCTTGCAACGGCGTTCCGTTTAAATCAATATACAAACAAATTTTTGAGATACAAAACTTTTTGTGAGGCGAGGCGGTCTTAGAGATTGAGCAGTCGTCGTGAACCGAAACATGAACAAATTTTAACGCCTGATAAATTTCTAAATTCACAAATAAGCGCGTTTTTTCACGATTAGCTTGGAGGTTTTCAATGCGCAAAAAATTGTTATCGCATCGGATGGCGGCAGCCGTGGCGTTGTTGGCCATCGCCGGCGGTTTGCTGTTCATGGCCTGGCGTGACGGCAACGCTGTGGAAAAAACGAAAAAAGGCTGGCTTGGCGTGAGCGTGCAGGAGTTGACGCCTTCACGCCGGGACGCGCTGAAATTGGGGAATCGCAGCGGTCTGTTGATTACCGACGTGGTGGAGAATAGTCCGGCCGACAAGGCTACTATAAAGGAAAATGATGTGTTGTTGGTCTTCGACGGCAAGGGTGTGGAAAAAGCCGATGATTTTACGCAACTCGTGCGCAACACGCCGCCGGATAAGAAAGTGAAAGTCAAAGTTTTTCGTGACGGCGAAGAGCGCGAGTTGGAAGTCACCATCGGGTCACAGAAAAGCGACACCTGGGCGCGCAGTTTCAACTGGAATGATGGCCGCAATTTCACGGTGTGGAGCAACAGGCCGCACCTCGGTGTGCAAGTGCAAGATTTGAACAAGGATCTTGCGTCCTACTTCAAAGTGGAAGAAAAAGGCGGCGTGCTGATTGTGGAGGTGAGCAAAAATACGCCGGCGGAAAAAGCCGGTCTCAAAGCCGGCGATGTGATTACGCGAGTCGGCGATGAAAAAATTACCGACGCCGATGATTTGGTGCAAGCGCTGCGCGATTTTGAAGCCGGCGACAAAGTGAGCATTGAGTATGTGCGCCAGGGCAAAAGCGCCGCCGCGCAAGCCGAGTTGGAGGAGGACGACAGCCACGGCTTCCAATTCTTTACGCCGGATCGCCACAGAATCGTCATTCCGGAACGCAGCAAAATTCGCATTCAACGTTTTGATGACGGCGATGGCGGCGAACTTGAGATCTTGATGCCGGACATTGAACGCCATCTCGAAGGCATCGAAAAAAATTTCATTGAGCGTGACATTCAAAATCGGCTGCGGAAGGAATTGCAGCGGCTGCCGAAAAAATTAAACGTTAACGATTTTCGTACGATCTAAGCGGCGCCTATGTCGAGGCGCTTTTCAAATACATCCCATCCGTCGCGCCCTATCCCGCCCAATGCGGGATGGGGCGTTTTTTTATGGGGGGGAATGCAGCCGCTCTTTCAGGGTTTAAAAATCTAAGGTCTTACCATAATTATACAAAATTTTACTTGACATTTTCTTGGCTTCTTCTTAACATAAGTCCATCATATTTCATAAAAAATAAATAAGGAGCTCGGTATGCGCGCGTTGTGGAATGGCCGTTTGCAATTCAGCCTTTTCGATATTCCGGTGAAAATTTTTTCCGCCACCCAAAACGACGAAATCACTTTCAATTCTCTTCACGCGCCCTGTCTAAACCGCATTAAAATGGAAAAGCGCTGTCCGATTCACGGGCCGGTTTTGGACGAAGAAGTGGTCAAGGGCTACGAATATGAAAACGGCAAGTTTGTCACCGTTACCGATGATGATTTAGAAAAAGCCAATCCGGAGGTCGATCATTCTCTGGCCATCGTCCAATTCGCCGACAAAGAGGCGCTCGATCCGCTGCATTTTGATGCCTCGTATTACATGGCGCCGGACGGGCCGCTGGCCACCGAAGTGTATGCGACCCTGCGGGAATCGATTCGCAGCTCGGGCAAATACGGCATCGGCAAAATCATGATGCGGCGCAAGGAATTTGTGGTGGCGCTGTGGGTGAAAGAAAACGCCATCGTCGTTTCGACGCTGCGCAGTTGGAATGAAGTCCGCAGCACCGAGCTGATTGGCGAGTTGAACGGGGTTAAAAGCAAAAACAAAGAAGAACTCAAAATGGCGGCGGAGTTGATCGAGCGCCATACGAAAAAATTGCGCTTGAAAAGCTTCAAAGATTCGTATCAAGAACGCTTGCTGGCGATGCTGAAAGAAAAAGTCGCC
>Ga0209172_10002546_pt1 | contig 31528 bp, 23 predicted proteins | sample LarsenN4metaG_FD_184113 | JGI IMG/M metagenome (GOLD analysis project Ga0209172, IMG submission 184113) | Hot spring sediment bacterial and archeal communities from British Columbia, Canada, to study Microbial Dark Matter (Phase II) - Larsen... ... | reverse complement strand
CGGCCCCAGCGCCAGCACCGACGCCCGCATCGTCTTTACCAGCTCGTAGGGCGCTTCTGCTTTCTTGATTTCAGCGGCGCGCAGCGTGAGCTCGCCGTCGGGTTGGTAGTCGGCGGGCTCGGCCTCGACCCCCATGTGGGCGAGCAGCTTCTTCATCGTGAAGATGTCGCGCACGCGGGGAAGGTTCTCCAGACGCACGGGCTCGGCGGTGAGCAGCGCCGCGGCCATGGCCGGCAGGGCGGCGTTCTTGGCGCCGCTCACGGCGACCTTCCCCCGCAGGGGGACGCCGCCTTCGATCACGAACCGGTCCATTCCACCCTCATGTGTCTAAGATAGCGCAAACCGGCTGCGGGGTTACTTCTCTTTGAGCGCGCGCCCGACGCGGCCGCCGGCGCGCCGCAGTTGCGCTTCCGCCGCGCTACGGTCGCACCGCAGCCGCCCCATCACCACGGCGGCTTTCAGGTTCCCGCCCGAGCTCCGGATCAGGCGCGCCGCCGCCGCCGGCGTGCAGCCGAGCGCCTGCTCGAGCACCCGCGCGCCACGCCGCCGCAGCTTCTGGTTGCTCATCGCCACGTTCACCATCAGGTTCCGATAGACGTGCCCTCGCCGCACCATCGCCGCCGTGCTCAACATATTCAGCACCAGCTTCTGCGCGGTTCCGGCCTTCAGGCGGGTCGAGCCGGCGATGACCTCGGGGCCGGTCGGCGGGCAGATGGCGACGCGGGCGCGGCGGGCGGCCGGCGAGCGGCGGTTCGCGGTCACGACCACGGTGAAGGCGCCGCGGCGGCGGGCAGCGTCGAGCGCGCCCAGAGCGTAGGGCGTCGAGCCGCTGGCCGTGAGCAGGACGACCACATCGTTGCGCCCGATTTTTTTCCGGGCCAGGTCGCGCGCCCCGGCGGCAGCGGAGTCCTCGACGGCTTCGGCGGAACGGAACATCGCCCGCCGGCCGCCGGCCAGCACCGCCTGCACCTGGCGCGAAGGAATCCCGAAGGTGGGCGGGCACTCGGCGGCATCGAGCACGCCGAGCCGTCCGCTCGAGCCGGCGCCGACATAGATCAGGCGCCCGCCGCGGCCGAGGGCCGCCACCACGGCGTTCACCCCACGGGCAATCTGCGGCACGGTGCGGCGCACCGCACGGGCCACGCGGGCGTCTTCGCGGTTCATCAGGGTGAGAATCTGGCGGGTCGAGAGCCGGTCGAGGCGCGCGGCGCGCGGGTTGGGCTGCTCGGTCGGAGGCAGAGGGGCGCGCTTCATCCGAAACTTTCCCAGCCGCGTCGGCTGAAGTCCCAGTACAGCAGCAGCGCGGCAGCCGCGGCGCCGGCGCCGAGCAGCAGACCGCTCGTCCACTCGCCGAGCAGGAATTCTCCGGTCGCAAACAAGGCGAGATAGACCAGCGCGCAGCCGAGCGCCCAAGCGCGTAGATTATACCAACCGGAAGAGACGGCCGGGACGTCGGGGGCCTGGCGCGCGATGGGCCGCCAGCCGAACGCGGCCGGGCGCACGCGGCGATAGAAGTTCGCAAGGTGCGTCGCTGGCTCCGGTGGCGTCAAGAAAGTCACGCCCAGCCAAACGGCGGTGACGACGGCGGTGGTGGCGACCATGTTCTTGGCAAAAACGACCTGCTCACTGCCGGCGAACGGCTTCCAGGTGTTCAGCGCCAGGGACGTGAAGAACGCCGCGGCCATGGCGGAAATCTCGCTCCAGGCGTTCACCCGCCACCAGTACCAGCGCAGCAGGTAGACCGCGCCGGTGCCGGCGCCGATCATGAGCAGCAGCTGCCAGGCGCCGCGGATGGTGTCGAGGAAGTAGGTGACGCCGGCGGCGAGAAGCATCAGCAAGAGCGTGGCCGCCTGCGAGGCGCGCAGGTGGTGCGCCTCGGAAGCCTGCGGGCGGAGGAAGCGCCGGTAGAAGTCATTGATGGCGTAGGAGGCGCCCCAGTTGAGGTGGGTGCTGATGGTGGACATATAAGCGGCGAGGAAACTGGCCAGCATCAGGCCCCGCAGGCTGGCGGGCAAGTGGTCCACCATCACCTGCACGTACCCGGCTTCCTTGTCCGCCAGGTTCGGATAGAGCGCCACGGACGCCAGCGCCACCAGAATCCACGGCCAGGGCCGCAGGGCGTAGTGGGCGATGTTGAACCAGAGCGTGGCCCAGAGCGAATGCTTTTCGTCTTTGGCCGAGAAGATGCGCTGGGCGACGTAGCCGCCGCCGCCCGGCTCGGCCCCCGGATACCAGCTCGCCCACCAGTTCACGCCGATGTAGACGAGAAAGACCGTGAGCGGCATCCAGGCGGACTCGGGCGAAGGGAGGAACCCGAGCAGCGAGCCGCTGCCGCCGCCCGCCGCTTCGGCGGCGAGCGTGCGCTCGCGCAGGGCGCCCAGCCCGCCCACGGCCCGCACGGCGTAGACGGCCATGACTATGGTCATTGTCATCATCAGGACGAATTGCAACAAGTCGGTGATGAGCACGCCCCACAGGCCCGACACCGTGGTGTAGACGGCTGTGACCGCCAGGCAGAGCAACACCGCCTCGATCTTGTTCAGGCCGAGAGACACCTTCAGCACCTTGACCATGGCCAGGTTCACCCAGCCGATGATGAGGCAATTCATCAGCACGCCGAGATAGAGGGCGCGGAAGCCGCGCAGGAAAGCGGCGGGGCGGCCGGCGTAGCGCAGCTCGATGAGCTCGACGTCGGTCAGCACCCCGGCGCGCCGCCAGAGCCGCGCGAAGAAGAACACGGTCAGCATCCCGCTCAAGAGCAGCGACCACCACAGCCAGTTGCCGGCGATGCCGAACTGGGCGGTCAGGCCGGTGACGGCGAGCGGGGTGTCGGCGGAAAAAGTCGTGGCCACCATCGACGTCCCCGCAATCCACCAGGGCACGCCGCGGCCGGAGACGAAGAAATCGGCCAGGCTCTTCTGCGCGCGCCCGCGCAGGCTCCAGGCGACGCCGAAGGAGAGAGCGAAGTAAAGGCCGAGGACGACCCAGTCGGCGAGGGAGAGCGTCACGGGGTGGCCGGAGTCGGCGGCGCCAGGCCCAGGGCCGCGACCACGGCGTCGTGCACCGCCGGGCGCAGCGAGCGGATTTGGTTGTTGCTGGCGGTGGGGTGGACGCGGTTGGTGAGCAGAATGACGAAGAGCCGTTTCTCCGGGTCGATCCAGATGGAGGTGCCGGTGAAGCCGGTGTGGCCGAAGGCGCGGGCGGAGAAGTAGCGTCCGCTGGTGGAGGGCTCGGTGGGAGTGTCCCACCCCAGGGCGCGGCTGGCGCCGGTGATATCGGTTTGGCGCGAGGTGAACAGCTCTAGGGTTGAGCGCTGGAGGAAGCGCCGGTGGCGGTAGACGCCGCCGTTCAAGAGCAGCTGGCAGAAGACGGCGAGGTCCGGCGCGGTCGAGAACAGCCCGGCGTGGCCGGCGACGCCGCCCATCATCCAGGCGTTGCCGTCGTGCACTTCGCCGTGGATGAGCCCGCGGCGGCCCTCGGCGTCCTCTTCGGTCGGGGCGATGCGGTCGCGCCAGGCCTGGGGCGGCCGGAAGAGCGTGGAGCGCAGGCCGAGCGGCTCGAAGAGGTTTTTTTGCAGGAAGACGTCGAGCGGCTGGCCGCTGGCGCGCTCGATGACCTCGCCGAGCAGAATCATCCCGAGGTCGCTGTAAACCGACTGCGAGCCGGGAGCGTACTCAAGCGGCGCGGCGCAGATGCGCTCGAGCAGCTGCCGGCGGTCGTTGACCTCCTGGAAGAGGCGCAGGTAGCCCGGCAGCCCGCTGGAGTGCGTCAGCAGGTGGCGGACGGTGATGCGGGCTTTGGCGGCGGCGTCGGGTCCCTGCTGGAGCTCGGGCAGGTAGTCCACCACGCGGGCGTCGAGCGGCAGCGCCCCGCGCTCATAGAGCATCATGGCGGCAGTCGTGGTGGCGACGACCTTGGTGAGCGACGCCAGGTCGTAAAGCGTATCTGGCTGGACACGGTCGGCGTCGCTCGCATAGCGCAGCCGCCCGAAGGGATGGACGGCCGCGAGCCGCCCCCCGTGGCCGACGGCCAGGACGCCGCCGGGGGTGATGCCCTGGGCGGCGGCTTGGTCGAGCAGCGTGAACACAGGCGCCAAACGGGTTTCGTCCTCGGGCGCAGCGGCGGCGAGCTCCATCGGCGCGGCGGCGCGCGTCAGGCCGGCGCCGCGCTCCGCCGTGCCGGGAATCGTGACCGGCAGCCGCGCGCTCGTGCCGATTTGTCCGAACACGGCCCGAATGGCGGCGCGCTCGGCGATTTCCGCCGTGCTGAAGGTGCAGAGCACGGTCTTCGCTTGCGGGAAGCGCTCGGCGAGATAGGGGCTGCCGAGGATGATGAGGGCGGCGGGCTTGCCGTTGTTCAAGATCTTCTGGACGAGCGCCGCCAAATTCTCCGGCAGCGCCACGTTGCCCTTGCGGTCGGCCACGCGCACGAACGCCGCCACCAGCGTCCAGTCGTAGAGCGAGGCCGCCGGCAGCGCGATCTCCTCCGGCTTGAAGAACAGCCGGTCGGTGCGCACGACTTGGAGCGAATCCACGCGCGGCGTGAGCTCGCGCTCGAGCTCGGCGCCGGGAAAGGGGTCGGGGTCGGCGGAGACGATGAGCAGCAGGCCGCGCTGCGGGCGGGTGGAGTCGAGCGGGAGGAGGCCGGCGTCGTCCCGCAGCAGCGCCACGCCGCGGTCGGCCATCTCCTGCGCCTGCTCCTGGAAGCGCGGGTTGTTGACCAGGGCTTCGACCTGCTCGAGGTCCACCTGCGCTTGGCGGGGCAAACCGAGCCGGGCCTTGGCGCGCAGGATGCGCTCGACCGACTGGTTCAGCCGCTCCTCGCCCAGGCGGCCGGACTCGACCGCGCGCTTGAGGGCGGCGAAAGCCACTTCCGGCTGGCGCGACATCGAGAGGATGACGTCGGCGCCGGCCTCGAAGGCGCGCACCGCCGCCTCGCCCGGCCAGATGTGGCTGGCGATGGCGTTCATGCTGACGTCGTCGGTGATGACGAGCCCTTCGAAGCCCAGCTGGTCGCGCAGCAGCCCGGTGGTGATGGGCCGGGAGAAGGTGGCGGCGACGGGCTCGGGGTCGAGCGCCGGCACCACGATGTGCTCGGTCATGACGGCGGCCACGTCGCCGGCGATGGCGGCCTTGAACGGGACCAGCTCGACCTGCTCGAGGCGCGCGCGGTCAACGCCGATGGCGGCGAGCTCCAGGTGGGGGTCGAGCGTGGTGTCGCCCAGCCCGGGGAAATGCTTGGCGGTGCAGAGCGCCCCCGCCTCCTGGCAGCCACGGATGAACGCGGCCGCGAGCCGCCCCACCTCGGCCGGGTCTTCGCCGAAGGAGCGGATATTGATGATGGGGTTGAGCGGGTTGTTGTTGACGTCCACCACCGGCGCCAGCAACCAGTGCACGCCCAGGGCGCGGGCCTCGCTGGCGGCGATGCGGCCCATGCGGTAGGCAAGCTCCGTGTCGCCCGCCGCCCCCAGCGTCATGTTGTGCGGGAAGCTGGTGGTGTCGCGCACGCGGAAGCCGGCGCCGCGCTCGAAGTCGGCGGCCACCAGCACCGGCACCGGCGCCAGTTGCTGCAGCCGGTTCGTCAACTGCGCCAGCCCGTAGATTTCGCTGCGCTCGAACCCGGTGGGGCGCTGCGGGCGGGTGGAGACGATGAGCCCGCCGACGTGCAGCTCGCGGATCTGCCGCGCCAGCCGCAGGAACTCTTCGCTGTCGGTGTTGGCGAAGCCGCCATAGTAGGGCACCATCAAGAGCTGGCCGATTTTTTCGTCCAGGCTCATCCGCTCCAGCGTCCGCTTTACCCAGCGGTCGTCGCTGCGCGAAAATTTCTGCTCGGGGGCTTCGGCGATGGCCGCCGGGAGCAGGAACCAGGTCAGCAGGAGAAGGGAAGCGAAGAAGCGACGGGCGGGAGGACGGGGCAGGCTCGCTTGGCGTGCGATGCGAACGGCCACTCCCTCGAACCGGCGTTGACCCAAACGGGGCCGCCCTGTATATAACACACGAGGATTTTTTCTCACAATGCTTTTGCAGGCGATTCGCCGCGCGGCCGCCGGCGCCATTCTGGCGCTGCTGGCCCTGGCTCTGGCCGGCAACGGCCGGCCGCGCGCCGCGGCGTTGCCGGGGAGCGGCGCTGTGCTCGCAGGGATTGATGTGCTGGCAGAGGAAGGCTTCGCTCCGCTCGCCGGCAAGCGCGTCGGCCTCATCACCAATCAGACCGGCCGGGCCGCCGACGGCCGCCGCACGGTGGACGTGCTGGCGGCCGCGCCCGGCGTCAAGCTGGTGGCTCTGTTCGCGCCCGAGCACGGCCTGCTCGGCCGCGTGGGCGACGAAGGCGGCATCGCCGACAGCCGCGATGCGGCTACCGGTCTGCCCGTCTTCAGCCTCTACGGCCAGACCCGCCGGCCCACGGGCGAGATGCTGGCGGGGCTCGACGTCCTCGTTTTCGACATCCAGGACGCCGGCGTGCGCTACTACACCTACTCCACCACCATGGCCTACGCCCTGGAAGTGGCGGCCAAGCGCAAGATCGAATTCGTCGTGCTCGACCGCCCCAATCCCTTGAACGGCGTCGCGGTCGAAGGCCCGATGCTCGACCCCGACCGCTTGAGCTTCGAAGGCTACTTCCCTCTGCCGCTCCGCCACGGAATGACGCTGGGCGAGCTGGCCCGACTCTTTAACGAGAGCAACCGCATCGGCGCTGCCCTCTCCGTCGTGCCCATGCAGGGCTGGCGGCGCGCGCTGTGGTTCGACGAGACCGGCATCGCCTGGGTGAACCCTTCGCCCAGCCTGCGCAGCGCCCGCGCGAATATCTTCTATCCGGCCGTCGAGCTGCTCCGCGAAGGCGGGGTCGCCGTCGGCCGCGGCACCGATGCGCCCTTCGAGCTTTTCGGCGCGCCCTGGATGGACGCTGAAAAACTGGCGGCCTACCTGAACGCGCGGGAGATTCCCGGCGTGCGCTTCGAGCCGCTGCGCTTCACGCCCACGGAAGACATCCACGCCGGCCTCGCCTGCCAGGGCGTGCGCCTGGTGCTCACCGACCGCGACGCCCTGCCGGTGGGCCGCCTGGGCGTCGAGCTTCTCGCCGCCCTGGCGCGGCTCTACCCGAACGACTTCAAGCTGGAGAAAACGATTCGCCTGGTGGGCTCAAAGAAAACCATCGAGCGGTTGCAGGCCGGCGACGACCCGCGCGACATCGTCGCCGGGTGGGAGGCCGACCTCGAAGCCTTCCGCCGCAAGCGCGCCCGCTACTTGCTCTACGACTGAAGCTTTTCGTCAGCAGCCAGGCAGGAATGCCTGGCCCACCGGGTTGGGGTTAGTGGGACAGACATTCTTGTCTGTCCTAAGCCGTGTCGAAAGGCGTGTGACGCCTATGCGCCGGCGCGGCGGCGCCAGAACCAGTAGAAGGGCAGGCCCAGCGCCAGAAACACGAGGCCCAGCCCGGTGTCTCCCGGCTTGCTCACCGCCGTGTTCAGGCAGAAGAGCGCCGCCACCACGACGAAAATCCCCGGCACCCAGGGATAGCCCAGCGTGCGGTAAGGCCGCGGCAGATTGGGCTCCTTGCGGCGCAGGACGAAGACGGCGGCGGTGGTGGCGCCGTAGAAAATCCACAGCCCGAAAATCGTGTAGGTGAAGAGCCTATCGAAGGCATCGGGCGACTGCCCGAAGATGAGGATGAGCACGCAGGAGAAGACGCACTGCAGCAGCAGCGCCTTGGCGGGCGAGCGGTGGACGGGGTGGACGTCGGCCATGTGGCGGAAGAAGAGCCGGTCGCGCGCCATGGCATAGGGCACGCGCGCCCCGCTCAAGATGGCGGCGTTGAGCGTGGCGAAAGTCGAAATCAACGCGCCCACGGTGATGGCCACGCCGCCCCACTCGCCGAGGAACGACCGCGCCGCGTCCTGCGCCACGCGCGGCGAGGTGATCACCGCCTCGAGCGGCAGCAGGTAGAAGTAGACGGCGTTGGCCAGCATGTAGACCCCGGCCACCAGCAACACGCCGAAGATGAGCGCCCGAGGGATATTGCGCTCCGGGTCGCGCACCTCTCCGCCCACCATGCTCAAGTTGTTCCAGCCGTCGTAGGCCCAGAGCGCGGCCACCAGCGCCACCCCGAAAGCCGAGAGCGTCGTCCCCGCGCCCGCCGGCGCCGTGAAGAAGGGCGTGAAGTTCGACCAGCGGCCGTCGCCGAGCGCGAAGCCGAGAACGACGAGGCCGAGGATGGCCGCGATCTTGAGGGCGGTGAAGATCACCTGCACCGCCCCGCCCACGATGATGCCCAGGTAGTTGATGACCGTCAGGCCGATGATGGCCCCGAGCGAAATCATCTGCGCGCCGGTGAGCGACCAGCCCGCTGCGCCCACGAGCGGCTCGTTCAGCGCCTCGAAGAAGTAGCCGATAAAGACCGCGAACGCCGTGGCGATGGTGGCGATGGAGCCGGTCTTGCCGATGACGAACTGCTCCCAGCCGTAGAGGAATCCCCAGAGCGGCCCGTAGGCGCGCCGCAGGTAGACGTACTCGCCGCCGGCCTCCGGCAGCGCCGCGCCCAGCTCGGCGTAGCTCAACGCCCCGGCGAGCGACAGCAGCCCGCCCACCACCCACACCAGGAAGACCAAACCCACTGAATCCACCTGGCGGGCGATGGAGGAAGGCACAAGAAAAATGCCGGTGCCGATCACCGTCCCGGCCACGACCGCCCCGGCGCCGATCAAACCCAATCCGCGGATGAGTTCAGGCTGCTTCTTCATCGTGTGTTCTTCCGTAAGATGCGGCTGGCGGCAGCGCCGACCGCGAAAGTCACGAGCGTCCCCACCAGCACGTACCAGGTCCAGGCGAGCGGCGTGCCCAGCTTGACGTAGAGCATGGTCACGAGTCCGGCCAGCATCCCCAGGCTGGCCCCGGCGGGCGTCGAGCGCGCGTCCAGCCGCCCAAGCAGAAACAGCCCGAGCAGGGCGCCGTAGGTGATGGAGGCGATGGTCAAGCCGGCCTCGAGCACCGGGCCCCAGGTGCGCGCCAGCATGGCCAGGCCGATGATGACCCCGCCCCAGACGAGGGTCACCCAGCGCGAGCGCCGCAGCAGGTCTTCCGACGGTTCCTCGCGGCCGACGAGCGGCCGGTAGAAATCCACCATCGTGGAAGCGGCGAGCGAGTTGAGCGTGGCGCTCGAGGTCGACATCGCCGCCGCCAGCACCCCCGCCACCATCAGCCCGCTCAAGCCGGCGGGCAGGTGCTCGACCATGAATGCGGGCAGGATGCGGTCGCCGCTGGCAAACGTCTCTCCCGGAGCCACCCGGGCATAAAACACCGACAGCAGGACCCCGATGACGAGGAAGAGCAGGAACTGCGCGAAGACGATGAAGCCGCTCACGATGAGCGCCCGCCGGCTGTCGCCGAGGTTCCGCGCCGCCAAGAGGCGCTGCACCAGCAACTGGTCGGTGCCGTGGCTGGCGAGCGTGAGAAACGTGCCGCCGAAGATGCCCGCCCAGAAAGTGTAGCTGCGCGTCGGGTCGAGTGAGAAATCGAACAGGGCGAACTTCTGCCCGGCGTCGGCCGCCACCGTCGTCCAGCCGCCGGGGATTTGCTGGAGCAGGCTCCAGAAAACGAACAGGCCGCCGGCGACGTAGAGCGCGAACTGGGCGACGTCGGTCCAGATGACCGCCTTCATCCCGCCGAGGAAGGTGTAGAGGAGCGTCAGCGCCATCACCACCAGCACCGCCGTCAGCTCGGCCACGCGCAGGTCTTTCCCGGTGACGAGATGGAGCACGCGCGGCAGCACCAATTGCACCACCAGGGCGATGGCCCAGACGCGCACGCCGTCGGCCAGGGCGCGCGTTATCAAGAACAGCCCCGCCGCCATCCGCCGGGTCACCCGCCCGAAGCGCTGCTCGATGTATTGGTAGGCGGTGAAGAGCTGGCCGGCGAAATACTGGGGCAGAAGCAGGAAGCTGATGATGAACCGCGCCAGGATGTAGCCGAATACCAGTTGGAGGAAGGCGAGGTTGCCGGCGTAGGCCAGCGCCGGGGTGCCGATGATGGTGAGGGTCGAGGTTTCGGTAGCGACGATCGAAAGCGACAGCGCCCACCAGGGCGTGGTGCTGCCGCCGAGGAAATAGTCGTGCAGGCCCTGCTGCCGGCGACGGAAGTGCGCGCCCAGCAGCGTGACCCCCACGAGGTAGACGAGGACGATGGCGAGGTCGAGCCGCCCGAATCCCACAGCGTCTCCGGCGCCAGTTTGGCTGCGCGGAGTCTAGTCGAAGCCCCCACCGCGGGCAAGCCTGCCCCCCTTGTCATTCTGAGCGGAGCCCATCCTCGGCGACCTGTTGCAGCTACGCTTTGCGGGCGGAGAGAAGAATCGGCGGCAAAGTGGGTGTGTTATCCTAAAACGCCAATGAGTTTTTTCTTGGGCATTGACGGCGGCGGGTCGAAGACCGAGTGCGTGCTGGCCGACGAGTCCGGCGCTGTGCTCGCCCGCGCGCTGGGCCTTGGCGGTAACCTGCGCAGAATCTCTGCGGAGCGGCTGCGGGGAAACTTGCAGGAGGCGCTCGAGACGTTGCGAGGCAATGCCGGTCTTGATCGGTTGCGTCCGGAGGCGGTGTGCGCGGGGTTTGCCGGCGCGGGTGACGCCAAGGCGCGGGCCATGGCGAAAGCGGTTCTCCAGGAGCTTTTGCAGCCACGTTTTCTCTACGTTGTGGGGGACATGGAAGTGGCGTTGGAGGCAGCGGTGGGGGCCGGGCCGGGAGTGGTGCTCATTGCGGGCACCGGCTCCATCGCCTACGGTCGGAACAAGAAGGGAAGAACAGCTCGGGCAGGCGGCAGGGGGCAGCCCGGGGACATTGGGAGCGGCGGCTACATGGCTATCCGTGTGATGCAAGCGTTGCTGAAGGAAGGCCGCAACAGGAAGGATTCGCCCATTCTGGGCAAGACGATTGAAGATGCTTTTCGGATGGCCTTCGGCCAGGAACCCAAAGCGTTGATGCGGGAACGGGGCCTCGGCTTGGAATCGAAGGAGATTCCCAAACTGGTTTCCTTCGCGGCGCAGGCAGGCGACCCGCTGGCGCAAGACATTCTCGAGGAAAGTGCGACAGGCCTGGCAGAGCTTGCTGTAAAGGTTATCCGCAAGCTCGGAATGGGCGAAGAGGCTACTCTTGTGAGTTTGACTGGTGGGGTGCTTTCCGGCAGTGAGGCGTTGTCGATGGGTGTGCGAGAGCGTCTGCTGACAGCGGCGCCGCGGGCGCGCGTGGAGTTGCTGGCCGTCAGCCCGGCGGAAGGCGCCGTGCGCCTGGCCCAGCGCTTGTGGCTCCAGTCCCGAAGCTTCGGGACCGAGGCTTCAGGACCGCCCCGGTGAGGCCGTGAAAGACAGTCTCGAGGAGCGCATCGAGCGGGCCGAGCGCGGCGGGCCGGCGGAGCTCCGCCTGCTGGTGCACGACGCCGCGCTCGAAGTCCTCGAAGCGCTGCTGCGCAATCCCTTCTTGAGCGAGGAGCACCTGCTGACGCTCCTCCACCGCAAGAACCTGCCGCGCGAGCTGCTGGAAGCGGTCGCTGAAAACGACCAGCTCATCGCGAGCCAGCGGGTGAAGGCGGCGCTCGTCCAGAACCCGCACACGCCGCGCCTGGTGGCGATGCGGCTGCTCAAGTTCCTCTACCTGTTCGACCTGGCGCAGGTGACGCTGGCGCCGGCGGTGCCGGCGGAAATCAAGCGCCTGGCCGAAGACCAGATTCTCGCCCGGCTGGAGCAGCTGCCCGTGGGCCAGCAGATTGCCCTGGCGCGGCGCGGCTCGGCGCGGGTGGCGGCGGGGCTGCTCGAGCTCGGCCAGCCGCCGGTCATCCCCGCGGCGCTCGACAACACTTTCTTGACCGAGGCGGCGCTGCTCGGGGTGCTGCGGCACGACGAGCTGCCCGAGCCGGTCCTCGAGGGCATCGCCCGCCATCCCAAGTGGTCTGCGCGCTACGACGTCCGCGTGCAGCTGGTGCGGCATCCGCTGACGCCGCTGGCCGTGGCGCTCGGGTTCCTGCCGGACATCAAGGTGGCCGACCTGCGGGTGCTCACCACCGACAAGCGCATGGCGCCCACCCTGCGCGACTACGTCCGCGCCGAAGCCGAGCGCCGCACCCGCCGACGAAAACCAGATTCCTCGCCCCGACAGAGTCGGGGCTCGGAATGACACCGACCTTTGAGACCGGGTAGCGCGGGTTGGCCGGAGGCCTACCCGCGGCTTTTCCGGCCGCAGGTAGCTCGGCCCGGTTGGGCCGCGCAACCTGCGCTTCGGGCCTCGGGTTGAGGCGAGCGGGACAGACCCTTCGACTTGGCTCAGGGCAAGCAAGAATGTCTGTCCTACCAGAACGAACAAACCGCGGTCAGGGTTTCCGCGTGGGGCGGAGGAGCACTTCGCTGACAAAGCTCTGCGGGGGCTGCTCGAGCAGCCAGCCGACCACGCGGGCGACGTCGCCGGGCTGGAGCATCCGCTGCGGGTCTTTGCCGGCGTGAGGCGAGAACTCGGTCTGGACCGTGCCCGGGCAGATGACGCTGACGCGGATGCCGTAGCCCCGCAGGTCTTCCGCCATCGCGTAGGTCAAGCCCATCAGGCCCCACTTGGAGGCGGCGTAGGCGGCGCCGCCGGCGAGCGGGTTCTTGCCGGCGAGCGAGCTGATGTTGATGATGTGCCCGCCGCGCTGCGCGATCAGCCGCGGGATGACCGCTTTCGAGCAGTAGAAGACCCCGCGCAGGTTGGTGTTGAGCGTCGAGTCCCAGTCGGCGTCGGCAATCTGCCCGACGGGAGCGAAGACGCCTACGCCGGCGTTGTTCACCAGCACTTCCAGCCGCCCCGGGCGGTCGAGGATCTTCGCGAAGGTGGCGCGCACCTGGGCGGCGTCCTGAACGTCGCAGGGAAAAACGTCCACAGCTGGGGCGCCCAGGCGCCGGGCCGCCTCTTCCAGCCGTTTCGAATTGCGGGCCACGAGCGCCAGCCGGTGCCCGCGCCGGGCCAGCTCCTGGGCGATGGCGTAGCCGATGCCGCGGCTGGCTCCGGTGACGATGGCGAGCGGCGCTTCCGGCGAAGGGTTGGCCATGGGAGACTCCCGTCGGGCGGGGCCCGGATAACGGTTTTCCCCGGCGCCTCATCATAGCAAAGGAGAGGGCGGCGGCAGGCGCCGGCCGCAAGAACGGGCTTGCAGGCCGGGGGCAGGATGCCTATAATGCGCGTTTGGCTTGGGAGTCCTGCCCGGAACGTCTGCTGGGAACGCGACGAGGAGGCGGAGCGAAATGAAGGCACGCACGGCATCGGTGGTCATCCTGACAGGGGTCCTGCTGGCGGGGGCCGTGGCGGGAGGGGCGCAAAGCAGGACTGAACAATGGAACGCCTATCAAGACATCCTCCTCGCCAAGACCCCCGCCGAGCGCGTGCAGGCGGCGGAGGCCTTCCTGAAGGCCTACCCGCAATCGGACTACCGGGTGTACGTCTACCCGCTTTATTCCGAGGCGGCGCTGGCGGGACGGGATTACCCCAAGGCGATGGCGGCCGCCGATGGTTTCTTCGGGATCGATCGAGAAGAAGTCCTGAAGGCCTACAGGGAATCGGACCCCTCTGTGCAGGAGGCTGCCCTCGAGCCGGTGTATTACCGGATGGCGCTTCTTTACACCTTCAGCTTCTTGCAGGGGTTCCGCGCGGACAGTCCCCAGGCCGACGCTTTGGCGGCCCGCGCCGCCGAGCGCGCCCGGCAAGGCCTGGAACTCCACCGGAAGTTGTACAGCGCGGCGCAGCCCCCCGCCGACCCGGCGGCGCGCAAGCAGTTCGAGGACGACAAGCTCACGCAGGAAGCCTCCTTCCGCAAGGTCCTGGCCTTCGTGGCCGAGCGCAAGAAGGACTATGCTGCGGCGGCGAAGGAATACGCGCCGCTGGCGAAGCTGACGCCCAACGACGCCTGGGTCAACTACCGGCTGGGGCTGTCCAATCTGCAGCAGCCCACGCCTGACTACCGCACCGGCATTTGGCACGTGGGCCGGGCCATCGCCCTTAAGGTGAACAAGAGCGACGACGTGAAGGACTACTTGACCAAGGTGATATCGGCCCACCAGCAAGTGGTGCCCGAGTGCGCCGCCGACCAGGTGAACGACATCATCGCCGCCGCCGGGCAGTCAGCCGAGCCCCCGACGGCTTGGCGCCTGATCAGCGCCGACGAAGTGAACGCGGTGCGCGAGGGGCTCACCTTGCCGCGAATCTTCAACGACCTCAAAGCTGGCGGCGAAACGGAACACCTCATCTGGCTGGCCAGTTGCGGCTCGGAGCTGCCGGAGCTGGAAGCCGAAGTGCTGGCGGTTAGCCAGAATCCGGACAACCTGGTGACGCTGGCCGTGGCGGTCACCCAGGAAGCGTCCGACGCCAAGCAGCCCGATATCGAAGTCAGGGTCGTGGCTCCGCCCGAGGCCAAGAACCTGAAGGTCGGCGACTTCATCCACTTTACCGGGATTGTCAGCGGCTACCAGAAGGAGCCGTTCTTCCAGCTCAAGCTGAAGGACGGCAAGGTCAAGGCGGAAGACATCCCCAAGCCGGCCCGCCGCGCCGCCGCCGCCGGCCGCTAGACGATCCCGAAAACGCCTCTATTCCTCTCTCGGTGGGGCGGACATTCCTGCTTGCCCGCTTTTCGGGAGAGTCCTCTCCTTCTTGTCATTCTGAGCGGAGTCCCGCGACCGCGGGACGGAGCGGAGAATCGGCTGCCGTCAGCCTCTGACGCTGGCCGCTGCCCGCGGCGCTAGCGCCGGCGGGAGTTGCGGTCGAGCTTGTAGAGTTCGATTCTGCGGCTCAAGGTATTGCGGTGCAGCCCGAGGACGCGGGCGGCGCGGGACTGGTTGCCCCGGTGGGTCTCGAGCACCTTCTTGATGAAGCGCTTCTCGAACTCGGCGCGGGCTTCGTCAAACAGAATCCCGCGGTCCACCAGTTGATTCACCAGGGCGTCCAGTTGGTCTTTCATCTTTCACCCCCACCCGCCCGCGCGGCAGGTTCTCCCCGGGGTCCCCTAGTGCCGTTCCAACTATTTGACCCTAAATGTCCTCTACAAGAAGTTACCGCCGTCCCCTGCAACTCTCGTCGCGCTCGTTGGCAAAAAAATTGGAACGGCACTAGGACAATTCCTTTCCCGTCAAGCGCCGGTAGGCTTCCAGGTACCGCGCCCGCGTCGCCTGGATGACGTCGGGGGGCAGGGCCGGCGCCGGCGGTTGCTTGTTCCACCCGCTGCGCTCGAGCCAGTCGCGCACGAACTGCTTGTCGAAGGCCGGCTGACTCTGTCCGGGCCGGTACGTGTCGGCCGCCCAGAAGCGCGAGGAGTCGGGCGTCAGGACTTCGTCAATCAAGAGGACGCGGCCCTCGCGCCGGCCGAATTCGAACTTGGTGTCGGCGATCAGTAAGCCGCGGGCACGGGCCAGTTCGTTGGCGTGCTCGTATATCTTCAAGGTCAGGGCGCGGAGCTGCTCGGCCAGCGGGCCCCCGACGCGCGCGACCATCTCGTCGAAGCTGATGTTGAGGTCGTGCCCGCTCGCGGCCTTGGTCGCCGGGGTAAAGATGGGCTCGGGCAGGGCGTCCGACTCGCGCAGGCCCGGCGGCAGCTTGATGCCGCAGATGGCGCCGGTCTGCTGGTAGTCCTTCCAGCCCGAGCCGGCCAGGTACCCGCGCGCCACGCACTCGACCAGCACCGGCTCGGTCTTCACCACCAGCATGGAGCGGCCTTCGAGTTGAGCGCGGTGGGCTTGCAGCGCGCGCGGGTAGGCGTTGACCTCCGCGGTCAGGAAGTGCGTCTCCGCCAGGGCGCGCAGCTGCTCGAACCAGAAGACCGACAGCTGCGTGAGCACGCGGCCTTTGTCGGGGATTTCCGAGCCGAGGATGAAGTCGAAGGCGGAGATGCGGTCGGTGGCGACGATGAGCAGTTGGTCGTCGACTTGATAGAGGTCGCGCACCTTGCCGCGGGAAAGCAAAGCGAATCCCGGCAGGTGGGTCTCGCGCAGCGGAGGTTGCACGGTCGCGCTCACGTTCTTCGGGCGGAGGGCTGGATTGTATTCCGCGAGGGGGGAAAGTCAATGGAAGAAATGGCGAAGAGAAAAACAGCCCGCGAAGCGACTATACTGGGCGCGGGCAGAGCCGGGCGATGAGCGACGCCGTCATCGAGCTGCGCAACCTTAGTTTCGCGCTGGATTCCCGGCGCGTGCTGGTGCGCGACCTCTCGCTCGACGTCCGCCGCGGCGAAACCCTGGTTCTGCTCGGCCGCAGCGGCTCGGGCAAGACCACCACGCTCAAGCTCGTGAACCGGCTGCTCGAGCCCACCGGCGGCGAAGTGCGCGTCGAGGGCCGCGCCGCCTGCGACTGGGACCCCATCCGCCTGCGCCGCCACCTCGGCTACGTCATCCAGGAGGTTGGCCTCTTTCCGCACTTCACCGTGGCGCGCAACATCGGTTTGGTGCCCGCGGTCGAGGGCTGGCCGGCGCAGCGCATTGACGCGCGCGTGCGCGAGCTGCTCGCGCTCGTGGGGCTCGACCCCGCCTGGGGCTCGCGCTACCCGCGGGAGCTCTCCGGCGGCCAGCGCCAGCGCGTGGGCGTGGCGCGGGCGCTCGCGGCCGACCCGCCGATTCTCCTGATGGACGAGCCCTTCGGGGCGCTCGACCCGCTCACCCGCGCCGACCTGCAGCGCGAGTTCCGCGCCCTCCAGCAACGGCTCGGAAAGACCATCGTCTTCGTCACCCACGACCTGCGCGAGGCGCTCCTGCTCGGCACGCGCATCGCCCTGCTCGAAGCCGGGCGGCTCGAAGGTGTCTACGCGCCCGCCGAGTTCCTGAACGCCCGACAGGGCCTCGCCGCCGACTACGTGGCCGCGTTTCGCACCGCCGAAAAAACAACTTCCTCATGAGAGGTGCGCCGTGAGCGTGTTCGATTATCTCCTGCGCCACCCGAACGAAGTACTGGAGCTGACGCTCGAACACCTGTGGCTGGTCGGCCTCTCCACGCTGCTGGCCGTGGCCGTAGGGCTGCCACTCGGGATTCTCTTGACGCGCCGGCCGGCGTGGAGCCGCGCCGTGCTCGGCGGCGCCAACGTCATGCAGACCGTCCCCAGCCTGGCGCTCTTCGGTTTTCTGCTGACGCTGCCCTGGCTGCGCGAGCAGCGCGCTGACTACCTGGCCATCCTGGCGCTCACGCTCTACGCCCTGCTCCCCATCATCCGCAACACCCACGCCGGCATCAGCGGGGTGGACCCGGCGGTGGTCGAGGCCGGCCGCGGCATGGGCCTCACCGACCGCCAGCTTCTCCTCCAGGTCGAGCTGCCGCTAGCCGCGGGCGTCATTCTCGCCGGCGTGCGCGTGGCCGCGGTGATTTCTGTCGGCCTGGCCACCATTGCCGCCGCCATCGGCGCCGGCGGTTTGGGCGAGTACATCTTCCGCGGCGTGGCCATGGTGAACGACCAGTTGATCCTGGCGGGAGTGCTGCCGGCGGCGCTGCTCGCGCTCGTCGCCGACTTCGGCCTGGGGCTGGTCGAGAGGCGCCTGCGCCCCAGGAGCTAGCCGATGCGCCGCATCTCTCTGCTCGTTCTCGCCGCCCTGCTCGCGGGCTGCGGGCCGGCGCGGGAAGAGCGGATTGTCGTCGGCTCGAAGAACTTCACCGAGCAGGTGGTGCTCGGCGAGCTCCTCGCCCAGCACCTGGAGAACCGCACCGGGCTGACGGTCGAGCGGCGCTTCTATTTGGCGGGGAGCTACCTCTGCCACCAGTCGCTCCGCGCCGGGCGGATCGACCTTTACGCCGAGTACACCGGCACCGCGCTCACCGCCATCCTGCAGGAGAAGCCGGCGGGAACTCCCGGCGAAGTCTTCGCGCGCGTCCGCCAGGCCTACGCCGAGCGCTTCGGGCTGGAGGTTACCGAGCCGCTCGGCTTTGAGAACACCTTCGCCATCGTGGTGCGGGGCGAAGACGCCCGCCGGCTGAATCTGAAAACGCTCTCCCAGGCTACCGCGCACACGCCCGGCTGGCGCGCCGGCTTCGGCTACGAGTTTATGGAGCGCCCCGACGGCTACGCGGGCCTGGCTTCGACGTACGGGCTGCGCTTCGCCGCCCCGCCGCGCATCATGGACCTCGGGTTGCTCTATCGCGCGCTGAAGGAAAAGCAGGTGGACCTGGTGGCGGGGAATTCGACCGACGGGCTGATTGCCGCGCTCGACCTGGCCGTTCTCGAAGACGACCGCCGCTACTTCCCGCCCTACGAGGCGGTGCCCATCGTCCGCCGGGAAACGCTCGAGCGCCACCCGGAAGTGCGCGCCGCGCTCGCCGAGTTCGCCGGGCGCATCACCGCCGACGAGATGCGGCGGCTTAACTACGCCGTGGACGCCGAGCACCGCGACGTCGCCGACGTCGTGCGGGAGTTTCTCCTTGCCAAGGGCCTGGCGTCGCGCTAGGCGGCGGGGGTGTCGGCGGCTTCGTCGAAGCGGACCGAGACGATCTGGCTGACGGCCGACTGCATGGTGACCCCATAGAGCACCGGCGCCACTTCCATGGTCTTCTTGTTGTGGGTGATGAGGATGAACTGGGTCTGCGGGGCCATCTCCTCGACCAGGCGGGTAAAGCGGCCGACGTTGGTGTCGTCGAGCGGCGCGTCGACTTCGTCGAGGATACAGAAAGGCGAAGGCTGGTAGCGGAAGATGGCGATGAGGAGCGCCAGCGCCGTGAGCGCTTTCTCGCCGCCCGAGAGCAGTAACACGTTCTGGAGGCGCTTGCCCGGGGGCTGGCAGATGAGGTCGATGCCCATCTCGGTCGAGTCCTCGATTTCGCTCAAGCGCAGCGTGGCGGTGCCGCCGCCGAAAAGCGTCTTGAAGGTTTCGGCGAAGTTCTGGTTGATGGCGGCGAAGGCCTGCTCGAACTGGGCGCGGCAGACGGTGTCGATCTCTTCGATGGTCTTGGTGGTGTCGGCGATGGAGGCGAGCAGGTCTTCGCGCTGCTTGGTCAAAAAGTCGTAGCGCTGCTCGCACTCCTGGAACTCTTCGAGCGCCATCATGTTGACCGGACCGATGGAGTCGAGCCGCTCCTTGATCTCGCGGTAGCGCGCCTCGCCCTGCGCTAGAGCCTCGGCGTCGAGCCGCTCGGCGACCTGGGCGAGCAGCTGCTCGGTCGTCAGCCCGAACTCGCTCTGCAGCGAGATTTCCGCGTGCTGGCGGTCGGCCTGCTGGCGGGCCTGCTCGACTTCGAGCTGGTGGCGCTGCTCGCGCACCGCGTCGAGCCCGGCGCGGCGCTCCCGCAGCCCGGCTTCGCCTTCGATCAGACGCTGGCGCAGCGCGGCGCGCTCGGCGTCGAGCTCGCGGCAACGGCTCTCCTGCTCGATCTTCCCCTGCTGGCGCCGCACGACTTCCTGCTCGGCGGCGACGAGCTCTTCGGCCAGGCGCGCCTGGGCGGCGCGCAAGGCGGCTGCTTCGGCGTCGAGCTGCTGGCGGGCGCGGGCCTCGCGGGCGGTGAGCTCGTCGAGCCGCGACTGCTCCTGCTGGGCGAGCGCCAGAGCGTCGCGCTGCTGCTCGACCTGGAGCACGGCTTTTTCGTGGGCGAGCAGCGAGGCCCGGGCGGCCTCGAGGGTCTGGAGCAAGCGCCGGCGGCGGCTTTCGAGCTCGGCGCCGGCGGTTTCCGCCGAGCGCGCGGCGGGCTCGATGGCGCTGCGCTCGCGCACGGCGCGCTCGAGCTCGCGCCGCAGCGAGTGCGAGCCGTGGCCGTTGCGCGTGCCGCCGGAGACAAGCCGCCCGTGGTAGCAGGTGCCGTCGGTCGAGAGGAAAAAGTAGCTCGGATGCTCGCGGGCCAGCTCTTCGGCGGCGCGCGGGCTTTCGACCAAGTAGGTGCGGCCGAGCTTGGGCAGGACGCGCTTGGCCTCGCTGCCGAGCGCCCCGTTCAGGCGGACGAAGTCGGCGACGCGCCCGAGGACGCCCTGGCCCTGCGGCGCCCGCTCCAGCTCCTCGACGAGCTTGGGCGGGAAGCGCCCGAAGGAGTCCACCAGGAAGGTGGCGCGGCCGGCGGTCTGCTCGCGCAGCAGCGACACACCGGTGCGGGCGGCGTCGTAGGTTTCGACCACCACGTACTCCATCTCGTCGTGGAGATAGTCCTCGAGCAGCGGCGCAAACTTTTCGTCGAACTCGGCGAAGTCAGCCACCACGCCCACGGCGCGGAACTCGACGCCGCTCGACACCGTCCCCTGGCCGACCAGGAGCTTCTGCACCGGCTCGGCGAACACGGCGCGGTGGGCGAGCAGGTCTTCGAGGGCCTTTTCCTGCGCCAGGGTCGAGGCCAGCGACCGGCGCAGCTCTTCGGCCTGCTGCTGGTGAGCTTCGACTTCCTGTTCGCAGCGTTTCAGAGATTTCTCGGCGGCGGCGGCGATCTCCCGGGCGGCGTCGCGCCGGGCGCGGGCGCACTCGACTGCATCCTGGAAGTCGAGCGCGGGCTGCGCCAGGGGAACGGAGAGCTCCTGCTGCAGGCGGCGGGTTTCGGCGGCGAGGGCGTCGAGCTCGCGGGCGGCGGCGGCGAGCTCGGCTTCGAGGCGCGCCACAGCCTGGCGGTTCTCATCGGTGGCGCCTGTGCAGCTCGAAGCTTCGGCGGCGAGCGACTGGCGCTGCCCAGCGAGGCTCTCCAGGCGCCCGGCCGCTTCCTGCTGCTGGCGGCGGGTGTCCGCCACGCGGGCGTGGGCGCGCTCGAGCTCGACCAGCACCAGCCCCGCGCGGTTCTGTTCCTGGCGGAGCGCGGACTCGAGCTCGTCCTGGCGGGCCTGACCGGCGGTCTGCTCGCGCTCGGCAGAGGCGAGCGCGGCCGTGGCCTGGTCGAGCGCGGCGGAGTTAGCGGCAAGCTTCTCGCCCAGGGCGGCGGCGGCGGCCTGGAGCTGGTCGAGCTGGGTGGCGAGCAAGCGGCGGCGGAGGTCGGCGCCCTCGGCTTTCAGCTCCTGGTAGCGGCGGGCACGGCTGGCCTGGCGCTTGAGGGAGTTCAGCTGCTTCGAGATTTCTTCCAGGATGTCGTTCACCCGCAACAGGTTCTGCTGGGCGGACTGGAGCTTGGCCTCGGCCAGGCGGCGCTTGGTCTTATACTTGCTCACCCCGGCCGCTTCTTCCAGGATGGCGCGGCGGTCCCCGGGACGCGAAGAGAGGATCTGTCCGACGCGCCCCTGCTCGATGATGGCGTAGGACTCGGGCCCGAGGCCGGTGCCCATGAACAGCTCCTGGATGTCGCGCAGGCGGCAGAGCTCGCCGTTCAGGTAGTACTCGCTGGTGCCGTCGCGGTAGAGCCGACGGGTGACCACGACTTCGCCGGGATGGAGGCGCAGATTCAGCCGGTTCTTCTTTTTCTTTTCGCCCGGCTCGTCGGCCGGAGCATCGTCCGCCTCCACCGGCGAGACGCCGGTGCCACCAGAGGAGCTGGCTTCGGGGACCTTTTCCGCCTCGGGGTCGACCAGGGTCAGGGTGACCTCGGCGAGGTTGGTGGGCGGCCGGGTGGCGGTGCCGTTGAAGATGCAGTCGGCCATGCGGCTGCTGCGGAGCGTCTTGGCGCTCTGTTCGCCCAGCACCCAGAGGATGGAGTCGGAGATGTTGGATTTCCCGCAGCCGTTCGGGCCCACCACGGCGGCGATGCCGCTGCCGTTGAAGACAATGCGGGTGCGGTCGGCGAACGACTTGAAGCCGAACATCTCGACTTTGCGCAGTCGCAGCAAGCGCGCCTCCTCTACACGAGCACGAAATGGTCGAGAACCGGGAGAAATATCCCGAAGAACGTTCGGCGGGTCAGGCAAGTTGTCGTCGCCGCCCGAGGCGCTGGGATGCGGACTCCCAACCTAGCACGCAGGCCGCCCGGGGTCAAGAAAAAACTTTCTTGGTTCGGGCCGACGGGCTTGCAAGCGGGTCTGGAGTCTCCCGGCCGGTCGGGGAGGCCCTCGGGAATGGCCCGCAAATGCCTGACAACGCGTTGTCCGCGCATTTCTCCCTCGCGCCGACCCTGCCCCCCCTTACCCCCCGTCCGGCAATGTAGGGGCGGGCTTTACGCCCGCCCGCGGGAGGGGGTGAACCCTTCCCCTACATGTCCCCTGTTTGTAGCGGCGGCTTTACGCCGCCATCCGGGCTGGCTAGAATGCGGAGTTTGGACTGCGCGACGGGAAGCAACGAGATGCTGCGGTTCTACAACACGCTGACGGGACGAGTGGAGGAGTTCCGGCCGCTCGAGCCGCCGCGGGTGCGGCTCTACACCTGCGGGCCCACCGTCTACGACTACGCCCACATCGGCAACTTCCGCACCTTCGTCTTCCAGGACATCCTGCGGCGGTGGCTGCGGGCGCGCGGCTACGAGGTCTTCCAGGTGATGAACATCACCGACGTCGACGACCGCACCATCGAGAACGCGCTGGCCGCCGGCGTCAGCCTCGGCGAGTACACCGAAAAATACACGCAGAGTTTCTTGCAGGACATGGAGCTGTTGAGCCTGGAGAAGCCGGAAAAAATGGTGCGCGCCACCGAGCACATCCAGGACATGGTCAAGCTCATTGAGCGTCTGGAAGCCAAAGGCTACGCCTACCGCTCCGACGGGTCCGTCTATTTCTCCATCCGCAAGTTCGCCTCGTACGGGCGCCTGTCGAAGATCGACCTCGCCGGCATCCAGGCCGGCGCCCGCGTGGACGTTCAGGAGTACGACAAGAGCGACCCGCGCGACTTCGCCCTCTGGAAGGCCGCCAAGCCCGGCGAGCCGTTCTGGGAGACGCCCTTCGGCCGCGGCCGCCCCGGCTGGCACATCGAGTGCTCCGCCATGGCGATGAAGTACCTGGGCGAGAGCTTCGACATCCACACCGGCGGGGTCGACCTGATGTTTCCCCACCACGAAAACGAAATCGCCCAGAGCGAGGCCGCCACCGGGAAACCCTTCGTGCGCACCTGGCTCCACGCCGAGCACCTGCTCGTCGAGGGCGAGCGCATGGCGAAATCCAAAGGGAACTACTACACCCTGCGCGACCTGCTCGCCAAAGGCTACAAGCCTTCGGCCATCCGCTACCTTCTCGCCTCCGTGCCCCGCGGCAAGCAGCTCAACTTCACCTTCGACGGCCTCCACCAGGCCGCGCAGTCGGTCGAGCGGTTGCGCAACTTCCGCCTGCGGCGGCGGACGGAGAAGTTTCCCGCGGGGGCGTCGGCGGCCATCGCCGAGCGCATCGCGCAGGCGGGGGCGGCCTTCGACGCCGCGCTCGACGACGACCTGAACACCGCCGAGGCCCTGGCGGCGGTCTTCGATTTGGTGCGCGACCTCAACACCGCCATGGACCGCGGCGAGTTCCCCCAGGGCAACTCTGCCGCTACCGATGCGCTGCTCAAGCGCTACGACGCCGTCTTCGCCGTGCTCGGTGAAGACGCGCCCAGCGTCGGCCTCTCCGACGCCGAAGTCGAAGGACTGCTGGCCGAGCGGCGGGCGGCCCGCGCCCGGCGCGACTTCGCCCGCTCCGACGAGATTCGCAAAGAGCTTGCTGAAAAGGGCATCATTGTCGAAGACACCAAGGACGGCGCCCGCTGGAAGCGCGTGTGAGGTAAAGCAGATCCCTCACTTCGTTCGGGATGACAAACGCGGGAACACACCCCTGTCATTCCGAGCCCCGAGGCCTCGGGGCGAGGAACCTGCTTTTCCTGCCGGAAGTTGGCCGGGCGTGGTATTATTGTGGAGGACACCAAGGACGGTGTCCGCTGGAAGCGCGCATGAAGCACTGCCGTCACCTGACCTCGTCCGTGCATCCTTGTCTCCCGGCCTCTAGCCGCCCGGCTCTCTTCGCTGTCGACTAACTCCTCTCCCAGTGGGGCAGACATTCCTGTCTGCCGTCCGACCTATCCCCTTGAGAGGAGAATTCCGATGACCAAGACCACGATGACTCTGGAGTGGAAACTTCCGCGCCTGAAGACCCCGCTGCCCGGCCCGGAGGCGCAGCGGGTGGTGAAGCTCGACGCCCGCTACATCTCGCCCTCCTATACGCGCAGCTACCCGCTCGTGGCCAAGCGCGGCCGCGGCGCCGTGATCGAGGACGTGGACGGCAACCGCTTTCTGGATTTCGCCGCCGGCATCGCCGTGGTGGCCACCGGCCACTGCCACCCCGAAGTCGTCGAAGCCGTGCAAAAGCAGGCGGCCGAGCTGATTCATATGTCGGGGACCGACTTCTACTACGAGAACATGGTGACGCTGGCGGAGAAGCTCGAGGCGCTGGCCCCGGGCAAAGGCCCGAAGCGCGTTTTCTACGGCAACTCCGGCGCCGAGGCCATCGAGGCGGCGATGAAGCTCGCCCGTTATGCCACCGGGCGCAAGAACTTCATCGCCTTCCACGGCTGCTTCCACGGACGCACCTACGGGGCGCTCTCGCTCACCGCCTCGAAGACGCGCCAGCGCGACCGCTTCGGCCCGCTCGTCCCCGGCGTCTACCACGCGCCCTACAGCTACCCCTACCGCTGCCCGCTGGGCGCGCCGCCGGAAAAGTGCGGTGAAGCCTGCTTGAACTACCTCGAGAACGTCATCCTCAAGACCACGACCTCGCCCGAAGAAGTCGCGGCCATCGTGGTCGAGCCCATCCAGGGCGAAGGCGGCTACGTGGTTCCGCCGAACGAGTTCCTGCAAGGGCTCGAGCGGCTCTGCCGCCAGCACGGGATGCTGCTCATCGCCGACGAAGTGCAGAGCGGCATGGGCCGCACCGGCAAGTGGTGGGCCGCGGAGCACGCCGGCATCACCCCGGACATTCTGTGCGTGGCCAAGGGGATCGCCTCGGGTCTGCCGCTCGGCGTCTGCATCGCCCGGGCCGACTTGATGAACTGGCCGCCGGGCGCGCACGCCTCGACCTTCGGGGGGAACCCCGTGGCCGTGGCCGCGGCGCTCGCTACCATCCGCTTGCTCGAAGGCGGGCTCATCGAGAACGCCCGGCGCCTCGGCGACTACATCTTCGGGAAGCTGGCCGACTGGCCGCGCCGGCACAAGCTTGTGGGCGAAGTCCGCGGGCGCGGGCTGATGATCGGCCTCGAGCTGGTCAAGGACAAGCAGACCCGCGAGCGCGCCCCCCAGGAGCGCGACGCCGTGGTCGAGGCCGCCTTCCAGCGCGGGCTGCTCCTGCTCGGCTGCGGAGCGAACACAATTCGCCTGTCTCCGCCGCTCATCGTTGACCAGGAGCAGGCCGATTGCGCCCTCGGCCTCCTCGAGGACGCCCTGACCCAGGTGGAGAAAGGAACGTAAGGATGCGGGCGGGGATGAACCCCGCCCCTACAGGTAGGCAGTAGTGTGTAGGGCGGGGGTTTATCCCCCGCCGGGCTTTGGAGCAAGTCCCATGGCGCTGTTTGCCCGGGCGGTGTTCGGCGTGGTGGACTGGCTGGCGGCGCGGCGCGGCCTGGCGCCGGAGGCCACCGGCGAACCCGACGAGCGCCGCGTCACCGGGATGCGCGGCGAAACCTACGCCTACTGGTACCTGCGCCGCCAGGGCTACACCATCGTGCGGCGCAACTACCGCACCCCGCACCGCCGCGGCGAGATTGACCTCATCGGCTGGGACGGCCCCGTGCTGGCCTTCGTCGAGGTGAAGACCCGCACCACGGAAACCGGCGGGCCGCCCGAGCGCGCCGTCGACGCCGCCAAGCAGCAGGAGCTCGTCGGGATGGCGCGCGACTATTTGGCGCGACGCCAGCTCGCCGACGTCCCCACCCGCTTCGACGTGCTGGCGCTTGAGGCGACGGCAGGCGCAGCGCCCCGCGTGCGTCTCCACAAGGGCGCCTTCGGCGGCGGATGAGGGCTTGGCAGAATGACCGGAATGCTGAATAATAGCGGCCCGGCAGGACGCCGGCGTCAGGCGGGCTGCTAGGAGGGTCAGGGAACCAGGTGCCCGAGCTCCGCAAGGACCCCATCATCGGCCGCTGGGTCATCATCGCCACCGAACGCGCCAAGCGCCCCACCGATTACGCCAAAGAGCCCGTCGTCATCTCCGGCGGCGGCTTCTGCCCGTTCTGCTACGGCAACGAAGAGAAGACGCCGCCGGAAATCATCGCCTACCGCTCCAACGGCACGCCGCCGAACACGCCGGGCTGGAACCTGCGCGTGGTGCCCAACAAGTTCCCCGCGCTCGGCATCGAGGGCGAGCTCGAGCGCGCCGGCGAGGGCCTGTTCGACCGCATGAGCGGCATCGGGGCCCACGAGGTCATCATCGAGTCGCCCGACCACCAGGCCACGCTGGCGCAGCTCTCCGAGAAGCGCGTCGAAGACGTGCTCTGGGCCTACCGCGACCGCATTGTCGATTTGAAAAAAGACAAGCGTTTCAAGTACGTGCTCATCTTCAAGAACCACGGCGCCGCCGCCGGGGCTTCGCTCGAGCACACCCACTCGCAGCTCATCGCCCTGCCCATCGTCCCCAAGCGCGTGCGCGAGGAAGTCGACGGCGCCAAGCAGTATTACTTGATGAAGGAGCGCTGCATCTTCTGCGACCTCATCCGGCAGGAGCGGCAGTCGGCCGTGCGCGTCATCGCCGAGGACGACGCTTTCATCACCCTGGCCCCCTACGCCCCGCGCTTCCCCTTCGAGGCCTGGATCCTGCCCAAGCAGCACGGCGCCTCGTTCGAGGAGGCCACCAGCGGCTTTTACGAAAAGCTCGGGCGCGCGCTGAAGAGCCTCTTGCAGCGCGTGGACAGCGTGCTCGACCGCCCCGCCTACAACTTCGTCCTCCACACCACCCCCATGCGCGAAGACACCGAGCTCTACTTCCACTGGCACATCGAGTTCATGCCCAAGCTCACCAAGGTGGCCGGCTTCGAGTGGGGCACCGGCTTCTACATCAACCCCACCCCGCCCGAAGAGACGGCGCGCGCCCTGCGCGAAGTGCCCGCCACCCAGCCCGCCGCCGCGCACTAGCCCGCCCACTCCTGCTCCGCCCACGGGCCCCCGCCCGTGGGAGGACCCCGCTCACTAGCCCCCGTTGGTTTATCGGTTTACTGGTTGATCGGTTAATTGGTCTACTAGCTTATCAGGGGCAGCTGTGCCGCACTAGTGGACCAATAAACCAATAAACCATTCAACCAATCAACCTGCTGCGTGCTATCTCCGCTCGGTTCACTTCGCCCGGCGTGCAGGGGGCTCGGAACTTCGGCTATACTAGAGACACGGCGCGGTACCCAAGTTGAGCCGCTTTGCGGGCGTGAGGCCGCTCCGGCGGACGCGAGCCCGCAGGCGAAATCCTGAGTCCGCCGTGGCGGACGAAGGATCTCAATTCGGGTCTTTGACAATCAGGCGCGGTACCCAAGTGGCCTAAGGGAGAGGTCTGCAAAACCTCCATTCGTGGGTTCGAATCCCACCCGCGCCTCCAATCCCTTCACTCCACAGGGCAGCGCGCTCTTAGGCCCTTCGCGGTGTACAATCCCCCCCAACAATTCGGGCGACAACCATGAGTGGAAGGCCTAAGTTGATTCGCGCCGCGCTGGGCGTGCGGGCGCACTCCGGCTGGGCGGCTCTGGTGGCGATGGCGGGACCGCCTCGGAAGCCCGCCGTGGTCGAGCGCCGCCGCCTCCAGACGGCCGACGCCGCCATTCCCGGCTCGAAGCAGCCCTACCATGCCGCCGAGGGCTGGGAGCTGAAGAAGGCCGCGCAATACCTGCAAGGCTGCACCGCGAGAAGCAGGCTCCTGGCGCGGCAAGCCGTGCGCTCCGTCATCAACGACCTGAAGAGAAGAGGTTATGAGGTCGTCGGCTGCGGCGTTCTGCTCGGCTCGGGCCGGTCTCTCCCGGCACTGGCCGGCATACTGGCTTCTCATCCGCTGATTCACACGGCCGAGGGGCAGCTCTTCCGCGACGTTCTCGTCCACGCCGGCCAGCGCTGCCGCCTGCCTGTCACCGGAGTGAAGGAGCGCGAACTGTTTCCGCAGGCCGCGGCCCGGCTCCGCCTCCCTGTCCCGAAGCTGCAAAGTCGCATCGCCGAAATGGGCCGCGACCTCGGCCCGCCCTGGACCCAGGACCAGAAGCTCGCCGCCCTCGCCGCCTGGCTGGCGCTGGCAAGCGCCAACAAGAAGTAGTCAGTGGGGGAGCAGGGCGACCAGGTCGCGGGGATTGACCCGCGCTTGGTTCAGGCGCGCCGCCCAGTGCAGGTGCGCGGCGGTCACGCGCCCGGTCGAGCCCACCCGCCCCAGCAGCGTGCCGGCCTCGACCACCTGCCCGGGTTCAACCGTGATGGACTGTAGGTGAGCGTAGAAAGTAAAAAGCCCCAGGCCGTGGTCGAGCACCACGGTCTTGCCCGAAAAGAAAAGCTCGTCGGCGAGCGCCACCCGTCCGCGCTGCGCGGCGTAGACCGGCGTCCCCGCCGGCACGGAAAAATCTTCGCCGCTGTGCGGCGCGCGCGGCTGATCATTCAGAATGCGCCGGCGGCCGAAGTTGCCCGCCGCTTCAGCTTCGAGCGGCAGGCGGAAGCCGCCCTGCCAGAGCCGCTCCGGCGTGACCCCGGCGAAGACCTCGCGCAGGCGCGCGGCTTCGCTCTGCGAGCGCTCGAGGTCGGCGGGGCTCAACTCGACGAACTGCCGCGGCAGCGTCAGGCGCTCGACGGCGAACTTGCCGTCCTCGACCGTGGCCCGCAGGCGGCAGGCGCGCCGCTCGCCGCTGGCGAGCTCGGCGTGAAACGTGAGCGGGGCCGGGCCCGGCGCCCGCTCCAAATCCACTCCCAGTAAGGCGCGATAGGCGGGAGGATTCGCGTCGCGCCAGAAGTGCAGTTGTTGTCCGGCCCACTCGGCTTTGAGCCGGGCGAGCGACGCCGCGCTCTCAACTTCGACGAGCACCAGGCTGCCCTGAATCGGCGCCGGCGAGCTCACGCGCAGGGTGAGGCCGTCGCCGCAGGGCGTCGGCTCGGCGGCGGACGCCGCCACGGCCAGGAGCACCGCGGCGATAGCGAAAGCCGGGATGCGGAGGCAGGCAGGCATCTGCGGAGGCCGCTACCGCGGCTCGCGCCGCGTCAGTCCTTCTAACATTTCCCCTCCGCCCAAAGTTCGATTCTACCTGCCCCTGCGCGGCTTGCCAACGAACTTCGGCCTTCCCTTGAAAAGATGGGTTGCGGTTGGGGAGGGAAACCGCGCGCGCGGACTACTTTTTCTCTTCCTGGATGCCGCCGCGCTTGCTGAACCAGACGGCGAGGGCGAGCAGCGCCAGGCAGACAGCCACGATGGGCCCGCGGATCCCCCAGCCCAGGTCGCGGATGGCGAAGGGCGCGACCAAGATGGACACCAGGTTCATCACCTTGATGAGCGGGTTCAAGGCCGGCCCGGCCGTGTCTTTGAAGGGGTCGCCCACGGTGTCGCCCACGACGCCGGCCTTGTGGGCTTCGCTGCCTTTGCCGCCGAGCAGGCCGTCTTCGATTTTCTTCTTGGCGTTGTCCCAGGTGGCGCCGGTGTTGGCCATGAAGACGGCGAGCAGCTGCCCGGTGAGGATGGAGCCGGCGAGGTAGCCGCCGAGCGCCCCCGCGCCCAGCCAGAAGGCGACGAGTATCGGCGTGAAGATGCCGAGGATGCCCGGCCCCAGCAGCTCCTTCTGCGCCGTGGCGGTCACAATCGAGACGCAGCGGCCGTAGTCGGGCTTTTCTTTCCACTCCATGATGCCGGGCTTTTCGCGGAACTGCCGGCGCACCTCTTCGACCACCTGGTAGCTGGCGCGGCCCACGGCCTTGAGCGCGAACGAGCTGAAGAGGAAGGGCACGGCGCCGCCGATGAGCAGCCCGACGAACACCTCCGGCAGGTTGATCTGGATGCCGGTCTCGAACAGGCGGGTCTCGTCCACAAACGATTTGAAGAGGGAGATGGCGGCGATGACGGCGGTGGCGATGGCGAGGCCTTTGGTGAGGGCTTTGGTGGTGTTGCCGATGGCGTCGAGCCAGCGCAGGTTGCGGCCGACTTCCGGCGGCGCTTCGACCCGCGCCATTTCGAAGACGCCCTGGGCGTTGTCGGTGATGGGCCCGTAGGTGTCCATGGCCAGGATGAAGGCGGTGGTGGTGAGCAGGCCCAGCCCGGCGAGCGAGATGCCGAAGGCGGCCAGCGCCACGCTCCCACTGAAAATGATCCCCGAAGCAATGATGGTCAGCCCGATGGCCACGATGGCCCACACGGTGCTTTCCATCCCCGTGCCCATGCCGGTGAGGATCATGGTGGCGGGTCCGGTGCGGGTGGCGTAAGCAGTTTCGGTGGCCGAGGGGTAGTCGGGGTGGGTGAAACGGTTCGTCAGCCACAGCGTTACCAGCGCCAGGACGATGCCCATGGTGCAGGCCCAGGCGAAGCGGTAGTCGGGCCGCCCCGTGACCGGGTCAATCAGGTAGAAGTGGTTGATGGCGAAAAAGCCGACGACCGAAGCCAGCGCTGCCACCCAGTAGCCGACGGAAATCGGCCGCATGGGGTCTTTGGTGACGCCCGGGCGCACGCGCACGCTCATGATGCCGAGGATAGACGTGAAGACGCCGAGGGCGCGCACCAGCAGACAGAAGAGCACGAGCTTGAGGGCGAAGCCCGGAGCCGCCGCGCCGTAGTAGGTGGTGAAGCTCGGGTCGAGCATGGCAGCGGCGCCCAGGATGATGGCCGCCACCAGCGTCACTTCGTAGCTCTCGAAGACGTCGGCGGCCATGCCGGCGCAGTCGCCCACGTTGTCGCCCACGAGGTCGGCGATGACGGCGGCGTTGCGCGGGTCGTCCTCGGGGATGCCCTTCTCGACCTTGCCGATGAGGTCGGCGCCCACGTCCGCGGCCTTGGTGAAGATACCGCCGCCGATGCGCATGAAGAGCGCGGCCAGCGACCCGCCGAAGCCGAAGCCGACCAGCACGCGCATGGCGTTCTCGGCGAAGAGCAAGAAGATGATGGTCGCGCCCAGCAGCCCGAAGCCCACGGTGAACATCCCCGAGACCGCCCCGGCGCGGAAGCCGAGCTCGAGCGAGTTCTTGTAGCTCGTGAGCGCCGCGTTAGCGGTGCGGGCGTTGGCTTTCACCGCCAGCCACATCCCCACGTAGCCCGCGCCGTACGAGGCCATCACCCCCATCAGGAACGCGGCAGCAATTCCGATAGGCAGCGGCAGCTTCGCGCTTGGCGGCACCGTTGGGTAGACAGGCCGGTAGATGAGCCAGAGCACTACCGCCAGGGCGAGGACGAACCAGATCATCGTCCAGAACTGCCGGCCCAAGTAGGCCATGGCGCCCTCTTTGATGGCGGCGGAAATCTCCTGCATCTTTTCCGTGCCGGCGGGCTCGCGCAGCACCTTGCGCACCAGGTAGTAGCCGTAGCCCAGCCCGATGAACGCCGATGCCAGCACGCCAAAGAGGATGTACCAGTCGGTCTGGCTGAAGCTGGGGAGAACGATGTCGCCCTCGGCGGCCCACAGCGGCGCCGGCGCGAGCCCTAGCAGGGCCGGGCCTGCGGCGATTAGGTATCGGAGTCGCATCCTTCTTCGCTTACTCCCTCGTGTGAAGTTAGACGGCGGAGGCTACCGGACGAGTGGACCCTCGAGAAACAAGCCGCTACTTATAGCATAGTTCGCAGGCTCCGGCAAGGCGGCCCCTTGCGCC
>Ga0209172_10002545_pt1 | contig 31543 bp, 30 predicted proteins | sample LarsenN4metaG_FD_184113 | JGI IMG/M metagenome (GOLD analysis project Ga0209172, IMG submission 184113) | Hot spring sediment bacterial and archeal communities from British Columbia, Canada, to study Microbial Dark Matter (Phase II) - Larsen... ... | reverse complement strand
TGGAACTTTTTTATAATTGCGGCCTTCGCCGCCAGGAATTAATCAATTTGAATATCAACGACGTAGATTTGCAGCACTTGCAAATTCGCGTTTTGGGAAAGCGGTCGAAAGAACGAATCGTGCCGCTGGGCCGCGCGGCGATGCACGAGATTTTGTCGTGGTTGGAAAAACGAAAGGAATTTTGTTTTGATCATAACGAAACCGCGCTCTTTGTCAATCATCGCGGCGCCCGCATGACCGCGGCGCAGGTTTATCACGGCGTTCGCCGATATCTCAAACAAGTCACCGAGATCGACAAGGCGCATCCGCACGTGCTGCGCCACAGTTTTGCCACGCATTTGCTGGATGCCGGCGCCGACCTCATGGCGGTCAAAGAGATGCTGGGGCATTCGACGCTGGCGACGACGCAGATTTATACGCATGTCAGCGCGGGACGGCTGAAAGCGGTGTATCGGCAGGCGCACCCGCGGGCGGAGTTGATGACGGAGATGAAGTAGTTATTGGAGAGAAAATCCGATACTTGAGACGGCGCATAATCTACTGCTACTCAAAATCTTTTGAGAAGCTGACGGATGAACAGCGTTACCAAAAGGTTTGGAATTTAATTGACGCTCATTTAGCGTGAAGAAGACGGCCTGACCGGACCGAATCTGTTTTGCTCTTTTTCTTTTTCTCTTTTTTAATAAACTCCCGTGTATCTTTTAACCCTCATTCAAGGGAGGTTGCAACAATGAACATCACGATCACTGCCCGTCATTTCAAAGCCCCGGAACCCTTAAAGGATTATGCGAGAAAGGAGGTCGAACGGCTCAAAAAATATTATGATGGCATCATCGATGGTGAAGTCATCTTGTCGTGGGAGAAGCTGACGCAGATTGCGGAAATCAATCTCAAAGTGTACGGCCAGATGTTGACCGCGAAAGAGAAGAGTGAAGACATTCGCAAATCGATCACGCTCGCCGTCGACAAACTGGAACGGCAAGTGAGAAAATACAAGGGAAAATGGCACAAGAAAGGCAATGCCAAAGCCGCTTTGGTTTTGCCGGAAAAAATGGCACAAGCCGTTTGAAAGTTTTGACAACGTGAAACTGTACGGGCGCAGCCTACGGCTGCGCCCGCTACTTTTCACTGATTTGGGTAGGTGGTTGGGCGGAAGATTTGGGAGCGGCAAATCAATCCGACCTGTAATTGGAAGGAGCTGGCGATGGTTAACCTGTCCGTCGAAGAACTTTTCAGCAGCGTGCAAGGCCGGTTGTCTCTTGAAATCGTCAACGGCACCTACAGTTTTCGCAAACTGATCAAAGAGGGCGATCTCAATCGTCCCGGTCTGGCGCTGGCTGGATTCACGAAAGTGTTTACCTACGATCGCATCCAAGTGCTCGGCAACACCGAGATGCGCTTTCTCGAAGGCATGAGTCTTGGTGAGCGCCGTCATGCGATTCAAACGATGCTCAATTTCGACCTCCCCTGCATCGTCGTCACCGATAATAATTCGATCCCGCCGGAGCTTATCGACATCGCCAATCAGCGCGGCATCACCGTTTTTCGCACCTCGTTGAAAACCACGCAATTCACGCATCTGCTCGGCGATTTTCTGGACGAAAAGTTTGCGCCGTCCACAACGGTGCACGGCACGCTGGTCGACGTGTTCGGCGTCGGCCTGTTGTTCACCGGCCGCAGCGGCATCGGCAAAAGCGAAATCGCCCTCGACCTCGTCGAGCGCGGCCATCGTCTCGTCGCCGATGATATCGTGCAAATCAGCCGGAAAGCCGCCGGTCTTCTTATCGGCCAGGGCAGCGAGATGCTGAAATATCACATGGAAATTCGCGGCCTCGGCATCATCGACATTCGCAGCATTTTCGGCATTCACGCGACGCGCCCGCAAAAAAGAATCGAAGTCGAAGTGCATCTCGAAGAATGGGACAACACGGAAGATTACGAGCGCATCGGCGTCGACGAGCAATACACCAAAATTCTCGACGTCGAAATTCCCTCCGTCAAGATTCCGATTTTCCCCGGCAAAAATATCACGGTGATTGCCGAAGTCGTGGCCATGTCGCAACTGCTGAAAGTGTCCGGCCATCACATGGCGCGCGAATTTGACGAGCGGCTCAAGCGCAAAATCCAGGCCAGCGGCGAAGAACCCTTCGACATGGAGCGCTATTTGGAAAGAGATTTTGAATGAGAAAAAATGCTGAATTTATCGTCGGCCTGACTGTCATCCTCGGGTTGGCGATTTTGCTGTTCGGAATTTTGTGGGGAAAGAATTATCGTTTGGCCTCCAACCAGGTTCGGGTGAGCTTTCTTTTTCAAAACACCGGCGGGCTTCGCGTGAACGATCCGGTCACCGTCAACGGCGTCAAAAAAGGGCACGTCAACGATTTTCGTTTGGAAGGCGGCTTGGTGCGCGTCGAGATCAAACTCGACGGCGACGTGCAATTGTGCTCGGATGTCAGCGCCTACATTACCACCGTCGAACTGATGGGCGGGAAAAAAGTTGAAATCGTCCCTGGAACCTCCGGCCAGCGGCTTGATCTCACCGCGCTGAAAACCCCTTTAAAAGGCTCTCAAACCGCAGGGTTTTCCGAGATGATGCTGGAAATGAGCAAAATTGCGGCGCGCTCGAATCAGCTCATGCAGCGTTTGGATTCGGCCATTACCCTGGCTTCGGCCTTTTTGGATGACGCCACTTTCCGCCGCCCGTTGATTGCCGTGCTCAACGATTTGCAAACCTCCACCGCGGCGATGCGGCAATTCGTGCAAACCAATCAGACGGCGATGCAAAAAACCATGGATAATGTTGAAATCACTTCAACGCAACTGCGCCATCTCGCCGAACGCCATTCCCCGCAAATCGACAGCACCTTTCTCGCGCTCAACCGGACGATTTATAAAATGGATGCTTTCACCGACACGCTCGACGACATTTCTCTCCGCCTGCAACAGCGCCGGGGCAATCTCGGGAAACTCATTTACGACGAAGAAACGTATCACCGTGTGAACGCGACGATTGCCAAAGTCGATTCGACAGTCGTTGAATTGCGCACGCATTTAGGGAGGTTTTTGCGCGGCAGCAATTTTAATTTAATTAACCTGTTGAGCTTTTAAATTTCCTTCCTGTGATAAATTCGCGCCGCCCTTGTGCATACCCGTGAAAAGCTTTCAGCAGAAAAAATTTCTTGATTTTTGCGGGCGAACTGTTTAGATTAAAAAGCTGTTTTAAGTTTAATATGACTGGATTTGGAGATTGATCTTATGGCGAAAAAATCGGTTCTTTTCGTCCTGCTGATGGTTGGAATTGTTTTTGCGGGCTGCTCAAAGAAAATGAGCGAAGAGCAGCTTTTTGCGGAAGCGCAAAAACTTGAAGCCAAGGAGGATATCGACGGCGCTTTGAAAATTTATGAGGAATTGAGCGATCGTTTTCCGGATAGTCCTCATGCCGATTCCGTGCTGCAAAAACTGGGCATGATTTATCTCAACAAAAAGGAGCAATTCGGCGAAGCCGTCGCCGTTTACGAGCGCGTTGTCGAGAAATTTCCGCAAAGCAGGTATCAGCCGCAATCTTTGTTTATGATCGGCTACATCTACGCAAATCATCTCAAGGATTTTGACAAAGCCAAAACGTATTACGACAAGTTTGTTGAAAAATATCCGGAACATGAATTGACGGCCTCCGTGCAATGGGAGCTTCAGCATTTGGGCAAGGATATCAGCGATATCGATATCTTCGCCAACTCCAAAGACGGTGAAGACAAGACGGCCGGCAAGGCGGCGCCGGAAAACGCCAGGTCTTCCAAAAGCAAATAATAAAACTTTTTTATTCGCTCGTCGTCTCAACAAAAAGAGCCGGATGACCTTTTTTCGGCACAGCGCCTTGAAAATGCCGGAAGATTGCCATTGCGGCTTTTTGCATTTGCTTAATATCAGCCGTCAGCTCGTTAAAGAAAAATGTCAACTGATTTGAAAAATTGTTTTGTTTCCCATATAACCTCTGCTCGCTTCGAAACTCTTATCTTGGCCTTCGCGGCTGCCTTTTTCGTTACGGCAATGCCGGCGGTATTGCATGGTCAAACGCCTTTCATCGCGGCGGCCGATTCCTTGCGCGCACCGGTGCAAGTCTCGATTGCTGCGGCTGCAGAAAGCGAAGAAATCCCGTTAAATCGTTTGGCCGTTTTCACGATTAAGCTCAAATGGCAGGGCCGGTTGTCGGATATTGAATTTGACCCGCCTGAGCCGCCGCCGCTTTCAAATTTTACAATCGCCGGCTCATCTTCTTCCAACTGGGTTGGCGTTGAAAACGGCCAGCCGGCTTCGATCAAGACGTTTGAGTATTCGCTCAGACCGGAAGGCCTGGGCATGGGCTACGTCGAAGGCATTCGCGTCAGTTATCTCGACAAGGGCTCGGGTGAAAATCACAGCTTGTATACGAGCCGGGTGAGCATCAAAGTGATTGATCCGTTGCCCGAGCCGGATGAAGCGCCGCTCGGACTCGCGTTGACCATCGGCCTGCTGTTGTGCGCGGCGCTCGTGGCGTTGGTTTTTCAATTGGAGGCGCGCGCCAAAAAGAAAGAAGCGGCGCGGCTCATGGCGATGGCTGAAAAGCCGCTTGAACAAAAATTTCTTGAAGAACTCAAAAATACAATTGATATCAATACGACAGAGTTAAAAGAAGCGTTTGCAACGCTGTCACGCTTGTTGCGTCGTTATCTTAATCAACGCTTTTCGATTCCCAGCCAGGGCATCTCGACGCAAGAAGCCGTGGAGGCGTTTCGCCAAGCGACGGCCGCTGCAGGGTTGGCGTCTGACGAGCAAACGACGCACATCGAAGAAGTTTTGCAAACTTGTGATCTGTTCAAATTTTCCGGAGAAGCGGGTGAGCCGGCGCGATTGGCGCGTGTTTATGCGCTCACCGAAAATTTCCTGCAACTGAACTTGAATAATCGGCTACGCCTGTAAGGAGAAATGATGCACGTTGACATTCAAGCGATCAATGAAAAAATAAGACGCGAAAGCGCGTTTGTCGAAAAAATCAACCGCGAAGTTTCAAAAGTCATCGTCGGCCAAAAATACATGATCGAGCGGCTATTGGTCGGCTTGCTCAGCAACGGCCACGTTTTGCTGGAAGGCGTGCCGGGCCTGGCGAAGACGCTGGCGGTCAAAACGCTTTCGGCGGCCGTTCAAACGAAATTCCAGCGCATTCAATTTACGCCGGATTTGCTGCCGGCGGATTTGATCGGCACGCTGATTTACGACCAGCGCAACGGCCAATTCACCACGAAAAAGGGGCCGATCTTTGCGAATTTGATTTTGGCCGATGAAATCAACCGCTCGCCGGCGAAAGTGCAGTCGGCGCTGCTCGAAGCGATGATGGAGCGGCAAGTCACCATTGGCGAAAATACGTTCAAGCTCGATGATCCGTTCTTGGTGTTGGCGACGCAAAATCCCATCGAGCAGGAAGGAACGTATCCCCTGCCCGAAGCGCAGGTCGATCGTTTCATGCTCAAGCTCTCCATCGGCTATCCCAACAAAGACGAAGAGCTTGAAATCATGCGGCGGATGACGCGCGGCAATCTTGACAGCATCCAACCGGTGGTGACGCCTGCCGACATCGTCAAAGCCCGCAACATCGTTGCCGAAGTTTACATGGATGAAAAGGTCGAACGTTATATCATCGACATCGTTTTTGCGACGCGCGATCCCGCCAAGGCGGGACTCGAAGAGCTGGAAGATCTGATTTCTTATGGCGCCAGCCCGCGCGCCAGCATCTTTTTGTCGCAAGCGGCGAAAGCGCACGCGTTTTTGCGCGGACGCGGCTACGTGACGCCAGAAGACGTTCGCGCGATCGGACTCGATGTCTTGCGCCACCGCATCATCATCACCTACGAAGCCGAAGCCGAGGAAAAAACTTCGGAGTACGTCGTCGGGCAGGTTTTGAGCCGGATTGAAGTGCCGTGATCCCCAAAGAAATCCTCAAAAAAGTCCGTCGCCTCGAAATTCAAACCCGCGCGCTGGTCAACGACGTGTTCAGCGGCGAGTATCATTCGGTCTTTAAAGGCCGGGGCATGGAGTTCGCCGAGGTGCGGGAATACATCTATGGCGACGACATTCGCAATATCGATTGGAACGTCACCGCGCGCACGGGGCATCCGTACATCAAGGTTTTCGATGAGGAGCGCGAGCTGACGGTCATGCTGCTCGTCGATGCCAGCTCCTCCGGCGAGTTTGGCACTCATGAGCAGATGAAAGGCGACATCGCGGCGGAAATCTGCGCGTTGCTGGCTTTTTCGGCGATCAAAAATAACGACAAGGTCGGCCTGATTATTTTCACGGATCAAATTGAAAAATTCGTTCCGCCCAAGAAAGGCCGCAAGCACGTTTACCGTGTCTTGCGCGAAATTCTTTATCATAAGCCCGAAGGCCGCGGCACTGATATCGCTTCGGCGCTGGAGTATTTGAACCGCGTCATCACGCGACGCGCGGTGGTGTTTCTCGTTTCCGATTTTCTGTCCGAAGGTTACGAGAAAGCCCTGCGCATCGCGAGCAAGCGCCACGATCTCGTTGCGGTTCCGATCACCGATCCGCGCGAAACCGAAATTCCGAACGTCGGTTTGGTGGAATTGGAGGACGCGGAAACCGGCGAGATTTATTTGTTGGACACAACGACTGCGGCCAACCGCAAAAAATTCGCGCAAGAAGCGGCCCGCCGCGGCTTGCTGCGCGAAAAAACCCTGCGGGCGATGAACGTCGATCCGGTTGACATTCGCACGGATCAGCCGTATATCGATCCGCTGGTCAAGTTTTTTCGGATGCGGGCGAAGCGGTTTCGGTAAATTTTCTTAAAAACTTTTTTCAACGGATGAAAAACGATCAACGGATTTTGAAATTTTTCAGTTTTGCAGTTTTAGCAAATTACAATGTTTTCCATCCGTTGGCCGTTGTTTAATCCGTCGGGCAATTTTTATTTGTTATGGCTAAACAACTTTTATTTTGCCTGGCTTTACTGGCATTGGCATCTTGCAATAAATCGCCGCAAAATCTGCCGGCGGATCGCGTGCGCGAGTTTGCCAACGTGCTTTACAATCGCGAGCTTTACAAGCAAGCGATTGCCGAATACGAACGCTACTTACACGATTATCCGCTCGACGAGCGCGAGCAGGCCGGCATCAGTTACACCATCGCGAATATTTATTTCGACCGGCTGCATGATTACGAATCGGCGCTGGCCTATTATCTGCGCGTGCGGGAGCTTTATCCCAAAAGCGAGCTGGTGAAGGAAACCGGCAAGCGCATCGTCGAATGTCTCGAGCGCTTGCAGCGTTCCGCCGACGCGCAGCAGGCTTTGGAAGAAAGCACATTTCTCGACACCAGCCAGGTGACAAAGAAGCGCCCAGGCGAAATCATCGCCAAAATCGGCATGCGCGAGATCACTACCGGCGATTTGGATTATGAAATGAAACGCCTGCCGCCTTACCTGCAGGCGCAGATCAAAGATAAAAACAAGCGCCTAGAATTTTTGCGACAATACGTTGCCACTGAATTGCTTTACGACACCGCCAAGCGCAAAGGCTTGGAAAAGAACCCCGAAGTGGTCGAAGCCGCTTTTCAAGCCAAAAAAAGCTTGATGGTGCAGAAACTGCTGGAAGAAGAAATTGCCGCTAAAGTTGATTATCATGACAGCGATTTGGACCTTTATTATCGCGCGAATCAGAATCGATACACCAAATCCGATTCCGCCGGCAAAACTCCGCAGCAACTTTCTTTTGCCGAAGCCAAATCGCAAGTGTTGCAGGATTACATCCGCGAGAAACAACAGCAAAAATACAGCGAACTGATCGACCGCCTGATGCGCGCGGAAGCGGTGCGAATTTACGACGATAAAGTGCAATGAAAAACCTGTATAATAAAAAATTCTTTTTTTTCTTTTTTGCTTTTTTGCTTCACGCCCAAGAGTCTCCGGTTTCCGTCGAGTCGCGCATCGACAAAAGCACGATCACGATCGGCGATACCGTGCGTTACACGGTTCGGCTCACGCACGACGAGAACGTGAAAGTGAATTGGCCGGCTTTGGGCGCGAACCTCGGCGCGTTTGAAATTCGTGATTATGACAAACCCGATCCGCGTAAAGTCAAAGGCCGCCTCATCGAGGAAATTGCTTATACCATTTCAACGTTTGACACCGGCCGCTTTGAAATTCCGCCGTTGACGATTTCGTATCAAACGCCGCCGGATACGATTTGGCATGATTTGCCAACCGAGAAGCTGGACATTTACGTGGCTTCGATGCGGCCCAGCCAGGACGGCGACATTCGCGACATCAAAGCGCCGTGGGAACTGCCGCGTGATTGGAAGTTGGTTCTCCGCGTCGCAGCGATTGCCGCCGTTATTTTGCTGCTCGCCGGCATCGGATTTTATTATTGGCGGAAGCGGCAGGGCAAGGGCCTGCTGTCGGAAAAGAAAGAACCGGCGCGGCCGGCGCACGAAACGGCTTTGGAAGCGTTGCGGAAATTGCGCGAAAGCGATTTGTTGGCAACCGGCAAAATCAAAGCGTATTATAGCGAACTCTCGGAAATCATTCGACGTTATATTGAAGGGCGTTATTTCGTGGCGGCGCTCGAACTGACAAGCGGCGAACTCATGCAAAATTTAAAAACAGTCGCACTCGAGAACGGCGTTCAAGAAATGCTGCGGGAGTTGTTGGAAATCAGCGATCTGGTGAAATTTGCCAAATACGAACCGGCACCGGATGAGCATCCTCGCGCCCATCAACTCGCCGAATCGTTTGTGGAAACAACGAAGCTGGTGATGCTCGAACCGGCGAACGGGCAAATCACGGCGGCTTCCGCAGCGAGCGCCGAAAAAGCGGCGACAGCGACGGAGTCAACCTGAAATGCCGAATTTTGCCGATCCACAATTTTTGTTTTTGCTGCTGCTTTTGCCGCTGTTGAGCTGGCGCTATTGGAAACGTCATCAGCGCCTCGGCGGCGCCATTCGGTACTCAAATTTGGATTTGTTAAAAAATCTGCCGAAGCCGTCCAATTATTTTCCCAAGCATCTTTTCTTCGGCTTGCGGCTTTTGGCGCTGGCGTCGATCATTATCGCGCTGGCGCGGCCGCAAAGCGGACACACCGAAGAGGAAGTCACGACGGAGGGCATCGATATCGTGCTGTCGCTCGATATTTCCAGCAGCATGCTGGCAGAGGATTTCAAGCCCAGGAACCGCGTGGAAGCGGCGAAATTGGTGGCCGAACAATTTATCTCCGGCCGCCGCAACGACCGCATCGGCATGGTGGTTTTTTCGGCGCGCAGCTTTACGCAATGCCCGCTCACGCTCGACTACGGCGTTTTGATCAATTTTCTCAAAAAAGTCGAAGTCGGGATGATCAAAGAAGACGGCACGGCAATCGGCTTGGGGATTGCCAACGCCGTCGATCGTTTGCGCAATAGCAAAGCCAAAAGCAAGGTGATCATTTTGCTCACTGACGGCCGCAATAATGCCGGTGAAATCGATCCCCTCACCGGAGCGCGCGTGGCCCAAGCCTTCAACGTGCGCATTTACACCATCGGCGTCGGCACGCGCGGAGAAGCGTTGTATCCGGTGCAAGATCCTTTTTTCGGCAAACGCTACGTGCGCATGCCCGTCGATATCGACGAGGAGATGCTGACGCAAATTGCCGATCTCACCGACGGCCAGTATTTTCGCGCCACCGACCGGCAAAGCCTGGAAAAAATTTTTTCTGAAATCGACAAACTCGAAAAGACGAAGATCGAGGTCAAGCAATTCACCCGTTATCGCGAGCTGTTTGCCGGCTGGCTGGCGGCTGCGATCGGGTTGATTTTTGTTGAAATTGTTCTATCAAATACGAAATTTCGGAAGATACCGTAAAATCTTCAACATTACGTTTTACGCATCACGGTTTTACGATTTGCCATGATTCGTTTTGCAAATAATTTAGCGTTCTATCTTTTAGCGCTGCTTCCGCTGCTGATCGTTTTTTTCTACTTCGTTTTTCGCTGGAAGCGGCAGGCGATGCAGCGCTTCGGCAGCTTGCTGTTGTTGCAGCAATTGACGCCGACCTTGAGCCGCAAGCGGCAGATTTGGAAAATCGTTTTGTTGCTGGCGGCGACGTTGTTGATGATTCTGGCGTTGGCGCGGCCGCAGCTTGGCACGAAGCTCGAAGAAGTCAAGCGCGAAGGCGTGGACATCATGGTTGCCATCGACGTGTCGGAATCCATGAACGCGCAGGATATGAAGCCGAGCCGGATTGCGAAAGCCCGGCACGAAGTGGCCTCGCTGATGGAAAAATTGGAAGGCGACCGCATCGGCATCATCGCCTTTGCCGGCGAGGCGTTCGTGCAATGCCCGTTGACGCTCGACTACGGCGCGGCGAAAATTTTTCTCGAGGTGCTGGAGCCAGGACTGATTCCGACGCCGGGGACGAATTTGGTCGCGGCGATAGAATCGGCCATGCAGAGCTTTGAGGCCGCCGAACGCAAGCATAAAGTGATGGTGTTGATCACCGATGGTGAAGATACCGGCGGCGATGACGTCATGAAAATGGCCGAAACGGCGGAGCGGGAAGGCGTCGTCATTTACACGGTTGGCATCGGTTCGCCGCAGGGCGTGCCGATTCCGGTGATAGACGAGCGCGGCATTCAAGTCGGATTCAAAAAAAATCGCAGCGGCGAAGTGGTGGTCACGAAGTTGGACGAGCTGGCGTTGGAAAAAATCGCGCTGCAAACCGGCGGCAAATATTACCGCGCCTCGCCTGGCGAAGCCGAGCTGGATCGCATTTACGAAGCGATCTCCGGCATGGACAAGAAAGAACTCGCTTCGCTGAAGTTTTCGCAATATGAAGAGCGCTTTCAGTATGTGCTGGGAATTGCCTTGATTTTTCTGGTGGCGGAGATGCTGTTGGCGGAAAGGCGAAAAGTAAAAGCGCCGTCCAGGCGTCGTTTTGTCGCGGAGACGTCAAAGTAAATGTTTGCTGTTTTAAACAAAACTTTTGATTTCTATGAAACTTATTCTCAAAAGAAAAAGATTTTTGATTATTTTTTTGAGTGTTTTGGCGCCGGGTTTTGTCGCTTCGAACTCGTTCGCTCAAGGCGCGGGGCGTCGGCAGGTGTCCGAGGGGAATAAATATTACACCGAGGGCAAATTCGACGAGGCCAACAATAAATATCGCGACGCCGAGGTTTCCAATCCGGAGTCGCCGATCGTTCACTTCAATATCGGCGACGCGCTTTACAAAAAGCGCAAATACGAAGACGCCTTGCAAGCCTATCAAAAAGCGCTGCAAAAAAGCGACGAGGTGCAATTGCAGGCGCAGTCTTATTACAACATGGGCAACACGCTTTTTCGTTTGAATAAATGGCCGGAAAGCATTTTGGCTTACCAGCAGGCGCTCAAGCTGAATCCCAATGATCGGGATGCAAAATATAATCTCGAATACGTTCGGGCAAAAATAAAAGAGAACGCACAAAAGCAGCCGCAGGATCAATCCCGCGAAAGCGCGGGACAACAGCAATCAAATTCGGATCAACAGAATCAGCAAGATCAACGGCAGGATCAGCAACAGAATCAACCAGATCAGCCGCAGCAGGATGAAAAGCAACAGGAACGGCAACAGCAAACCGGCCAGCAGAAAAAAGATAAAGAACAATTGAGCAAGGAAGATGCGGCGCGCCTGCTCGAAGCTTTGAAGAATCAGGAGAAAGAGGCACAAAAGCAGCGCCAGATGAAAGCGCAAGGACGCGTGCGGGTTGATAAGGATTGGTAAAAGTTTCGTAGCAGCGCCCACGGCCGCAGCCTTCAGGCGCCTGATGTTTCCAAACATAATGACTAAAGGATCTACTACAAAACTCAATTTAATTTTTAAAAACAAATGAAGTCGTCTTTTATAAAATTTTTCGGTGGTGTGGTTGCGCTGATAATCGTTTCCACATCATCGCAAGCCCAAAACGTTTCCGTCACCGCTTCGGTTGATCGAACACGCGTCGGCTTGAACGAAGATTTCGCCCTCATTGTCGAAATCTCTGGCGGTGGCGAGCCCAAACTTCCCGATATGAATGCGTTTGCGGCATTGGTCGGTACCAGCTCGTCCACCAATATTCAAATGATCAACGGACGTTTTTCGCAATCGGTGACTTATCATTACACTTTTTTTGCGCGGACAGCGGGCAAATTCACCATCGGCGCGGTGGAAGTCGAATCCAAGGGACAGATTTATCGCAGCCAGCCGATTGAGATCGAGGTCGTTGCCGGCGCAACCTCCGCCTCGCCGCAAACGCCGCCCGGCGCCGGACGAGGCCAGGTGACTCCGCAAGGCGAGGCGTCGGATTTGGATGGAAATCTTTTTCTCGAGGCCAAAGTCGATCGCCGCCGCGTTTATCAAAACGAGCCGGTGGTGGTTCGATATCGAATTTTTACGCGGCTGGACATCCGGAACTATGGCGTGGCTTCGCTTCCCAACTATTCGGGTTTTTGGACGGAGGATTTTCCGATGCCGCAACAGCCGCACATGTATAACGAAGTGATCGATGGGCTAACCTATCGTGTCGCCGAAATCAAGAAAACAGCGTTGTTCCCGCAATCGGTTGGCAGAAAGGTGCTCGAGCCGTTGGTGCTCGAATGTGAGGTGCAGGCGCCGCGCCGGCGTTCGCGAGACATCTTCGATCAATTTTTTGACGACCCGTTTTTTTCGCGCTTGGCGCGCCAACGGATTTCTTCGCGGCCGGTTGAGATCGAAGTTTTGCCGTTGCCCGAAGAAGGAAAACCGGCCAATTTTTCCGGCGCGGTCGGAAATTTTTCCTTGACGGCCAGCGTCGACCGCACGCAAGTCAAAACCAACGAAGCAATCACGTTGAAGGTTCGCGCCAGCGGCGCCGGCAACCTCAAAGTCCTGCCGAACCCGTCAATCAATCTGCCGGCGGATTTTGAAGTTTATGATCCGAAAGTGGCAACCAATCTCAGCTATGAGAACGATCAGATTTCCGGCAGCAAAACGTGGGAGTATGTCGTTGTGCCGCGTTTTCAGGGCAGCCATGAGATGAAACCCATCACGTTGAGTTATTTCGACCCGCGCGCCAAAATCTACAAGACGGCCAGCACCGCGCCGATCATAGTGACGGTTGAAAAAGGCGCCGGTGATTTCGCTTCGGTGGTGGGCGGCGGCGCTTCAAAAGAAGACGTGCGTTTGCTCGGCCAGGACATTCGATTCATTTCAACGGCGGCGCTGCCGTTCAAAAAAATCAACGCGGTGTTTTATGCGCAGCCGTTGTTTCTGACGATTATGATGCTCCCGCTTGCGGCGCTGCTGGCGGCATTCGTTTATCAACGGCATCAGGAAAAACTGAGCACGAACGTCGCGTATGCGCGCAGCCGTCGCGCCGGTGGCATGGCGCAAAGGCAATTGGCCGCGGCCAAAAAGCTTTTGCAAAAAAATGAAGAGAAAGGATTTTATGCCGAGGTGCAGCGCGCGCTGATGGGATTTCTTGGCAACAAGCTGAACATTGCGGAGGCCGGTTTGATCACGGATGAAGTGGAGCGGATTTTGAATGAAAAGCAAGTCAAAGCCGAGGTGATTCGTGAATACCTCGATTGCCTGCACGCCTGTGATTTTCAACGCTTCGCGCCGTCGCAAAGCCCCGACCACCTGAGTAAAAAAATAAAAAAGGAAAATCGGGGCAAAGCGATGCAAGATTTTTATGAACAAGCGCGCCGCGCACTCGAGGCGATGGAAAGGGCGTTATGAAAGGTCTGGTTGCTTGTTGCTGGTTGCTGGCTGCGCCCCTCGGGGTTGCCGGCTTTGCTCTTGCCGACGAGGCGATGAGTTTGTTTAATCAGGCGAATAAGTTTTACGAAGCCGGCGATTATCAACAAGCTGCCGCCGCTTATGAAAAAGTTCTTGCGGCAGGAAAGGCGAATTGGCAGGTTTATTATAACCTGGGCAATGCCTACTACAAACAAAAGCAATATGGCCGGGCGATTTTAAACTACGAACGCGCCCAGCGCCTGAATCGCGACAACGAAGACATCGATTTCAATCTTGATCTGGCAAATTTGACCGTTGCCGATCGCATCACCGCCATGCCGCGTTCGCTGGCCGTGATTTGGCTGGACAAGGCGATTCATTTTTTAACGTTTGAAATCGTGGCGACTTTGATGGCGATTTTTTGGGTGTTGTCATTTGCCGGCGCGATCATCCGGATGCTGGCGCAGCGGGAATTTTGGCAGAGCTGGGGACGGCGGCTGGTTTGGGGCGCGGGCGCCGTCTGGCTGATTTTTGCGCTGGTTTTTGCGATTTTGGCTTACGAGCAGGCAACCGTGCAAGAAGCCATCGTGCTCGCGCCGCGCGTCGTTGTGCGCAGCTCTCCCGCCGCCGACGCCACCGAAATGTTCATCTTACACGAGGGCGTCAAAGTGCGGCTGCAAGAAAGCAGCGCCGTCTGGCAGCGCATCAAACTCGCCGATGGCAAGGTGGGTTGGCTGGAAGCAAAGACGATTGAGAAAATTTAATCCCACCATTTTACGTTTTAAACTTTACTTTTCAATTTCCCACCTTTTCAATTCATCCAAAATCCGATGATTCGTTAGGTCATAATGAATCGGCGTGATGGAAACCATGTTTTTTTCAATCGCGCCGTCATCGACTTCCTCGTCTTCCTCAAATTCCAGCTTGGAACCGGTCAGCCAGTAATAAACCCGATTGCGCGGATCGAGGCGTCTGTCGTATTTGTCGTCGTAGATCGCCATGCCCATGCGCGTGACCGCGACGCCGCGAATCTGCGATTCCGGCACGTTCGGCACGTTGACGTTCAAAAACGTACCTTTCGGCAAGCCGTTCTTGAGCACCAGCGGCGCCAGCTTCGCCGCAAATTTGGCCGCGAAAGTGAAGTCCGCGTCCGTAAAAGTTGTCAACGAAATCGCAAAGGAAGGAATGCCGAGAATCGTGCCTTCGGTGGCCGCGGAAACGGTGCCGGAGTAAATGATATTGATGCCGGTGTTCGAGCCGTAGTTGATGCCGGAAACCACCAGGTCCGGCTTGCGCTCGAGCAGCGCAAAATAGGCGAGCTTGACGCAATCCGCCGGCGTGCCGTTCACCGCATGTCCGAAAAATTTGCCGAACTTTTCAAACGGCATGACGCGCAACGGATCGGTGATGGTAATCGCATGGCCGACGGCGCTTTTTTCGCTATCCGGAGCGACCACTGAAACCTCGGCAATGGCGCTCAAACTTTCAAAAAGCGCGTAAAGCCCCGGCGCAAAAATGCCGTCATCGTTGGTCAGTAAAATATGCGGCTTGGAACGTTCCTTTGGCGATTTGCTCATGAGAGGCCGTTTGGACTGGGCTGGTTAAAAACGCGCGGTTTTAACGGATCGCTCTGGTGGCCGCCCGCCGCAACGGCTTTTGAATTCGTCGAGGCGGCAGGCATAAAAATATCGAGAAGATTGATCAGTTGCCGCCGCATTTCCGTTCGTGAAAAAATCGCGTCGATAAAGCCGTGCTTGAGCAAAAACTCGGCGGTTTGAAAACCCTCCGGCAAATCTTCGCCGATGGTTTGCTTGATCACCCGCGGGCCGGCGAAACCGATCAGCGCCTGCGGCTCGGCGATGTTCACGTCGCCCAGCATCGCATAGCTGGCGGTGACGCCGCCGGTGGTCGGATGGGTGAGTATCGAGATAAAAGGCAGGCCGGCGTCGGCGAGCCGCGCCAACCGCGCCGACGTTTTGGCCATTTGCATCAAGGAAAGCGCGCCTTCCATCATGCGCGCGCCGCCGGAGGCGCTGATGATGATGAGCGGACAGCGCCGGTGCAACGCATCATCCGTGGCCAGCGCGATTTTTTCGCCGACCACCGACCCCATGCTGCCGCCGATGAAACTGAAATCCATCACCGCCAGGACCACCGGCCGTCCGCAGAGTTTGCCGGCGCCGGTGATGATGGCGTCGGAATTTCCGCTCTTTTTCGTCGCTTCTTTCAATTGATCGGCGTATTTTTTATGCGCGCGAAACTTGAGTGCGTCAACCGGCGCGATATTCTGGTGGGTTTCTTGAAAGCTGTCTTCGTCCAGCAAATATTTGATGTAATCGGCCGCGCCGATTCGAAAATGATGGCCGCATTTGGCGCAAACCTGGCAATTCTTTTCCAAATCCGGCTTGTAAAGAATCTCTCCGCATTTGTCGCACTTGACCCATAGGTGGGGCATGTCTTTTTTCTTTTGCGGCAACAGTCCGCTGCGCTCGCGTTTAAACCAGGCCATTCTCACTCCTCTCAATAGACTCAACCGAATTGCAATTTATTTTTTTGCTCATTAACAAGGCGTCTTCATCGGGGCCGTAATATTCACGCCGCGCGCCGCTTGCCTGAAAACCCAGGCTCTCATAAAGTTGGCGCGCCGCCGTATTCGAGCGCCTGACTTCGAGATGGACGACTTGACACCGGCGTTGTTGCGCCAACTCACAGAGATGCGCCATGATTTGCCTGGCCAAACCCCGGCGATGGAAATCTTCGTGAACAGCAAGGTTGGCGATTTGCATTTCATCGGCGACAAACCACGGGACGACGTAGCCGATGATTTGCCCGTGATACTCAACCACCAACGGCTGCGAGACGGGGGCCGCCTCAATCTCAGCGAGGAACGCGCGTCTGGTCCATGGTTCTCGAAAATTGCGCCGCTCAATCACCAGCACCTGATCAACATCTTGCGCTTGCATTGGGCGAAGCTGCGCGCCCCACGAAGTGAAAGACTGAGTTTCCATGATCGAATTACGCTTTTCTCGGCCCGATTTCAAAATCTTGCAAATAGCGCGGTTCCAGATTTGACAGATCGGCGGCTTCGCCGGCGGCCAACTTGATCGCGCCGAGCCGCGCCACCAAGCCGCCGCTCAACATCGCCGCCGATTCCGGCATGACAAGCACCTCGGATCTATTCTCCAAAACTCCGCGCGCCTGCAAAATCGTCACGCCGCTGCCGCAAAGCACGGCCGGCGTCCGGAGCCATTTTGCAAACTCGTCAACGGCGAGCAAAACTTCCCGGCCTTGCAGAATCGGCGCCGGCCACTCGTTGTGAAACCGCGCCGTATAAACTTCATCCTGACGCGCTTTAATGACGGACACCACACTTGCGCCTTGCCACTTGCCACTTGCGGCCGCCTGCGCCTGCAAGGTGCTCACCGCCACCAACGGCTTATCGCTCGCAAACGCCAAACCTTTCGCCGTCGCCAGGCCGATGCGCAAGCCGGTAAAAGAACCCGGACCGATGGAAACGGCAAAGGCGGCAATATTTTTCAGCTCAATTCCCGACAGCTTCAACAATTGCGCGATACTTTCCGTGAGGACTTCAGCATGAATATTTTTGATATTGAAACGCAGTTCGGCAATAATTTTATCGCCGTCGGCAATGCCGGCGCTGCAAAGGGACGTGGCGGTTTCAATGCCGAGAATCACGCGACGGCCTCCGCGCGGTGAATTTTAATTTCGCGCAACTCCGGCGACGCGGCGAAGTCGGGAATGCGCAGATGGATTTGCAGATGCCGCGCCGGCAATAACGGCAGCGCGCGTTCCGGCCATTCAACCAATGAAACGCCGTCGCCGTCAAAATATTCTTCGCAACCCAACGCTTGCGCTTCCGCCACGCTGTGCAAGCGGTAAAAATCGAAATGATAGATCGGCCATGGCGCGCCGCGATAAATGTGCATGAGCGTAAAGGTCGGGCTGGTGATCGGCGCGGTCACGCCGCCGGCTTTGCAAAATCCCTGCACCAACGTGGTTTTGCCGCTGCCCAAATCGCCGAACAAGGCGATCACCTCGCCTTGTTTGACCTGCTCCGCAAGCTGCGCTGCCAAATGGTGTGTTTCGTCAATAGAATGTGAAAGAAGCGTCGATGCGGCTTTGCCCTCGAAAGCTTGGTACAACTCGTTGGAGATTATCATAATTTTTGTGGCTGTGCCTTCAGGCACTGGTTTTCGCCATTAAAAATTGTATCTGTTTAATAAAAATTTTAAGCCGATTAACACGCTCGGCGCCTGAAGGCTACGCCCGTGGGCGCAACTACGAAAATTATCTGGGCTCCAGCCGCACCACCGGCAAGATCATCTCTTCCAGCGACACGCCGCCGTGCTGCAGGCTGTCGCGATAATGGTTCAAATAATAATGATAGTTCGTCGGATAGACGAAATAAAAATCTTCTTTGGCGAAAAGATAGTTGGTGTTGACGCCGGTGGAAGGCAGCCGGTACTCCTTCGGCTCTTTGACGATGATGGCGTGCTTGCTGTCGACTTTCAAGCTGCGGCCGTATTTATACCGCAAATTCGTCGAGGTCTCGCGGTCGCCGATCACCTTTGCGCCGCGCAAGCCGCGAATGCTGCCATGATCCGAGGTCAAAATCACGGTGTTGCCGCGCGCCGCCAGCTCGGACAACATGCGATAAAGCGGCGAATGCTCGAACCACGATTTGGTGAGTGAGCGATACGCCGACTCGTCCGGGGTGATTTCGCGCAGCACTTCGGAATCGCTGCGGCTGTGCGCCAGAATATCGACGAAATTGATCACCAGCGCCAGCAGCGGCAGTTCCGCCAGCGAGCCGATTTGTTTCTCGACATTTTTCGCTTCGTTGACATCCAGAATCTTGATGTATTTCGGCTCCGGCTTCAGGCGAACGTTGACCTCGCCCAATTGCGCTTCGAGAAGCTGGCGTTCGTGGCGATTGAGGCTCGTCTCGTCGTCTTTGTCGGTTTCCCACAAGTCCGGATGCTGTTGGGCGATATCCAGAGGAAATTTTCCGGCAAAAATCGCATTGCGCGCGTAGGGCGTGGCGGTCGGCAAAATGGAAAAATAATATTCTTTAGCCAGGTTAAAACGTTCGCGCAGCAGCGGCTCGATGGTGAGCCATTGATCGAGGCGCAGATTGTCAATAAGCAAAAATACGACGCGGCGATTTTGCTGAAGCAGCGGCACAACGAATTGCCGCACCAAATCCGGCGAGAGCCACGGCCTTTCCGATTGCGCCGCGCCGTTGCGTATAACCCAATTTTTATAATTCTTCTCGATAAATTTGCCAAATTCGGCATTGCACTCGCGTTTTTGCTCGGCAAGCATTTGGCGCAAGCTGAGATCGGGATGGCGATCCAGCTCGATTTCCCACTCACAGAGCCGCAAATAAAGATTGATCCAATTTTTCCAGGTCAACGGCTCGAGCAGCTCGCGCGCGATCTGATTGAACTCCGCAATGTAATCGCGCGAAACGCGGGCGCCGGTGATTTTGCGGGCGTCGAGAATTTTCTTGCAGGTCGAAAGAATCTGGCTGGGATTGACCGGCTTGGTGAGATAATCGTCGATGCGGTTGCCGATCGCCTCCTCCATCAACCGTTCTTCCTCATTCTTCGTCACCATCACCACCGGCAGCGAGGGATTGATTTCTTTCATCTCCGCGAGCGCCGTAAGGCCGTCTTTGCCGGGCATCATTTCATCGAGCAGGACGAGATCAAACGCTTCTTGCCGCACCAAGGAAATCGCGTCATCCGCATTTGCCGAGGGGCGGACAGTATAGCCTTTTTCTTCCAGAAATAAAATATGTGGACGCAACAACTCAATTTCATCGTCCACCCACAGGATTTTATTGCGTGCATCAGGCATGAGGAATCATACGAAAAAAATTGCAGATACAGTTCCAAGCAATAAGACCCCAGCATTCCCGATTTTCCTTTAAAAGCTATTGCAAGGAAAGTCGGGGCTCCGGGGTCTAATCGTAATTTACAAATCAGCCGGTTTTAAAAAATAACAAAGTTTGGGGAGATTGTCAATAAGGAATTTCGGCAAGGGAGCAAAGCTTTTTTGATTGAGAAAACTTTGTGGTGAATTGTCCGCCTCTTTTGGTGTCGATATAATTAACGCGACAAGCCAAGGCCAGCCTGTTTTTTGCTTGACTTTGCGTGCAAAGAGTGGCAAATTATCAGGCGACGGCGAGGGCCAACTTCGACGCGCAAGAATGGAATTTTTCTCTCCTGGCTTGGCCCTCTGAAAGTTCACAGCCTTTAAAAGTTGATTCCGCGCCAGCGTGTAAAATCGGCGCTATGATTTCTCATGGCCGAATGGTGTAAACGTTGTCGCCAGTTTCCTTAAATTTTCAAGGTGGTGTCGTGATCGGCAAAATCATTTCTCATTACAAAATCATCGAAAAGCTCGGCGCCGGCGGCATGGGCGTGGTCTACAAAGCCCAAGACTTGAAGCTCGACCGCTTCGTCGCCCTCAAGTTTCTCTCGCCTCATCTCAGCGCGGATGAAGATGAGAAGAAGCGCTTCATTCACGAAGCCAAAGCGGCTTCGGCGCTGGATCATCCGAACATTTGCACCATCTACGAAATCGATGAGACGGAAGATGGGCAGATGTTTATTGCGATGGCGTATTATGAAGGCGAGACGCTGAAAAAGAAGGTGAGCAGTGAACAGTTATCAGTGAACGATGTGATTGACAGTGCCATGCAAGTTGCGCAGGGGTTGGCGAGGGCGCACGAGGCCGGCATCACCCACCGAGATATCAAACCAGCCAACATCATGATAACGAATCGCGGCGAGGTCAAGATTGTCGATTTCGGTTTGGCGAAATTAGTCGGGCACACGAAGCTTACCAAAACCGGCAGCACCATGGTCACGGCGGCTTACATGTCTCCGGAGCAGGCGCGGGGCGAGCCGGTGGATCATCGCACCGACATTTGGTCGTTCGGCGTGGTGCTGTATGAAATGCTCACCGGCCGGCTGCCCTTTCGCGGTGAATACGAAGCGGCCATCGCCTATTCGATTCTCCATGAGCAACCGGAAGCGGCAACAACCTTACGCACTGAGGTGCCCATGGAAATGGAGCGAATCGTGAATAGGGCCTTGGCAAAAAATCCGGATGAACGCTACCAGCGCGTCGCTGAGCTGATTGAGGACTTGCGCCATGTCAAGAAAGAATTGGCGTCAAAACTTGCGCAAGTCGAAACAACCGAGCCAGTGCAACAATACCGCAAGCTCGCCGCGATTATGTTTACCGACATGGTGGGATACAGCGCGCTCGCCCAGAAAAATGAACCCTTGGCCCTTGCCTTGTTGCAGGAGCACCGGCAGATCCTTCGCCCGCTTTTTCCCAAACATGGTGGCAGAGAGGTGGAGACCGCCGGCGATGCTTTTTTTGTGGAATTCGGCAGTGCGTTACAAGCGGCGCAATGCGCCATCGCGATTCAGAAAGCACTCTTTGAGCGAAACGCTTCAGCCTCCGCAGAAAAACAGATCAAGCTTCGCATCGGCTTGCACCTGGGAGATGTGGTGATTGTGGGGAAGAACGTGCATGGCGATGGCGTGAATATCGCTGCCCGCATCGAGCCTTTGGCAGAGCCGGGCGGCATCTGTATTTCCGAAGACGTGGCACGACAGATTCAGAACAAAATTGAAGTACCGGTGCAAAAGCTTGGCAAGGCCGAGCTCAAAAATATTCAATTGCCAGTTGATATTTACCGAATTCTGCTGCCCTGGGAGAAGAAACAACTTTCGCTGGCTGATCGGGCAAGTTCTATTTTGGGACGGCGAAGTACCCAACTCGTGCTCATAGCAGTCCTTGCTGTGATCATCGGTGTCATTGGGTTTTACATGTTCGCGAGATTGCCGAGAGAAAACGTTTCGGAAGAACAGGCCACGCCGCAGCTTGCCCAACTTTTGCGTTTAACCAGCCATCCGGGTCTTGAAGACGAGCCAAGCTGGTCGCCCGATAACCGCAGCCTCGCCTATACTTCTGACGAGGGTGGGTATCTGAGCATTTGGATCCGGCAAGTGGACGGCGAGCGAGCGATTCGCATCGGAAAAGAAGGCGTGGATGAAGCGCAACCGGCTTGGTCGCCGGATGGCCGATACATTGCGTTTGTCTCCTCGCGCAACCGTGGCGGCCGGCTTGGCATTTTTCTCGGCTCGCGACCTATCGAATCGCATGTCTATGGCCAAAACGGTGATCTGTTCATGATGCCCGCGTTTGGTGGCACGGCGAGAAAGCTTGCGGATGACGCATACGATCCGAGCTGGTCGCCGAATGGCCACAAACTGGCCTTCCGTTCGATTCGCGATGGCAGTTGGCGGATCTACACGCTTTCCCTCGACGATTGGAAGATCGAGCCAGTAAAAGGAGTGGAACCTCGCGTCATCGGGCTCTCGTGGTCGCCCGACGGAAAGTGGATCGCATACATTGCCGGTGCCAGCGCGGCGACCGGCTGGGACCTCTACGCGGTTCCCGCAACCAGCGGCACGCCAGTGCAATTAACTCATGATAAAGCGGACATAACGCTTCGACCAACTTGGTCGCGTGACAGCCGCTGGATTATTTTCTCTTCCAACCGTGGTGGTGAGCTGAATTTATGGCGCGTCCGATTCGAGTCCGACCCCCCGCGCGCCGTAGGCCCTCCTCAGCGTCTGACGACCGGGATCGGCGAAGACGTCAATCCCAGCGCTTCTCCGGATGGATCCAGCTATGCTTATGCCACCCTTCATACGGCGCCCGATATTTGGCAGCTTGAGGTGTCAACTCGCACTCTTTCGCAACTGACTTCTGAGACCACCATCGAAGATTATCCACGCCTCGCGGCCGACGGAAATCGGCTGCTCTTTTACTCCGATCGTACAGGACGTCTGGAGTTGTGGATGATGGACCGGAAGACCAAGGAAAAAACGCAGCTTAGTCGAGGCGGAGGCGCCCAGAATGCATGGTCACCGAACGGTCGCATGGTAGCTTATGACACACCGCACGGATTGCAGATTCTGGATCTCATCAGTGGAAAACAGATGACCGTTGGTGCGCATCTTTCAGCCGCGTATCCTGCGGTTTCACCGGATGGCAAAGAAGTGTGCTTTCAGGGTCGCGACGCGCATCAGTATCGACTTTACCGCGCCCCATCCACCGGCGGGGAGGTGAGCATCGTTCCCACGCCGGAGGGAGAGCCGGGAAACCCAAGCTGGTCAAAAGACGGCGGAACCATCTTTTATCAGCTTGATCAGTTTGGTTATCGTAACATCTGGGCGGTCGATGTCAAGACGGGTGAATCTCGCCAAATTTCCACCGGCAACACCGATGATGCCCATCCCGACGTCTCACCGGATGGCAGGCGTCTGATGTTCCTTCGTAACCATCGCGATCTTTACGTGCTGCCGACCGCGGGAGGCGAGCCGGAATTGGCTTATGCTTTCAAAGAGCATAATCGTTTGATCGAGTTCCCTGCCTGGACCCACGATGGTCGCGGCATGATTTTCAGCATTGCGGACAAAAGCGGCGATATCTTTTTGCTGAAAACACCGAATCAAAAGGCGATACCATGATTGGCCAAACTATCTCTCACTATAAAATCCTCGAAAAGCCTACGGCCGTAGGCTCGGCGGCGGAGGCTGGGTGTCGTGTACAAAGCCCAAGACCTCAAGCTCGACCGCTTCGTCGAGCGGCTTGCGATCCGCCGGCGGATTTTCCGCGTAGCGTTTGGATAAGGCGTTGATGAAAGCCTGCTCTTTTTCAGTCGCTTTTGGCGCCAGGGCCAATGCTTTTTGAATGGCCGAGTACGCGTTGGGGATCTCGGCATTATCCATCGCCGCGTTGATGTTTGGGCCAAGCACGAGCGCGATGCCCCAATACGCCATGGCACAATCGGGATCCAGACGCGACGCCTCGCGGAACGAGCGTTCGGCTTCTTTGTGATTGAACGCATACGACAGCGCCAGGCCTTGATTGAAAAAGCGCTGCGCCATTTCATTCTTTGTAGTCACGGCAAAGTGCAAATCGCCCATGCCTTCGAGCAACGGCGCCGTCCGTCCCGTTGTTTCGTCGGCCGCTTGCTTCGAGCAATTCACGCCGGTCAAGGCAAGCACGAGCAGGATTGAAATAAGTTGAATTGAAATTTCGGATTTTGCCACCATCATGATCTCCGCTTAGAATGCCTTTTTAAGTGAGGATATACTCGTTACGGGTTATTTTGTAATTGTCATTGCGAGCGTTTCTCAGCGAAGCAATCCTTTGAAAATTAAGAGATTGCTTCGGCAAAAAGCGCCTCGCAATGACTGTAATTTTGACCCTAAACGAGTATAGAATTTTTACAGTAGTCAAACGGCCTTTTTCGCTTTTTCAGCCTTCGTCCACAACTGCCCGCAGGCGGCGGCGATGTCATCGCCCTTGCTCCAGCGCAGCGTGACGGTGTTCGACCCCTCGCGCATGTTGGCGAGAAACGCTTCGATGCGCTCGAAGCTCGGCCGGCGAAAAACAAGCGGAGAGTCGAGTTGGGATGGTTGAGGAGAACGAGAAGGTTCATGCGGCTCGGCGATTGGATTATACGGAATGAGATTGATTTTGCACGGAATGTTCCGCGTTAAATTCTTCAGCCGCTCGGCGTCGGCAAGCGAATCATTGACGCCGGCCAGCAAAATGTATTCAAAGGTGATGCGCTGTTTGACCTGGCGGGTATAATCGCGCGCGGCTTGCAGAAGCGCCGCAATCGGATATTTGCGGTTGATCGGCATGATGTGGTTGCGCACCTCGTCCGTCGTGGCATTGAGCGAAATCGCCAGCCGAAACTTATGACCTTCTTTCGTGAACCGTTCGATCTTCGGCACCAAGCCGCTGGTGGAAATGACGATCCGGCGCTGTGCGAGATTCGGCCCTTCGTCGTCGCCAAGTAAATAACACGCTTTCATCAGCGCCTCGTAATTCAACATCGGCTCGCCCATGCCCATGACGACGACGTTGGTAATCGGCGTGTCGCTCAAGCGCCGCGCCAGCAAAACCTGATCGACGATTTCTCCCGTCTTTAAATTCCGCATCAACCCCATGAGTCCGGTTGCGCAGAATTTGCAATCGACCGGACAGCCGACTTGCGAGGAGATGCAAAGCGTGTGGCGGTTTTCCTCGCGCATCAAAACGCTTTCAATGTGAAGGCCGTCGGCAAGACGAAAGAGAAATTTTTCCGCATCGCGGCGCTGGGAAATCTGCCGCGTCACCAGCGTCAAATCCTCGAGCGTGGCGATCTCTTCCAAACGCCGGCGCAGCGGCCTGGCGAAATCGGTGATTTCCTCAAAACTCTGCGCCGCCTTGCCGTACATCCAGCGAAAAAGCTGTCTGGCACGAAACGGCTGTTCGCCGAGGCCAACCATGAAAGCCGTTAGCTCGTCGCGGTCTAGGCCTTTTAAATTTTGCTTGGATTTCATTTTCATATAAACAAAAAAAGGACACGGCTTCATGTCCTTTTGTCAAACCCTACGGGCGTAGCCAGCCTCGCTGAAATTTTCGCAGCGTCACGGCCCTGCGGCATAGCCCAAACCTCGTTTTTATTGTGCCGGGCCGTTGATCTTGCTCAGCGTATTCAAATTTCGCACTTCGGCCACGTTGATCATTTTCTCGGTTTCGTCATTCGGTTTCAGATGCAGGAGAAAGATCAAGCCCACAAGCACAAGCGCAATGAAACCGTAAATGATAACCGCTGGCCAGCCCGCTTGCGTCAGCCACGGGAAAGTGATGCTAACACCGGCCAGCGTTGCCAAAATCGCATCGAGCAAGAGCCTCATGGTTTAACCCTCCGTAAAATGGTAACAAATGTTGCCCTATAAGCTGTGCGTAATTTTGTTATTTCTTGTTGATGATTAGATGAACGTGCAAAGGAGAGAATCGCCCCGAAATCCTTTTGTAATCGCGCCAGGAAAATCGGGGATAGAAAAATTTCAGTGTTCATATCGCAAACTCTGCGTTCCATTTCCTCAGACAAAAACCTTTCCCAAAACGGCTAACCTAAACAACTTGCAGCAATCGAATCGCACTGATGTCGGGCATGAAGCACGCGCCGCGGTAGGAATCGCATGACCATTCAAATAAAAGAAAAAAAAGTTAAAAATCAAGTAAAAAAATATGACAAAACCTTAAAATGACTTGACAACAATTTTCCGTTTCCGTATATTGGTGCGTTCGTTTTCCTGCCACTCAGCGCGCGGACTTCCTTTTTAATGTTTGAAAGGAAAACCGGAACAAGGTTTCTGCTTGCATTGCACTCGCTTCCACGATTTCAAGATGTCTGCTGTCATTTTTTTAGGCGCGGTGGCGTCATTCGTATTCATAAATAATTTACGATTCTCAGGCAGACGAGGCTACGCCCGCCGGGTAGTTGCCCCACTCAGGGTTTGGTGAATGGAAGAGGAATAGGGTAGTCGTGACTTGAGGCGCGTCGCGGGCGGTGATCAAATTCATCCCTGCACAGCGCGTCGTGTGGCTTGCCTGTTGCACGCTCTCCAAAATTTTCATCTCAAGGCAATAGAACAAACCTCTGCGTTGCAATGTTGCATTTTCGCAACAACAGCCTACGGCCGCAGGCGGCTTTGCCGGCGATTTGTGAGAACAGAATGCCGGCAGAAACCGCTGCGCCAATTCGTTCATTCTTCGTACATATCGAAACCTCTTGGCAAATTTGATAGGTGTCTCGCCTTGTTGATGATTCAGCTTTTTGAGGTCGTCGATTTTCAACAGCATAATATAGCCATTTTTCATCCCGACTGCGGAGAAAAGCTTTTGTCAAATTTAAAGGGTTTCCCACTCCACGTGATATTTCGCTCCGCGCACCGGCTCAACTTCGACAAAATACTCCCGGGCATTTTCGCCTTCGCTGTCCAGGGGAATTTCCTGCCGCTCCAAAAGCTCGCGCGTCGAGCTGTATTTCGTCACATAAACTTTCTCCGGCAGCAGCGGACTCCAAAATTGCAGCCGCAGACTCAATTTGCCGCAGCCGGCGACGTGCGCATACGACACTTCCTGATACGGAAAGGCGCGGTGATTTTCGTCCAAAAGCTCGTAGGTGAGCGCAATCTGCTTCGTTTCGCGTTTCGTCAACGGTTCGGCAAACAGCAGCACGTAGCGCCGCCATTTGGGAATATTGTTCGGGTCGGGAATCGAGGCCAGCGCATCGTTCGGCGAAGCCTCGCAAATCACCCGCGCTTCGCCGGTTCCCGACCAAAAAAATTTGAACAGATAGCGATCAACCTTGCGCAGCGCGCGAAAACGATATTGATGCTTCACGATGCGCTTGTCATTGTAAACGCGCACCAGCATCTGATCCTCATCAATCCAAAGATGCGGATTGGAAAGCGCAAAACCTTTTTCCTGCAAATTTTGTTTGTAAAAATGGAGAATGGCAAAACACAGGACGGCCACCGCAATCGCCATCAGCCCCCATTGCAGCTCGTTCAGGTAGGCAAAAACCAGCCCCGAGCTTGCCGCCAAAATCGAAATGACGTTGATGACATAGTAGACAAGCTGAAACGTGTTCCTTCCAACCTCGATCCAGTGCTCCCAGTGCCGAGATTTTTTAGGGGCCATTTTCTTTCCGCGAGAAAATCCATGTTGCTCCTGTTTGCGGGCTACACCCGTAGGGCTGATTCAATTTAATTAAATAGACTTCACAAATCAAGCAAAAATTGCTGTCGCTTTATCAAATTTGGTTAATATTTGAACACCTGTCCGAGGTGCTTCGTCTTCTTTGTAACTTTTTCGTTGCGTTTTTTTAATCGGGAAAATCATTGCTTTTTCTTGCAGCATTGGTTACTTTATAAACTCGACAACGTCATTTAAAATTTATACCATCGTGTTACGAATATATTCCGCTTTTGAAAGGAGTCCAAGCTTCGCATGAGCGCCTCAGCAAAGGATTTGTCCATCATCCAAGAAGTGCAAGAAGCGCACGAAACGATCGTTCAGGAAGTGGGCAAAGTCATCGTCGGCCAGCGCCAGGTGATCAACGAGCTGTTGATCGCATTGCTGGCGCGCGGGCATTGTTTGCTTGTCGGCGTGCCTGGCCTGGCGAAAACGCTGCTGATCAGCACGGTCGCGCGCGTGCTGCAGCTCAAATTCAGCCGCATTCAATTCACGCCGGATTTGATGCCCTCCGACATCACCGGCACGGAAATCATTGAAGAGGACATGAGTTCCGGCCGCAAAGCGTTCAAATTCGTGCGCGGCCCGGTGTTTGCGAATATCGTTCTCGCCGACGAAATCAATCGCACGCCGCCTAAGACTCAGGCGGCGCTGCTGCAAGCCATGCAGGAACACGAGGTCACCGCCGCCGGTGAAACCTTCAAGCTCGATGAACCTTTTTTCGTTTTAGCCACGCAAAACCCGATTGAGCAGGAGGGCACGTACCCGCTGCCGGAGGCGCAGCTTGATCGCTTCATGTTCAATTTGTGGGTGAATTATCCGAGCGTAGACGAAGAGAAACAGATCGTCAAAACCACCACCGGCGGGCGCGAAGCCTCGCTCAAAATCGTTCTCGACGCCGAACGCATTTTGCAATTGCAAAAATTGGTGCGCGAAGTTCCCGTCGCCGACAATGTGGTTGATTTTTCGGTGAATTTGGTCCGGCAAACGCGGCCGAACGAAAACGGCGCGCCGCAATTTGTCAAAGACTGGATCAGTTGGGGCGCCGGCCCGCGCGCCTCGCAGTATCTCGTTCTCGGCGCCAAAACCCGCGCGATTCTTGACGGCCGCCCGACGCCGGACATCGACGACGTGCGCGCCGTTGCCACCCCGGTGCTGCGCCATCGCCTGGTGACCAACTTCAATGCCGACGCCGAGGGCGTGGACGCGGTGAAGATTGTCGAGCGACTGTTGGAAAACGGAAGACGGTAGCTGATCAACTTTTCGTGAAAAACTGGCTTTCGATCTCGCGGATCAGGAACGTGAGATTGGGCTCGCTGAATGAAAGCCCGGGAGCGGGAATGCGATGGTGTTTGATGTCAGGGGGAATGTGTTTGTGATGTGGATGAGTAGATTGAAGATCCGAATTGTTGGGATGAGGTTGCGAGTCATACCAATACAAGATATCCGAAACTTTTTTGACAAGATAGGCATACCGGTAAATAAACGCAGGGAAGTGAAAGTTTAATTGTTCCTTCACCTCAAGAACGATTCCACTATCAAATAAAATGCTTCCTTCCACTTCAGCCAGAAGCTTTCCACGGCGAATTAAAACTAAATTGCTGGCTCGAATGTGTGGAGAAAGATTTTGAATGGAATAAATGTAAGTTTCGTAATTATCCAACAACCACATTATCAGCAATCATCGCCTCAGAACGTTCACGCACCAGTTTTTGAGTTGAAACCAATTCTTTATAAAGCTGCTCCAGATCGCGCTTTGATTCACAATAACCGGCCCACATTTGAAAATCAAAATTGCCGGCATCTTCAATCAATCCGGCCATAAAACATTCATAGAACGAATCGGAGCGCACTCTATACTTCTTCTCGTATTTTTGCAACTCGCGTTCGGCGGCGTGAATATCATCTAAAATATCTTGCAGTGTTGGTTTCATAGTCTAACTCACAGAAAAAGAGTAAAATCACAGAATAAGTTAACATTTTTTTTTGAATCGTGCAATAGTAATTTTGATCACGAAATGACATGTCCACCGAACCTCTTTACCGAAAATATCTTCATCCCGCCACGATCTCGCGTCTCTCGAACATGCATCTGCGGGCGCGTTTGGCCGTTGAAGGCTTCATCACCGGCTTGCATCGCAGCCCGTATCATGGCTTCAGCGTCGAGTTCGCCGAGCATCGCCAGTACATGCCCGGCGATGAAATTCGCCACGTCGATTGGAAAGTTTACGGCAAGACCGACCGTTTTTATGTCAAGCAATTTGAAGAAGAGACGAATCTGAAATGCTACATTTTGATCGACCAGTCGGCCTCGATGGGCATCGTTGACGCCGGCAAGGTGAGCAAATTCGCCTACGCCAGTTATCTCGCGGCGGCGTTGAGTTACTTGATGATTCACCAGCGCGACGCCGCCGGACTCCTGCTGTTTCACGAGCGCATCCAGCGTTATCTGCCGCCGCGTTCGGTGCAGAGTTATTTGACGCGCTTGCTCGGCGAGCTGGAAAATGCGCAACCAACCGGCGCGGCGAATTGGACGACCTCGCTGCATCAAATCGCCGAGCAGATCAAACGCCGCGGTCTTATCATTATCCTCTCGGATTTTTTGCCGCGCGATTTGGACAAGGAGCCGGCACAAATGCTGGCGGGGCTGAAACATTTTCGCCACCGCAAGCACGAAGTGCTTGTTTTCCAAATTCTCGATCCGCTCGATTATCGCTTCGATTATCGCGACGAGGCGATTTTCCAAGACGTCGAATCCGGCATGCAGTTGCCGACCCAACCCCATCATCTCCGCGCCGCCGTGCAGAAGGAAATCGACGGCTATCTCGCCTGGTTCAAAAGACAGTGCCGCGAAAATCAGATCGATTATACTTTGCTGGACACGGCCACGGATTTTGATCAGGCTTTGATCCAATATCTGCTCAAGCGCAAACGACTCGTCGGTTAGAAAATGAAAATCTTTTTTCTCTGGTTTGCGGCTACGCTGATGCTTCTCGCCGGTTATTTGAGCCTGCTGTGGTGGCGTCCCCGTTTTTTATTCAAAAAAGACCGGCCGGCTGCAGTCAAGTCCGGCCGATTTCAAGCGCGGCTCACCATCTTCTTTTTGCTTTTCGCGTTGCTGCCGACCGTCCCGTTGATTTTCCTGGTTAGCTCGCTGTACACCCGCAGCATGGAAATTTTGTTGGTGCCCAAGATTCAAGAATCTTTGTTGCAGGGTTTGGACGCCATCAAATTCCAACTGGAAGAACGCGCGCGCTTGTTCGAGCAGGCGACGCGGAATGTGACGCTGTCGCCGGAGCTTTTGAAACATTGGAAAATCGATTTCTGTCTGCTGTGGCAGCGCGATAGCGTCAACATTCAGCTCGCTTCCGCAGTCGGCGTTGATCTCACCAACCGGCAGCGCGGCCTCAGCTTTGGAATCGATCAAATCATCGACGTGTGGGGCCAAACCGGCAGTCAGTTGCAACCAACTTTCGCGAGCGACACGACGAGGGCAAATTACTGTTACGTGTGGCTGCCTCGTTTGTCCGCCGCGCCGCCCTCGAACGGCGCGCCATCCGCAATCACGGAAATGCTTGTTGCCGGCTTCCAAGTCGATCCGTATTTGCTCGAAGCCAAACTAGATCTCACCGAAGCCGCGCGCGTTTATAACACGTTGGCGCTGATGAAAGAACGGTTGTTGCGCGACGAAATTCTGTGGAGCGCTGCCGCGCTTTCGATCATGCTGCTCGCCGCCGTTTCCGTTTACGCGGCGTGCCGTTTTTCACAGACCTTGAGCCGGCCGATTGAAAGGCTCACGGCGACGATGGGCGAAGTCGCGGGAGGAAATTTGCAGGTCCGCGCCGATATTCAAGCGCGCGACGAGATCGGCGTGCTGGTGGATTCATTCAATCGCATGATCGACGATCTCCGCGTGAGCCGTGAAAAACTCGTCGCCAGCGAAAGGCTCGCTGCCTGGCGCGAAGTGGCGCGGCAGGTTTCGCACGAAATCAAGAATCCGCTCACCGCGCTGCAATTGGCGCTGTATCGCTTGCGGCAGCGCTTCGCTGCGGCTGGCGAAGAGGAAAACAGCGCCAAAGAATCCTTTCAGAGCATCGATGATGAATTAGCGGGACTGCGGCATCTCGCCGAAGAAT
>Ga0209172_10002544_pt1 | contig 31593 bp, 24 predicted proteins | sample LarsenN4metaG_FD_184113 | JGI IMG/M metagenome (GOLD analysis project Ga0209172, IMG submission 184113) | Hot spring sediment bacterial and archeal communities from British Columbia, Canada, to study Microbial Dark Matter (Phase II) - Larsen... ... | reverse complement strand
ATTAATCAAAGTCCTGCAATGGGAGTATCCACTTAGCGAACATAGCCGTAAAGGGTTAAAGAATTATCAGCAGATGCTAAAACTCAGGGATGAGGATGTAACTCTGCTTGAGGAGCAAGTCACAGCACAAGAGCAAGAAAAGCGCCAAGATAAAGTTACAAGCCTGATTAACGAAGCAGATCGTTTACGCAAAGAGAAAAAGTTCGAGGAAGCAGTGCTCAAGTACCAAGTAGCTCTGCGTCTTGACCCGAACTCTGTGTATGCTCACAATTGCCTGGGGTTGGTTTTGCGCCAGCTAGGTAGGCTAGAAGAAGCGATCGCCAGCTACCAAACAGCCCTACGCCTCGACTCAAACGATGGAAGTGTTCACTATAATTTGGGGACTGCACTGCACCATCAAGGGAAGCTGGAAGCAGCGATCGCCAGCTATCAAACAGCCCTGCGCCTCGAACCAAACTTAGCACACGCTCACAATAACTTGGGGAGTGCGCTTTCCGATCAAGGGAAGCTGGAAGCAGCAATCGCCAGCTACCAAACAGCCCTGCGTCTCGACCCAAAAATTGCAAGCGCTCACATTGGCTTGGGGAGTGCGCTGGAAGAACAAGGGAAGCTAGAAGCAGCGATCGCCAGCTACCAAACAGCCCTGTGCCTTGACCCAAACAATGCAAAAGCTCACTATATCTTGGGGAGTGCGCTGTACAGTCAAGGGAAGCTAGAAGCAGCGATCGCCAGCTACCAAACAGCCCTGTGCCTTGACCCAAACAATGCAAAAGCTCACTATATCTTGGGGAGTGTCCTGGAAGAACAAGGGAAGCTAGAAACAGCGATCGCCAGCTATCAAACAGCCCTGCGTCTCGACCCAAACCATGCAAAAGCTCACAACAACTTGGGGAGTGCGCTGTACAGTCAAGGGAAGCTAGAAGCAGCGATCGCCGAATTAGAAATAGCTGTTCATCTCGATCCCAGTAGCACTTTGTTTCGTCATAACTTAGAGATTGTCAGGAATAATAAGAACTTACAGAGTGTGAGTAATAACAAGAAGAATTTTTGGGGGCGTTTATTTGGTGACTAGAATATTCTCACTCTGATTCATCTCAATGGTATGCGATCAACTGTTGCTGATGATGCGATCACTCGGTCTCAAAAACTTACAATTTCACCTGTAAACTCAAAAGTTGCACCTTGGAACGCCATTTTTAAACTCAAAAGAGCGATCGCCTGTTGTTGAGGATGCGATCGCTTGACATCAAAGCCTTATAATTCAAGTTGTGAACTCGGAACTTGCAGCTTGTAACACGAATGGTCGAGTAAAACAGGCTATCCTTCGACTACTGAACACAAATTGTCGAGTAAAAAGTGCGATCGCCGTAGGTTGTGTTGATTTACCTAATTTTGAGCGAACTTGACCCCAAAGTGTATGGTTCAATTTTTTCTAAACTCCCTTGCGCTAATAGCTGTATACCTTTGAACTTGGCAAGAAGTTGCCCGGAAGCAAAGAAAAACAAGGTTAAGTGACGATTAGCTTGAATATTAAGGCTTTAGGTTCAAGCATTAAGGCTTTAGGTTCAAACATTAAGGCTTTAGGTTCAAACATTAAGGCTTTAGGTTCAAGCATTAAGGCTTTAGGTTTAAACATTAAGGCTTTAGGTTCAAGCATTAAGGCTTTAGGTTCAAGCATTAAGGCTTTAGATTCAAACATTTAGTCTTCCAGTCTCAATTTTTTGCCTTTTGCCTTTTACCTTTTGCCTTTCTCTACTCGCCGACATAAATTCCTAAAGAACGCGCACTTTGGATTAAGTAGCCTTGAGGATCAACGTGTAGGGGACTTTGGGCTACGGCTTCGGAGATGGGAACGGGGACAACTTCCCCATATTGCCATGCTAACATTTTACCGAACTGACCTTGAGCTACTAAATCTACGGCTGCTTTGCCGAAAACAGTTGCTGTTAAGCGGTCTAGTGCTGAGGGAATACCACCTCGTTGAATATGTCCTAATACAGAAACTCTAGTATCAATCATATCGTCATTCAATAGGGCAATTCGCTCTGCAACATATTGTCCTATACCGCATTTGGGGGAGGAAGTAGGGATTGGGGATGTAGTGTCTGTGGTGTTACACATATCTTCCATGCACAACTTTGCACCTTCAGCTACTACAACGATCGCAAATTTTCGTTTCCAGCGATCGCGCAATTCGGCTATATGTTGACACAATCCCTTAATTGTGTAGTTGACTTCTGGGATTAAAATTACGTCTGCACCCCCAGCAATACCAGCGTGTAGGGCTAAATGTCCGGCTGTGCGTCCCATAACTTCAACAATCATGACGCGATCGTGGCTAGCGGCGGTAAAAGTGAGACGATTTAGGGCATCCACAATTGTATTCACTGCCGTATCAAAGCCAATAGCGCGTTCCGTCATGGCAACATCATTATCTATAGTTTTGGGGATAGCAACTAAATTCCAATTACCTCGGTTAGCCAGTTGATTGATAATGCTCAAACTGCCGTCGCCACCAATGGCAATTAAGGCATCCAAAGCCAACGCTTCATAGCTAGCGAGGATCTCATCTACATGAGTTAAGGTATTGCCCTTATTAATTGTGCCTAAAATTGTGCCACCCATATTTAGTAATGGGTCGATACCGCGCAAATCCCAACCGTGCATATTGAGCGCGATCGCTTGCCGCTCCACTAACCCTTGAGTGGCATAGGGAATACCTAAAATTTCCCAATCATATGTCAATGTGGCATGGCTAACAACTGCGCGAATTACACAATTGAGTCCAGGACAGTCACCGCCACTAGTCAAAATACCAATTCGTTTACGCATAGAAATTAAGGAATAAGGGTGTGAGGGTGTAAGGGTGTGAGGGTATAAGGGTGTGAGGGTGTAAGGGTGTAGCGGAGATTTTACCCCAATCCCCAGTCCCTAATCCCCAGTCCCCAGCCCCCTACCCGTGATAATAAGAAGGTTCGTAAATTCTGCCCCATTCTGGTTTATATGTTTGCAATGCTCGCATATATTGGGCGCGTTCAAAGGCACTGGGGTTAGGACAGTTTTTCTGGCTCATACTGCCTTGAAGCTGTTGTACGGATTCATATTCATGCTTTTCCATCCATTGGCGCATTTCTTGTTCCATACATCGCAAATGATTAATGCCATGTCGTAGTAAAACAGAACACAACATAGTGATATTTGCCCCAGCCATGAGCATCTTTAAGACATCATGAGCGTTGTGAATTCCACTGGTTGCGGCTAAGTCAGCATTGATGCGATCGTAAAGAATGGCGATCCAGCGCAGAGGTAAACGCATGGCTTGGGGAGTGCTTAAAAGTACATGTGGTTGTACTTCTAGGGTTTCTAGATTAATGTCTGGTTGGTAGAAGCGGTTAAATAAGACTAAAGCGTCAACCCCAGCATCATCGAAACGCTTGGCAATGTTCGCCATATTAGTAAAATAAGGACTGAGTTTCACTGATACAGGAATTGCGATCGCAGCTTTGACAACCTTGAGCATATTGATATAGCTCTGTTCTATCTGGTCGCTGGTCTGTTCTGGATCAGTATGTACAGAGTAAATATTTAATTCCAACGCGGCTGCACCTGCTTGCTCAATCATTCTGGCGTAGTCAGTCCAACCATCGAGTGAAGAACCGTTGAGGCTGGCAATAATTGGAATTTTCACCTGTTGTTTGGCTTTGTAAATTAACTCTAGATATTCGTCTGGGCCAAGACGAAAATTTTCTGGTTCGGGAAAATAGGTTAAAGACTCAGGAAAACTTTCTGTGCCGTAGGTGAGATGATGATGTAGCTCGTAACTTTCCATGCTTAACTGTTCTTCAAACAGTGAAGGGAGTACGAGTGCAGCTGCACCTGCATCTTCCATCCACAGGATGTTATCAATGTCTCCAGTCAAAGGAGAGGCTGAAGGCACAAGCGGCGATCGCAACCTCATCCCCATGTAATTTGTTGTTAAATCCATTTTGATATTTTTCCTGCTTATGTAATCAGATTGACATCTTGGTCTGGTTAATGAATCTATGGTGTAGGTCTAGAAAATACCTACACGCATACACTGTTAAACCCCTATAACATCTGAATTCGAGCCATTTTTATCATTTAGTTTTGATGGATTATTACCACTATTTACGACTGGTCTAGCTGCTAAATATTGATACATTTGCCATCTTGTATTCACATCATTTTGCGCTTCTTGAAGTAACTGTTTAGCGACTGTAGGGTTAATTTTTGTTAACATCTTGAAGCGGTTTTCTAGATACATTGACTCTTCTATCTGTAGTTTCGGTGTGCGGGAGTCCAGTTGTAGGGGATTTTTACCTTGCTTCACTAAATCAGGGTGATAGCGATACAGTAACCATCTACCAGAATCAACCATTGCCTTTTGGTTCTGCATGGCAGTACTGATGTTGATGCCGTGGGCAATGCAATGGCTATAAGCAATAATTAGTGAAGGGCCATTATAGGCTTCAGCTTCTAAAAACGCTTTGAGGGTATGTTCATCTTTTGCACCCATTGCTACACTCGCCACGTACACATTACCGTAGGTCATAGCAATTAAGCCCAGGTCTTTTTTCGCTGCTGGTTTACCGCCAGCTGCAAATTTAGCAACAGCCCCCTTGGGTGTAGATTTGGACATTTGTCCGCCTGTGTTGGAATATACTTCTGTGTCCAGAACCAGGATATTCACGTTGCGTCCACTGGCTAGAATATGATCTAACCCCCCAAAACCGATATCATAAGCCCAACCATCGCCACCAATTATCCAGACGCTCTTTTTGACCAAGTAATCAGCGAGCGATTTTAGATTTTGAATTTTGGATTTTTCATTGGGGACAAAGTTGGAAATTTGATCTAACTTTTGTCGTAATAGTGTGACTTTTTCGCGTTGTTCCCAAATCTCCGCTTCATCTTTTTGGTGATTATTGAGGATCTCATCTACTAATTCTGTACCAACCTCAGTTGCCAGTTGTTGTAATAATTCAATGGCGAATTCAGTTTGTTTATCAATAGAAATGCGGAAACCTAAACCAAATTCCGCATTATCTTCAAATAAACTATTAGACCAAGCTGGCCCCCGTCCTTCAGCATTATATGTCCAAGGGGTGGTGGGTAAATTGCCGCCATAAATGGAAGAACAGCCTGTGGCATTGGCCACAATCATGCGATCGCCAAACAATTGTGTGGCTAACTTAATATAGGGTGTCTCGCCACAACCCGCACAAGCCCCGGAAAATTCAAATAGCGGTTCTTGCATCTGCTGCTGATTAATATGATTCAGCTTCAAGTTCCGTCTGTCGGGGTTAGGCAGACTCAAGAAGAAATCCCAATTTTCCCTTTCCGCTTCTCGTAATGGCACTTGTGGCTGCATGTTAATCGCTTTTTTGCGTGGTTCAGCTTTATTCTTTGCCGGACAGACATCAACGCAGATGCCGCAACCAGTACAATCTTCGGCCGCTACTTGGATAGTGAATTTTAAACCATGCCAATCATGATCTTTAGCATTAGCACTCTTAAAAGTCGGTGGTGCATTTTCTAATTCTTGTTCTTCGTAAACCTTACTACGAATGACACTATGCGGACAAACCATCACGCATTTACCGCATTGAATGCAGACATTAGTATCCCATACCGGAATTTCCTGGGCAATATTGCGTTTTTCCCATTTTGTTGTGCCTGTGGGGTATGTACCATCAACAGGTAACGCACTCACAGGTAACTCATCCCCTGCACGGGTCATGATTTTACCTAAGACATCGCGGACGAAGGGTGGGGCGGTGTCGAGGATCCGGTAATGGGGACTGGGGATTAGGGACTGGGAATATTCAGCCTGAATTTCTAATTCATATAAATTATCCAAGGTAGTATCTACAGCTTGGATATTCATTTGTACGATTTGTTCGCCTTTTTTGCTGTAAGTTTTGCGGATAGATTTCTTAATTTCTGCGATCGCTTCTTCTCTGGGCAATACACCAGACAACGCAAAGAAACAGACTTGCATGACTGTGTTGATTCTGCCAGCCATCCCTGCTTCATGGGCTACTTTGTGGGCGTTAATAGCGTAAACTTTTAGTTGTTTTTCCTGAATTTGGGCTTTGATAGCATCTGGTAGCTGCGGCCAAACTTCTTCTTGGTCGTAGGGAGCATTTAATAAGAAAGTGCCTCCCGGTACAATGTCTTTGAGGATGGGAAACTTTTCTAGAAATTCCCACTGATGGCAGGCGACAAAGTTAGCTTTGGTGATTAAGTAGGTAGAACGGATCGGTTGCGAACCAAAACGCAAGTGTGAAACAGTGACAGAACCAGATTTTTTTGAGTCGTAAACAAAGTAACCTTGGGCGTAATTATCAGTTTCCTCGCCAATAATCTTAATAGAGTTCTTATTCGCACCTACCGTCCCATCAGCACCCAAACCGTAAAAGATGGCTCTGACTATATTGTCCGGCTCGATGCTGAAATTAGGGTCATAATCTAAGCTGGTGTGGGTGACATCATCATTAATGCCAATGGTGAAATGATTTTTCGGTGTAGCTTGGGCTAAGTTATCAAAAATTCCCTTCACCATTGCTGGTGTAAATTCTTTAGAAGAAAGACCATAACGACCACCAATAACTGTGGGGACTGGGGAATTATTTCTATTTGCCCATGCTTCATGAAGTGCTGTGACTACATCTTGATATAAAGGTTCACCGAACGCGCCTGGTTCTTTGGTGCGGTCTAAAACGGCGATGCTGCGAGTTGTCGGGGGTATGGTGGCGAGGAATCTTTGGTGATCAAAGGGGCGATATAGGCGTACTTTGATCACACCAACTTTTTCTTCTTGTGTGTTGAGATAATCTACGGTTTCATGTACTGTTTCACAGCCAGAACCCATGAGAATGATGACACGTTCGGCTGCGCGATCGCCTTGATATTCAAATAGTTGATACTGTCTTCCACTCAGTTGGGCGAATTCGTCCATGACTTTTTGAGTGATATCTGGACAAGCCAGATAATAGGGATTGACAGTTTCTCTAGCTTGAAAATAAACATCGGGGTTTTGGGCTGTACCACGTAACACTGGTTTATCTGGAGTTAAAGACCGTGAACGATGGGCAATAACTAATTCGTTGGGGATAAATGTTTGTAAGTCGGCTTCTGTTAATAGCTCAACTTTATTCACTTCGTGGGAAGTACGGAAACCGTCAAAAAAGTGGAGAAACGGTATTCGTGATTCTAATGTTGCTTTGGTCGTAATTAGGGCAAAATCATGGGCTTCTTGCACAGAAGCAGCACATAACATCGCAAAACCAGTACCCCGACAAGCCATGACATCGCTGTGGTCGCCGAAAATGGAAAGGGCTTGAGCCGCTAGCGATCGCGCCGCAATATGAAATACTGTAGGTGTCAGTTCCCCAGCAATCTTATACATATTCGGGATCATCAATAATAATCCCTGAGATGCAGTGAATGTAGTTGTCAGTGAGCCAGTTTGCAAAGCCCCATGTACTGCACCGGCTACTCCGCCTTCACTCTGCATCTCTACTACTGCTGGTACACTACCCCAAATATTTGGTTTATTTTCACTAGCCCAAGCATCCGCCCATTCTGCCATTGGCGAGGAAGGCGTAATCGGATAAATAGCGATGACTTCATTCAGTCGATAGACAACTTGAGCCACAGCCTCATTACCATCTATAGTTGCAAAGTTTCTCTTGTTCATCTTGTTGTCCTGATATTTCCTGAAATCGGTCTCAAAAATAGGGAGTAGTGATTTTTATGCTCTGGTTAAGTAATTTTTGATGTAAAAGCTTGATAAATCTTACCTGTACAAGAATAGAGGTTGAGGAAAGATTCACTTTTGAAATTAAAAGGAAAATTTGAGGAACTTGTGAGGAGAACATTCCAGATATAGCTATAGCCAGATCTGACTTTTCACATTATGTGGAAAAGCTAACGTAAAACCTAACCCCCTAACCCCCTTCCCTGCGTTCGCGCAGCGTGTCGAAGACAGGGAAAGGGGAAAAATTAAAGCCTCTCTCCTTGTAGGGGAGCCAGTGCGTTGGGCGGCTTTGCCCACTTGTAGCAACTGGCGTGAGAGGTTTGGAGAGGGGTTTTCCAGCTCCCGTGAAAAGTCAGATAGCCAGATATATTAGCAAATCAAGCCAACATAAAACCCTAATCATAAAAGGCTCTCAAGTCTATCAACTGCTATAACTAGAAAATGCCTGTAGCGTTATCAAATAAGCAATGCTTTTGAAGCTTGGCTGAGTGATGTTTCTATGATTAACTCACTCGTAATATTCCCAATTCATGAGTAAAAATACTAACCTATAGCCCCTAAAAGCCTGACTGGAAAAAATTTTGCCCGTGAGCGATTTCCTCACAAGTTCCTCAAATTATTGCCATAAGTTTAAAAGTGTAGAAACCGCCAGCAGTAATTGGACAGCCTCAAGAGCTTGCTTCATATTCACGATGGTTACAACTATACTTCTACAAACATCTATCTAGTTATTGTCAATTCTTAGACAAAGATTCGTTGATTAAGAAGTAATTTTTGTAGCCATAAAGAGAAGTTAGCCATGAGCATCCAAATTCGCTATTGGGTTCATCGAAAAGCGATGCTGGCTTTACTTATCTACTATTGATTATGTAAAAAATCAACATACTTTAGCCTTTGATATTTCTATCTTCAATGTTTAATAAAAATAATCTCAAAATCATAATTAGAGCAATCTCACATTTTTGCAACCAACCACTTTCTGCTAAAGAAACAGTTTTGAATCCTATTATTTTTTGGCAAATTTATCACAGGCAACAAATTTTAGAAAAATGTTGGAATTATGATCTAATTCAATTCTTTGATAAATGTTGGACTCTGAATGTGATGCCGTTATCTGATAACAATAAATCACGAGAAAATGATTCTCACTCCCTTGGAATTTAATCCGAATATAAAAGGAGAAAAGTTTATGTCTACCGCTAAGAGCTTACTGCAAAATGTCAAAAACTTAGGTCAACAAGTAGTTAACTATCTCTCTGGTGCAGTTTCTAGAATCTTTGGTGTGAGAGATGATGATTACCCAGCTACAGGGGTTCAGCCTTTTGAGGGTGATATACCAGAAAAACAAGATTTTTGAACCTATAGTTTAGGAGTCACATCACTACTATCTGAATTCACAAGTGAAAATTACGGATAAACTTGTGACTCTTGAATTTCTTCCCTAAATCACTATTAGCAAGGCGGTGATATGGATATCATCAGAAAAATTAATCATGAATTATCCGTCGCAGGCCAAATTACTCCAGAGCAATTTCCCCAACTTCTTGCTGATGGTTATAAGTCTATACTTAATCTGCGATCGCCTGGTGAAAAAGGCTGGCTAGATGATGAAAAAGATAAACTCGAATTTCTGGGTTTGTATTATCTCAATGTACCAACTAAAGTTGACGAAATTAACCGTCAAACTACACTCCAAGTTTTGCAAATCCTTAACGAGTTACCTAAACCAGCTTTGATTCATTGCGATAACTCCATCCGTTCAGCAGTAGTAGCACTATTATATATTGCTACTAAACAGGGTATTACTTTTGAAAAGGCTATTGAATTAACAAGTAATTTGGGTTTGATATAATTCAAGTTTGATTATTTTGTCTAGAAAAAATTTAATATATTTTTTTATACTAGAAATTTGTTGATCAGGGTCGTACAAATTTACACATCTACTTTGGCATGGTAATAATATTGAAGAGAAAAGTGTGAACCATCAAGTACAAGCTTTATCCTCTAATGCCTTGAGAATTTTGCCTTTTCGATACTTACACCAATAATTACACATTGTTACTATGTCTTGTATTCAAGAATACGCATAAATATAAACTTTTATCTCTATAGAAAGTAGTAGTTATTTGACGCTACTGACGGAAGTTTGCCTTAAACATTTCCGTTATTCTTTAGGTTGGGTTAAGGAGTTGGTTATCAAGCCATATTTTGCAACTTACTACTAATGATAGAAGTATTTTAAAAGAATTGATGATATTATAGATGGCATTTTTTTGAATAAGAATATAGAAGATACTGATAAAATTTTCCAGAGATAATCTATGGACTATACAGTTAAAATGAGCATTTTTGGTGATTTAATAATTATAGTGACTGTTTTGTCTTTAATTCTCGAATTATCTCGCTATCACGATAAATTGAGATTGGCAGTTTACCTCAAGTATAATAATTCTCTGATTGAGGTTAAATAAAGTTCCTTCATCTATTAATTAAGTTGCTTTTACTCCACTGCTGCAAGTAAGTCGTAAGCATTTAAAGTGAATATAGAATTATTTATTCAACGAGCCGAAGCACTACATAAACAGCTAGCAGATTTATACCAAACAGCTAGTGTTTTACCGTGGATTCCACCAGATTTACTACCGCAAGCTTTTAAGGAACTCTATAGCAACTCTAAAATGGTGCAGCTAGCAGCAGAACAACTTTATCAACAAAATGAAGAACTTTTACAAACAAGAAATCTATTAGAAGCAGAACGCCTGCATTATTATGACTTATTTGAATTTGCACCAGATGCCTATTTTGTGACTAATTCCGAAGGCATTATCCAGGAATCAAATCTAGCTACAGCTAAATTACTGAATGTTTCCAAGCAGATATTACTTGGTCAATCGATGATTAACTTCATCAGTATTGAAGAAAAAGAAAGTTTTCGCAGTGAACTAAACCAGCTATTTCAGTCTGATGAAAGCAAAGAGATAGTGTTGCGTTTACAGCCAGCTCATGGTGAATCTTTTGATGCTACTTTGACAGTAGCAACGGTTCGTAATCAATATGGTAAACCTACTTGCTTGCGATGGTTATTACGTCATATTAATCAAAATAACTATCATGACTTAGGAGCGATTAATCACGATGATTTTCTGAGTCAAGGTCGTCCTATATATACATATAGTAAGGGTGAAGATATTCCCTTGAATCCTTTAGTGATTTTCTATATACGCCAAGGTATAGTTAAGTTGAATACCTTTTGTGAAACAGGCGAAGAAATTTTGGTAGGTTTAGCGAAACAACAAATGGTATTTGGCTCTAATATGACATCTTTATCTATTTACCAAGCTACAGCTTTATCAGATGTGGAATTAGTATCTATTCACCTAACTGAATTATCTCTGAATCCGATAATCAGCCATATTATATTGCCAAAAATTAATCAAAGACTAAGACAAACAGAATCTTTTCTAGTTATTTTGAGCAAACGAAAAGTAGAAGATAGATTACATCATTTACTACAATTTTTGAAACAAGAAATTGGTGAACCATCAGCAGAAGGGACTCGTTTAAATATTCGCTTTACTCATGAAGATATTGCTAGTGCTTGCGGTACTACCAGAGTCACAATTACAAGATTGCTTGGCAAATTACAACAACAAGATTTAATTATTTTTGACTCGAAAAAACACATGATATTGAGAAATTAAGTAGCCGTTATGAACTGCGCACATAAGAAAACATGAAAAAGTCTTTCCGTTACACACGGCAGTTTGCTAAAGTCGGGAAACCCGCCCACGCAACTGCCTCCCCTATATCCCTTTTTCAAGTCGTTCTGACTTGAAAAAGACAAACTATGTTAAGTCATGTAAAAATACTATGATTCAGTTTGTAGTAAGGACTTTAGTCCTTTTTTGAGAACTGAATTTCTCACTACAAACCTTGAATTATTTACCCTGTTCTACTTAGAGATGAATTCAAAATTCAAGAATTTTTGGATACTAAGAAAAAATGGGGATAAAGTAGAAAAATTCCTCCATGCCCCATTCTCTATTCTCTAAATAACAATGTAAGGTGAAGTAATTGCCGCTACACGACGAGCGTCAACTAAAGCCTGGTAGACTATTGCTACTACCTCAGCGCGTGTAGCATCGCGGGTAGGATTGAGTAGTTTAATATTGGGGTAATTAACGATAATTTTCTTCTCTATCGCTTTAGCTACTTCGTCTTTAGCGTAATCAGGAATCTTCACCTGATCATCGAAAATTTTAATGGCGTTAGCAACGTTAGTCGATAAACCCAGACCTAGCCCATTGACTAAGGAAACTATCACTTGCACACGCTGAATATTCTGGTTAGGCTTGAAAGTGCTATCGGGATAACCAGACAGGAATAAACCTTGATATGCCTGGATGATAGCTTTGAATGCCCAAAAGTTTTCCGGTACATCTTTAAATCTGACAACAGCGCGATTTGGTGCTGGGTTAAATGCTTTTACTAATAAGGCTGCATATTGTGCGCGTGTCATAGTCGCATCAGGTTTAAATGTGCGGTCTGGAAACCCAGTGACTATTCCCTGTTTCACTAATTCCCGAATAAACGGTGCTGCCCAATGATTTGCAATATCTTTTAAGTCTACAGAAATTGGTGTGGGTGTGGGTGTGGGTGTGGGTATGGGTGTGGGTGTGGGTATGGGTGTGGGTGTAGGCGTTGGTGTGGGTGTTGGTGTAGGTTCTGGTTCAAGTTCTGGTTCTGGTATTGGCGTAGGTATCGGGACAGGTATAGGAGTCGGTATTGGGGTAGGTGTTGGCGTAGGTGTTGGCGTAGGTGTTGGCGTAGGTGTTGGCGTGGGTGTGGGTGTGGGTGTGGGTGTGGGTGTGGGTGTTGGCGTGGGTGTTGGGGTTGGTGTGGGTGTTGGTGTGGGTGTGGGTGTTGGCGTGGGGGTTGGGGTTGGTGTGGGTGTTGGCGTGGGGGTTGGTGTTGGCGTAATGACTTGAATATCTACAAACTCTATATTCCCTGTAACCTTCGTTTTATCTATTTGATTACCAACAGAAACTAACTTATTGGAACTAGCATTTTGTACGTCAAATTTAGCGTTATTGCGTAGGGTATTACCGCCTGGGGTATTGGTATTACCAAGATCAGGTAGGGCATTGACAATAATAGTCAAACCATCATCTGTATTATTTTCAATGAGGTTATTACGTAATATGGGACGGGCGTTACCAGAGACGACTATCCCCGAACGGTTTTCGTAAATTTTGTTATCTACAAGTGTGGGTGATGCAGTGTCACTAACGGCTATGCCAAAACCTGTTTTAAAACAGGTATTACCTTGGATTTTACCTTGGGAATTTTTAGCGATCGCCATTCCATTAGCAGCATTCTCGGTAAACACATTCCCAATAATCACAGGGTTAGCATTACCTGTAGCAAATACACCCTCACGCTTACAATTAATCAAGGTGCAATTAGCAATAGTGGGGGTAGTCGATTCTGACCAGACACCGCTACCACGACTAGCGGGATTAGTAACAGTTACACCTCGTAACTCTGCACTATCTAACATCACAAAAGTCACGTTTTGACCGGCAAAAGTCCGGCTGAGGTAGTTACCACTACCTTCTATAACAATATTGCTACCTTTGTTAGTTTCGTTGCCGATAACTTTGACACTAAAGGGAATTGTCAGTGGAAAGATTTCGCCGCTATCAGTTGTATACTTTCCTTCTGCTAGTTGAATGGTGGTATTGGGTGATGCAACTTTCAGGGCTTGGGTAATAGTTTTGAAGGGGGCTTGTTGGCTACCAGGGTTGGTATTGTTGCCTATAACTGGATTTACGTAAAGATTTTGCACCATATTTATACTTTACAAAAAATACATAGTCATACTAACGCTAACTGTGAAAATAGCTAGCGATCGCTAACATTTGCAACATTGACTACCAAATTGCCACGATATATTCCAGAAAATGTGTAAAGACCTTGTAATGCAAGCCCATTGCAAGGTTCTCACTGATTCGCTAGGCTATTGGTATCTTGTATCTTGTCATTTCTCTGGCCTGCTATGGATTTTGAAAGCAAAGCCACTACTCAAACTGCCACAGTACGTAAACCATTGGCTTTATTGCGCGATACTGAAGCGTTGCTACGCCGCCCTGTGATCGCCACACTTGCACCAATTTTGCCCCCAAAGTTAAGTAATAGCTTACAAGTAGCCTCAACTTTGGCTGATGAATCCTTACAGGAACTCTCAGAAATTGATTTAGAAACAATTAGCGACATCGAACTACAACCAGCTAGAATTCGTGTAGGTTTAAGCTGTGTTGGGTTTGGGGCATTGATGATTTTAGTGTTGTTGCTTTATTGCAATACATTGCACCCAGAAATGAGTCAATTAGAACAGATTCATCAATACTGGTATCAATATATTTGGTTTGTCTGTTTGGGCGTAACTGGAATGTTTCTTTTAGGCCGAGAAGCCATGCGTTCTCAGCAATTAAAAAATCATAAATCTCAAAAACCTTAAATTTCAGTTTTTGAACTGCTGGTAACTACACAATTTCAACATCAATCATCACATATCTGAATCGTTTCATTTCCGTAAAGTAAAAGTTAAATTTTCGTTAAGCTTATCAATTTAACTAAAAAAGAATGCCATATATACTCTCTATAGAGACATGATTTATCGTGGTGTTTCTAAAGCTATGTATTTTAATAAGTAGAACGACTGGAAAAACCAAACCATGTTAAGCCATGTAAAAATACTAGGATTCAGTTCTTAGTAAGGACTTTAGTCTTTTTTTGAGAACTAAAGTTCTCACTACAAACCTTTAATTATTGAACCTGTTCTACTTAATAAAATTAAGATAATTATGATTACTTTCTTGGTTAGCAAAGTTACATGAAGCATGATGCGTTTATTTTTCCTCCAGGGTCAAAGATTCCTTTCCTAAAAAATTTTGACCCAGCATATCATGATGGCTATCATGACAAAGCTGAATCTGTGCAGAAATTACATGAAAATATTCAAAAATTAGCTGCATATCAAGATATTCTCTACGCTCAAAATACTTACGCATTGCTAGTTATCTTTCAAGCAATGGATGCTGCTGGGAAAGATAGCACCATCAAACATGTCATGTCTGGGGTGAATCCCCAGGGTTTTCAAGTGTTTAATTTTAAAGCCCCCAGTGCAGAAGAATTAGACCATGATTATTTATGGCGAACAAGCAAATCATTACCAGAACGGGGGCGTATTGGCATATTTAACCGTTCCTACTATGAAGAAGTATTAATAGTACGCGTCCATCCCGAACTTTTTTACAAACAACAATTGCCCAATTATTTGCACGGAAATCAGGTATGGAAACAACGCTTTGAAGAAATCAATAATTTTGAGAAATACTTAGTCAATAATGGTGTGATAGTTCTCAAATTTTTTCTTAATGTCTCCAAGAAAGAACAGAAAAAACGATTTTTAGAAAGAATATCATTTCCCGAAAAGAATTGGAAGTTCTCTGTCAATGATGTCCGGGAAAGGGCTTTTTGGGATGATTATATGGAAGCTTATGAAGCGGTGTTTCAAAACACTAGCACTGAATATGCTCCTTGGCATATTATCCCGGCCGATCGCAAATGGTTTACCCGTTTAATAGTAGCTGATATTATCTGCAAAAAACTGGAATCACTCAATCTAAAATATCCCACTGTTAGCACAGCACATCAGCAAGAACTTATACAAGCTAAGTCTATTTTAGAACAGGAAGAATAGGCAGAAAAAATTATATCGGCACAAGCTGATATTGGTAGAGGACTCTACCCATTCATAGGTATATTTTGCTCATAACGATTCTATCTGATAACTCTGCTAGTTCAGATAGGAGTTTTGAATTATGAAAATTATCACTAATTAAAACAGTATGGCCATATTAATATTTGATAACAAGAAGATATTATCACAAACTTTTTAGTAGTGAGTCTACCTAAAGGATGAAAACAAACTAAACTAAATAAGGTTTAATCTTTAGAGTCCTCATAATTTCTACCAATTTTTTGATAAGTTTAAATTGGGGTCTAAGCATTTATTGCTTTCACTTTCAAATCCTTGATCAGTAGCGAAGGAAGGAGCTATGGATACTACTGTCAAATACGATATTGAGGTTATCAAGGATGAAGCACGTCAACTCGTCTCTAAAGGACTTGTTAACCGCCAACAGCCAATTTATACACTCTGTAAATATATTACAGAACGTGATTGGCCATACTTTGAGTTAGAGTTAGAAAAAAACGAATTTCTGCTCAGGGATAGAATTATTGACTTATTAAGTCATGAAAAATGGGAAGAAGACTAAAGCAACTATTAAATCTTGATCCCCATTAATTAACATCCTTGATAAATTCACATTTCAAAATTAACAACAAAGGAAAGCCCTCGAAATCTATTCGAGGGTTAAAGTATTTGAGCCAGAATTTGCTTAGAGATATATGAAAGCTGGCAAGGAAAATTAATGACTAATAGCCAACGACTGATTATCAGTTGTAACAGATTCTTGTGGATCAAAAGTGCGAGAAAATTTACTAACCATCAGTTCAACCAAAGAACTAGGATTTTCTCTATAAAATACTGGCATATCTTGCCAGCAGTGGCGACAAAACCAGTGAATTTCAGAACCACGGATATGTGGTAAAAGTAAACCAGAACAACAAGGGCAGCTAATCATAACCGTAAATCCTTTTAGTAAATAGATATTGATCGGAAATAACGTAATTCGGCGGAATAGAGTTTTTTATAAATTAAGTATTTCTATCTAGAGAATACTGAGAAAATCTAAGGTTTGTGTGAGGAAAAATATAATCAGCAATACTTTGTAACTTTTGTACATTAAATTTGAAGCGTTCAATCAAGAGTATGGGTGTATGAGAGACAAGGTGGATAAGGAAGAAGAATTATTCATAACTAATATCCTCACAAGATCCTCAAATTATCTTTCTATAAACAGAGGTGTGGGACTTAAGAGTAGTGGATGTAATGACTCTTAAGTATCTCTTTATCTTGTTAGGAATATCAAACATGGTAAACATACTGCTAAATCCTCCCGTCGCTAATTCATTTTCTAGAGAACAAGCATTAGTGTTACCTTTTAACCAAGTGGGAATTGCAGACATCCCTCTGGTTGGGGGTAAAAATGCCTCTTTGGGGGAAATGATTCAGCAACTGAGACGCAAAGGCGTAAAAGTTCCCACTGGATTTGCTACAACTGCGTATGCTTATAGATATTTTATTTCTGTTGCTGGGTTAGAAAAAAAATTAAGAGAGATTTTTGCAGATTTAGATGTTGAGGATGTCAACAATCTGCGTCAGTGTGGTAAACAAGCGAGATTGTTAATGCTGCAAACTCCATTTCCACAAGACTTGCAGGATGCGATCGCCACAGCATATACTAACCTTTGCCAAGAGTATGGCGCAGATACGGATGTGGCTGTTCGTTCTAGCGCGACCGCCGAAGATTTACCGGATGCTAGTTTTGCAGGTCAGCAAGAAACCTACTTAAACGTCCACGGCTTACAAGCGGTTCTGGAATCTTGCCATAAGTGCTTTGCTTCTATTTTTACTGACCGCGCCATTTCTTACCGCCAAATCAAAGGCTTTGACCACTTCAACATTGCCCTGTCGGTCGGTGTGCAGAAAATGGTACGTTCTGACATGGCTGCTTCTGGTGTGATGTTCTCTATCGACACAGAAACGGGTTTCAAAGATGCAGCTTTAATTACCGCCGCCTATGGTTTGGGTGAAAACGTCGTTCAAGGCGCGGTTAACCCCGACGAATATTTAGTTTTTAAATCGACTCTCAAACAAGGATTCCGTTCCATTATTCAAAAACGCCTCGGTACGAAAGAAATTAAAATGGTTTACGACCTAGGCGGCTCAAAATTAACTAAAAACGTTTCCGTTGCACCTTCAGAACGCAACGTGTTCGCCCTCAACGACGACGAGATTTTACAACTTGCGAACTGGGCTTGCATTATTGAAGAACACTATTCCCAAGTGCGTGGTGTTTATACACCAATGGACATTGAATGGGCGAAAGACGGCTTGACTGATGAATTATTTATTGTGCAAGCACGCCCGGAAACGGTGCAATCCCAAAAGACAAAAAATGTTTTGCGTAGTTATCGACTGCAAGGAAAAGCTGAGGAACAACCAAAACCCTTGGTAATCGGTCGTAGCGTCGGGGAAATGATTGGACAAGGTAAAGCCAGAGTTATTCTCGATGTACATCAAATTGGTCAGTTTCAAGCTGGGGAAGTTTTGGTGACAAACCGCACTGACCCGGACTGGGAACCTATTATGAAACGCGCCAGTGCGATTGTGACTAACTCCGGTGGGAGAACTTGTCACGCAGCGATTATTGCAAGAGAATTGGGCATTTCGGCGATCGTTGGTTGTGGTAACGCCACGACAATTATTAAAACTGGGCAAGAAATTACCGTTAGCTGTGCTGAAGGTGAAACAGGTAAAGTCTATCCTGGGTTGTTACCTTACGAAGTTCAAGAAATCCCCCTAGAAAAATTACCCCGCACCCACACCCAAATTATGATGAATTTGGGTAATCCGGAAGAAGCCTTTGGTTTAACTAACATTCCTAATGATGGTGTGGGATTGGCGCGGATGGAATTTATTATTAACAACCACATCAAAGCCCACCCCCTAGCATTGATTCATTTTGATGAGTTAGACGATGAACTGGCAAAATATAAAATTGCTGAGTTGACCTCCCAATACGAAGACAAAACCCAGTTTTTCGTGGATAAACTCGCCCAAGGTATTGCTACCATCGCCGCCGCTTTTTATCCTAAACCTGTAATTGTGCGTCTCTCGGACTTCAAGAGTAATGAATACGCCAATTTGCTGGGTGGTAGACAATTTGAACCCCAAGAAGAAAACCCGATGATTGGTTGGCGTGGTGCTTCTCGCTATTATGATCCTCGTTACCGTGAAGGTTTCGCCTTAGAATGTCAAGCCATGAAGCGGGTACGGGATGACATGGGTTTAACCAACGTCATTTTAATGATTCCCTTCTGCCGTACCCCCAATGAGGGAAGAAGGGTATTAGCTGAGATGGAAAAACATGGTTTGGTGAGAGGAGAAAACGGCTTGCAAGTCTACGTGATGTGCGAATTACCGAGTAATGTGCAGTTAGCCGACGAATTTGCTCAAGTTTTTGATGGTTTCTCGATTGGTTCTAATGACTTAACACAGTTGACACTGGGATTAGACAGGGATTCTGAGTTAGTCGCCCATTTATTTGATGAACGGGACGAAGCTGTGAAGCGAATGATTGCAAAAGCGATCGCTACTGTCAAAGAATACGGACGCAAAATTGGTATTTGTGGTCAAGCACCCAGCGATTACCCAGAATTTGCCCGCTTTTTAGTAGAACTAGGGATTGATTCTATCAGTCTCAATCCTGATTCTGTCCTCAAAACTATGTTAGAAATTGCCGCCGCAGAAGACAATTCATCAATTACGAATTATGAATTGTGAATTAACCGTTGTGTGTTAAGTTCTCTCAAACCTAACCCCCAGCCCCTTCCCTACTAGGGAAGGGGAGTAAGAATCAAAGCCTAGAACCCCACTTGCTACAAGTCAGCAAAGCCGTCTTGCAGGGAAGCCAGTGCGTTGGGCGGCTTTGCCGATTTGAAGCAACTGGCGTGAGAGGTTAGGGTTGACAGGTGTAGGTTTTAAATAGAGTAGTGAATGATGACTATCAAACCAACGACAGAATCATATTTTCATCCACCCCTACACCACTATACCCTTACACCCTAAAACAGTGTCTTAGAGGCAAAGTGTAAAAAACCTACACCTGTGAGAGAGTTTGGGGAGGGGTTTTAAAAATAAGTCTTAAATCGTGTGAATAACTAATGATCAAGGACTGGGAACTATGTTTAACAAAATTTTAGTCGCATTGAATAATAATGACATGGGGCAGCAGGTTTTTGAACACGCTTTAACCTTAGCCACAGTGAACAATGCTGAATTGTTGTTGTTACACGTCATTTCACCTTTTGATGATGATTATCTCAATGCTTCTGCAATGGAAACACAAAGCACCTATGGCACTTCTCAAACTCATGGTGTGGAATATTATCTGGGTAGATGGGAAAATTTAAAGCAAGCAGGCATTGAGTTTTTAACTCTACTAAATAATCAAGCGATCGCTAAAGGTATAACATCTGATTTTACTCAAGAGTTAGGCGAACCTAGCCGGATCATCTGCGAAGTCGCTAGAAGTTGTAATGCTGATTTAATTGTTTTAGGTCGTCGCGGACTAAATGGATTCAGTGAATTCTTTTTGGGTAGCGTCAGCAATTATGTATTACATCATGCTCCCTGTTCTGTGTTGACAGTCCAAGGAAAAATATCGGTGAATACTGATAATCTTGCCACTACATCAGCAGCATGAGACTTCAGTTATCAAAAGATCAGCAATTTTTGAGTTTGAAATGAAAACATTTTAGTTCTAAGCGAGAACGTTCTCGTTCTCAACGAAAATATTCCAGTTTTAAGTGAGAGTGTTTTAGTTCTAAACGAGAACGTTTTAGTTTTAAACGAGAATGTTTTAGTTCTAAACAAGAATGTTTTAGTTCTAAACGAGAATATTCCAGTCTTAAACGAGAATGTTTTAGTTCTAAAAGAGAATGTTTTAGTTTTTATGGTAAACGATGAGCTTTTAAATCCCAATCTCTACAAATTAGACGACAAGTACTCCTGGCTTTTCACGTTATGAGGAAAAGTTAATGCACAACCTAACCCCCTAACCCCCTTCCCTACTAGGGAAGGGGGAAATTGAAAGCTTTCTAGGGGAGAGGTTTAGAGAGGGGTTTTCCAGATCCCGTGAAAAGTCAACAAGCAACCAGATAAATCCAGAGATATTGCATTGCAGCATCTCTACATAGTTGTAAATGCCATTAACTCATTGAAATTAGGTATTACGGTATGTCCTCTAGTCACTTACAGCAGCCATATTTAGCAGCAGAGTTATCAAATCCTCTGACTTTGCTAGCTACTTTACGCCAACTGCGTAAATCAGTCTATGCAGAAGGACAAGAAATTTTTCAAGAGTGGCGATCGCGTATTCATCGACCAACTTTTATTGATAGTAGTCTCAACCTAGCTTATTACTTAGCTTTGCGGCGACATGATTTAAGACCCTTACAAGCAGCCTTAATGCCTTGGGGTTTGTCTTCTTTGGGAAGAATTGAAGCGAGAGTGATGCCCAATTTAGATGCTGTGATTGCAACTTTAGCAGCGGTTTGTCATGAAACACCAGATAGTCATCCGTCTTTAGAAGCGTTTTTTGATGGCGATCGCCTGTTAAAGCAACACACTGAAGAATTATTTGGCAAAACCTTGAACCATCGCCGGGTCAGAATCATGGTGACATTGCCAACAGAAGCCGCCAGTAATTATGAGTTAGTGCGGGATCTGATTTATCAAGGCACAAACTGTATGCGGATTAACTGCGCCCATGATACCCCGAAAGAATGGTTAAAGATGATTACTAATGTGCGCCTAGCACAAGCCGAAATGGGTCGTCCTTGTAGAATTCTAATGGATTTAAGTGGCCCTAAAATTCGCATTGAATGTGCGATCGCACCCCAAGCAAAACAACGCATTTATCGCGGCGAGTTATTATTATTAACCCGTGATTTACCAACTACCATTGGTTCGACTTGCTTCCAGGCAAACTGTACCCTACCAGAAATATTAGATTGCTTAGAAGTCGGTACTACAGTTTGGATTGATGACGGTCACATTGGTGCAATTGTCGAAGCGATCGCGCCGGAGGGTGTATGGTTGCGAATTACTCATACTCGCCCCAAAGGAGAAAAGGTACGTCCCGATAAAGGTATTAATTTTCCATATACAAACCTGAATCTTAGTCCATTAACTCATAAAGATAGACAAGATTTAGACTTTATTGCTGCTAACGTCGATAATATTGATATTATCGGCTATTCTTTTGTCCAGAAGCCAGAAGATATTGAATTATTGCAACGAGAATTAGAGGCAAGAATACCGAATCATGAGGAAATTCCCGCGATCGTTGCCAAAATCGAAACTCCTCTAGCTGTTGCCAATCTTCCAGAGTTAATCGTACAGGCAGCAGGAAAACAACCCTTCGGCATTATGATTGCTAGAGGAGACTTAGCCGTCGAAATTGGCTACCAACGCCTAGCAGAAATTCAAGAGGAAATTCTCTGGCTGTGTGAAGCTGCCCATGTTCCAGTAATTTGGGCGACTCAAGTCTTAGAAAACCTCGTGAAAAACGGTATGCCATCACGCGCAGAAATGACCGATGCCGCAATGGCAGAAAGGGCAGAGTGTGTAATGTTAAATAAGGGTGCGTATGTCGTTGAAGCCGTGGGGATTTTAGACGACGTATTAACCAGAATGCAAGCCCATCAACTCAAGAAAACCCCGCAATTACGCGCCTTACATTCTTGGTAAACATTCGGTGTAGGGAATGGCATAAAAAGGGCAAAAGTAAAAACTTAAAATGAAAATATTTTTTTCTTTTAGCTTTTGCCCTTTGCCTTCCTGCCTACCGTCTCCTATCTTTATTGATAGACTAAGGAAAAATGAGGAAGCGTTGATGGCACGAACAACCGGGGTTAAAAATGAAATAGAAGCGGCTGCACAAACATCGGCTGAGGTTTCAGAGAGTGATGACAAAGTAACAACCGAAGATGCACCTGAAACAATAGAAGATGCACAGGATATCGATGAAATCTTGAACTCCCTGAAAAGCTTGCTGAGTGCTTTAGAAAAACTACAAAAAGTTCGGCAAGACGTAGGCGACATCAAGCCTTTAATTGGGCGGATGCTGGATGGAGAAATAATTGCTGGTGAAGAACTAGAACAACTCAAGTCAGGTGTTAACAGTCTGTCTCGTCTAGTTCGTGCTTACAGCGACCATCAAGCAGCATTAACGAAAGCGCAAGCCGCAAGAAACTTGTTAGATCAAGTTTTGAAAGTGTGAAGAATAGGGGTGTAGGGGTGTAGGGGTGTAGGGGTGTGGGGGTGTAGGGGAGGAAAGAAGAAATAATAACTATTGACTCCTCACCACAAACTGTGTCACCATTGCCATTCCACGCCAGCCTAAAAATTTACCGATGGGTTCAGCTCGTTGAATGGCTATGCGGGTGAAACTGCCGCCTACTTTTTCGTACCATTTATATAAAGTTTGCTCCCCTTCTAGGGTGACAACATTAGCAACTAAAAGTCCACCAGGGCGTAAAGCTGGCCAACAAATATCAAATAAACCTTCCGCTGTGACTCCGCCACCAATAAAAATCGCGTCTGGTCTGGGTAAATCTTCTAAGGCCGATGGAGCTTTCCCGGCGATAATTTGTAGATGGGGAGTCCCCAAAGCAGCGGCATTATCAGCAATGTATTGCAGTCTAGTGGAATTTTGTTCAATGGCGATCGCCTGACATCGGGGATGAGTCCGCATCCATTCTATAGATATCGAACCACAACCTGCGCCTACATCCCAAAGTAATTGTCCGGGCGTGGGTCCAAGGGTGGAGAGAGTCATAGCCCTGACTTCTCGTTTAGTTAATTGTCCATCATGGTGATAAGCATCATCAGGTAATCCTGGTAGCCGAGATAAAGGCGTAATCCCTGCATCAGCAATACAATCAACTGCGATCGTATTTAAATCTGCAATTTCACTTTCCTCCCAATTCACGGCTGTTCCTGTAATCATCCGTTCATGAACACCACCCATCCTTTCTAATACAGTCATTTGACTCTGACTAAAACCTCGCTGCGTCAGAATTTCCGCCACAATCCTCGGTGTATCTTTCCCTGCACTCAAAATTAACAACCGCGCCCCCGGATAGATATAAGATTGCAGTACAGCCAGAGGACGACCGCATAAACTCAAAGTTTCCACCTCAGTTAAAGACCATCCCAATCTGGCACAAGCGAGACTAAAAGCTGACGGTGCAGGAATAATCGTCATTTCCGCTATGGGAATATGTCGCGTGAGATTAGCCCCCACCCCATAACACATGGGATCACCGCTAGCTAACACACATACCGACCTACCCCGGTGTTGAATAACGGCATTGATAGAACTACTAATAGGCGAAGACCAAGAGATTTTTTCCCGTTGGTCATCAGTCGGTAACATTGCCAAATGGCGATCGCCTCCCACAATGATCTCAGCTTGAGCCACCAAAGAACGAGCGATCGCACTTAATCCCCCTAAACCATCTTCACCAATACCCACAACAGCCAACCATTTCCCACTCATAACCAACTCTCAGCGTAACTTTGCACCTCTTGGTGTTAAACATTCTCCAGGATATCGTGGTAAACTAGTCGGACTTGGGGTTGGGAAACTCTGGTGAGATTCCGGGACTGTGCCGCAGCTGTAATGAAAAGGCAAAAGTAGAAAGGTAAAAGGCAAAAGAAAGAAAATTGACTTTTAACTTTTTGATTTTTGAGTTTTTGAGTCAGAATGCCAACTTCCAGAGTCTACTGTCTACTCCCTGCGTCGCACGGGGAAGGAGTTTGAGTCTTGATACCTGGATCGACCCCTTGTCCTGGTTTATTTTACGCCACACCTGCCCAAGACGGAATTCTGTCTAGGATCAGAATACCAGGTGGAATCATTAACAGTAAACAATGTCAGGCGATCGCAGATATCGCAGACAAATATGGCGGTGGCTACGTGGATGTGACCAACCGCGCCAACCTCCAAATCCGAGAAATTCAGCAAGGGATAGATGCAGAAGTTCTGCAACAACTCCAGCAACTAGGAATCGGTTCTCGCAATATAGGCGTAGACCAAATCCGCAATATTATGACCAGTCCCACCGCGGGTATTGATCCCCAAGAACTAATTGACACTCGTCCTTTCGTTCAAAGCTGGGACAAATACATTACAGAAAATTCCGCCCTATCTGCACTATCCCCAAAATTCAGCGTCTGTTTTGATGGTGGTGGATTAGTTTCACTGTGCGATCGCCCCAACGATATTACATTAGCAGCCGTCAACATAGACACCAAAACCTACTTTCGTCTCTATCTCAGCGCAGGCACAAAAGGCAACCCCCCTACCGACACCGGAATCATCTTGCTCCCAGACCAATCCCTAAAAGTCCTAGCCACCTTAACCAATCTCTATATCTCTCTTTGCGTCTCTGCGCCTCTGCGTGAGAAAACCCATTCCCACACACAACGCAAACCCAGACTGAGACAAATCATCAACCATATAGGCTTAGATAATTATCTCCGAGAAGTCGAACAAAAATTACCATTTCCATTGCAGAGAACAGACCTAACCCCCCTTCCCCCTTCCCTACCAGGGAAGGGGGAGAAAGCCATAAATTTCTCCCCTCTCCTACAAGGAGAGGGGTCGGGGGAGAGGTCAAAACCCCAATATCACCACCTCGGAATCCATCCCCAACGCCAACCAGGGCTATATTACATTGGTCTAGTCTTGCCCCTAGGTCGCCTAACCACTCAGCAACTACGAGGTTTAGCCGACTTATCGGCAAAATACGGCAATAGCACACTCCGGCTAACTCCTTGGCAGAATGTGCTATTAACAGACATTCCCCAACATCAGCTTACTGATGTTCAAAAAGAAATTACTGATTTAAAATTAGATTCCTCGCCAACTAACATTAAAAGTGCTTTGGTAGCTTGTTCTGGTAATCAAGGGTGTGCATCAGCAGCGACAGATACTAAAACTCATGCGCTGGCTATAGCAGAGTATCTAGAATCTTGTATCACTCTAGAACATCCGGTCAATATCCACCTGAGTGGCTGTGATAAATCCTGCGCCCAGCATAGCAAAAGTGATATTGCTTTACTGGGTATCAGTGAGGAAAGCTATCAAGTTTATGTGGGAGACGGTGACAGCAACCAAAAATTCGGTCATGAACTCTTTCATGATGTGCGTTTTACTGACCTACCTGCTCTCATGGAGCAAATTTTAAATGTGTATAAAAAGCAACGCCTAAATTCATCTGAATCCTTTGGGGAATTTACCAACCGTTATCAACCCCCACAACTAAAACAGTTATTTTTCCGCCCCAACTCCATGTCTGAATACATCCGCGATGCCAATGAAATCTACCGTAATTCTTTCGCCATCATTCGCTCGGAAGCTAATCTAGATCTACTTCCACCAGATGTCGCTAAAGTTGCAGTCCGCCTCATCCACGCCTGTGGAATGACGGACATTGTCACGGACATAGGATATTCAACAACAGCGGTACAGTCAGCCAGGACAGCACTAGCAGCCGGCGCACCGATTTTGTGTGATTGTCGGATGGTAGCCGATGGAGTCACAAGGAAACGCTTATCGGCTAATAATCAAGTAATCTGCACCCTCAACGAACCGGAAGTCCCAGAACTAGCGAAAAAATTGGGTACTACTAGGTCGGCGGCGGCTTTGGAACTCTGGAAACCGTACCTAGCAGGGGCAGTAGTTGCTATTGGTAACGCACCCACAGCACTATTTAGATTACTGGAAATGTTAGATACAGGATGTCCCAAACCTGCGGTGATTTTGGGTTTCCCCGTGGGGTTTGTGGGTGCAGCCGAATCAAAAGCAGCATTAGCAGCAGATAGTCGCAACGTACCATTTTTAACTTTACATGGTCGGCGCGGAGGAAGTGCGATCGCTGCTGCTGCCGTTAATGCCCTGGCAACGGAGGAAGAATAATCATGACAGCTAAAGGTCGTCTCTATGGAGTTGGCGTTGGGCCAGGAGATCCAGAACTATTAACCCTAAAGGCATTGCGTTTATTACGTGCTGCCCCTGTCATAGCCTACCAGTCAGCCACAGATAAGGAAAGTATTGCTAGGGGAATTGTTTCCCAGTATCTCACAGGCGAACAAATCGAAGTCGCCTATCATCTTCCCCGCGCCTTAGAACCAGAACAAGCCAAGGACATCTACGACCAAGAAATTGCTCCCATCGCTGCACACCTAGCAGCCGGAAGGGATGTAGTAGTCCTGTGTGAAGGAGACCCGTTTTTCTACGGTTCATTTATGTATGTATTCACACGCCTATCTGAACAATACCAAACGGAAGTCGTCCCCGGAGTATCCTCATTAATGGCTTGTCCCGTGTCTTTAGGTGTACCGTTCACCTACTACAACGATATTCTCACTGTTTTACCTGCACCCCTCCCAGCTGAAGAATTAACTACACAATTACTGACAACCGATGCAGCGGCAATTATGAAACTCGGTCGCCACTTTACCAAAGTGCGAGATATCCTGCATAAATTAGGACTAGCATCACGGGCGTTATATATTGAACGGGCAACAATGACACAACAAAGGATTGTCCCCTTAGATGAAGTTGATCCGGCTGAAGTACCTTATTTTGCGATGATTGTTATACCTACTAAGAATCGCCTGTAGAGATTTAATCAACATCAGCTTGATTGCTTGGAAATAGTAGACTTGTCCGAAATATTAACTTAGGAAAGGAAAAATGGTAAAACGTTGAATTGAGTGTCTACCATTTTTCAAACTTAGTTATGGTTTTTGATTATATCCAAAAGTATCCGCTAAGAACAAAACAAATTTTAGGGATTAGTTACGAACAATTACAATCACTACTAAATTGTGCGAGCCAACGTCACCAGGAAATTAAAATTCGGCAAGAAAGCCGAAAAATAAGAATTAATGCGGCTGGTGGAGGTCGCAAAGAATTGTTATCAATCCAAGAACAAGTTTGTTTATGCTTATTTTATTTAAGACAGATGCCGACATTTCAAGTATTAGGAATGTTGTTTGGGGTTTCCAAAACGGAAGCCAACGATACTTTTCATTATTGGATACCAATACTGCGAGATGTTTTACCAGCTAGTTTATTAGAACAAGTCTCAAATAATGAAAGCGAATTACTCTTTGTTCAGGAGGTATTAACCAATTTTCGGCTATTAGTTGATAGCTTAGAACAGCCAATATATAGGGATTCTGACCAAAAAGAACAACAAAAATATTTTTCTGGCAAGAAGAGGCAACATACATTAAAAAGTTTAATGATTGGTATACCGGAAGGTAAGGATATTGTGGAGGTAGAAGTCGGCGTTCCTGGGCCAACAGCAGATATAAAATTGTTCCGTAAATCTCAGACAAAGTTTGATAAGTCTCAAGCATTTTCAGGTGACAAGGCTTTTCAAGATGGCGAAAACATTACTACCCCTCACAAAAGAAAGCCAAAACAAGAGTTAACTCAACAGCAAAAAGATGAAAACAAGGCTTTGTCTAGTAATCGAATATTCATTGAACATTTGATTCGATTGCTTAAAATATTCCGTATAGCCTCACAAAGATTTCGCTTGAAACTTGAGACGTATGAGCAGATTGTTTTAACAGTCTGTGGGTTAGTTAGGCTGAGAATTGGTAGCTTAATTCTGCCAACTTAGCTATTAAAAATAGTCAAGAAATTCTAAAAAAAAGGAATTAATGTTTATGCCTCTAAACTAACAGTAAACAACTAAAAGGCTGATCGCTACGTTTTTACGCAAATATCAAAGTTTTGCCTCAAAGCTTTGAACAGTCTGGCTTTGGAGTTTTCGGATAAGTCTAGTGGATTAATTCCTAACTTAAAGTTGAGTCATTGGGTTTCCTCAACCCTAATTGCTCTTTCCGCCTCCCTTTTTTCAATGCTTTTGACTTCTGCCAATCTTGCAGATGCAGGAAGATCGCCTTTTTCCTCATCATAGAGACTAAACCAGGGGAAACCATACTGCATATAAGTCTGGGCTGTAATGGGTGATGGAGGAGGTTCAAAACCAGTAATTTCTCGGTACTTTTCACTATTTACGATATAGACAAAAATATAGCCATAATTTTCAATATCCCAAGTTTCTAGACCATATTCATCAGGATAAATCTTCTGTTGCATCTTACCTCCAGCTCCAAGCCCCATTTCATATTCGAGTGAGCCTGTCATTGATACCATTTCAAGTAATATGTCTGACTCAGGTGGCGGGTTGTCAGGAAATTTATCTACTTTGGGTTCATAGACTAAAATCTGGATACCACCAAATTCATCTACCCCTGTTAATTGAGCTGCGATCGTATCTCCTAAACCCAGAGGTACAGCAACAAATTGACGAATGAAACCTTCGCCTACATTAATACCATCTAGCCAAGGTTGGTCAGGACAAACAATATAATTTTGTGGGTTATCATGCAATTGTTCATCCCATCTTTCACCAGAGATGGCATTGATATTGCCAACTCCAATTTTAACTGCATTAGGTTTCCAGGTTGCCGCACTAAAAGCAACCCATAATGCCTCTTTCTGATACATAGGTATGAAGAAGCTATTTTCCTTCTTCCAATTATCTGGGATGTGATCTAGATAGTTAGCAACACGGTGAACTGGAAACTCTCCCAATCCTGGTGGAAGTGGATAAATTTCACCATCATCAGGAATTCTTAATGTCCTTTGAAACTCAACAGAAAATCTATTCCCAATACGGATTCTATTTTTTTCAATATTAATATCTAACATCAGTAATCACCTCCCAAACTAGATCAATCAATAAAATAGGAATGATATCAAAACACTACTTGTAGGAAGATACCTTATTTCTCTTCCTACAAGTAGAACATTAAGCATAAATGTGCATAAACCTTATATGCAAGTTTTTATAAACTAAATATCCTGATAAATAACCTGATCAAGAACTTCTCTAATAATTGATGCAGGGACTGCATAGTTCATAGTGAGATCTTGGTCAGAGCTATCATATTTTCCTGCAAAGTGCAGCCCTACAGATCTCCCTGTTTCTATATCGAGTACAACAGAACCAGAATTGCCCCCAAGCGTAGTACAGTCATGAGCAATTCTACTGTCTTTTTTAGTCTCGTCAATTTGAATTTGGCCAGGCTGCAATCTTTTCACTCCAAAGATACCTTGAAATATGTTGTAGAAAATATTGAAATTCTCACGAATTCTCATCCCATCTTGATTTGATAGTGGGCCTGGATAACCAATTACAACGACATCGCGGCCTTTTTCAACCGGAGTGTCTGACAAAGAGATAGGATCAGGAAGCGGAATACCAGAAACTCCTTTCTTAGAAACTCGTAAGAATGCAATATCTGGATCAACACTATCCATTGGCGATTTTTTTACATCTTGAACATAAAGAATACTTTCTATTTTGAACAAAGCTTCATCTTCGTTACTATACTCGGCTTTAAAGTTAATATAGACTTCTTTGCCAGGTTGAAAAGATACTGCTGTATCTTTTTCTCCATTAGCAAAACACATTGCAACATGGCGGTTAGTTACTATAATATCATCAGCAATAAGCCACCCTGTACCAAGATAATCTAAATTTCCCTGATTAGGAAAGATGCCAATTCTGCCAGATGCCTTAATAGCAGGTGTGATAAATTCTTGTGCTTTCTTCAGCTTCTCTTTTACAGTTGGCAGTAAATATTGACTGGCGATCGGATCATCTGCATTGAAGGTGTCATTTTTAATATATATTACAGGTCTTGTGAAGATTTTAACGATAACTTCTAGTTGTTTTACTATCTTGTGAGTATTTTTTTCCGTAATTTTACCTTCATTTCTTTCCATTACCGTAGTCTTTTCAGGTTCATTTTTCTCAATTTGAACCATTTCGCTCTCAGGACTGTTTGTCAAACCAAGAGGTGAAGCAAATAATAATTCTTCAGAAGATATAGGTTCATCACCCAACAATAAATCAAATGTCGGAAATAGTTCAGGATGCGGTATCTCACTTAAATTAAAAGTAGATATTTGTTCTTGCAACTCATGTCTAATATCTTTATCTTCAATAATATTTATAAGATCAGGTGATGCTGCAATCTTGCCATCAAGTATGTCTTGAAATAGTTGTACCAGTTGTGAAGTCATTTTATTTTTCCTTGTAGTCAATAAGTATCATGTATACTAGAATGGCTTGAGTGACCATATATTTTATCTACTCAGGATTATTGCCATAACACAATAATTCCTATCATCTCTTTGCCATTCCAGCTATTTGCTGTCAACCGATTTTATTCGGGAATATTTTCATTTTTCAAGCTTAGTAATATTGTTAAATATTTATACTTTGCGGAATTTTTGAAGGTAGTAAATATCTGTAAGAAACCAGCCTTTGACTATCTTCTTTGAGAATTATCTGCTCAATTTCTGTTAGCTTGAGCTTGAATTTTTCCAAAGCTTTGTTCACTTGTGTATTCTTAAAAAATGAGCCAGAGTAATCGCCTAGTTTTGTATAGTAGACTGAGCCAAGCAAATAAAGAACTTGTTTTTGCTGTCCAGCTCGCTCTAATTGCGGTAGTAAGCCCATAAAATCTTGAGCCTGTTGTGGTTTCGTAGGTGCTGGCGAATAGCACGCTAGAGGAAATGCTGGTGCATAGGTCATCAAGCCGCTTTGCGGAAAGTTAACAGCAGCGTGTTGAACACTTGCCGTAAAGATAATTGTAGAGATGGCTTGGACTAGATAATCTAGAGTTTGAATGCGACCATTATGTGCTTCACCAATATGGCATTTGCCATATGAAAACAACTCATTTGCCCAGCTTTGTAATTGTGGATCTGTTTCTACAGATTTATCACTACTGTAGAACAATCCTAAGTATTCATAACCCTGTTGTGTCACTATCGCGGTAGTATAAGGATGTACAAAGCCCAAAACGAAGACACAGAGCATGGTAGAGCCTCGTCCACCCAAAAAAACCGTCAAATTTGTGGATGAATATTGTCTTTGGTATA
>Ga0209172_10002543_pt1 | contig 31598 bp, 30 predicted proteins | sample LarsenN4metaG_FD_184113 | JGI IMG/M metagenome (GOLD analysis project Ga0209172, IMG submission 184113) | Hot spring sediment bacterial and archeal communities from British Columbia, Canada, to study Microbial Dark Matter (Phase II) - Larsen... ... | reverse complement strand
CGCTTCGCGGCCTTCTTACTACCGGCCGGTCCCCCCACGCTTCCTAGCGTCGGGCCCACCGTCCGGATCATTTCGGTACACCGCTTCGCGGCCTTCTTACTGCCGGCCGGTCCCCCCACGCTTCCTAGCGTCGGGCCCACCGTCCGGATCATTTCGGTACACCGCTTCGCGGCCTTCTTACTGCCGGCCGGTCCCCCCACGCATCCTAGCGTCGGGCCCACCGTCCGGATCATTTCGGTACACCGCTTCGCGGCCTTCTTACTGCCGGCCGGTCCCCCCACGCTTCCTGGCGTCGGGCTCAACGTTCAAATACCGAACCGGTTAGGTTGCTCCTTCGGACGCGCCATGCCTTTCTCGTGATAGCGCTCCCAGATCTGCGCCCACGGACGGCCGAAGATGTCCGGCACGGTGTATTGGAACGTCTGGCCGGGCGACATCGGCGTGGTATGGCCGTTAACCGGGAAGCTCTGCGGAATGCATTCCATAATCGGAAACGGCTCGTTGGGACCGCTGAGCCTGTCGAGGTTCTGAACGATGCGAAGGGGATCGACGAACGCCTCCGGGTCGTACAGCACAACCTCCTGCTTGATGCCAACCAGTTGGCCGCCGGCATCCTTGCGAGGCGTGTAGATCTCGATCGACTGGAGTTTGTTGCTGAATTCGAACCCGCCGTGCGAGATCCAACCCTGAATATTCGACGTCCAGGTAATCAGCGCTTCGCCGTCCCAGAACCCGATCGTCTCGCCGAACCACTGCGGAACGTCGGGCCCGAGCCGCGGCACGACGCCTTCCTCGTTGAATTCGCGGCCGATGTGAATTTGGGTGATGAGCGTCTTGGCCGCGTTCCGAATATCGAGAATGAGCTCCGGCGTCATCACAAGACTGACGCGCGCACCGCCATACTGGGCAAACCGGCGCATGAACCCTTCCGGCCAGCAGTAGGAGCCCGGCCACTGCGCCGCGTTGCTCCCCGAGTAGTGATACATCTGCTGGACGAACCGCTTCTGGTACTCCGGCGTGAGCAACGACAAGTAGGTCGGAACCTGGAGGATCGCGCCGTGGAACCAGGTGGCGGTCTTCGCCCGCTGGCGCAGATAGCGGCCGCTCCAACTGGGCAGCGTCGCCTGGGTGTAGACGGTAGGCCCGCCCCGGTCGCGAGCTTCTTTGAGCAGCGCGGCGTAGTGCTCCTTGGCCGTCGAAAAGGGGTACGGGCTGATGATCTCCTCGCGCGGATAATCGCGGTCGCAGAACCCCCAAGCCGCCGTTCGCGGCGGATCGTCGCCGATGAGGGGAACCTCATATGCGCCCCAAATCTGCTCTAGACCGACGGGAGAGTTGCAACGGTAGTAGCGCCGATCGAACCAGAGGCTGCGGTCCTTGTAGAAGTCCTTGGTCGTGAAGATGTCGACTGGCAGCGGCTCGACGCCGGGCGGCGTGGCGCCGTCCCTGGCCGCATAGATCGGCTTGTTGTCCGGCGGGATGCCGGCGCCGGTGAACATTCCCTTGCCCTCAGAACCGACGATCACGTCGACCTGGAGCGGATCCCGCGCCCCGCGCCCGACGCTGCTTGGCTGACTGGCGCCTTCCTTCGCTTCGGCGCATGACGTCGCGATCAGGGACGCCGCTGTCAGCGCCGCCCACAGAACTCCGCAAAGCGTCGAGCCCCACGTCCTACCACTCTGACGCCGGCCGATGTCGGCCATGTGATCCGACAGCATCGCTCGCCTCCCCAGGCCACGCCGCGCTGCGACGGCCTGGCCATCAACTCCCGACTGACGCTTCGAGTTGCGCGGGCGAGTATATATCACGTCCTCCGGGTTCGAATCATTAGGCGCATTCGCCGCCGGATCTGGCTTTTGGCGCAGGCGTCGTCCAAGGCGGGCCGATCCGTCGTATCATTCTTCAGCAGGGGCCAATGAAACGGAATCGATCGCGAGCACCTTCGAAACCTTCTTGATCGCTACACGCTTGAAAGGAACTGGGCGCCATGGATGATCTGACATCCGCGCTTGCACGCCTGATTGAGGCAAAGGAAACCTGTAGTAGGAGGCTTGCCAGTCTTCCCTTTCCGGAGAAAGTGCGTATCATCATTCAATTCCAGAAATTGGCGGCCCCGCCTGTTTCGGGCTCGCGGTAGAAATGTACGCGTCTGGGATCCCAAGTAGAGTTTCGCTCAGGCTGTCGCCGCCTGCGAGAAAGAGTTTCATAGGACGATGTATGCCATGGCATCTCAGTCGTAGTTGTGCCACTGTAGCCTATAGTCGAGCCGCATAGCCCCGCCAGAGAGCGAAGCCGATGAAGCAACTCTTGGCACGAAGTTTAATTGCGGGAATGACTCTTGTGACGCCGGCGGCGCCAACGAATTCACAAGCGCCTTCGACAAGTGTTGTCTTTCAGGGAGTTGTGATTGACGCGGTCACAGGCCAACCTGTTAAGGGCGCGTCCATAGTTGGTCCGCTTGATGCGGAGTCTCGGCAGCAGTCGCACGCAGACTCCAACGGGCGGTTCGTCCTGTCCGTCGATAACAACCTGCGGACTCTGGACGTTCTGGTCCTCAAGCTCGGTTACATGACCCGGACGCTAACTTTCGCTGTGGATTCACAGCAGCGCCGCCAAAACGCCGCGATTCGCTTGACCCCCACGGGCGTGATTTCCGGGCGGGTGCTCGACCTGGATGGCCGTCCGGCAGTCCGAGTTCGCGTGCAGTCTTTGCTCTACCAGTACGAACACGGCCGTCCGCAGTGGGTGAATGTCGGCGGAACGTCTTCCGACGACCGGGGTGAATTCCGTATCCTGGACCTGCCGGCAGGCCAGTACGTTATCGCGTTTTCCAGCGATGCGGAACTGTCCCCCGTTCGCCAGACCCTCTATCCGGGCGTTCCAAGGATCAGCGAGGCAACAATCGAGACGATTCAAGGCGGCGAAGAGACGCGTCTTCGCGACGTCTTACTGGGACCATCGCGTTTCGGAGAAATCCGATTGCATGTTCACGGCAGCTCCGAACAGCGGCCCGCCGACAACGTGAACCTTCAATTCCGATCGCCTGGGAGCGTCTGCCGTCCTGTGAGTGTCGCGGGGGCCCACACTAATACAACATCCGTTCTCGTTGCTTCAGGAGAGACTGTAATCATTCCGTACTGTCCCGCCTTTCCGGGCCCCGTACAGATCGCAGTAGATTGGCTGACGGCGGACGGCGTGCGGTTCAAGTATGTCAATGTCGATTTTGACGGCGGGGACAGGAATGTCGACGTCGACCTGGTCGCGAGGCGCCCTCCCGCAGGCCGTGTGATTCTCGAGCATCCAAACGGCGATCTGTCGCCGCTCGCAAATATCAACGTGATTCTGCGCGGCGCATCCTCGAATCTCACTAGCGTGAGAACTGGCAAGGACGGAACATTCTGGAATCCGGACGCGGTCGCGTTTGGCTTCGATGAGCCATACGATCTGTACGACGTTGAAGGATTGCCTGGAGACTCGTACGTCGTCAGCGCTCGACAGGGCGACCACAATGCTCTGACAGACGGTTTGCTGCGAGCCGGCGACGCCATCCTCGACATCCGCGTGCGTCCCGGCGGCGGCGCTTTGCGTGGACGCGTGACAGATCGACAAGGCCGAATGGTTCCTGACGCCCGCGTGGCGCTCCTGCCGGCGACGCCGCTGTCATCTGAAGCCAGAATGCCGATTCTCTATAGAACCGCCCGAACAGATGAGAACGGCAGTTTTACGCTCTCGCATCTCGCTCCGGGCGTCTACGTTGCCTACGCCTGGTCACAGACGCGCGGCGAGTTCGCAGAGCGCATCGAGGGCTACCTGGACCCGGAGTTTGTCAAAACATACGACGGGCGGGGCAGAATCATAAAGGTTGGAAGCGGCTCCGTTTCCATAGACATGAAGCTCGTCGATGAACCGGAGTTTTGACTATCATCCTGGCATGGCAAGCCGGCTCCTGTTGTTAGCGCTGCTGTCCATCGCGATGCTGAGCGACGCGTGCGCTACAAGACCGTCAATCGGCCCAGAGGCGGCGCGAGAACTCATCGATGAGTCTGCTGAAGCTATGGGTGGATGGGAGGCTCTGGACTCCCTGAAGTCTCAGGAACTCCGGACCAGCGGCAGCGACTGGGAGCCGCTGCAGGCGGTTGAACCCAACGCTGCGCCACGGCAGGTCAACACGTTCGAACAGACGATGTACGCCAACTACGTACAGAACAAGGTGCGCATTGCATTCGAGGCGATGCGCATGTATCCGACGTCTGCGGCTGTGCGCTTCATTGAAACGATCGACGGCGAAGTGGGGATGCTGGAGTCCACCGGCGCTGACGGAAAGGTGGTTCGCGAACGGTTGCATCCCAGCCGCTTTGCAGCGCGATTGAGGGATTTCAAGCGGCTGCCCGCCCGCGTGCTGTACGCCGCCAGAGACGCGCCGGATCTTGCGCGGGCGGAGGATGCCAATGTCGACAACATCGCCGTTCACGTACTGAAATACACCGACGGCGGCTTGCCGGTCGAGCTCCATCTGAACGGCGTGACCAAGCTGCCGGCGCGCGTCATCTACATGGAAGACGACCCGGTTTACGGCGACGTTCCGAATGCAGTGACGTTTTCGGATTGGAAAGAGAGCGGCGGGGTCAAGTTTCCCGAAACGCTGCTCACGTTTCTGAACGGCCGCAAGATCCGCGAGGAACGCGTCGTTGCGCGAGTCGACAATCCGCTGATCGGCGACGACGTTTTCTCGATCCCTGATGAAATTCGAGCTCAGGCCGAAAACGGACAACGCATCGCCTCGCAATGGACCTTGCGGCGCGCCGTGATGGGCGTGGCATATCAGGATTTCGCGCGCGAGCAGAAAGTCGAGTTGTACCAGATCGCGCGCGGCGTCTACCACGTGCGCGGAGGAAGCCATCACAGCATGGTCGTAGCGATGCGCGATCATCTGGTCGTCGTGGAGGCCCCGCTGTTTGAAGAGCGATCCTTAGCCGTTCTTGAGGCGCTTGGCGAAAGATTCCCAGGCAAGCCCGTGACTCATCTGGTCGTGACGCATTTCCATTTCGACCACGTCGGCGGCGTGCGCGCCTACGCTGCAAAGGGGGCCACGATTTTCACTCCCGAATCCATCGCGCCGTTCATCCAAGAAATGCTCAAGCGGCCGCATACGCTCCGACCGGATACGCTCGCAAAGACCGCCGTCGAGCCGCGCATTGAAGGCGTCGCCGCGGTAAAAGTGATTTCGGACGGCGAGCGGACGATCGAACTCCGGTCGATCGAGAACGATCATGCCGCCGGAATGCTCGCCGCGTACCTGCCCGCAGAAAAGATCGTGTTCGTCAGCGACCTGTACTCGCCTCCCGGCCCGGCGCCGAATCCCAGCGTCATCTTTGAGCCGAGGCGCGCCGCAGCGTTCTACAAGGCTTTGGTCGGCTCGGGATTGAAGGTCGATACAATCGTCGGCGGTCACGGGACGGTTGGTTCGTTTCGGGATTTCGAAAGGGCCGTGAAGCGAGGGATGGGAAGCTGATGGTTCGTTGCTTGGGAGGACGTGAAATGGTGCGACTGACTGCGTTGTTGCTGATGACGGCAACGCTCTCCGCGGCGGATCTGCGGGTTCTGAGCGTTGGGGCGATCGAGCCGGGACTTGGAAGGATCGCGGAGGCCTACAGGCGCGAAACCGGACACAACGTGACCATCCAGGTCGACACCGCGCCGGGGCTGAGCAAACGTCTGGCTTCGGGCGAAACGGCCGACGTGTTTATTGCGCCTCCCAACGTTATTGACGAAGCAATCAAGAGCGCCAAGGCCGCGCCGGCGTCACGAACGATGATCGCCCGCGTCGGCATCGGCGCCGCCGTGCGCAAAGGCGCCAAACCGCCGAACCTGCAGACTCTCGATGCGCTCCGGCAGGCGCTGCTTGCGGCAGATGCGGTTGTCTACAACGAAGGTTCGTCGGGGCTATACCTGGAGAAACTCTTCGGACAAATCGGCGTTTCCGACCGCCTCAAAGCCAAGACAGTCCGTTATCCCAACGGCGGGCAGGTCGTGCAGCACATCCTGGATGCAAAGGGCGGCGAGATCGGCTTCCTTCCGATTCCGGTCATACGGTCGAACGAGCCCAAAGGACTGCAGTTCGCGGGACCGCTGCCTTCGGATGCTCAGAACTACACGACCTATGAAGCCGTGGCGATGACGGGCGGCGGCGCGATGGACGCCGCCCGAGACTTTATTCGCTACCTGACAACTCCCGCGGCGAAGCAGGTATTCGCAGCCGCAGGAGTGGAGTAGGAAGAGATTTCGGATTTCGGAATGCCGATTTCGGATTTGGCGGAGTCCATTATCGAAACGCAACTCCGTCGGCGCCGCGTCCGGCCGGGACTTTGCCGATAACCGTCCAATTCGCCGTATCGATGACTTTGACGTCACTCGATCCCTGGCAAGCGACGAAGGCGCGCTTTCCATCGGATGAGACGAGGATTCCGCCGGGGTTGCCATCGACCTTCACGGTCGCGACCTGCTTGCGGGAAGCGGCGTCGTAGACGCGGACGTCGTTGGAGCGGTCGGGCGCCAGAACGTGTCTGCCGTCCGGCGTGAAAGTCAAACGCACCGGGGACGGACCAGCCGGAACCTTGGCGACGACTTGCCTCTTGGCGACGTCGATCACGCTGAGCGTCGCGTCGGCGCGGTCGCCAACCCAGATTTCCTTTTCATCCGGCGCGAGCGCGATGCCTTCTCCGCCGCGTCCTACCGGGACATTCGCAACGATCCTGTAATTGGAGAGATCCATAAAGGAGACCGTGTTCGACTCCCGATTTGTGAAATACGCCCAAGTCCCGGCCTTGTTGACGACGACCATGTGCGTGCCGCCCTGATCCGTATCCATCGACCGCATCACCTCGTCCGTCGCGGCGTCGATGATAACGATCTTCCGCGTTCGCTCATTGGTGACGATCGCCCGCCTTCCGTCCGGCGTAAACACAATGCCGTGAGGGTATCCGAAGTCCGGGCCCATGATCTTCTTTTCCGCGTGCGTCCGGAGATCCACCACGGATATGGAATTGCCCGACGCATTGGCCACGTAGGCCTTCGTCCCGTCGGGGGAAATCGCCAATTCGTGCGGACCGGCCCCTACGGGAATCGTCCGTTCCACCGTAAGAGATTGTGCGTTCACGATGGATATCGTGTTCTCGTTCTTGTTCGCGACGAACAGTCGCGGCGCGGATTGTGCGAAGACGTTTGCGGCTAATAGAAGAAACGCAGCCATCAGTTTCATGACGAGTCTCCTGGGTTGCGGCAGTGCGTCCATTCGAGGCAGCGGCGATATTGTACTCCGCAGCCTGTCATTCAGGCTCCGGTGTTAATCTTTCATATTCATGGACGTTCTCAACAAGCTTTTTGAGCAGCGATTCCACTGCCCGCCGGAGACCGTACAGCCTCTGCACGGCGAGCTCGGCGGATCCGGACGCTCGATTATCCGGCTCGCGGCGCGGGGCGTCACGGCCATCGGCGTCCTTCACAGCGTTCGGGAAGAGAACATCGCGTTCCTCGAATTTTCGCGTCATTTCCGGCGGCATGGCTTGCCGGCGCCGGAGATCTATGCAGAGGATCTCGACCACGGAGCGTATCTCGAAGAAGATCTCGGCGACACGACGCTGTTCGAGTTTCTTTCCAAGCGGAGGAACGGCGAAACGATTGCGCCGGAAGTCATCAACGCCTATCGAAGAGTCGCGGCCATCCTGCCGAGATTTCAAGTCGAGGCCGCCCGGGACCTGAATTACAAGCTGTGCTATCCGCGCGCCAGCTTCGACCGGCAGTCGATTACGTGGGACCTCAATTACTTCAAATACTATTTCCTTCGTCTTGCGGGCATTCCCTTCAACGAGCAGGCGCTCGAAGACGACTTTGTTCGCCTCACGAAGTTCCTGCTCACCGCCGGACGCGATTACTTTCTCTACCGCGATTTCCAGTCGCGCAACGTGATGCTGCGGGACGGAGAGCCTTTCTTTGTGGACTATCAAGGCGGCCGCAAAGGCGCGCTCCAGTACGACATCGCCTCGCTCCTGTTCGACGCGAAAGCCGATCTGCCGCCGGACGTGCGCGCGCAGTTGCTCGATCACTACATCGAGAGCCTGGGCCGTTTCGTGGATATCAAGAAGCCCGCTTTCATGCAGCACTACTATCCATACGTCTACATCCGCATCATGCAGGCCTGCGGGGCCTACGGGTTTCGCGGATTCTACGAGCGCAAAGCGCACTTTCTGCAGAGCGTGCCTTATGCGCTCAAGAATCTGCGCTGGCTGCTGCACAACGTCGAACTGCCGATCCCGCTGCCGACGCTCATGGAAGCTTTCAAGAACATGATCGGATCGGAGAAGCTGCAGGGCCTGGATTCGGGAACGGGGACGCTGACGGTGCGGATCTTCAGCTTCTCATTCCATCGTGGGCTGCCCAAGGACGACGCCGGCCATGGCGGGGGCTTCGTGTTCGACGGACGCAGCCTTCCCAATCCGGGCCGGGAAGAACGTTTCAAGAATCTGACGGGCAAAGATCCCGAGGTGATCGCGTATCTCAATCAGCATGAGAGCGTGCATCAGTTTATGGCCAGCGTCTTGTCGCTGGTGGACGGCAGCGTGGCGAGTTATCAGCGCCGCGGTTTCAAGAATCTGATGGTTTCGTTTGGCTGCACCGGCGGACAGCACCGCTCCGTGTATCTCGCGGAGCAACTGGCGAAACACCTGCGAGACCGCGGCGTAGAAGTGGCCGTGCGGCACCTCGGCCTGGAGACGCCGGCGGCATGAAAGCGATGGTTCTCGCGGCAGGTCTCGGTACGCGTCTGCGCCCGTTGACCGAAAGCAAGCCTAAAGCGTTGGTTGAGATTAATGGCCGAACCCTGCTGGAAATCACGCTCTTGCGGCTGCGTAATTTCGGCGTGAATGACGTCGTCATCAACGTCCATCACTTTGCCGATATGATCGTCGATTACCTGAAGTCGAACGATCACTTCGGCATGCACATCGAGATCTCCCGCGAAGAAATCCTGCTCGACACCGGCGGCGGGCTCAAGCACGCGGCCCACTTTTTTCTGGATAGGATGAACGGCGCCGGCGAACCGTTTTTCTTGCACAACGTGGACGTCATCACCACGATCGATCTGGATCGGATGCTGCAGTTCCATGTCGCCCATCAGCCGCTGGCCACGCTGGCGGTTCAGGACCGGAAGACCTCCCGATACCTTCTGTTCAATGAGCAGCTTCACTTGTGCGGGCGTGCGGATTCCCCCGCGGATGCGCCGCCGTCGCAGGCGCTCGCGTTTTCCGGGGTCCACGTGATTTCCCCGCGCCTGTTGCGCATGATGTCGGAAGACGGCGTCTTTTCCATCATCACGACCTATTTGCGTCTCGCCGCAGCGGGCGAGAAGATCCTCGGCTTCCGCGCCGACAACTACTATTGGCGCGACGTCGGCCGGCCGGAGCATATCCGGCAAGCAGCGGAAGACCTGGAGAGATTGCGGATTGCGGATTTCGGATTTCGGATTTGAGGGATTCTGCGCCGAGCTGGTTCCGGCGCTGGGGAAGCATGGCGTTTTTCTGCCCGTTCTTGACGGCATTCCGGTTGACGGTATTCCGGCATATTAGCCAGACTAGACAACGTGATCACCGTCAAAATGCACGAAGCCAAGACGCGGCTTTCTGAACTGGTCAAAGCGGTTGAAGAGCGCAACGAGATCGTCGTGCTATGCCGCGGCGGTCGTGAAGTCGCCGAAATCCGCCGCCGTGCGAAGCGCCGCCAGATGCGCAACCTCACGCCCGAAGCCAGATTCCGCGTCGAGTTTGCTCCGGGCTATCGTCCGACCGAACCACTCACGGAAGACGAATAGCCGTCCAAACCCGAAATCCGAGATTTCAGACTGGACTGGCGCCGATCCGGAACAGGCGCGGTCCGACACGGTCCAATCTGCAGTTTCCGATTTCGGGTTTGAGATGCAGGATTCGTCCAATTTCAAATTCCCGAGGCAGCTCAGGAATTTGTCAAGTATGTTGACGCCCTTCGAGGGGGGAGAACCGCCGAAGGCGGCAGGGGGTCAAGCTGAAGTCTTCTTACTCCACGCCCGTCGTCGCTAAGACTTTCTTTGCGGCCGGCGTCGTGATGTAGCGAAGGAATTCCTTCGCCGCCTCTGCCGCTTTGGCGTCAGACAAGACGACGGCTTCGTACGACGTGTAATTTTGAATCTCCGAGGGCAGCGGCGTCAGTTGCAGGCCCTTGGCTTCGTAAGGCTTCATTTCGGACATGAGTCCGAAACCGATCTCCATTCCCTTGCCCTGCAGCATGCGGTCCATTGTTTGAGCGGCGTTCGTGGGACGGACGCTCTTGCCTTGAATCTGCGCCGCGACGCCCATTTTTTCGAAAAGCCGTTCCATGTACTGGCCGGAGCCTGCGGTGTTGTAAACGACGGCGTCGGCGGACAGGACGGCCTGCTTGAGAGCATCGGCTGTAGCGAGATTGGGCATCGAGGCGCCCTTGCGCACTGCGACGCCGACGCCCACGCGCCCGACCGTCGATTTCGATCCTGAGGCTTTGCCTTCTTTGAGCGCCTGATCGACCATCGCAGCCGGCCCAATGAACACGTCGGCGGCGCCGCCGGCTGCGAGAAGCTTCGTGAGGTCCGGAGTTCCGCCCGCTTGCACCTTGACGTCGTGGCCGGAGTCGCGCTTGAACTGCTCCGCCAGGCGCGCAATCCCTTCATGCGTCGGGTTGGCCGTCAGGACTCGAATCTCCGCCGCCAGCGCGTTCAACGACGACAGCACGAACGACGCAAGGAGAACCAGAACCCTGCGATTCATTGCCGTGGAGCGCCGTCTCCTGCGGCGCCGGCGAAGAGCCGCTTTCCATCGGGCGTTCGGACCACGCGCGAGTTGCACGTGTTGGAGCCGTCTTTCGCCTGAAATCCTTCGATCACGACCGCGTCGCCCTGTTTCAACGTGTCTCTGCTCCAACCCTGCCGCGTCAACGTATTCGGACTCGCCCCTTCGCATTGCCAATGCGACACCACGCCCTTGGCGTCTTTCATGTCGACGTAAATCCAGATGTGCGGATTCATCCACTCGACCTTAGAGACGGATCCCTGGATCGTCACGGGCTTGTTGATATCGAATTCGGCGGCGAAGGCGTGATGCGCGTGAACTGCAAACGGCGTCAGCGCGAACACTGCAACGATTCCAGCCAGCGTCATCTTCATAGGCAGCCTCCAGAGGTTTGCGAAACTTTAGCACGCTGAAGGCGCGAATTCATCTTCTTGCGCGGTCTCGCCCTGTTTGTTATGTTGGCGGCGACTTTCCCAATTTTTAGATTCATGACTCTATTAACGGTCCTCACTCTGCTAGCCGCCCTTGCGCTGACCACTCCGGCGCAGACCAATTCCCCCAATTACCGGCGCAACGAAAACTGGGCGAAGCTTCCGGCCGGCATGAAATGGGCCGCAGTAATCGGCGCCGAGCCGGGGCCCGACGGCAACATCTACGTTCTTCACCGCTGCTTCGAAAACTCCTGTGCAGGGCGCACCGAGCCGCCGATTCTCAAATTCGATCCATCGGGCAATCTTCTCCAGTCGTGGGGCGTTGGAATGTTTGTGTTTCCCCATGGTTTTCACGTCGACCGGGATGGCAATGTCTGGGCGACCGATGCGAGAGGCGCCGATGGCAAGGGACACCAGGTCTTCAAGTTCAGTTCCAGCGGCAAGCTTCTACTGACTTTGGGACGAGCCGGCGCGGCCGGCGATTTTCCCGGCGAACTGTTCGAGCCCACGGATGTCGTGGTCGCCCCCAACGGAGACATCTTTGTGACGGAAGGCCACGGCGCGGGCGGCAACCGGATCTCCAAGTTCTCCAAAGACGGAAAGTTCATCAAGTCGTGGGGAAAAACCGGCTCGGGTCTTGGCGAGTTAAACGCGCCGCATACGATCGCGATCGATTCACAGGGCCGACTGTTTGTCGGCGATCGCTCGAATAACCGCATTCAGATCTTCGATCAGGAAGGGCGCTACATCGATCAGTGGAAGCAGTTCGGCCGGCCGAGCGGAATTTACATCACGCGCGACGATACGATCTATGTCGCCGATTCGGAATCGTGGGGGCCGGATAATCCCGGCTGGAAGAAGGGAATTCGGATCGGCAGCGCCCGCGACGGATCCGTTCGCGCATTCATCGAAGACATCGAATCCACTACCATCGAACACAGCGGCGCCGAAGGCGTCGGCGTCGACAGCAAAGGCAACGTGTACGGCGCGGTCGTCCGGCGCCGGATGCTGGAACAACACGTGCTCACATCTCCAGCAGGCCGCGAGTAGCGGCAGGCTGAAATCCGCAATCCGAAATCCGAAATTCCGAAGATGTCTCACGAACCATTCTGGCAAGCCCCCGACCAGACCGAACGATTGGCCGAGCTGATGGGCCGGCCGGAGTCGCTCAAGGAAGAGCCGTTGCGGCGGGATGTGCGGTCGCTGGGCCGGCTCCTGGGAGATGTCATCCGCGAGCAGGAAGGCGCGAGACTTTTTGATGCAGTGGAGGCGCTCCGCAGATATTCCATCGAACGGCGATCGGTCGACGGGGCGACGAGCGACCCCTTTGCGAAGGCCCAGGCCATCGTTCGCGGCGCGTCGTTGTATGAAGCCTACAAACTGGCAAAAGCATTCGCGATCTACTTCGAGCTGACGAATCTCGCGGAAACGAATCACCGCAAGCGTCGCAGGCGCGCAGCGGAGCTCGATCCTGAACTTCCCCCGCAGCCGGGAACATTTAAGGGAACGATCCTAAGACTGCGCGAACGCGGCGTGTCCTGCGCAAAAGTCATAGAGACTCTCGGCCGCGTCGCCGTCACGCCCGTTTTCACCGCGCACCCGACGGAGATCGCCCGCCGCACGGTCCTTTGGAAACGCCAGCGGATCGCACAGGCTCTGGAAATGCTCGACTGGCTGCCGCTATCGGGACGGCGCGAAAGGGAGATGCGAGAACAGATCGCCGCGGAGATTACGTCGTTATGGCAGACCGACGAAGTGCGCCGTGAGCCGCCGTCCGTGTTGGATGAAATCCGGATGGGGCTGGATTACGCGCCCGTCTTGATCGAGACGATTCCTGTCGTCTACGAAGAGATCGCGCAGGCTCTGCGGGACGTCTACGGCGTCGACGTCGAAGCGCACGACCTGCCGTGCATCGTTCGATTCGGTTCGTGGATTGGAGGCGACCGCGACGGCAATCCGCGCGTCACGCCTCAGTCCACCGGAGACGCCGTGCGGCTCGCGCGAGAAACGATCGTCGGGTACTACATCGACGCCGCAGAGGATCTGAGGCGGCGGCTGAGTCCGTCGCTGCAGCAGACGGCGATATCGGTGGAGTTCGCGGCCGCGCTTTCAGCCTATGAGGCGGGCGGTCATCGACCGCCCTTACAGGATAGCGGCAGTCGTAGACCGCCCCTGCAGGATCGGCCGGATGAGGCGTATCGCCGATTCTTGAGCGTCATCGCCGACCGGCTCCGCGCCACGCTCTCAGATGACGGCCGTCCGCCTGCGTACGCGTCCGTGCAGGAGTTGCTGAACGACCTTGCGCTGATGCGTTCGAGCCTCGAGGAAAATCGCGGCGGCCGCATTGCGCGTGAGCTGATCGATCCGCTGTTGCGGCAGGCGGACACGTTCGGTTTTCATCTGCATTCGCTCGACATCCGCCAGCACGCGCGGGAACATTCACGCCGAAGTCCGGACGTGATTGAGACGCTTCGCGCTGTTGGACGACTTCAGACGACCGCACCGCCGGAAGCTGTTCGGTTTTACGTGATCAGTGGAACGGCTTCGGCCGAGGACGTGTTTGTATTCATGGATCTGGCCGAAGAGGCCGGCGTAGATCTGCGGCGTTTGATGCCCGTTCCGCTGTTCGAGTCAATCGGCGACCTACGCAACAGCGCGGCAATCTGCCGCGAGCTCTGGAGCAGCCCGCGTTACGCGCCGCTGCTCGACTCTTGGGGGCGGCGGCAACAGGTGATGCTGGGCTACTCCGACTCCAACAAAGACGGAGGCATGTTCACCAGCACATGGGAAATCTACAAAGCGCACGACGCGCTGCACCACGTCGCTGCAGAGTGCGGCGTCGCGCTGGAACTCTTTCACGGCCGCGGCGGGACCGTTGGGCGCGGCGGCGGTCCCACGCACCGCGCGATCGTGTCGCAGCCTCCCGGCGCATTCACGGGCGTCATCCGAATTACGGAACAAGGCGAGGTCTTGAATTGGAAATACGCGGATCCGGTCCTCGCGGAAAGAAACCTCGAGTCGATGATCGCCGCCTCCGTCGAGATGTGGACTTCGCCGGCGCCGGCCAAGCCGGAGGCGGAGTGGATCGCAGCCATGGAGGCGATGTCTGCAGCCGCGTTTGCGTTCTATCGGTCGAACATTCTGGATAATCCCGATACGCTTCCGTACTTCGAGCAGGCGACGCCGGTCCAGGAGTTCGACGTCGCTCGCATCGGATCCCGCCCCGCCCGGCGCAGCTCAATGCGATCGATTTCCGAGCTTCGGGCGATTCCCTGGGTCTTTGGATGGATGCAAAGCCGCCATGGGCTGCCCGGTTGGTTCGGCGTCGGGCTTGCGCTCGAGAGTCTAGGCGACGTCGCGCTGGCCAGTCGTATGTTCGAGGGATTCCCGGTATTCACGGACATGATCCTCAACGTCGAAATCGCCATGTCGAAGGCGGACCTTCAAATCGCCCGCCTCTATGCCGCGCTCGTCGAGGATGCGTCGCTCGGCCGGCGCATGTTCCATCGGATCGCGACCGAGTTCGAACGCACGAAGTCTTTCCTGCTGCGCATCACGAAACAGCGCCAGCTTCTTGAACGCAACGCAGTCCTGGCGCGATCCATCCGGCTGCGGAATCCTTACGTCGATCCGATGAGCTTGATCCAGATCGAACTGCTGCGCCGGAAGCGGTCCGGCGGCCCGACGCCCGAGATCGACGTCGCGCTTGCAGCGACGATCAACGGGATTGCGGCAGGGTTGAGGAATACGGGGTAGGGAATTGCGAAATGCGAATTGCGAATTGCGAATTGCGTTACCGAATCGTGGTGGAGATCGATAACACGATCAGCAGCAGCCCCATCATTGCGAGCACAAAAAACAGCAGGATGGACCCGCATACGTTGAACGTGAACCTGATGATCTGCCTCAGCAGCATGCCGGCCTCTCGAAAGGAGTCCGGCGCCCGCCGCAATCCTTGCTGGCGGGCGCCTCTCACGAAGGAACGCACAGAGTGAAATCGGACGGTGGGCAGTGTAGACTGTTCCAGCCTTTCAGGAAATCGGCCTTTCGTTCATAGCCGGAAGGCGCCATACTTGAAAGTTTCAGAGACGCCGTTTGGAGGTTTCAGGACGTGGCGCGAACCCGAATGACTCGTCAGGAATTGAAAACGAAGGACGAGATCACATCGAAACTGCAGGCTTTTACAGAAATTGTCTACGAGCGCAGGAAAGAAATTTTGATCTCTCTCGGGGCCTTTCTCGTTTTGGCGGCGGGGGTTCTGGGATGGAACATGTTCTCGGCCCGGCGGAACGCCGCGGCGTCCACGCAGCTTTCTGCAGCCATCATGACCTTCAACGATTCCAGCATCGCCACCGATAAGGAGCGGTACGAAAAAACGATTGCCGAAGCCCAAAGGACGATCGACTCCTATGGTTCGATGCCTCAAGCCGAAATCGCTAAGTATTACATCGCGATGAGCAAACAGGGACTCGGCGACACGGCCGGCGCGGTCCAAGGCCTCGAAGCGGTCATTTCGGGGCGCGCGGACGCGGAAACCAAGGACATCGCCCGATTCGCTCTGGCGGGGATACACCGCAGAGGCGGCGAGGAACAGAAGGCCATCGAAGTTCTGAAGCAGCTCCGTGACTCCGGAGGCTATTCCAAGAGCGCCGTGACTTTCGAACTGGGGCGGGCTCACGAAAGCGCCGGCCAACGGGACGAGGCCAAGAAGTACTACGATCAGGTCGTCCTGGAATTCTCCGAGTCGCCCTTTCGGGACGACGCACAAGCAGCGCTTAAGCGGCTCGGTTTCCCGATCCCGGCTCCCGCAGCGTCTCCAGCGCCCGCGAATCCTTAGGCGCATGCCCGTCCTGTCTTGAGGAGAGAGGCGCGAAGATAGATTCAGAGGAGGAAAGCGGTGCAGGAGTATTTCGTTGACCTCAAAGACCTCACTGACGAGAAGATCTCCCTGGGAGGCGCGTTCCAGCCGGGGAAAATCGACTTCGAGAGCGAGACGATGCTTCAGGTTGGGCCTCTCACATGGGCGGCGACGGCCCAGCGTTCCGGGAGCGAGATTCGAATTGCAGGTTCGCTCCAGGTCCCGGTCGAATTGAGCTGTTCCCGGTGCCTTGAGCCGGCCGGGCAGGAGATTTCTTGGCAGTTCGATTTGTTTTTCAGACAACGAGACGAGTTGACGTTCGAGGAAGACCACGAGATCGAGCTGGAAGAGCGGGATACGCAGACCGCGTTTTTTACGGGAACGCAGCTTGCGATCGGAGACATCCTCCGCGAGCAAGTGTTGCTGGCTCTTCCCATGAAGGCGTTGTGCAGCGTAGACTGCAAAGGTTTGTGTCCAACGTGCGGAACAAACCTGAATTTCAATTCATGTCGGTGCCGAGGAGAACAATTCAGTCCTCACATGGAACAGTTGATCGAGATCAAGCGCAGGCTTGAAAAGCGGAGTTCATAAGAATGCCAAATCCGAAACGGCGACATTCGAAAGCGCGACGCGACCGGCGTCGATCGCACGACCACTTGAAGGCGCGATCCTTTGCCGAATGCTCCAACTGTCACGAGTTGCGGCTTCCGCATCGCGCCTGTCCACATTGCGGCTACTACAACGGCCGCGAAGTCATTGAAACCGCCGAAGAGTAGCCGGTCTTTCCGCCATGATTAAAGTTGCCGTCGACGCCATGGGCGGCGACCATGCGCCCGCTGTTGAAGTGGAGGGCGCGGTTGCCGCAGCCTCTCAATTGGGCGTGCACGTCGTGTTGGTCGGGCCCGAAGCCAGGCTGCGGGAGGAACTGGCCAAACACGATACCTCCGGACTGTCGATCGAAATCGTTCACGCCAGCGAAGTCGTCACGATGGAGGACTCGGTGGCCGACGCGCTGCGTCGCAAGAAGGATTCATCGATCCGCGTCGCCCAGCGGCTGATGCACGATGGGGCCGTGGCCGGCGTCGTCAGCGCCGGCAATACAGGCGCCGTGATGGCGATTGCAAAACTGGTCGCCGGTGCGCTGTCGGTTGTCGACCGGCCGGCCCTGTCGACCGTGCTTCCGACGCAGAAGGGCAAGCCCGCAATCCTGCTCGACGTGGGCGCGAACGTCGATTGCAAGCCGCTTCACCTCGAACAGTTCGCAATCATGGGCGAAATTTATTCGCGCGCTATATTCGGAATCCGGCGGCCCCGAGTAGGGCTGCTGTCGATCGGCGAAGAAGATTCCAAGGGAAACGAGCTTACCAAAGAGTCTTTCAAGTCTCTGAAACGCGCTCCAATCAACTTCATCGGCAACGTCGAAGGGCGCGACATCTTCAAGGGCGACGTCGACGTCATCGTCTGCGACGGATTCACCGGAAACGTGGCGCTCAAGTTGAGCGAAGGCCTCATCGAAACGTTCACCGCCATGCTGGGCCAGGAGCTTCAGAAAACCTTGTCCGCCAAGGTCGGATACATCTTCGCTCAGAACGCCTTCCGGCAATTCAAGCGCCGCCTGGACTACTCCGAGTACGGCGGCGCGCCCTTGCTTGGAATCAAAGGAATCACGATCGTCTGTCACGGCCGCTCCAATGCAAACGCAATCAAGAGCGCCGTCCGCGTCGCGCACGAATTCTGCGCGCACAAGGTGAACGAAATGATCGAGGCGGAGTTTACGAGGTTGGGATTGATCAAGACCGCTGCTGCAAATTAGCCGCGTTTCGCGCCATTCGCGGCTTCTTTCCAAAGAACGTATGAAAACCGCATTTCTCTTTCCCGGCCAAGGTTCGCAATACGCGGGCATGGGCCGCGAGCTCTACGAAAAGCATCCTGAAGCGCGCGCCGTGTTCGAGGAAGCGGACGCCGTGCTCGGCTTCTCGCTGTCGAGGCTTTGCTTCGAAGGACCGGAGGAAGAACTCCAGCTTACGGAAAACACGCAGCCGGCGGTCCTCGCCGCATCGATCGCTGCGTTTCGCGTGCTCGAACGCCGCGGCGTTCGGGCCGATTTTGCCGCAGGTCACAGTCTGGGCGAATATTCAGCGCTCACGGCGGCGGGCGCGTTGAAGTTGAGCGATGCGCTCCCGTTGGTGCGGCGCCGCGGAAGATACATGCAGGAGGCGACGCCGGTCGGCGTGGGGGCGATGGCGGCCATACTCGGTCTCGATCTCCCCACGATCCAGACGCTGTGCGAGCGAGCGGCCGAAGGCCAGGTGCTCGCTCCGGCGAACTTGAATTCGCCCGGCCAGATTGTGATTGCCGGACATCGCGAAGCAGTCGAACGCGCTGTGAATCTTGCAAAAGAATCCGGCGCAAAGCGAGCGATTCTCCTGGCTGTCAGCGCCCCCTTCCATTGCGCGCTTCTGAAGCCGGCGGAAGATCGGCTGGCGGCCGACCTCGATCAATGCGCGTTTGCGGACCCGAAGATCCCGCTTGTGACCAACGTGGATGCGCAGCCGATCACAACCGCCGGCGCCGCGCGGGACGCGCTGAAACGCCAGGTGTCCCGGCCCGTGCGATGGCAGGAAAGCGTCGAATGGATGCTGCGCGACGGCGCCGGCGCGTTTGTTGAAATCGGTCCGGGACGCGTGCTGCTCGGCCTTGTCCGCGCGTTGGATAAATCCGTTCGCGGGTTCAACGTCGAAGACGAGAAATCGCTGGAAAATGCTTTAAGCGGACTCCTATAATCACGATTTTGTTTGCAAGGAGGTTTTCAGAATGGCTTCCTCTACCGAAGAGAAGGTGAAGCAGATTATTGTCGAGCAGCTCGGAGTAGATGAATCGGAAGTAACGCCCACGGCGTCGTTCATCGACGATCTTGGCGCAGATTCGCTCGACCAGGTCGAGCTGGTGATGGCTCTTGAAGAAGGATTCGGCATCGACATTCCGGATGAAGACGCCGAGAAGATTACGACTGTCAAAGACGCAATCGCCTACATTGAGGCGCATCTGCCGAAGTCCTAAGAGCGGCGGGACGCCCGAGCCGCCGTAAAAAGTTCGAGAGGTTCGTTTTGGAGAGAAGACGAGTTGTTGTGACCGGCGTAGGTCTTGTGACGGCGCTGGGAACCGGGACCGAAGAAACCTGGAAGGGCCTGTGCGAAGGCCGCTCGGGAGTCGGGCGGATCACACGGTTTGATCCCTCGCAGTTTTCCGTGCAGATTGCGGCCGAAGTCAAGGACTTCGAGCCCTTGAAGTGGTTCGACAAGAAAGACCTGAAGAAGATGGACTACTTCATCTACTACGCGGTTGCCGCAGCGGACTTTGCCATGAAGCAATCCGGGCTGGCGATCCGTCCGGAGATCGCCGAGCGCGTTGGAGTCTTTATCGGGTCCGGGATCGGCGGATTCACCGTCATCGAGCGGGAGCATCAGGCGCTTTTGGAGGGCGGTCCGCGAAAAATTTCTCCGTTCTTCATACCGTCCAGCATCATCAATCTCGCCGCCGGCCAGGTGTCCATACGGTTCGGAGCGCGCGGCCCCAATTCGGCGCCGTGTACGGCCTGCTCATCTGGCGCTCACGCCGTCGGCGATGCGTTCCGCGTGATTTCGCGCGGCGACGCCGACGCGATGATCTGCGGGGGCTCCGAGGCCGCTATTACGCCGATGGGCGTCGGCGGATTTGCCGCCATGCGCGCGCTTTCCACGCGCAATGAAGAGCCGCGACGCGCTTCGCGCCCATTTGATAAGGATCGCGACGGATTTGTCGTCGGCGAAGGCGCGGGCGTTCTCGTAATCGAAGAACTCGAATTTGCGAAGAAGCGCGGAGCAAAAATCATTGCCGAACTCGTCGGCTACGGCATGAGCGGCGACGCGTTCCATATCACCTTGCCCCCGGACGACGGCAACGGGGCCCTGCGCGTCATGTTGAACGCGGTCACGGACGCCGGCGTCCGGCCGGAACAGGTCGATTACATCAACGCTCACGGAACTTCCACGCCGCCCAACGATCGGATCGAAACGTATGCGATCAAGAATCTTTTCGGCGAGCACGCCTACAAAATGACCGTCAGCTCGACGAAATCCATGATCGGCCATCTGCTGGGAGCAGCCGGCGCCGTCGAAGCCGGCATCACGTCGCTGGTGGTCGAACGCGGCGTCATTCCTCCCACCATCAACTACGAAACGCCCGACCCTGACTGCGACCTCGACTACGTCCCCAACGAGATGCGCCGCGCCGACGTTCGCTACGCGCTGTCGAATTCTTTCGGATTCGGCGGCACGAATGCGTCGCTCCTGTTTAAACGATACGAGTAGGGGCGGTTGCGAATTTCGAATTGCGGATTGCGAATTGCGAATTTTGGGACGAGTTGATCTCAAATTCGCAATCCGCAATTCGCAATTCGAAATTCCCCTAAACGAATCCATCAATCCCGCGGTATTAGTAAGTGAATGGCCTCCCCGGTTCAGGTTTCCGCATTATGGATGTCCGAATTCGACGCCGAGCGGCCGATCTCAGCCGAGGCCGCCGAGATCGCGGCGCTGTTGGAGCGGGCGGTAACTGGAGACGCGGCTGCGTTCGAGCAGATCGTGATGCGCACCGAGCGCCGCGTGCTGGCATTGGCGTCGCGGCTGCTGGGGAGCATGGACGACGCGCAGGACGCCGCCCAGGAAGTTTTTATCCGCGCCTTCAAATATCTTCATCGCTTCGACGCCCGTAAGCCCATCGAGCCCTGGTTGGTCGGGATCACCGTGAATGTTTGCCGCACGATCGCGCGAAAGCGGCAGCAATATGCGCGCTTCTTTTTGGGCGCCGCTCCAAGAGAAGAAGAATTCGCCGAAACAGAGTCATCCACCGACCCACACGCCGATCTCGCTTCTCGCGAGCAGCGCCGGGCGCTGCGAACAGTGCTTGCAAATCTTCCGGAGAAAGAAAGGACCGCGTTGGTGTTGCGCGACCTGGAAGGGCTTTCGACCGCCGAAGTGGCGGGAATTCTGGGATCGTCGGAAGCGACCGTGCGCGCGCAGATCAGCAGCGCCCGCGTGAAGATCAAGAAGGCGTTCGATCGGATGAAAGGAGGCCGGCCGTGATGCGTGGATGCTCCGAGGAATTGCTCGCACTGTATGTGGAAGGAGATCTTCTGCCGGCCGAATCCGCGAGCGTCGAGGATCATCTGGCGATATGCGCGTCCTGCCGCGCCTTCGTATCGGGTTTGCGCGAAAGCCAGTCGGCGTTCAAATCGCTGCGCGTTGAACCAGTCAGCGCCGCCGCCCTCGGCGAAGTGCGGCGCCGTGTGATGAGCGGTTTGGCGGGGACCGCGGCTGCGCCGGGTTGGATTTTGAGTTTCGAGCGCGTCCTGTTCGGCGTGCGCCGGCGCTACGCATTGGCGGGTTTGGCGGCGGTGATTGTGTTGTCCGGGGTCATGTGGCGGCTGATGCGGCCCGTGGAGACCCTGGAAGTCGCGCCGCAACCAACAGCTCAAGTCGCTCCCATGACGCCGCCTCCCGCGCCGTCCGTGGTTGCCGCCCCGATTCCCGAACCGCCGCCCCCCGCGCCCCGCGCTCCCAAGCGGCGTCTCGCGCCGAAGCCCGCGCCGGCGCCTGCGCCGGAATTTGCGGCGGCGCCGGATGCGCCTTCGATTGTCGCGCCAGTCGAGCCGAAAGAAGATCCGCCGCAGATCGTTGTCAAATTGCTCACGGACGATCCAAACATCGTCATTTACTGGCTGCTTGATGCGCCAGATGGAGGAGCGGAATGAGTCGCTGGTTTAAGGGAATTGTTTTCGGAACGTTGTGTCTGATCTTGATTGCCGCCTGGCCCGCAAGTCTGTCGGCTCAGCCGGCGCAGAAGGAACAGAAGACCGCTCCCGAAGTGGAGATCGAGAAACTGAGGCTCGAAGCGGAGCAACGCGCCCGCGCCGAGGCGGAACAGAAGACGTGGGAGACCAGGATCTTCGAGGTGAAGTATGCAGACCTCAATGAACTGCAACGCGTTCTTTTGATATTTCAGGCCCAAATGAATATGTCGTCCAGTCTGAGGGTTTTATCGGTGCGCGCCCCGAAAGAAGTCATGCCCTTGATTGCGGACGCGATCAAACGTTTGGATGTTCCCCAGACGCCTGCGCCCAGAACGAACGTTGAGTTGACAGCGTACGTTCTGAGCGCGTCGAATGAAGGGTCTGGCGATTCGATTCCTAATTCGTTGCAACCGGTCGTGAAGCAGCTTCGCACGCTGTTTTCTTACAAGAACTTCAGGCTTATAGATACTCTCGTTCTGCAGGGAGCGGACGGTCGCGATATTTCGTCAAGCGGTGTATTGCCGGAGTCTGCATTTACGAAGGCGGGCGGACCGACGGTCTACAATCTTTGGGGATCGCTGCGCATGCGAACTGCTGATGGAAAGGAACCTGTTCTGCGGATTGAGCGATTCAGATTCAATCTGAGAGTGGCGCTACCTACAGGACCATTTTCCCAAGCGCCGGCCAAATCACAAGAGGACGGTAAACCTGTAGTGCAGTCGTACAACTACTTTGACCACGGCATCGGTACAGACGTGGAAGTGCCTGCCGGCCAGCATGTCGTTGTCGGCAAGACCACGCTCGGAGACAGCTCGCTCATCTTGGTGTTAACCGCGAAATTTCACAACTGAGCAGCAACCGGAATAGCGCGAGTTGCTCTCCTGGATCAGGGCAATAACATACTCGGCTCCGGAAGGTGCGGTTGTGAGATGTCAAATGGCTTGTTGTCGAATGTCCGATGTCGCTGACCCAATGACCCAATGACCCAATGACCCAATTACCAAATTACTGGGCCATTGGGTCAGTAGGTCAGTTGGTCAACTACAATGGACATCGCACAACAAGCCATCTGACATTTCACAACCGCACCTTCCTGGAGCACGAACGAAGGTCGTGTGAGGGGCAGACCAAGAATCGGTTGGAATTTCGCACCGTTCGCGTCATTCGCGGCATTTACTTGCGGCGCAGCCGCCCCTCCTTATCCAAGGAGGGGCCAATCGCGTGTCCCGACACGTGACTCACGCTTTAACGTACGATAATCCCGCAGGCGAAACGCAAAATTCGAGACGTTAGTCCCGTCCTGGCTGTGCGACGTCCGCAGGAAATGTCCAAACTCCAGTGCGCGGTCATAGACCGCGCCTACAGTGGCCGATCTGAGATGCAGGCGCGTCCAATTTTCAACTCTCCAGCCTGCGTCCATCCTCCAATTGCGCGATATACCAGCCCGCCATCTTCTCAATGAACTCTTCGGTAACTGGCGGGCATTCGATTCCCGAACCCTTGAGCGCTTCGACCGTGTTGCGACTGTCGAATTGGGGTTCGCCTTGAAGGTACATCGAGTAGAAGGCCATTTGTTTCTGGAAAAGCGCTTCGAGTCGAGTCATGGGACGCTGCTCGAAGCTGGCGGGATCGACGAGCCGCACGCCTTCCACGCGCAGCAAACGGCAGATGCGGCGCAGCCAGACATGGTTTTCGGTCGCTGCGGGATTCGTGAGATGGTAGACGCCGCCGGCGCTGGAATCGCGTTGCGCGATGGCGGCCATTCCGTTGACGACGTAATCGATGGGAACGAAATTGAGCGTGGTATGTTCACGGCCGAGGATGCGGAGCGGCAGATGCGCAACATCTTTCGCGTGGCCGCGCCGTCTCAGGCGCGCGACAGCCGACCACAGGCCCCGAATGAAAGCGTAAACGCCGTGGAAGTGCGTGGCGCGTCCGGTGCGCGAGTGGCCAATCACGATGCTTGGCCGGTAAACCGTGGCGATGATCCTTCCGTCCGCGTGCTCGCTTCGCACCAAAGACTCGGCCCTGCACTTGGATTCTTCGTACGCGTTGCGGAACGTTTGACCCGCCTCCAGCTCGGATTCGAGAGCGGCCGCGCGGTTCCCAGCGACATACGCCGTGCTGACATGATGCAGCCTTCGCGACGGCGTGCGCTTCGCAAACTCGACAACGTGCCGTGCGCCGTCGACGTTCATCCGGAAAATCTCTTCTCTCTCATCTTCCGAGAATGAAAGAGACGCTGCGCAGTGCCATATTTCATCGGTTCCGGCGGCGAGGGCGGCGGCCTCGGTTTCCGGCAGCGCGAAGCCGGGAACTCCAATGTCGCCTTCCAAAACGTTCACGCGGTCGGAAAAACGCGCCGGCGCCTCGACGCACGCGCTCACGTCGTTCAGCGCCTCCAGCACGCGTTCGCGCGCCGGCCTTGTTTTGGAACCGCGCGCGAGAGCCGTGACCTGGCGGCCTTCTTCAAGCAGCGTCCATGCGAGATGGCTTCCGACGAAACCCGTGGCGCCGGTAATGAGCACGCGTTTGCGCTCATGCATGGTAGGGCTGGAGCCGTTCAATCAATTCCTGGCCGGAGCTGCGTTTGTAGAAGTGTGAGATGGAGGCGCGAAGCCGGTTCCATGCGCCGGGTCCTTGAAGAATGACATCCTTCACGTCATCGAGCCGGGAGGCTGCAAAGCCGAAATCGTAGTGGGTCGCGGCGTGAAACAAGCCGGACTCTTGCGGCATCAGGCCCCGTACGCCGAGCAGCAGCACCGGCACTTCGCACGCGAGCGCTTCATACGTCGACAACGCTCCCGGCTTCGTCAGAACGAGATCCGAGACCGCCACGCACCGGTGAATGTCGTCGACGAAGCCGAAGACGCGGGTCCGCCGGTCGTTGGTTTCGCGAACAAGATTCTCGATCCGCCGCCGCAGCCGCGCGTTGCGTCCGCAGACAACGAGGATATTGGCGCCGGCCGCCGCCTGCCGCACGCGTCGATAGACGGCGTAAACGGGGCCGCCGCCGCGCGCGCCTCCGTTGATCAGGATGGTGTCCGCCTCGCCGAGCTTCAGATCGCGCCGCAGCGCATCGATCTGACTTGTATTCAGCGGATGGAATTGCCTCCGCACCGGCATCGGAACGCGTTCGATTCGCCACGCCGGAACGCCCATCGCTGTGAGGGCTTGAAGAGCCTCCGCCGTCGCCACGAAGTAGCGGTCTACATAAGGAGAAGCCCATCCTTGCCAGAACGGCGGAAAGGGATCCGTCAAGAATGTAAAACAAGGAATCTTCAAGCCCTCTTCCTTGATGAAGCGCTGTACAAAATGATTGAGCATCGGATGGACCGACAAGAGAACATCGGGCGCTTCGGAGTCCAGAAATGACCGGATGTAATCTCGGGCGCTGGAATAGAAAATCTCGCGCTCGTTGGGACGGCAGCGGTCGATGAACCAGAAGTACTGCCACATCCATTGCGGCCGATGCGCCAGCAGCGCGTTGTAGAATCGCGCCAGCAACCGATTGAATCGGCCCGATTCTTCGAGAGGCCGTCGGACTGAAACCTGCAAACCGGCCGCAGCTCCCGCAGATTCGAGAGCGGAAGCTGCGCTATTGTGTCCTTCCCCCGTGTCGGAGGAAAGAATCAACAACTTCGTCATAACGAGCCCACTCTTATAGCACAAAAGACATGCCTCCTAATCCAGGGCGTCAGCATGCTTGAGAAATCGTGGAAGACGGGGAATTCGAAATTGGACGAATCCTGCATCTCAGATCCGAAATCTGAGATTTCTGAATGGACTAGCGCGGGTCCGGAAAGGCGCCTTCCTCCGAAACAGTCCAATCTGCAGTTTCAAATTTCGGATTTGAGATGCAGGATTCGTCCAATTTCAAATTCCCCATCTTCCCGGATTTCTCAGCATTTTCGCGGCCCGGTATTCGACGTGATTTCGTAAATAGTATGATTCTTTATAAGGGAGACCGGCCAGAGATGCGCAAGGTGGCCGTCATCGACGATAATTCCGACAACCGGCTCATCATTCGGACGATTCTGGAAGATTCCTACGAAGTTATCGAATTTTCGGGCGGCCTCGAGGCCCTGGAGGGCTTTAAGCGGAATCTTCCGGATATTGTCATCCTCGACATCTCGCTGCCCGAGATGGACGGCACAGAGATTCTTCGCCGTCTCCGCTCGGACGAGCAGCTCAAAAGCCTGCCGGTGATCGCGCTTACGGCGCACGCGATGGTTGGAGATCGCGAGAAATATCTTGCGGCCGGATTCGACGATTACGTAGCCAAGCCCATTCTGGACATGAAGGTGCTGTTCAACACGATCCAGCGCTGGCTGCCGGGATAGGCGAGGGAATCGCACGTCCCTCCAAGTGGCGTTTGCAGACCCACCGGCAAGCGCGGCAATTACGGGCTCTTCCTCATTGTAAGCGGCTGCAGACACGCGCCTTGTGCGGGTTGCCGAGGAGCGTATGTACGCCGAGTCTTTCGGAACTCACCTTGCATGATCCAACTTCACGCGGGAGGAGGAGCGCTACGCCTACCATGAGCAAACGGTCCATTCTTGTCGTTGACGATGATCGAAGTGTTCGGACCTACCTGTCGGAGTTTTTGACGTCATGCGGCCACACGGTGGAATGCCTCGAATCCGGAGAGCAGGCGATGGCTCGTCTTGCTTCCGGCTACACGCCGTCGCTGATCGTACTGGACGTCATTATGCCTGGCATTGACGGCATCGAAGTTCTCGAGAGCGTCAAAAGAACTAATCCGTCAATCCCCGTCATCATCCTCTCCGCAGTTGGGCAGACGAAGACCGTCGTCGACGCCATGAAGATCGGCGCAGCGGATTTTCTCGTCAAGCCTTTTGAAGGACCCGAGCTCGAGCTTGCCATTGAAAACGCGCTGGAAAAATACAAGCTCCGCGAGGAGGTCAAGACGCTGAAGCGGCAGCTGGATCATTACGTCGACTTCGGCGAAGCGCACTCCACCAACCCGCGGGTGACTCGGGTGAAAGAGATCGCGCGGCAGGTCGCCGACACGGACGTGCCCGTGCTCCTGCTTGGCGAATCGGGAGTCGGCAAAGAAGTACTGGCCCGGTTCATTCACAACAATTCGTCCAGGAGGGATCAGCCGTTCGTCAAGATCAACTGTGCGGCGCTTCCGCACGACCTGCTGGAATCCGAGCTCTTTGGGTATGAGAAAGGCGCATTTACGGGCGCCCTGAACGAGAAGCCGGGCAAGTTCGAGCTTGCCGACAAGGGAACATTGCTGTTGGACGAAATCGGCGAGATGACGCCCCACCTGCAGGCGAAGCTCCTCCATGTGCTCCAAGATTCGGAGTACACGCGCCTCGGAGGCAAGAAGCTCGTGCGCGTGGACGCGCGCATACTCGCGTCCACGAATATCAACCTCGAAGAAGCTGTGGCGAAGGGCTCATTTCGAGAGGATCTGTACTTTCGCCTGAATGTCATTCGGCTGGATCTTCCTCCCTTGAGGGAACGGCGAGAGGACATCCCCGGTCTGGCGAAGTACTTCTTCGAACGATACGGCGAGCGCTACAAAAGCTCCGTTCAAGAACTCCCTCCGGAACTCCTCGACGCTTTCCTCCGCTATGACTGGCCGGGCAACATCCGCCAGCTCGAAAACGCAGTGAAGCGCTTTCTGATTCTGCCGGACATTACGATGACTCTGACCGAGCTGAAAGAGCCCGCCGCCGGAGCTGCAGCCGCGGCGGCGACCGTTCCTGCGCGGCCCAAAGAAGACCGGATGTCTCTGAAGGACGTCGGCTCCCGCGCCGCCGAACAGGCGGAGAAGGAACTCGTGCTGCGCGTCCTGGAAGAGACTGCGTGGAACCGGAAGCAGGCGGCGCGGCGTCTGAACATCTGCTACAAGGCGCTTCTCAACAAGCTCAAACGCTGGCAACTGGACAACCGTCACGGCATGGCCGGCATGATCCAACGTCCGGGCGGCGGCGGCGCGTTTCCGCCGCCGTTGTTTTAGGATGCCGCTACGGATCAGCCGCTGCGCGGTCACAGACCGCGCCTACAACCGTCTTCGCAAAAACTGTAGGCGCGGTCTATGACCGCGCATCTGCGTCATCTGCACCTAACCAGCGTTGCACGGACCTTCCACGTAAGAACCTGAATACAACAGCTTCGTTCCCGGGGCGCCTTCCTAAACCTCGCTTCGCTTGAGCCTTAACCTACGGCAAGAGTCGTGCACTTGCTTTGGAGAATCACACGTCACGAGGTGTGGAATGAAACTCAGACTCTTCGTCGCAACCGTATTCTCCCTCTGCGTGGCCGGGCTCGGCGCGGCGCAGAACGCGGCGCAGAACGCGACGCAGAACGCGGGCGCCAACGCGACGTCAGGCGCCTTTGGAGGGTCGGAATACCGTTTGGGTCCGGACGACGTCATTCAGGTTTTCGTCTGGAAGGAGCCTGAACTGTCGACGGACGTTGTGGTTCGTCCGGACGGAAACGTCTCCCTTCCGCTGATCGGCGAGCTGCCGGCCCATGGAAAAACTTCGGTCCAGTTGCAGGGTGAGATTGCGTGGAAGCTGTCCGAGTACCTCGCGGAGCCCATCGTCAACGTCATCGTCAAAGAAGTGAACAGCGCCAAGGTTTCGGTGCTTGGGGAAGTAAAAAATCCTGGCGTGTACAAGATCGGCAATCGCGCGACCCTGCTGGACGCCGTAGCCATGGCCGGCGGCTTTACCGAATACGCCAAGCGGGACAACATTACGGTTATCCGGAGCATGCCTGATGGAGAGCAGAAGAGGTTCAAGCTGAATGTGAACCAACTCATCAAGAACTCCAAGGGCGACCTCTTCTACGTTCTGCCTTACGACAAGATTTACGTGCAGTAGATCGACGGACGTTTTCAAATGAAAAGGCTCCTGCTGACGCTGTCTCTTCTTCTGTGCGCCGTGCAGGCTTACGCTCAGCAAGCCAGAAGCGGCTATACCGGCTTCGCGCTGACTTCACCTTTGGAAGTGAGTGGAGGACAGGATTCCAACTTTCTTATCGACCGCACCAGCACACTTGAAAAGTTGTTCTTCCTGTCGCTGTCTCCAACCGTGCAACAGCAAACGCCGCTGGCTCAGCCGAAGGCGTTTGACGACCAGGTACTGCTCGTGAATGCGCCGACGCTGTCATATCTGGCCGACACGCAGCGACTGGAGCTCGCCGTCAACTATCGGCCCGAGTTTGAACTCTTCCGGCAGAATTCCGACCAGAACGCGTGGAATCACGACTTCAGCGCCGGCTTCGCCTATCTGCTCAATCGGCGGACCGAGATTTTCGTCGGCGATATGTTTCGAGCGACCCAGGATCCGAGCCGCACGGTCCAGTCCGTGTCGCTGCTGCTTCCCAGAAACCAGTATTCGGAAAACGCATTTCGAGCATCGCTGACTCACAGCCTTTCCGCATTGACGCGCTTCGAGCTGCGTTTCGACGACACGGTGACGAAGTACGGTCAGGACGATCCCTTTCAAGTGCGCCTTCTGGACACGAGGACGACAGGCGGGGCCGTCGTCTTCACTCACATGGTGAAGCGCAATCAACGCTTCCGCGGCACATACGCCATGTTCCGCGCCCGGCCGGTCGATCAACAAGACGAAGGCGACAGCGTAGTGGACGTCGAGCGCGTGGGATTGAGAGAGCCCACGCACACGGTTATCGGCGCGTACCAGTTTGGGCTGAACGCCACAACGATTGTCGAAGGTTCAGGTGGACTCGCCAACGGCGACGGGTTGAACAGCTACGTATGGAGCGTCTCGGCCGACAAGCTGATTGGAGAGATGGTCATCGGCGGCGCATACGGCCGCACCCTGCTGTTTTACGGAAACGACCCCACGGTGCTGGCAACCGGCCTCCGGTCGAACGATGTTTACGAAGTCGCTTCGTTTCGAATACGCGGCCGGCTTAAACCGCGCATGGATCTTCTGCTGAACGTGACGGCGGCGCGGGACGTCTCCGAAAACGTCTTCAAACGCACGCGATCGCTGCTGGCGCGGCTTCGTTTGGACTATCAATGGACGGACCGCACGGCGACGTTCCTCAATCTGGAAACGTATCAACAGAGCCGAAACGACTTCGTGAACGACGCGCTCGCCCGGAACCGGATGTTCGTGGGAATCGAGTACTCGCTTACCAGCGACACCCGCCGTCCGGTTACAAATTTCGGCCGGGAGCCGGAATACATCGGCCTGCCCGGGCGAGGCCGACGCCGTTAGGCGCGCGCCCAGAGGGACTGGAGGGACTGGAGGAAACGGAATGGCGGTAAAGACTCCGGACAACACGATCTCAATCTTCTCGCTGCTCGAAACGCTGAAGCGCCGCAAGCTGTTCGTGATCATTCCGACCATTCTTGTCGGCGCGGGCTTCTTCCTGTATGCATGGTTTCAACCCAACCGGTATCGCGCCCAGACGCTCCTTGCGGCGGAGCATCTGACGCCCCCGGGCTATTTGAAGGAAGTAGCGCCGCAGCCGCTCAACATCCAGGAGCATCTCTGGACTGTCCGCGAAGTGCTGTTTGCGCCGCCTGTGCTCGAAGCCGCGGCGCGCGTTCTGCCCCAGTACCAGCAGGCGGATGTTCTTCCGGCCGAAGCGGTCGAGATGGTGAAGAAAGGGATCTCGATCAAGGTCGAAAGCGAGCACACGTTCACTATCGCCTACGACGGGGACGAGCCCCGCCAGGTCGCCGACGTCGCCAATGCGCTCGCCCGCATGTTCGTCGACCGCGCGTCCGCGAAGTCCGATGCGAGGGTGGAGGACGCAAAGACCATCATCCAGCAGCAGCTCGACGCCCTCAAAGCGCGGCTCGAAGAGCAGGACCGTCAGGTTCGGCAATACAAGCAAAACGCCGCCCATGAACTTCCCGAGCACGTGGACGCCAATATTCGCGTCGTCGACGAACTGCAGTCGCAACAACTGGCCGTCGCCTCCAAGATCGCCGACGACGAGGCGCGGCGCATCAGCATCGAGAAGGAAATGCGCGAGCTCGAAGCGCAAGGGGCCCTGGATCAGCCTGTCTTCAGTGAGAAGACGCCGAATGAAGCGCGTCTCGACGAGCTGCGCATCCGGCGCGAGGAGCTTCGGACGCGCTACACGTCCAAGCACCCCGAGATTCTCAAGATCGAAAGCGAAATCCGCGAACTCGAAGCCTCGTTGAAAGACGCGCCGGGCAAGCTTCGCATGGAGGCGAACCCCGTCTACCTGCGATATGTCCAACTGAAATCGGAGCTCGAAGGCGTCGAGCAACGGATCCGCAGCTACGCGCGGGAGCAGAAATCGATCATGGACCAGATCAACGCGTACCGCCGTCGCATCGAGTCCGCGCCGCAGCACGAGCGGGCGCTCGACGCGATGACGCGCGAAATGTTGGTTGGCGAGTCCCAACTCCATGCGCTGCTCGATAAGCAGCTCGACGCCAGCATCTCCGAAGGCCTTGGAAAATCGAAGAGCGGCGTCGCCTTCGCGGTCGTGGAGCCCGCGAGCGTCCCATCCCATCCGTTCAGCCCGCGCCGCGAGCGCATCATTCTCATGGGAATCTGCGCCGGCTTTGGTTTGGGACTCATTCTGGCGTTCTTCATGGAGCAGAGCGATACGACGTTCGGAAACATCGACGATTTCCA
>Ga0209172_10002542_pt1 | contig 31622 bp, 27 predicted proteins | sample LarsenN4metaG_FD_184113 | JGI IMG/M metagenome (GOLD analysis project Ga0209172, IMG submission 184113) | Hot spring sediment bacterial and archeal communities from British Columbia, Canada, to study Microbial Dark Matter (Phase II) - Larsen... ... | reverse complement strand
GGGCGCGCCACCCCGGTCCGCGCGCGCCGCGGGCCGGCGCGGCCTGACGCGAGGAGCCGCGCTCGGGGGGCCGCGCTACTGATGCAGGATCTTGGAGAGGAACAGCTTGGTGCGGGGATGCGTGGGGTTGGTGAAGAAGTGCTCGGGGGCCCCCTCTTCCACGATCGCTCCCTCGTCCATGAACAAGATCCGGTCCGCCACTTCACGGGCGAAGCCCATCTCATGCGTCACGACGATCATCGTCATCCCCGCCTCGCGCGCTAACCCCTTCATCACGTCCAGCACCTCCTGGATCATCTCCGGATCCAGGGCCGAGGTGGGCTCGTCGAAGAGCATGATCTTGGGCTGCATGGCCAGCGCGCGGGCGATGGCCACGCGCTGCTGCTGGCCCCCGCTGAGCTGTCCCGGATAGACGTGGGCCTTCTCGGGCATGCCGACGCGCTCCAGCAGCTCGAGTCCCACCCGCTCGCTGCGCGCCCGCGGCCACCTGCGCACCTTCATCGGCGCCAGGCTCACGTTCTGCAGGGCGGTGAGGTGCGGAAAGAGGTTGAACGACTGGAAAACCATCCCCACCTCGCTGCGCACGGCGTCGATGTTCCGGGTGTCGTCGGTGAGCTCGATGCCGTCCACGACGATCCGCCCGCGCTGGTGGCTCTCCAGCCGGTTGATGCAGCGGATCATCGTGGACTTCCCGGACCCCGAGGGGCCGGCCACGACGACCACCTCCCCGGGATGGATCCGCAGGGAGATCCCGCGCAGCACGTGCAGGCGGCCGAACCACTTGTGCACGTCCTCCAGGAGGATGATGGGGCCCCCGCTGTCCCCGGGCTGCGGCCTGCCCGACTCGGCCTCGCGCACCTCGGCGATCGTCATGCCGGCGCTCCTCTCAGCGTTCGCCCAGTCCCAGCCGCCGCTCCAGGCGCCGGCTGGCGGACGACATCGCATAGCTGAATACGAAGTAGACGACGATCAAGAACACGTAGACCTCGCGGACGTCGTGAAGGTACGCCGTGATCGCCAGCAGCGCCCGGCCGGTCCCCACGAGCTCGGTGAGCCCGATGATCACCGCCAGCGACGTATCCTTGAACAGGCTGATGAATTGTCCCACCAGCGCGGGGATCATGTTCCGCATGGCCTGTGGGAGGATGATGTGCCGCATCGCCTGAAGGCCCGAGAGCCCGAGCGCGCGCGCCGCTTCGGTCTGCCCCCGGGGCACGGACTGGATCCCGCCGCGCACGATCTCCGCCACGTAGGCCGAGGTGAAGACCGTCATCGCGATCATCGCCCGCTGCACGCGCCCGAGCGCATCGCCGGACACCAGCGTCACGAACACCGAAAACCACAGCAGCACGGTGATGAAGGGGACGCCCCGGATGAGCTCGATGTAGAGCAGCGACGCGGTGCGGATGACGGGAAGCCGGCTCACCCGCCCGACCCCCACCAGCACGCCGACGGGGAAGGACGCGCCGATCCCCACGGTGGCGAGCAGCAGCGTGAGGTAGAAGCCGCCCACCTCATCGAGCCGCACGGGGGACATCACCCAGCCCGCGCCGGCGAGAATCCCCAGCCAGAGACCGATCAACACCCGCGGCGCGACGCGGACGCGGAGGCCCAGCACCGTCAGCAGCGCGGCGCCGGCGATCAGGCCCCCCGCCCAGTAGGCGCGGCCCACAAACTCTACCGGCATCGGGCCGACGAGCCAGAATCGCAGGTTGTCGCCGACGACCGCCCAATGCGCGCGCAGCATCCAGCCCACCAGGCGCAGCGCGGCGGCGGCCAGCGCGGCGGCCGTGAGCACCGTGAGCAGCGCGTTCCACGGACCCGCGAACAGGTTGGCCTGGAGCCAGGCCAGCGGCGTCGGGCGCTGGTCGGGCGGAGCCAGGGCCCCGACGCGCATGGCCATGGTCAGTGACCCGGCAGCGCCAGACGCGCCCGGATGACGTTGAGGACCCCGGAGATGAGCAGCGAGAGCATCAGATACCCCAGCGTCACCGCCGTGAATGCCTCCAGCGACCGGAACGTCTGGCTGCTGACGGTGTTCGCCGCGGTGAGGAACTCGGCGAAGCCGATCCCCAGAGCCAGACTGCTGTTCTTGGTGAGGTTGAGGAACTGGTTGCCCAGCGGAGGGATGACGATCCGCAGCGCCTGGGGCAGCACGACGTGCCGGAGGCCCTGGCCGTAGGAGAGGCCGAGACTGCGCGCCGCCTCCATCTGGCCCCGAGAGACGGCGAGGATGCCGCCGCGGATGATCTCCGCGATGAACGCCGAGGTATACATGGCCAGCCCGATCACCAGCGCAGCGAACTCGGGGGTAAGCTGGAACCCGCCGTCTACGACCAGGCGGCCGAACCGCTCCACGAGGGTCCCGCCGAAGGCCAGGCCGGAGTTGGTGAGCACGATGGCGTCGCCGAAGAGGCGCAGCGGCGGCTGCTCCGGCGAGCCGTTCGGCAACTGGAGGATGACCACAAAGTACCAGAAGAACAGCTGTACGAGAAGCGGCGTGTTGCGCAGGAGCTCGACATACGCCAGGGCCAGGCGGTTGACCAGCCAGTTCCGGGAGAGGCGGATGACCCCCACGAGCACGCCGAGCAGCGTGGCCACGGTGATACCCAGCACGGCGACCTTGACGGTGTTGAACAGCCCGGCGATCATCGCCTCGCCGGCGGAGTCGCCCGGATCGTAGCGCTTGAGGCTGAGCGTCTCCAGATCGAGCGTCCAGGTCAGCGCGGTGAGCTGAAAGCCGGCGGGCTGCCGGAAGAATCCCCAGTCCAGCCGGATGTTCTGCCGGCGGAAGCTGGCCGCCAGCGCGGCGTCCGCCGCGAGGACCGCGACGGCAAGGGCGGCGACGAACAGCACCTGAACCGCGACGGCCAGCTTTCGCTCGTCGCGCCAGAACGGTGGGGGCGAGTGCGGACGCACGGATCACCTCAGCGCGACCCGGCCGGGCGCGGATTCTCCCGGCCGGTCGCGCCCCACCTGCGCTGCGCTAGCGGAACGGCCGGGACGTCATGGACCCGCCCGCGCGCGCCAGCGCGTTCCGCGTGTTGTCGCGGGTGATGGCCGTGCGGCTCCGCGGCCCGAAGTACCGATCGTACACCTCGCCGTAGTTGCCGACGAGGCGCAGCACCCGGCCCATCGCCCCGCCCTTGAGCTCGATGAGGCCTTTCGCCACGGGATCGCGCCCGGCGATCTCGGAGAGACGGGCCGGGTTCCGGGCAATCGCCGACGTGATCCCCAGCTCCTCCGCCAGGATCATCCCCCAGACCGTGTAGTTCACGACATCGGCCCACTTCGAGTCGTTCTCCTGGTAGATCGGGGCGAGCGGCTCGTCGCTAAACTCCCGGCCGACCACCTGGAAGTCATTCGGGTTGGGGGCCGTGGCGCGGAACGCGGTGAGCTGGCTGGCGTCGGTGGTGAACACGTCGCAGCGGCCGGCGGCCATGCCGTCGAAGGCCTGCTTGGCCTCCTGGAAGGTGATCAGCTGGAAGCGCAGGTTGCGCTGCCGCAGCTGATCGGAGATGTTGCGCTCGCTGGTCGTCCCCGCGTGCACGCAGATGCGCGCGCCGTTGAGGTCGTCCAGGCCGCGGATGCGCGACCCGGTGCGCACGAGCAGGCGCTGGCCGTCGTAGAAGGTGACCGGCCCGAAGTCCACCTGATCGTCGCGGGTGACCGTGACCGTCGTCGTCCGGAAGACCACGTCCACGGCGCCGGACATGACGTTCGGGATGCGGTTCGCCGAGGTGAGGTTGACATACTCGACGTCGGGAACGTCGACGAACGCCGCGACGGCCTGACAGAATTCGGCATCGAAGCCGACCATGCGGCCGGACGCGGGGTCCGGGAAGCTGAACCCCGGCGTGGCCCCGGACACGCCGCAGATGAGCTTGCCGCGGGCGCGGACCACGTCCAGGCGACTGCGCGGCTGCGCGACGACCGTGTAGGAGACCGCGGCCACGGTGATCGCAATCGCGAGGGCAAACGCGAGGCTCTTTCGCACGATGTCCACCTCCTGGAGATGCCGACACACTGCCTGCCGAACGAGGAGGGCGATGTTGAGTGAATCTACGACGCGACCGGAGGAGCTCCTCTGTCGGCGGGGCGGTCCTCCCGCCCGGGCGCTCCGCGCTCATCGGGCGAGACGCGGCGGGCGAGCCGGATCACCCCCGCGGCGCCCGCGGCCAGCAGCACGAGCGCGCCTGTCCAGGCGATGCGCGCGGGCCAGGGCGAGGTGACGCCCAGGCGGCCCAGCAGCGGCGGTCCCAGGACGAGCCCGCCGGACAGCATCGCGGCAACCACGCTCACGACGACGCCCGCGGCGGCGATGTCCTTGGCGATCTTCGCCAGATGGTGGTGGTTCTGCGCGACGAGCAGGTCCACGATCGCTTCCACGCCCGTGTTGAACAGCTCGGCGGCCAGCACCGCGCCCATGGCCAGGGCCAGCACGGCGGCGTCGTGCAGGCTCACACGCAGCCAGATGGCCAGGACCGCGATGACCACGGCGCAGACGAGCTGGATGCGGAAGGTCCGCTGGGAACGGACCGCGTAGTGCAGCCCGGCCACGGCGTGCCGCAGGGCGTCGAGGAAGCCCGGCCAGAGGCCGGCAGGACGCGTTCTCATCCCGTCACCCGCACTCCTCCTTCGCCCAGCAGGACACGCTGCCTGCGGAGCATCGCCGCCCGGCGGCGGCGTGTGCCGTCGTCATGCCCGAGGAGATGCAGGAGCCCGTGCGCCGCGAGGAAGGCCACCTCCGCCGCCACGGAGTGTCCCGCGGCCCGGGCCTGGCTCCGGGCCCGGTCCACCGACACCACGACGTCCCCCAGGACGCCGTCTTCGCCGGGGAAGGCGAGCACGTCGGTCGGGCGGTCCCTGCCCAGGAACCGCCGGTTCAGCGCCCGGATCTCGCGGTCCGAGGTGAGCACAACGGTCAGCGAGGCGGTCCCGCGGGCGCCTTCCCGGCGCAGGACATGCCGGAGCAGACGGCGGAGGCGGGACGGCGTGATCCCGGGGCGGGGTGCGCGGACGACGACGGTGACGGTCACCGCACGGCGGCGCGGACTTGCCGGCGGCCGCGCAGGTCGCGTTCCAGGTCCGGATACTCGACCCGCGGGTGGAACATGCTGGCCAGCAGGCGGGTGAACGTCTGCCGGATCACGTCGAGGTCCCGGAACGTGAGGTCGCACTCGTCCAGCTGGCCGTCCTCCAGCCGCTCCCTGATGATCCGCCGGACGACCTGCTCGATCCGGTCCGGCGTGGGGCGCGGCATCGCCCGCACCGCCCCCTCAACGGCGTCGGCCAGCATGAGAATGGCGGTCTCCCGGCTCTGCGGCCGGGGGCCCTCATAGCGGAAGACCTCCTCGTCCACGGCGTCGCCGCGCTCCAGGGCCTGATGGTAGAAGTACGTGATCAGGCTCGTGCCGTGGTGCTCGGGGATGAACCGCACGATGGCCTCGGGGAGGCGCTGCTCCCGCGCGTACTCCACGCCGTCCCGCACGTGCGCGAGCACCGTGAGGGCGGACAGGCTGGGCGCCATCTTCTCGTGAGGATTCTCCACCCCCACCTGGTTCTCCACGAAGAACACGGGACGGCGCACCTTCCCGATGTCATGGTAGTAGGCGCCCACGCGCACGAGCAGGCTGTCCGCGCCGATGGCGTCGGCCGCGGCCTCCGCCAGGTTCGCCACGACGATGCTGTGATGGTACGTCCCCGGCGCTTCCATCTGCAGCCGGCGCAGCAGCGGGTGGCTGGGGCTGCTCAGCTCCAGCAGCTTGATGGGTGTGACCAGGCCGAAGAGGTGCTCCAGGTAGGGCAGGACGCCGATGGCGATCACACCGACCATCACGCCGCTGGTCAGACCGTACAGGGTGTCGCCGAGGACGTGCGGGTAGAGCGGAAGCTGGTCGGTGAGGCCGAGCGCGATGACCGTCAGCGCGTTCGCCACGCCCACGCGAAGGCCCGCCACGATGAGGTCCGTGCGGTGGTGCATCCGCTTGATCGCGTAGACGCCGACGGTGGAGCCGATGAAGGTGACCAGCCCCAGGCGCACGTCGCCCCCGGCGATGACGGCGACGAGCAGGCTGAGCACGGCGGTGGTGTAGAGGGCCAGCCGGGGGCGGAGGAGGACCGCGATGACCATGATGCCGGCGGCTGAGGGCAGCAGGTACGGATTGAAGCGGACCACCATGATGCGCGCCAGCGCCACCGTGAGGACGACGGCGAGGCTCCAGACCAGCAGGAGGTTGTTCCTGGACCAGATCTCCGGCTGGTACTGGCTGAGGTACGCTCCTGTCACGAGCAGCAGGAGCAGCGAGAGCAGCGCCATCCCGCCGATCCGCCGCCACGAGAACGGCTCGCTGACCAGCCCCACCGCGGCCAGCTTCTGCAGGTGGGCCGCGGTCAGCACCTCGCCCCGGCGGACGATGATCTCCCCCCGGAGCACCCGGCCCCGGACCGGCTCCACCGCGTCCATAGCCCGCCGCCGCAGGCTCTGGGTCGCCGCCTGATCCATGAGGAGGTTCGGCTCGAGGGCGCCGGAGGTGATCGCGCTCACCACCGTCATCGCCCGGCCGGCCACCGGGAGCGCGCGGACGTGCAGCCGCGCCTTCTCCTGTGCGGCGGCCACCTCCCCGGAGCGGATCCCCTCCGCCATCGCGCGGTCCACGACCCGGAGGGCCAGCGTCCGGGCGGCCTGCAGCTCCTGGGGCTCGACCGTCAGCGCCGCCAGGATGGCGGGATCACTGAGGGCAAAGGGCGCCGCCTGCCGGAGCAGCCTGGCGCGGCCCGCGAGGTCTCCGGGGGCCGCCCGGGCGGCCTCGATCGCCTCAAACGCCGCTTCCACGGTACGGTGTGCCCGGGCGTTGATCTCCTTCGACTGGGCGTAGACCGGCTGGATGCTCTGCGCCGCGCGCGCCCGGCGGGCCTCGGTGGCGACGCGGTCGATGTAGTCCACGCTGCGCGGCGCCTCGACGTCCCGGGAGCTGACCTGCCCCACGACGAGCTCCAGCCGGGGGAGGAGATACTGCATGCCCGTGAGCAGACTGAGCGCCACGAATGTGCCCGCGCCGATGGCCAGGCGCCACCAGACCGGTGAGCGGACGGCATCACGGAGGGATCGGGCCCACTTCGGAGGATCGCTCATGGGCGTCCTTCATTATACCTGAGGGGAAGAGGCACACTCAGGGCAGGAGGGCGGCCAGGCGGGCGGAGAGCCCCCGGACGGCAGTCCGGGCCGTGGGGACGACCAGGATGGTATCCTCTCCCGCGACCGTCCCTGCCACATCCGCCCAGCGCACGTCGTCGATCGCCTGGGCGACCGGAGCCGCGCCGCCGGGGACGGTCTTCACGAGGACGAGATCGAGGGCCACGAGGACCTCCCGCGCAAACTCCGCCATCACGCCGCGGAGGTGCTGCCCGGCTTCGGGCCGCACCTGGACGGGCGTCCCCGGAAGCGCGTAGCGATAGTGGCCGTTCTCCGGCACTTTCACAAGCCCCAGCCGTTTGATATCGCGGCTGACGGTGGCCTGCGTGACGGCCACGCCGTGGCGGCGGAGGGCCCGGACGAGCTCGTCCTGGGTGCGGATCGGGCGCTCTTGAATGAGGCGGCGCATCAGGCGCAAGCGGTCGCCGCTGGACCGTGCCACCTCAGGGCTCCGCCACCAGCCGGCCGGCCTGCCGGAGGCTGTCCTCGGCCCGGCGCCGCCAGGCCGCGTCCTCCTCCAGCATGTGCCGGAAGGCGGCCAGCTGCTCCACGACGGCCTGCCGGGCCGTGCCCCCTTCCAGGCGTTTCCCTTCCACCGAGGCCAGTAGCGTCACCGCGTCCAGGACGCCGGCGTCGAAGGCCGGGTGGACCGACCGGTAGGCGTCCAGCGGCAGGGCCCATAGGGGCAGATGCCGTTCGGCGGCCGCCCGCACGATCCGGCCGGCGGCGTCATGGGCCTCGCGGAACGGCACGCCGCGCCGGACGAGGTAGTCGGCCGCCTCCGTCGCGGTGAGATGTCCCCGGGAGGCGGCCTCGCGCATCCGGTCCGCGTCGAACTCCACGCCGCCGAGAAAGGTCCGCATGGCCCCCAGGGCCGACGCCGCCGCGTCGACCGCGTCGAAGAGCGCCGGCTTGTCCTCCTGGAGGTCGAGATGGTAGCCGGACGGCAGTCCCTTCAGCAGGCTCAGGAGCACGCCGACGCTGCCCGTGATCCTGGCCGCCTTCGCCCGGATGAGCTCGGCCGGGTCGGGATTCTTCTTCTGCGGCATGAGGCTGCTCCCCGTGGCCACGCGGTCGGCCAGGCGGATGAATCCGAACTCATCGGTCGCCCACAGGACCAGCTCGCCCGCCCATCGCGACAGGTGCGTGGCGAGCAGCGACGCGGCGAAGGCCGCGTCGACCGCGAAGTCACGATCCCCCACGGCGTCGATGCTGTTCGACGTGACGCGCGCGAATCCCAGACGGTCCGCGGTGCGCCGGCGGTCCAGGGGAAATCCGGACCCGGCGACGGCGCCCGAGCCCAGCGGCAGCACGTCCGCCGCGTCGTACGCGGCACGGAGGCGGGTGAGATCGCGCGCGAGCATCCAGCCATACGCCAGCAGATGGTGGGCCAGGCGCACGGGCTGGGCATGCTGGTGATGCGTGAAGCCCGGAAGGATGACATCGAGCGACTGCCCGGCCCGGTCCGCGAGGTCGCCGGCGAGCCCGGCCGCCTCGCCGGCCAGCGCGAGCATGTGCTCCTTCACCCACAGCCGGAACGCCGTGACCACCTGATCGTTCCGGCTCCGCCCGGTGTGCAGGCGACCGGCGGGGGGGCCCACGCGCTCGAAGAGCGTGGCCTCCAGGAACGAATGGACGTCCTCATGGTCTCCGGCCACCGCGAGCGCGCCGGAAAGGGCGTCGCGCAGAATCGCCGCCAGCCCCCGGACGATCACGGCCGCGTCGGCCGGACCGATCACCGCGGCGTCCTCCAGCGCGCGGGCATGGGCCACGGAGGCGATCACGTCCCAGCGGAGGAGGCGCCGGTCGACGGCAAACGATGCGGTGAACGCCAGCAGCGCGGGGGCGAGCGGCTCGGCGAACCGCCCGCCCCACATCCTCCGGGGTCCGTCCGGGCCGCCCAAGGCTACTTCACGGGCGCGCGCAGCCCGCGCCGGATGGCGTGGGGGTTGGTGGCGGCAAAGACCTGGGTGGGGAGGGCCCAGAGGTTGATGAAGCCTTCCGCGTCCTTCTGATTGTAGACCGCGTCCTCCCCGAAGGTCGCCAGATCCTCGCGGTACAGCGAGTTGGGGGAGCGCCGGCCCACGGCCGCGGCCGTGCCCTTAAACAGCCGCATCCGCACGCTGCCGGTCACCGGCTGCTGGGCCGCGGAGATGAAGCCGTCGAACGCCTGCCGCAGCGGGGAGAACCACTGCCCGTAGTAGACGAGCTCGGCGTAGCGCGGGGCGATGAGCATGGCGTAATGCTGCGTCTCGCGGTCCAGCGTGATGGTCTCCAGGTCGCGGTGCGCCGCGGCCAGGATCGTCCCGCCGGGCGTCTCATACGCGCCGCGTGACTTGATGCCCACCAGGCGATTCTCCACCATGTCCGTGCGCCCCACCCCGTGGGCGGCGCCGAGCCGGTTGAGCGCGCCCAGGAGGGCGACGGGCCCCATCGCCTCGTCGTCCAGGGCGACAGGGGTTCCCTGCTCGAAGGCAATCTCGACGTAGGCGGCCTCGTCCGGCGCCTGCTCCGGCGCGGTGGTCAGCGCGTAGACATGCTCCGGCGGCTCCTGCCAGGGATCTTCCAGGATCCCCGCCTCCGCGCTGCGATGCCACAGGTTCTGATCGACGCTGTAGGGCTTCTCACGGGTCGCCGGCACCGGGATCCCGTGCGCGGCGGCGTACTCGATCTCGTCCTCCCGGGACTGGAGGGTCCACTCCCTCCAGGGCGCGATGATCCTGAGGTGAGGCGCCAGGGTCTTGTAGGCGAGCTCGAACCGGACCTGGTCGTTGCCCTTGCCGGTGCAGCCGTGGGCCACGGCGTCGGCGCCCTCCGCAAGCGCAACCTCGACCTGCGCCTTGGCGATCACCGGCCGGGCCAGCGCCGTGCCGAGCAGATAGCGCCCCTCGTAGACGGCGTTCGCCCGCAGCGCCGGGAAGCAGTAGTCCCGCACGAACTCCTCCCGGGCGTCGACGATCTCGACGCTGTCGGCGCCGCTGGCCAGGGCTTTCCCCCGCACGGCGGCGATGTCCTCGGGCTGACCCACGTCCACGATCACGGCGATGACCCGCGAGCCGTAGTGCTCCTTGAGCCACGGGATGATCACGGAGGTGTCCAGGCCTCCGGAGTAGGCCAGCACAACCTTGCGCGGTGCACTCATGGTCACGCTCCTCCTCGCTACGGCCTGGGCGCGGCGGTCTGGGACCGTCCCGCGGCGGCCGCGGCCGGCGGGGCGGCCAGCGCCCGGTCAAGGATCTGCAGCGCCTCATCCACCTCGGCGGTCGAGACGATCAGCGGCGGGGCAATCCGCAGCGTCGTGGGTTGCACGGCGTTGATAAGCAGTCCGCCGTCCCGACAGGCGTCTATGACCGGCCCTGCGTCCAGGGACAGGTCAACCGCAATCATCAACCCGATACCCCGCACATCCACGACGGCAGGATGACGGGCGGCCAGGCGCCTCAATCCCTCAAGAAAGTACGCGCCGACTTCCGCGGCATGCTCGACAAGATGCTCCCGCTCAATCGTCTCGATCACGGAGAGCGCCGCGGCGCAGGCCAGGGGGTTGCCGCCGAACGTGGAGCCGTGATCGCCGGGGATGAAGGCCGACGCGGACTCCGTGGCGAGCAGCGCGCCGATGGGCACGCCGCCGCCGAGCCCCTTCGCCAGCGTGATGACGTCCGGGGTGACGCCGGAGTGCTCGTAGGCGAACCACCGTCCCGTCCGGCCGATGCCGGTCTGGATCTCGTCGAGCACGAGCAGCAGGCCGTGCTCGTCGCACACCGCGCGCACCGCGGCCAGGTACCCGGGCGCGGCGAAGCGGTACCCGCCTTCTCCCTGCACGACCTCCAGCATCACCGCGGCCGTGCGCCCGGTCACGGCGCCGCGCAGCGCGGCGATATCGTTGAACGGCACGGTGACGAATCCGGGGGGCAGCGGGTTGAAGTCCTGCTGGTATTTGGGCTGCGCGGTCGCGGCGAGCGCGGCGAGCGTGCGGCCGTGGAAGGATCCCTGCGCCACGATGATCTCGTGCCGGGAGGATCCTCTGGCCCGCCAGTACTTGCGGGCCAGCTTGATGGCGGCCTCGTTCGCCTCGGCGCCGCTGTTGCAGAAGAAGGCTCGGGCGGCGGCTGAATGCTCCACCAGCCGCTGGGCGAGCTCCGCCTGTTCCGGCACGAGGTAGAGGTTGCTCACGTGCAGCAGCCGCCCGGCCTGCGCCTGCAGCGCGGCGGTGAGCGCGGGGTGGCGGTGGCCGAGCGACGAGACCGCGATCCCGGCGATGAAGTCGAGGTACGGCCGCCCCTCGAGGTCAACGAGCCGCACCCCCTGCCCGTGCGCGAAGGCGATGGGGAGACGCCGGTAGGTCGGCATCAGGTACCGATCGGTGAGGGCGCGGACGGCGTCCGTGGGCATCGTCATCCCGCGGTCTCCTGCGGCGGCTCCGGCATCAGCATCGTTCCCACCCCTTCCTCGGTGAACAGCTCGACGAGCAACGCGTGAGGGAGTGTCCCGCCGATGATGTGCGCGGTCGGCACGCCCGCGGCCAGGGCGTCGAGACAGGCCTGCACCTTGGGGATCATCCCGCGCGAGACCACCCCGTCGGCCAGCAGCCGCCGGGCTTCCCCCGCGGGGAGGACGGAGATGAGGGACCGCGCGTCCCCGCTGCGGTAGACCCCGCGCACGTCGGTCAGCAGGATGAACTTGCTCGCGCCCATCGCCGCGGCGAGCGCCCCCGCGGCGTGATCGGCGTTGAGGTTGTAGCTCTCGCCGTCGGGGCCGATGCCGATCGACGCCACCACCGGGATGTACCCGGCGCCGGCGAGGACGCGGATGAGGGTCACGTCCACGGCGGCGATCTCGCCGACCTGGCCGAGCTCAGGCGCCATCCGCCGGGCCTGGAACACCTGCCCGTCCTTGCCGCTGATCCCCACGGCGGATCCACCGGCCCGGGCAAGCATGGAAACGATGGCCTTGTTCGCGCGGCCGCCCAGCACCATCTCCACGACCTCCATCGTGTCCGCGTCGGTCACGCGCAGGCCGTTGACGAAGCGGCTCTCCATCCCCAGCCGCTCCAGCAGCCGCGTGATCTCCGGCCCTCCCCCGTGCACGAGCACGGGATCGACGCCGGCGCCTTTGAGCAGGACCAGGTCCTCGATGAGCGTCCCCTGATCCTCGCCGGCGAGCACACTGCCGCCGAACTTCACGACGACGCTCTTTCCCTTCCAGACGTTGACGTAGGAGAGCGCGCGGGCCAGTGAGACGCCCAGGTCGGCTGCTTCGTGGGTCTGCAGGGCCATGTGGGGTTGCGGGCTCCTAGGTCAGATAGCCGGCGTTGATCTTCACATAGGCCTCGTTCAGGTCGCAGGTCCACCCCGTCGCGGCCGCGTCGCCCTCGCCGAGCCCGACGACGATCTCGTACGCCGGCTCCTTCATCGCCTCGGCCGCCGCCGGCATCGACGCGGGGACGCCCATGCCCGCGGAGACGACCTGCACCCCGGCGATGGTGATCGCCGCCCTCTCCGGATGGAAGCGGGCGCCCGAGCGGCCCACCGCGGCCAGGATCCGGCCCCAGTTCGGCTCCCCCCCGTAGATCGCGGTCTTCACCAGCGGAGACGTCATCACCGCGTGCACCGCGCGCTTGGCGTCGGCCGCGGAGCGCGCCCCGCGCACGGTGACCGTGATCAGCTTCGTGGCCCCTTCCCCGTCCCGGACCACCATGCGGGCCAGGTCGCCGGCCACCTCCGTCAGCGCGGCGGCGAAGGCGTCGAGCTCCGGGTCGCCCTCGGCCAGCGGCGCATGCCCGGCTCGGCCGTTGGCCAGCACGAAGATCGTGTCGTTCGTGCTGGTGTCGCCGTCCACCGAGATGCAGTTGAAGGTCTGATCGGCCGCCTGGCGCAGGGCGCGGCGCAGCAGCGGCGCCGGGACCGCGGCGTCCGTGGTGATGACGCACAGCGTCGTGGCCATCTGCGGATGGATCATCCCCGCCCCTTTGGCCATGCCGCCGATGGTCACGGGCGCCCCTTTGAGCGACAGCCGCACGGCCGCCGTTTTGGCGAAGGCGTCGGTGGTGAGGATGGCCTCGTGCGCGGGCGTGCCGTCAGGCGAGAGGCGGGCAGGGAGCTGCGGGATGCCGGCGCGCACGGCCGCCATGGGCAGCGGGATGCCGATCACGCCCGTACTGGCGAGCAGGACGAACTCCGCCGCGATCCCCAGCGCCTGCGCGGTGAGCGCCGCCATCTCGCGCGCGTCGGCCAGGCCCTGCGCGCCGGTGCACGCATTGGCGTTGCCGCTGTTCACCAGCACGGCCTGCGCCGCGCCGGACTGGATCGCCTCCATGCTGACCAGGACAGGGGCGGCCTTCACCACGTTGGTGGTGAATACGCCGGCCGCCGCGGCGAGGGTGTCGGAGACGACCAGCGCGAGGTCAGGGCGCGCCGCCTTGATCCCGCAGTGGAGCCCCGCCGCCTGGAACCCCCGCGCGGCCGTCACCCCTCCGTCCACCCTGGTCAGCTCCTGGTTGATCACCGTCGCCACGCCGCACCCTCCGCGCTTCAGGATCGCTCTCCCGCCTCCGGACAGCCCGCCGGCGCGCCGCGCGCCGCGTATCTCACGGGTACAATCCCGGCACCCGCAGCCCCAGCGTCTCGGGGAGACCGCACATCACGTTCATGTTCTGGATCGCCTGCCCGCTGGCGCCTTTGACGAGATTGTCCAGCGCCGCCATGACCACCGCCATTCCGCTGCGGGCGTCCACCCGGACGGCCACGTCGCAGAAGTTGCTCCCGCTGGTGGCCTTCGTCTGCGGCAGCTCGCCGTCCAGCACGCGGACGAACGGCTCGCCCGCGTAGGCCTCGCGCAGGACGCCGGTGGCCTCCGCGGTGGTGAGGGATCCGGCCAGCGGCAGGTAGGCCGTGGCCAGGATGCCGCGGGTCATGGGGATGAGATGGGGCGTGAACGTCACGGCCACCGCCCCGCCCGCGTGGGCGGCCAGCTCCTGCTCGATCTCGGGCGTGTGCCGGTGCCCCGCGACGTTGTAGGGTTTGACGTTCTCGTTGACCTCGGAGAAGTGCGTGCCCAACGACGCGCCCCGGCCGGCGCCCGAGACGCCGGACTTCGCGTCGATGACGATCCCGCGGGGGTGCACCCGTCCGCTCAGGAGGAACGGGACCACGGCCAGCAGCGCCGCGGTCGGATAACAACCGGGGTTGCCCACGATCCGCGCGCCGCGGATCTCGGCCCGGTGGTACTCGGTCAGGCCGTAGGCCGAGACCTCGAGCAGCTCGGCGGCGGCGTGCGGCATCTTGTACCACTGTTCGTAGACCGCGGGGTCCGTGAAGCGGAAGTCCGCCCCCAGGTCGACGATGCGCGCGTGCGGCAGGATGGAGGGGGCCAGCTCCATGGCCCGGCCGTTGGGCAGCGCGATGAACACGACATCGGAATCGCGCGCCATGCGCGCCACGTCCAGGGCCGTCGTCGCGTGGTCCAGGATTGAGCGCAGGTTGGGATACAAGGCGGCCATCGGCTCGCCGGCCTTGCTGTCCGCCGTCAGGTGGACGAGCTCTACCTCCGGATGCCCCGCCAGCAGCCGGGCCAGTTCTCCCCCGCCGTAGCCCGATGCTCCGATGATGCTGACCTTGACCGTCACGCCGCGCTCCGATGCAGCCGATGGATTCGCTGGGCCGGTGATGTGCATAATCATACCAGGAACGGAATAAAGATGCAACCGTCCGGACGGCGCCTGGCGGCGCCTACGAGGCGGACTCGGAAATGGCCAGCGGTTCGACCGAGAGGTCGGGCGTATCGCCGGCCATCACCCCGGCGATGACGCGGGCGGTGTCCAGCGAGGTCACGCACGGGATGCGGCGGGCGAGCGCGCGGCGGCGCAGGGCGAAGCCGCGGCGGGAGGGATCCCGGCCCCGGGTCGGCGTGTTCACGACGAGGGCCACGTCGTCCCCTTCGACCGCGGCCAGGGCGTCCACGCGCTGTACGGCCAGGCCGGATGCGGCGAGCGCGGCGGCGGTGTCGCCGGTGGCCAGGATGCGGAAGCCCAGGCGGGCAAAGGCGGCCAGCACGGGACCCGCGGCGGCCTTATCCCTGTCCGCGACCGACGCGAGCACCGTCCGGCCGCGGAGGCTCAGGCCTGACGCGAGCAGCGCCTTGTACATCGCCGCGTGCACGTCGTCGCCGAGCCCCATGACCTCCCCCGTGGACTTCATCTCCGGCCCCAGCGCCAGTTCCGCGGCCTGCAGCTTCTCCATGGAGAACACCGGGGCCTTGACGGCGACGCGGCGCGGGGCGGGCGGACGGTAGATCCCGGGGAAGCCCAGGTCGGCGAACGAATCCCCGAGCATCACCCGCGTGGCGATCTGCACCAGCGGCATGCCGACGGCCTTGCTGACGAAGGGGACGGTGCGGCTGCTGCGCAGGTTCGCCTCCAGCACATAGAGGCGGTCGTCGTGGACGACGAACTGCAGGTTGAGCAGTCCCCGCACCCGCAGCGCGCGGGCAAGCGTCGTGGTGGTGGCCACCACCCGCTGCTCCATCGCCTCGGCCAGGGACTGCGCCGGGAACAGCGCGATGCTGTCCCCGGAGTGCACGCCCGCCCGCTCAACATGCTCCATGATGCCGGGGATGAAGGCGGAGTGGCCGTCGGCAACCGCATCGACCTCGACCTCCAGCCCCTCGAGATACCGGTCGATGAGGACCGGGACGCCCGGCGCGGCCTCCAGGCCGCGCCGCACGGCCTGCAGCGCCTGCGCCGCGGTCTCGGCGACCTCCATCCCCCGCCCCCCCAGCACGTAGGAGGGCCGGACGAGCACCGGCATTTCGAGGCGCCGGAGGAGCGCCTCCGCCTGATCGCGCGTGGTGACCGCTCCGCCCTCGGGACGGTCGATCCCCAGGTCCGACAGCAGCGCGTAGAACTTCTCCCGGTCCTCGGAGATATCAAGCGCCTCGACCGGCGTGCCGAGCACGCGTACGCCCGCGCGGTGCAGCCCGGCGGCGAGGTTGAGCGCCGTCTGCCCGCCGAACTGCACCAGCACGCCCAGGGGCTGCTCGCGCTCGATCACGTGCAGGACGTCCTCCAGCACGAGCGGCTCGAAGTACAGCCGGTCCGAGATGTCGAAGTCGGTGCTCACCGTCTCGGGGTTGTTGTTGATGATCACGGCCTCGTAGCCGGCCTCCCGCAGGGCTTTGACCGCGTGCACGGTCGAGTAGTCGAACTCGATCCCCTGCCCGATGCGGATCGGCCCGGCCCCCAGGACCAGCACGCGCGGCCGGCGAGCAGGCGGGGCCTCGTCCTCTTCCTCGTAGGTGGAGTAATAGTACGGCGTCTCCGCCGGGAACTCGCCGGCGCAGGTATCCACGACCTTGAACACGGGACGGATCCCGCCGTCCCGCCGGCGCCGGCGGATGCCGTCCTCCGGCAGGCCGGCGAGCTCCGCAATCCGGCGATCCGACAGCCCCAGCCGCTTCGCGCCCCGCAGGTCGAGCAGCCCGTGCTCCGCGATGGCGCGCTCGGCGCGGACGACCGCGGCGACTTCGCTGACGAAGTACGGATCGATCCCGCTCCGCGCGGCAACGTGCGCCGGGTCCCACCCCCGCCGCAGCGCTTCGGCCACCGCGAATAGCCGGCGGTCGGTCGGGGTGGCGACCAGCCCGGCCAGCTCGTCGTCCGTCCACGCCGCGGCGCCGGGAAGGGACAGGTGCGGCGTCGCGGCGTCCAGTGAGCGCACGGCCTTGAGCAGCGCCTCCGGGAAGGTCCGGCCGATCGCCATGACCTCCCCCGTGGCCTTCATCTGGGTCCCGAGCCGGCGGTCCATCGCCGGAAATTTGTCGAACGGCCACCGCGGGATCTTCACCACCACGTAGTCCAGCGCGGGCTCGAACGCCGCCCTGGTCGCGCCCGTGACGCGGTTGGGGATCTCGTGCAGGCAGAGCCCCACGGCGATCTTCGCCGCGACGCGCGCGATGGGATAGCCGGTGGCCTTGCTGGCCAGAGCGGACGAGCGCGAGACGCGCGGGTTGACCTCGATGACGTAGTAGGCGTCGCTGCGCGGATCCAGCGCGAACTGGATGTTGCAGCCGCCGGCGATCCCCAGCCCGTCGATGATCCGCAGCGCGGCCGTGCGCAGGCGCTGATAGTCGGCGTCGCTCAGGGTCTGGGAGGGAGCGACGACGATGCTGTCCCCGGTGTGCACGCCCATCGGATCGAGGTTCTCCATGTTGCACACCGTGATCGCCGTCCCGCCGGCGTCACGCATCACCTCGTACTCGATCTCCTTCCACCCGATGACGGCCCGCTCGACGAGCACCTGGCGGATGGGGCTGGCCAGCAGGCCGGCGGCGGCCGTGGCCCGGAGGGTCTCGGGGTCGGCGGCGGTCCCGCCCCCCGTGCCGCCGAGGGTGAAGGCGGGCCGGACAACGACGGGATAGCCGATCGCACCGGCGGCCTCGAGCGCACCGGCGACGGACGAGGCGGTCCGGCTCTCCAGGACAGGCTGGCCGAGGGCGACCATCGTCTCGCGGAACCGCTCGCGGTCCTCCGCGTTGCGGATGGCGTCCAGCGGCGTTCCCAGCAGCTCGACCTCGAACCGCTCGAGCACGCCCGCTCCGGCCAGCTCCATCGCCAGGTTGAGCCCGGTCTGCCCGCCCAGCGTCGGCAGCAGCCCGTCCGGCCGCTCGCGCTCGATGATGCGCGCGAGGAACTCGCGCGTGAGCGGCTCGACGTACACGCGGTCGGCGATCTCCACGTCCGTCATGATGGTGGCGGGATTGCTGTTGACCAGCACGACCTCGAGGCCTTCCTCGGAGAGCGCCCGGCATGCCTGCGTGCCCGAGTAGTCGAACTCCGCGGCCTGGCCGATCACGATCGGGCCGGAGCCGATGACCATCACCCTGCGCAGGTCGGGCCGCCGCGGCATGGCTACACGGGCGCCGGCCCAGCCGCGGCGGAGGCGGCCAGCTCGAGGAAGCGGTCGTAGAGGATGTCGGCGTCAGGCGGACCAGGACGGCCTTCGGGATGAAACTGGACGGAGAAGGCCGGCAGCGTGCGGTGGCGCAGGCCTTCCACCGTCCCGTCGTTCAGGTTCACGTGGCTGACCTCCACCTCGCCGGGCAGGCCGGCCTCGACCGCGTAGCCGTGGTTCTGGGTCGTGATCATGACGCGGCCCGTCGCGGGCTCGTAGACGGGCTGATTGCTGCCCCGGTGGCCGAACTTCATCTTGTACGTGCGGCCTCCGAGCGCCAGGGCCAGGAGTTGGTGGCCCAGACAGATGCCCATCAGCGGCAACGCGCCCAGCAGATCGCGGACGGTCTCGATGGTCCGCTGCAGCACGGCCGGGTCGCCCGGACCGTTCGAGACGACCAGCCCGTCGGGGTGGAACGCGCGGATCTCGGCGGCCGTCGCCGTGTAGGGCAGCAGGACGACCTCGCATCCCCGGCGGCGGAGGGCCTCGACGATGCCGCGCTTCACGCCGCAGTCAATCAGCGCGATGCGCAGGCCCGGGCCGGGGAGGACGAGCGGCGCCGGCCGCGACACCTGCCCGACGAGATCCTGCTCCTCCAACGGGAGCACGGCTCGGGCCCGCGCGAGGGCGGCCGTGCCGGGGTGATCGACAATGACGCCGCGCTTGAGCCCATGGGTCCGCAGATGCCGCACCAGCCGCCGCGTGTCCACCGCGGCCAGGCCCACCAGGTTGTGACGGACGAGCAGGCCGTGCACCGTTCCCTCGGAGGCGTGGTGCGAAGGATGCGGGCAGGGGTCGCGGACGATGAACCCCGCGGCGTGGGGGCCCTCGGCCTCCCAGGCTGCCGGCGCGATCCCGTAGTTCCCGATCAACGGGTACGCCATGGCCACGATCTGGCCGCGGTAGCTGGGGTCGCTGAGAATTTCCTGGTAGCCGGTCATGCTCGTCGTGAAGACGACCTCGCCGCCGGCGCTGCCGCGGGCGCCGAACCGGACACCGGCGAAGACGGCGCCGTCCTCGAGCATGAGAAAGCCGGAAGACGAAGACCGGAGCCCAGCATCCTGGACTCCGGTGGCAGATAGGTCCCCACTGCGCGCCATGGTCCCTCCCGGGGTACCGTTAATGGTCGCGACGAACGCTGCGTGCTCCGCCTAGTCTAGCCTCTCAACGTCATCTCGTAAAGCACCATCGCGAGGGCCGCCACCCCGGCGGTCTCGGTCCGCAACACCAGCGGCCCCAGCGTCACCGGAATCCCGCCGCGGGCTTCGGCCACCGCCACCTCCTCCGCCTCGAGCCCCCCCTCAGGCCCCACCAGCAGCGCGACCGGCCCCGAAGTCGGACCGGCGCGCAGCGCGGCGCCGATCGGACGGGCGTGCTCCCCCTCCCACAGCACGAGCAGCAGGACATCCGGAGGCAGCCGCCCGAGCGCGTCGGGCAGCGCCTGCGGCTCGGTGACGGCCGGCACGTCGGCCCGCCCGCTCTGCTTGGCGGCGGCCGCGGCGATCCGTCTCCACCGCTCCACCCGGCCCCGCGCCTCGCTCACGGCGCGCCGGGCGAGGAGGGGGACGAACTCGCCGACGCCGAGCTCCGTCCCCATCCGGACCACGCCGTCCATCTTCGAGCCCTTCGGCACGCCCTGGATGAGGATGAGGCGCACCGCGGGAGCGGTCGCCGCCCCGGCCTCGAGGACGCGCCCGACGACCTCGTCCGAGGAGACCGCGGTCAGCCGGACAACCCGCTCCACTCCTGTCCCATCGAAGACCGCGACGCGGTCCCCTACCCGCAGCCGGAGGACGACCGCGGCGTGACGGGCCTCGCCGCCGCGCAGCACCACCGCGCCACCCGGCGGCGCGTCCGCGAGCACCTCCGCGGGCACCAGGAACCGCCGCACGCTCAGTCCGCCGCGGCGAGCACGAGACACCGCCACTCTCCGCTCCGCAGCACGCGTTGCGGGTGAAGGCCGGAGGCGCGCGCGGCATGTCCGACCTCATCGACGCGCGGCGCCGTAATCCCGGAGGCGGCAAGGATGCCGCCCTGAGCCAGGAGGCGGCGCGCGCCGGGCAGGAGCGTGAGGTGAAGATCGGCCGTCAGGTTGGCCAGGATCACCTCGGCGGGATCCTGGGAGCCGGCCAGCATGTCTCCCTCCCGAACCTCCACCACGGAGGCGACGGCGTTGTGCGCCGCATTCCGGCGCGCCACCGCCACGGCGAGAGGATCGATGTCCACGGCTACGACGCGGGCGGCGCCGAGCTTGGCGGCCGCGATGGCCAGGATCCCCGAGCCGGTGCCCAGGTCGATGACGGCCGCGCCCCGAGGCATCAGGTCGTCGAGGACCAGGAGGCAGAGCTGCGTGGACTCGTGCAGGCCGCTCCCGAAGGCCATCCCGGGATCGATCTCCACGACGACCGAGCCCGCCGGCGGCGGCGTACGGTCCCACGTCGGGGTGATCCAGAGCCGGCGCCCCACCGGGAACGCCCGGACGTGGACCTTCCAGGCCTCGGCCCACGCCTCCTCATCCACTTCTGCCGTCCGGACGGCGCCTTCTCCGATCTGCAGCCCGAACCGCGGAAGGGCCTGAAGTCCGGCACAGATGGCGTCCAGCGTCGCGCCGGTCGCGGGGCCGGCGGGGAGGTAGGCCCGCACCTGGACGCGGCCGCCGTCCAGAGGCAGCTCCTCGATCCCGCCCACGCGGCTCCGATACAGCAGGTCGCCGACCGCCTCCAGGGCGGCCGGCGACGTCGTAATCGTGATCTCCAGCCACTTCACTGGAGGAGCTCTTTCACCTTGTCGCCGATCTTCTTCCGCCGCGGCCGGACCTGCTCGCCGCGGAGCCGCGCGAACTCCTCGAGAACCCGGCGCTGTTCCGCCGTCAGCGCGGTGGGCACCGCGACGTCCAGCCGCACGTGGAGATCGCCCCGGCCGCCGCGATGGTCCGGCATGCCGGCCCCCCTCAGGGTCTTGACCGTGCCGGGCTGGACACCCGCCGGGACGGCAAAGCGCTGCGGGCCGTCCAGGGTCGGGATCTCGATCTCGTCGCCCAGGGCCGCCTGGGCCATCGAGATCGTCACATGCGTGTACAGATCCCGCCCCCGCCGCTCGAACACCGGGTGCGGCGCCACGTGGATGAACACGTAGAGATCGCCCCGCGGGCCGCCGCGGCGGCCCGCCTCTCCCTCGCCGGCCAGGCGGAGCCGCATTCCCGAATCCACGCCCGCGGGCACGGTGACGGTCAGCGGTTTGGTCGCCTCTATCCGGCTGGAGCCGCGGCAGGTCTGGCAGGGATGGCGGAGGACCGTCCCTGTTCCCCCGCACGTCTGGCAGGTCCCGATCTGCGTGAACGAGCCGAAGATCGTCCGCTGCGAGTAGCGGACTTCCCCGGCCCCGCCGCAGGTCTGACACGTCTCCGGCGCCGACCCGCGCTCCGCGCCGGTGCCGAAGCAGGCCGGACAGGTATCCAGGCGCGTCACGTCGATCGTCCTCTCCACGCCTGCGGCGGCTTCCTCAAGCGTCAGCTCGAGGTCGGTCCGCAGATCCGCGCCCGGCTCGGCCTCATCGCGCGCCGCCGTCCCCGCCCCCGGCCGGCGGCCGAAGAACATGTCGAAGATATCCTCGAACGGCCCGAACCCTTCGCCGGCGCGTCCGGCGCCGGGGCCGGCGGTCCCGAACTGATCGTACTGCGCCCGGCGCTGCGGATCGCTGAGCACCTGATAGGCCTCGTTGATCTCCTTGAAGCGCTCAGCCTCGGGATCGTCCTTGTTCACGTCGGGATGGTGCTCGCGGGCCAGGCGCCGGAAGGCGCGCTTGATCTCGTCCGACGAGGCGTCGCGGCGGACTCCCAAGACCTCGTAGTAATCGCGCATGCCGGTGCTCAGGAGGACTCCCCCAGCAACTCACTGAGGTTGCCGGCGAGGTAGCGGACGAGCGCCATGACCTTCAGGTAGTTCATGCGGGTGGGCCCGACGATGCCCAGCGCGCCGCCCGCGTGGCCGGCCAGCCGGTAGGCCGCGGCGACCACGCTCGTCCCGTGGAGCTCCTCATAGCGGTGCTCCCGGCCGATGGTCACCCAGATATCGTGGCCCCCCGTGGCGCGGAGCAGGTCGGTGAGGACTTCCTCGCGCTCGAGCGCCGACAGCACCGGCCGCGCGGAGCGCGCGTCGCGGAACTCCGGCTGCTTGAGGATATTGGCCGTCCCTTCGATGTGCACACGCCCGTCGGCCAGCCGGGGAAGGCGGTGGCGGAGCCAGGCCGCCAGCTCTTCCACGATACGGTGCTGCCAGGCCGCTTCGTGCACGAAGCGGGAGAGGAGCTCGCCGGTGATCTCGGTCAGCGCATAGCCCTGCAGGCGCTGGCTGACGATCCGCGACAGGCGGTCGAGGGCCTCCGGCTCGATCGGATCGTGGACCACGAAGGTCTTCCCGTGGAAGACGCCGGCGTCCGTGACGATGACGGCCAGCACCTGGCGCTCGGTGAGCGGGATGAGATGGAGGTGCTGGAACACCTGGCTCTCCGCGCCCGGCGCGGCCACCAGCGAGGCGTACTCGGTGAGGGCCGCAAGGGCCCTGGCCACGTCCTCGGGGAGGCGTTCGCGTTGCTCGCCGGGCCGCAGCGCCCGCTGCACCCGCCGGCGGTCCTGCGGGCTCAGCGGGGACTCCTCATGCAGCGCGTCGACGTAGACGCGGTACCCCCGGTCGGTCGGCACGCGCCCCGCCGACGTGTGCGGGTGCGACAGGTACCCCATCTCCTCGAGCGCGGCCATCTCGTTGCGGATGGTGGCGGGAGAGGCCTGCAGACGGAAGCGCTGGGCCAGCCGCTCGCTGCCCACGGGCTCGGCGTCGGTGACGTACGCCTCGATGATGGCATCGAGGATCTCCTGCTTCCGGGGATCGAGGTCGACCACGACGTCCTCCTTAGCACTCGCAACGCCGGAGTGCTAACGCCCTTGTGCGTACGATACCACCCGCGAAAAAACGCTGTCAACGCGCGGACCCGCCGCGCCCGCCGCGCGCGGGCTCTCCCAGCGGCGTTCCACGCCGCGTCAGCATGACCCAGGCCACCTGCAGCTCGCTGACCCGGAGCGCCCGGCACAGGAGCAGATAGGCCGCCCCGCCGGCCAGCGTCGCCGCGGCCAGCTGCGCGAGCAGCCCGGCCGTCCCCGGCGCGGCGACGGAGGCCGCGACGGCCCGCAGCGCTCCCGCACCCACCGCGCCCGCCCCCACCGCCGCCACCCCTGCCCGCACGGCCGTCGTCCCGACGCGCGGGGCATCGATCCCGTCCAGGCGGCGGCGCAGCAAGGAGAGCAGGACCAGCACGTTCACCGTCGAGACGATCGACGTGGCCAGCGCGATACCCGGTGCCCCCCATACCCGCATCAGCGCGTAGTCCAGACCCGCGTTGAGGACGACCATCCCGGCCCCGATCCGCACCGGCGTGGCCATGTCCTGCAGCGCGTAGTACGCGCGGGTCACGACGTAGTACGCGGCGATGGCCGGCAGTCCCAGCGCGTAGGCGGCTACCGCAGCCGCCACGGCGCGGGTGGCCGGGCCGGTGAAGACCCCGCGCTCGAAGAGCAGGGCGATGAGCGATCCCCGGGCGGCGATGGCCAGCGCCGCGATGGGCAGGATGATCACCAGCAGCGTGCGCAGCGCCAGCATCGCCGTCGAGCGCAGCTCGCCGCGCGCCTCGGTGGCGGCATGCGCCGCGAGCAGCGGGAAGATCGCGGTCGCGATGGAGATGGCGAAGATCCCCGCCGGAGCCTGGATGACCTCGTAGGCGTAATCAAGCACCGCGACCGCGTTTGTCGACGCGGTCGCGGGAATAAAGGATGCGAAGAACCTGCCGACGTAGGCGTTGATCTCCACCACCGCCAACCCCAGCATCGCCGGCACGGCCAGCCGTCCCAGCTCCCGCACGGCCGGATGCGCGACGTCCGCCGGACCGAACCGCAGGCCCAGGCGCCAGGCCGCGGGCAGCTGCACGAGAAACTGCGCCGCGGTCCCCAGGATCCAGCTCACGGCCAGCCCGTGGATGCCGTAGCGCGTCCCCAGCAGCAGCGTCCCCGCGATGATCACGGCGTTGAAGAGCAGCGGCGCCAGCGCCGGCACCGTGAAGCGGTGATGCGCCTGCAGGAACCCGGTGACGTAGACGGAGAGCGCCAGGAACAGCATGGCGACGAAAATGATCCGGGTCAGCTCGACGGCCAGCGGAATCAGGCCGGGAGACGCGGTAAACCCCGGAGCGGCCAGCGGGACGAGGAGCGGCGCGATGAGCTGGCCGGCGGCCACCATGGCGAACCCCAGCACCAGGACCAGCGTGAACAGGCTGCCGGAAACGCGGCGGGCTTCGTCCGTCTCTCCGCGGGCGAGCAGCCGGCTGATGGTCGGAATGAAGACGATGCTCAGCGTCCCGCCGAGCAGCAGGCGCTGCACGAAGAACGGCAGGTAGTAGGCGATCACATAGGCGGCCTTGGCGTTCGTGGCGCCGAACAAGGCCGCGGCGACCACCTCACGCAGCAGCCCCAGCACCCGGCTGGCCACCGTGGCGCCAGCCATGATGGTGGCCGCCCGCGCCAGACGCGGGGACCCGGCGTCAGCCATTCCCTTGTGCGCCGCCGCGCAGCCGTGCTAGGATAGCGTGCGGTTTCCCACTGGCAGACAGCGGAGGTCCCGGCGTGGCCAAGCGATCGAAGTCAGGATTGAAGCGGAAGCGGCAGTCCGAGAAGCGGCGGCAGCACAACCAGGCGGTCACGTCCCGGCTGCGCACCCTGGCCAAGCAGGCCACCTCCCCTGACGCCCTGCGTGCGGCGATTGCCGCCCTGGACAAGGCGGCCACTGCGGGGATCATCCACAAGAACACGGCGGCGCGGCGCAAGTCCAGGCTCGTCCGGCGTCTCGCGCGCGGGCAGGCGGCGCCCGCCTAAGCGCGCGCGGCGCTCCCGCGCCCGGCCGGTTCCTCCGCCCCACTCCCGGACCGGCACAGCTCCGCGATCAGGGTCTCCAGCGCCAGCCGCGCGTGTCCGGTCGTCTTCACGGCCCGGTCCGCCTCCGCCAGCCGGGCGAAGATCCCGGGGAAGGCCTGCGGCGGGAAGTGCTGGACCTGCGCGGCGATCTTCCTGGCCACGAACGGCGGCACGCCGAGCGCTTCCTGCACCGCGGCAAACGGCTTCCGCTGCGCCGTGAGGTGGCTGGCCCGCATCAGCAGCCGGAACTGCCGGGCGATCATGAAGAGCACATACGGCGGCGCGTCCTCACGGAGGATGTCGTCGAGGTAGCGCAGCGCGTCGCCGCCCCGCCCTTCGCCGATCGCGTCGACCATCATGAAGATCGTGCTCTCCGAAAGCCGGCTGACCGCCGCCTCCACGTCCCGCCGCGTGATCCGGTCCAGACTCTCCACGTACGCGAACAGCTTCTCCAGCTCCAGCGACATCTGCCGCAACCCGGGACCGACCCGGGCCACGAGCGCCTCCACCGCGTCGGCATCGATGCGGCGGCCTTCCTTCCGCACACGCTCCACGATCCACACCGGCAACTGGCGGATCGACAGCCGCGGAAACTCCTGGATCTCGCCGAGCTTCCTCACAGCCGTGAACAGCTTCCGCCGCCGGTCCAGCGCCGCGGCCACCAGGATGAGCGCCGACGGCGGCGCGCCCCGCTCCAGGTACGCCGCGACCCGCTCCTGCTCGGCGGCGCTCCAGGCGTCCGCGCCTTTGACGACGACCGCGCGGCGCCGCCCGAAGAACGGCAGCGTGTCGACAAGCGTGATGAGATCCTCGATCTCGATCTCGTCGGCCCGGACCACGTCGAGGTTGAGGTCGCGCTCCTCGGGCGCGATGAGCTGATCAAGCAGCCCCGCCAGCGCCTGGTCGACGAGGAGGTCCTCATCGCCCAGCAGGAGGTAGACGTGCGCGGGCCCGGGCATCTCTAGTGGTGTTCCTCCGTCCGCGCGCGCAGCGCCTCGATGAGCGCGGCGACCTCGCCGGCGCTGCGGTCCGTCTCCACGTCCCAGGTCAGGCGAAGCACCGTCCCCTCGCCCACGCCGGAGGGCAGGTGCTCGACCGCGACATAGGCCCGGCCTCCGCCCTCCAGGAGGATCACCGCCACCCCGTCCTCCAGGCGATCAACGACCGCCCGCATCGCGCACCGTGCGGATGGTCACGCGCGTCCCGTCGGTGGTCACCGTCACGGCGCCGTGGACGTCGGTGCGGTACACGGCCGCCCCGGCGTCCTCGAGCCGCTCGATCACTTCGGCATCGGGATGGCCGAAGGGGTTCATCGTACCGGCGGAGATGAGGGCCACCGCGGGCCGGACGGCCTCGAGAAAGACCGGCGTGGTGCTCGTCCGGCTGCCGTGGTGGGCGACTTTGAGGATCAGGCTGCGCACGTCGTCACCAAGGTCCAAAAGTTGCGCTTCCGTCGCGGCCTCGGCGTCGCCGGTGAGCAGGACTGCCACGCTCCCGAACGTCAGGCGCGCCACGATCGAGTTGAGATTCGCGTCGGACGACGTTCCCCGGAGCAGCGGCTCCTGGGGATGCAGAATACTCAGGATCAGACCGTCTCCCAGGTCCACCTGCATCCCGCGCCTGGCCAGGCGGTACGGGATGGGGCGGGCCCCGACGAGCCGCAGGAACTCGACATAGGACGGGCCCGGATGCGGCACACCGGTGTCCAGCACCAGACCCACGCTGAAGTTCTGCAGCACGGGAACCAGTCCTCCCACATGGTCTTCATGGGGGTGGGAGAGCATCACGACGTCCACCCGGCGGACACCGAGGCGGCGCAGCGCCGGGAGCAGGCGGCGGGTGCCGACATCGTAACCGGTCGGCCGGCCCTCGATCTCCCCGCCCCCGTCGACGAGCATCGTCTGTCCTGACGGCCCGCGCGCCAGCAGCGCGTCTCCTTGCCCCACGTCGATCATGGTCAGGCTGAGGCGCGCCGGAGCGCGGGCCGATGCAATCTGGCCCCACAGAAGGAGGGCGACGAGGCCGAACCCGGCGGCGAGCAGGTGCGCGCGGCGGAGGCGCACGCCGCCGCGCAGCCATTCCACCGCACCGATGAGCGCGGCGGCGGAGGCGGCGAGCCCAGCCGGGGCGAGCGGGGGCACCTCCACCACCGCCAGCGGCAGGGCCGCGAAGAGCCGCGAGAGCGCCGCGACGGCGTCGAGGACCGGGCCCAGCAGCAGGGCGCCAGCCGCGCCTGCTGGCGGCAGGAGCAGCCCGGCCACGGCGACGAGGAAGCCGGCCGGGACGATGAGCCCGACCAGCGGGACGACCGCGACATTGGCGAGGTACCCCGTGACGGAGACCTGCATGAAGTGGAACGCGAGCAGCGGCATCACCGCGGTCTGCGCCCCGACGGTCATGGCCACGAGCGACCGCGCGGCGGGCGGGAGGCAACCGAGCCGCGCATGGACGGCCGGGGAGACGTAGAGCAGCGCCCAGGTGGCCACGAAGGAAAGCTGGAAGCCGACATCGGCGAGCAGCAGGGGCGACGACGCCAGCAGGATCAGCGCGGCGGCGGCAAGGGCGGCACACGGGTCGCGGAGGCGTCCCGTGGCGGACGCGGCGAGGCCGACCAGGGACATGAGCGCCGCTCGGGCGACAGACGGCACCCACCCCGTCATCACCGCGAAGAAGACGACGGCCGCGGCTGCGCCGGACGTCTGGACGGCGGGCGGGACCCGGGCGAGCCGGGCGAGCCATACCGCGCCCGCGGCGACCAGACCCACCTGGGCCCCCGAGACGACGAGCACGTGCAGCAGGCCGGCCCGGGCGAAGGCGTCGCGCAGCGACCGGGGAATGGCGCCGTCGTCTCCCAGCAGCAGGCTGTCCAGCAGCGCGCCGCGCTCTCCCGGCAGCACGGAGGAGAAGAACGCCGCCATGCGCGCCCGGAGCGCGTACGCCGCGGCGAGGACCGCGTTGCCCCGCCCGCGGCCCACCACGCGCACCGACGTCCCGCGCCCGGCGAAGAGGACCGCGTGGATGCCCTGCGCCGCGAGGTGGTCGCGCTGCGAGAATTCCCCCGGATTGCCCGGAAGCCCGGGCCGCCGCAGGAATCCGCGGAGGCGCACGCGATCCCCGTAGCGCAGGTGCGGCCCGCCGCGCGCGTAGACGAGGATCCGGCCGCCGACCGGCCGCTCCTCGCCGCCGGCACGGAGGCGCTCCACGCGGACGATCAGGCGGATGCGGTCGCCGCGGCGCAGCGGCGGATACGCGACCACGCCCGTCACGGTCACGGCGCGGTCTGACGCGGCGACGAGCGGATGCCGGGGATCGACGGCGGCCTCGATCGCGTACAGGGTCGCGCCGGTCGACGCCAGGCCGGCCAGGAGCAGGAGGACCGAGGCGCGCGCCGCGCGCCCGGAGGCGGCGGCCGCGGCCAGGGCGACCCCGCCGATGAGGAGCCAGGCGTATGCCGACAGCGTGGTGGCGCGGGCCAGCGCGATGCCGCCGGCGAACGCGGCGGCGACCCAGACGATGAGGCGATCCACAAGGCAGCGCCCCTCCCGCCGCCATCCTGGCGGAAGGGGCGCCCCTCGCCTATGCCCCTACCGGGCTATCCGTGTACCCGATCCTCCAGGAGGCCCGGTCGGGACGGTCCTCAACTCTTGGCGGCAATGTCTTGCGTGATCCGCTCCTCAAACTGCGGCACCGGCATCGGCCCCAGGTCGCCCTGCGACCGGCTCCGGACCGCCACGGCGCCGGCGGCCGCTTCCTTGTCCCCGACGATGAGCATGTAAGGGACATGATCCATCTGGCCGCGGCGCACCTTGTAGCTCACCCGCTCATTGCTGTCGTCCACCTCCACCCGCAGCCCCAGCGCGGCCAGTTCGTCCCGCACCTGCTGGGCGTAGGGGAGATGCCGGTCGGCGATCGGCAGCACCCGGGCCTGCTCGGGGGCCAGCCAGACCGGGAACTCCCCGGCAAAGTGCTCGATGAGAAACGCCATCATCCGCTCCATCGTGCTGATGATGGCGCGGTGGATCACCACCGGCCGGTGAGCCCGTCCATCCTCCCCGATGTACTCGAGCTCGAACCGGCGCGGGAGAAGGAAGTCGAGCTGCACCGTGGAGAGCGTCTCCTCCTTCCCCGCGGCCGTGCGCACCTGGACGTCCAGCTTGGGGCCGTAGAAGTTCGCGCCGCCGAGCACCACCGTGTGGGGCAGGTCCAGCTCGATGAGAACCTCCCGCAGCAGGCTCTCCGCCGTCATCCACAGCTCCTCGTCGTGATGGTAGTACTGCCGGTCCGCCGGATCGTGGAGCGACAGATCCAACCGGTAGTCGGCGATGCTGAAGTCGCGGTAGACGTCGCGGATGAGACCGACCACGGCCGCGAACTCGGACTTGACCTGGTCCGGCCGGCAGAAGATGTGAGCATCGTTGAGCGTCATCGAGCGGACGCGGTGCAGTCCCGTGAGCGTCCCCGATTTCTCGTACCGGTACATGCGCCCGAGCTCGGCGATGCGCACCGGGAGGTCGCGGTACGAGCGCTGTTCATGCTTGAAGATCATGAAGTGATGCGGGCAGTTCATCGGCTTGAGCACGAGCTCTTCGTTGTCCACCTTCATGGGCGGGTACATGTTGTCGCGGAAGTAGTGCCAGTGTCCCGAGATCTTGTACAGCTCCACTGAGGCCAGATCCGGCGCGTAGACGTGCAGGTAGCCGCGGGAGACCTCGAGCTTCACGATGTAGTCCTCGAGCACGCGGCGGATGGCCGCGCCGCGGGGGAGCCAGACGGGCAGCCCCTGCCCGAGCTCCTCGGCGAAGGCGAAGAGCCTAAGCTCACGGCCCAGCCGGCGGTGATCCCGCCGCTTCGCCTCCTCCAGCTGGTGGAGGAAGTCGTCGAGCTGCTCCTCCCGCGGAAACGTGATGCCGTAGATGCGCGAGAGCATCTCGCGGTGCTCGTCCCCGCGCCAGTACGCGCCGCCCGTGCTCAACAGCTTGATCGCCTTGATGAGCCCCGTCCGGGGCAGGTGGGGCCCGCGGCACATGTCGCTGAACCCGTCCTGCCGGTAGAAGGAGACCTGGAGGTCGGGGATGTCCTGGCGGAGCAGCTCCACCTTGTACTTCTCGCCCATCTCCTCATACATCCGGAGCGCCTCCTCGCGCGGCAGCTCCACCCGCTCGATGGGCTGGTCCGCCGCCGCGAGCTGGCGCATCCGGGCCTCGATACGGCCCAGATCTTCCGGCGTGAACGGGCGCCCGATGTCGATGTCATAGTAGAAGCCCTGCTCGATGGGCGGGCCGATGGCCAGCTTCGCTTCCGGGAAGAGCTGCTTTACGGCCTGGGCCATGAGGTGGGAGGACGAGTGCCAGTACACCTCCCGCCCTTCCGGCTGCTCGAACGTGAGCGGCTCCACCTGGGCGTCCTGCTCGAGCCGCGCCGTCAGGTCGCGCACGGTTCCGTTGACGCGGACCGCCAGGGCGTCCGGGCGTCCGGCGTCCCGCGCCACCGCCGCCAGCACCACGCCCGCAGGGTACTCTCTGTGGCTGCCGTCCGGGAATGTCACTCTCACCTGGCTCAGGCTCATCGTCCTCTCCTCCACGAAATACAAACGCCCCGTCGCTGTCTGGGACGGGGCACCCCGCGGTTCCACCCTGATTCCACCGTCCACGACCCACACTCTGGACGGTGACGCTCTCCCTCCGTCACGGGGAGGACCGGCCGGCCCTACATCGCTTCGGGCCGCAGCTCAGAGGAGGTATTCGGCAGGCTCCATCGGGGAGGCTCCCACCCGGCCGCCAGGCCGCCCTCCCTCGCTAGGCGACGAGCGCCTGCCTACTCGTCCTCGTCATCGCCTTGTTGCCCTGAAGTATAGCCAATGGTGACTGAAGAAAGCAACTGGGACGCCGGAGTCACGCGGAGATCTCAGCCACGAGGTCGTTGCCGTCTGGGCGCAGGGTGGTGCCCAGCACCGCCGCGCGGGGGACCACCCAGCGCTTCATCCACTCGGCATCGGCTCCCGAGGCGATGCTCACCCGGCAGCCCCCGATGCGGACCGGGTGCAGGATGATGCGCACGACGCGCGGGAGATCCGCGATGACCTCGAAGAAGCACGACAGATCGTTTCGCTCGTCCGGATCGACGGCGTAGTCGTCGACGAAATCCCCCGTGCTGTAAAGAATCGGGCGATCCCGGTAGATGCACGCCGGATCGAGCTCAGGGTCGGCCAGGATGCAGTGGTCCACCAGCCGCCCGAGCATCACGTCGCCGGCGAGGCCGATCCCGATCACGGACCGTCCCCGATCCCAACGAGCCTGACCCCCATCGTCACCGTAGCATACCTCGATGGGACGACGGGGACGGGCGACGGAGGGAGGCGGCGGCGGATGCCCTCGGGGCCGGCGCGGGCAGGCGGGCGGCCTAGAAGAACCCAATCAGCCGGTCCGCCGAATACGCCCCTGCTCCCGTGAAGATCAGCGCCAGCGCCGCCACGAGCAGCGCGTACTCAAACTCCCACCCCGTCCCGTCGGGTTCCATGAAGCGCTTC
>Ga0209172_10002540_pt1 | contig 31649 bp, 31 predicted proteins | sample LarsenN4metaG_FD_184113 | JGI IMG/M metagenome (GOLD analysis project Ga0209172, IMG submission 184113) | Hot spring sediment bacterial and archeal communities from British Columbia, Canada, to study Microbial Dark Matter (Phase II) - Larsen... ... | reverse complement strand
GGGCGGACCTCGAGCGGCTGCGCGGGGCCGGGGTGCTGCGCGCGATCGGTGTGTCCAACTTCATGGTGCCGCACCTGCAGGAGCTGCTGGCCCACGCGCGCATCGTGCCGGCGGTGAACCAGGTGGAACTCAGTCCCTTCCTGCAGCAGCGCGACGTGCGTGCACTGTGCCGGGCCCAAGGCATCGTGGTGCAGGCCTACAGCCCGCTCACCAAGGGCCGGCGGCTGGACCACCCGGTGCTGGCGAGCATCGCAGGCGAGCTGCAGCGCAGTCCGGCGCAGGTGCTGCTGCGCTGGGGGCTGCAGCAGGGCCTGGTGGTGCTGCCGAAGTCCACCCGGCCGGCGCGTATCCGCGAGAACCTGGCGCTGTTCGACTTCGAGCTGTCGGACGGCCACATGGCGGCGCTGGACGAACTCGAAGAGAACCTGGTGACCGGCTGGAACCCCCTGGTCGTGCCGTGACAGGACGACGGTGACGATGGACCGGCTCGAAGCCTGGCCGCCGTGGCCATGATGTGGCACGTACCCGATCGGCGCATGGCGCCAGCGGCACTCGCGCGCCGGTTCGGCCGCTCGTGCCGTGGCGCCTGAGCAGGGCGCCCGGCCATGCGTGCGGTGGTTGTCGGTGGCTCGATTGCCGGGCTCAGCGCGGCGCGGGTGCTGTGGCGCTCGGGCGTGGAAACACTGGTGCTGGAAGCGAGCGACGGTGCGATGCAGGACCGAGGCGCGGGTCTCGGGCTGGATCCATTGCTCGTCGCTGCCGTGCTGGGGCAGGAGGCGGGCCCTGAATTGCCGCAGCTGCACCTGCGCGGGCGCGCGCTGCACGGCGGATGCGACGGTACCCACACACCGGTGCGCGAGCACGGTGAACACCGGGTCACGACCTGGCAGCACTTGCACGCGGTTCTGCGGCAAGGCCTGGGTGTGCCGGTGCACACCGGTGCCCAGGTCTGCAGTGTGCGACGCGGCGGCGGCCACTGGGAGGTGCTGACGAGCCAGGGCCAGACGCATCGGGCCGATCTGGTTATCGGCGCCGATGGCCATCGCTCGGCGTTGAGGCGGCACGTGGACCCCGCGGCGCAGCCACGTTACTGCGGCTACCTGCTGTGGCGCGGCATGGTGGCGGCCGATGCGCTGGAAGACCAAGTCCGCGCGACCTTTCTGGACGGATATCTGCACCTGCGACCCGCGCCGGGCCACCACTTCGTGTGCTACGAGGTGCCTGCGTCCGCGGCCCATGGCCCGCGCCGGCTGAACTGGGGCTGGTACACCGCCGCCAGCGCGGCGGAGCGGGATGCCCTGCTGCAGCGGGCGGGTATGCACCAGGACGACGTGATCGTGCCGCCGGCACGCCTGGCCGCACAGGACCGCGAGGCGGCGGTCGAGCAGGCGGCGGCCACCTGGCCACGGCCGTGGGCGCTGCTGGTTTCGCAAACGGCCGCGGCAGGCGGCCTCTTCGTCAACGCCATCCACGAGTTCGTGGCCGGTGCGCTCGCCCGCGATCCGGTGGTGCTGCTCGGCGATGCTGCGCACCTGCTGAGCCCGATCACCGGCTCGGGTGCGGCCCAGGCCATGCGCGATGCGCTGGCGCTCGAAGCGGTGTTGGCCAAGGCCATGGCTCACCACCGTCCTATCGGCCCATCGCTCTGGGCCGAGGGCGGCGCCCTCGGCGCCTGTCACGCGGCGGCGCGAGCGGCCCAAGGCCGTGCCCGGGCCTGGGCGCAATCAGCGCTGGCGGTCGATTCTGGTTCAGGGTGCTGATGCAACACCTGCGCGGCGTTGCCGACCGCCGTGCGCGCCAATCCGGATCGACCCTGATGCATCGGCCGAGCCGATAGAGCCTATCGCCCGCGACTTCTTTGCTCCGGATCAATGCATACCTAGAGTCGGCGCACCCAACGAACGGCCCCGCAAACGCCAATGCCCGAACGCAACCTCCTCATCACTGGCGCTGGCCGCGGTATCGGCGCGGCCACCGCGATCGCCGCGGCGAGGCAGGGCTTTCGGGTCTGCGTGAACTATGCGTCCAACGAGTCGGCCGCGCAGGAGGTCGTCGAGACGATCAAGCGCGACGGCGGCACCGCCGTCTCGTTGCGCGCCGATGTCTCCGACGAAACCCAGGTCGCACGCCTTTTCGACGACATGGGCATGCTTCTTGGGCCGGTGACGCACCTCGTGAACAACGCGGGCGTCCCCGGCCGCATCGGGCGCGTGGACGCGCTCGAGACCGACGTGCTCAGGCGGACATTCGAAGTCAACGTCTTCGCCGCCTTCTACTGCTCGCGCGCCTTCGTGCGCCGTGCATCGACGAAACACGGCGGTCACGGCGGCGCGATCGTCAATGTCTCGTCGATGGCCTCGCGCACCGGGTCGCCGGGCGAGCTGGTGCATTACGCGGCGGCCAAGGCGGCGCTGGAGACGCTGACCTACGGCCTTGCGGCCGAGGTCGCCACCGAGGGCATCCGCGTCAACGCGGTGGCCTGCGGGCTCATCGAGACCGGCATCCACGCCGAGGCGGGCGATGCGTCGCGACTGCAGCGTTACGCCACCCGCATGCCGATGCAGCGTGCCGGCCGCCCCGAGGAGGTGGCGCAGGCCATCGTGTGGCTGTTGTCGGATCAGGCGTCCTACACCACGGGTGCCACGCTGCCGGTATCCGGCGGCCGTTGAGACGGGATGCCACGATGACCAACGCTGCGGCCGACGCCTGGTTCGCGACCTACCAGCACATCCGCTTTCGCCGCAGCGGACGCGTGCTGACGATCGAGATGAACCGGCCCGAGGTGAAGAACGCGGCCAACATCCGCATGCACCACGAGCTGTCGCGGGTGTTCGCCGACGCGCAGCGCGACGAAGCCTCGGACCTGCTCGTGCTCACGGGTGCCGGCGACGCCTTCTCCTCCGGCGGCGACGTGCGCGCGATGCGCGACAAGATTGCCGACCGCACGCTGTGGAACGACACGGTCAACGAGGCGCGTGCGCTGTTCTATTCGATCCTCGACCTCGACAAGCCGCTGATCGCGCGGGTCAACGGCGCGGCCACCGGCCTGGGCGCGACGCTGGCGGTGTACGCCGACATCTCGATCGCTGCTGAATCGGCGGTGATCGGTGACCCGCATGTCAAGGTTGGGCTCGTGGCCGGCGACGGCGGCGCGCTCATGTGGCCGATGCTGATCGGCTTCCAGAAGGCCAAGGAACTGCTCTTCCTCGGCGACAACATCCCCGCCGCCGAGGCCGCGCGCCTAGGCCTCGTCACGCGCTGCGTGCCCGACGCCGAGCTCGACGCCGCCATCGATGCGCTGACGGCCCGGCTCGCGAAGCTGCCGCCGTTAGCCGTGAAGGGCACCAAGAAAGCCATCAACCACACGCTGAAGAGCCTGGCGCTGGCCACCTTCGAGTATGGCGTGTCGCTCGAGACGCAGAGCCAGCTGACGCGCGACCACGCGGAAGCGGTCGACGCGTTCGTCGAAAAGCGCAAGCCCCAGTACACGGGCCGCTGAGGCCGGCGGACCATGGGCTCGCTCGATCCGCTCTTCAAGCCGCGCTCGGTGGCCATCGTCGGCGCCAGTGCCGATGCCAACAAGGTCGGCGGGCGTCCGCTGGCGTTCCTGCGCCGGGGCGGCTATGCCGGCCGCATCGTGCCGGTGAACCCCGGCGCGGCGCAGGTGCAGGGCCTGCCCGCGGTGGCCTCGCTGTCGGAGGTGGAGGGCCCGCTCGACCAGGCGATCGTCGCGGTACCGGCGGCGCGGGTGCTCGGCGTGATCGACGAATGTGTGGCCCGCGGCGTCAAGGCGGTGCAGATCTTCTCGGCCGGCTTCGGCGAAGGGCCCGAGGCCGCACGCCAGAAGGCAGGGCTGCTCGAGCGCACCCGGGCCGCAGGCCTGCGTGTGCTGGGCCCCAACAGCCTGGGCCTCTTCAACACCGCGCAGGGCTTCTTCGGCACCTTCGCCACCGCGCTCGACGGCGCCTGGCCCAAGGCCGGCCACATCGGCGTGGCCACGCAAAGCGGCGCCTTCGGTTCGTACTTCTTCGGCATGGCGCAGGCGCGTGGGCTCGGCTTCTCGCACTTCGTGGCCACCGGCAACGAGTGGGACGTGGATGTCGCCGACTGCATCGCCTTCCTGGCCGCCGACCCGGCCACCCGGCTGATCGTCACGGCAATGGAGGGCTGCCGCGACGGCCGCAAGCTGGCCGCTGCGCTGCTCGCGGCGCGCGCGGCCGGCAAGCGCGTGCTGGCGATGAAGGTCGGCGTCACGGCGGCCGGCGCCCAGGCCGCGGCCACGCACACCGGTTCGCTCTCGGGCGCTGATCGGGTGTTCGACGCGGTGCTGCGTGACACCGGAACGTTCCGGGCACAGACGCTGCAGGCGCTCGTCGATGCGGCCTATGTCGCCAGCGTCGGCCCGCTGCCGGCCGGGCGCCGGCTGCTCGTCGTCACCACGTCCGGCGGTATCGGCGTGCTGTCGGCCGATGCCGCCGAGGCCGCCGCGCTGGAAATGCCGACGCTGGACGATGCGGCCCTGCAGGCCATCCGCGAGATCGCCCCGCTGGCCGACGGTCGCAACCCGGTGGACACCTCGGCGGGCATCCTCGCGGATCTGTCGGCCTACGCGCGCATCGCCGAGCGCGCGGTTGCGGCGACACCCTGCGACGCGGTGCTGTGCTACATCGCGCACATCGCCCGCAACCCGGTCCATTGGGGGCAGCTGCGCGAACCGCTGCTGGCGCTGCGCGGCGCCCTTGCGAACAAGGCGTTTGCGGTCGTCGGCCTGGTCGACAGCGCGATCACTGCCGAACTCGAGCAACGCGGCTTCGCGGTGTTCACCGACCCGTCGCACGCGGTGCACGCGCTGGCGGCATGCGCGCCGCCGATGGCGAGCCGCGCCGATGCCGCGGCCGCGCCGAACACGCAGCCGGAGGCGCTCTCGGCACGGCTCATTCGCGAAACGGTGGCCTCCGAGCACGCGGCGAAGGCGGCGCTGGGTCGCCAGGGCATCGTCTTCGCGCCGGAGCGTTTTGTCACCGGCGCCGATGAAGCGGCGAAGGCTGCGGCAGCGCTCGGCTGGCCGGTGGTGCTGAAGATCGTGTCGCCCGACATCGCCCACAAGACCGAAGCCGGCGGCGTGGCGCTGGGCATCGCCGACGAGCGGGCCTTGCGCGCAGCGGTGGCGTCGATGCGCGAGCGCGTGCTCGCGCACCGCCCGGGGGCGCGCATCGACGGCTTCATCGTCGCCCGGCAGCTGCGCGGTGGTGTCGAGGTGCTCGTCGGCACGCAGAACGACCCGGTGTTCGGCCCGGTGATCACGGTCGGCGCCGGTGGCGTGCTGGCCGAACTCATCGCCGATGTCAGCGTGCGCCTGGCACCGGTGGACCGGCAGCAGGCGCTGTCGATGCTGGGCAGCACCCGTCTCGCGCGCCTGCTCGAAGGCTTTCGTGGCGCGCCGCGCGCCGACACCGAGGCTCTGGCGCGCCAGATCGTTGCGTTGTCGGAGGTCGCCTGGGCCAACCGCGACCGCTTCGACGGCATCGACCTCAACCCGGTGCTGGCGCTGCCCGAAGGCGCCTACGCACTGGACGCGCTCATCGCCTGCAAGAAAGGCTTCGCATGAATACGCCCGTCCGCCCCGAGCACCTGCGTCGGCCCGGCCACAGCGCCGCGTGCACCCGTGCCGAGATGCTCGCGCGCGTTGCCCGCTTTGCCGGCCGCGAGGCAGACCCCGGCGCGTTTCCGGACCTTCAGCAGCAGCAGGGCAAGCGCAGCGTGTCGTACATGCTGTCACCCGACGGCCTGGGCGGGCCGGCGCCGATCGCGCAGCCGCACAACTTCCACCTCTCGATTTCGACGCTGTCCAAGGGCATCCGCCCGACCGTGCACTCGCACCCGTACAACGAGGTGTTCATGCCGCTGAATGCGCGCTTCCGCCTGTTCTGGGGCGAGGCGCTCGACGAGTCGATCGACCTCGCGCCGTTCGACCTGGTCTCGGTGCCCGCCGGGGTGTTCCGCACCTTCGAGAACCTCGACGAGCACGACGGCTACATGGTCGCGATCTTCGACCACGGCGGCGACCCGCACACCGGCATCGTGGTGCCGCCGGACGTGTACGAGAAGTTCTACCGCGGCTGGAACCCCGGCATGGTCGGCGTGCAGACGCCCACGGAGTGACGCGATGCTGATCGACCTGCGCATCTACACCTTCCACCCCGGCAAGCTCGGCGAGTTCCTGAAGCTTGCCGAGAGCACGATCCTGCCGCTGCAGGCCAGGCACTGCGGCACCTGCATCTTCTACGCGGTCAGCGAGACCGGCACGCTGAACCAGGTGATCCAGGCCTGGGCCTACGAAGACGCCGCCGATCGCGACCGCCGGCGCGCCGCGCTGTGGGCCGACCCGGAGTGGCAGCAGCTCGGCGCGATCGCGCTGCCGTGGATCGCGCACCAGGAGAACCGGCTGCTGAAACCCACCGCTTTCTCGCCGGCGGCGTTCTGGCCGGGTAAGGGTTGAACGATGCAGATCCTCGCGCTGTCGCGGCGCCTGCCCGGCACCACGCCCGAGCAGCTGTCCGCACTGGCCGCCGACGAGGCGCGCGTCGCGCACAGGCTGCTGAAGGAAGGCGTGGTGCGCAGCATCCACATGTGCCCTGACCGGCCGGGCTCGATGGTGGTGCTCGAGTGCGCCGACCTCGACGCCGCGCGCGCCGCGCTGGCGCAGTTGCCGATGGTGCGTGACGGCCTGATCACCTTCGACTTCTCGCGCCTGCTGCCCTACACGGGTTACGAGGCGCTGTTCCATCCATCGCAGCGAGGGGCATCGCGGTGAGCCTGCTCGAGGTGCACGACGTCTCGCTGGCCTTCGGCGGCGTGAAGGCGCTGACCGATGTGTCGATCGACGTGCAGCCCGGCACCGTCACTGCCGTGATCGGCCCCAACGGCGCCGGCAAGACGAGCCTGTACAACGTGATCTCGGGCTTCTACCGGCCGCAGAAGGGCAGCGTGCGCTTCGACGGCGCTGATGTCACCGCGGTCAAGCCGAACCGCCGCGCCGGCATGGGCATGGCGCGCACCTTCCAGAACATCGCGCTGTTCCGGGGCCTGACGGTGCTGGAGAACATCAAGCTCGGCGCGCACCACTACCTGAGGACCGGGCTGCTGTCGGCGGCGTGGTACGTCGGCCGCGCGGCGCGCGAGGAGGCGGAACTCCGGCGCGAGATCGAGGAACGCATCGTCGACCTGCTGCACCTGGCGGACTGGCGCGACGCGCCGGTGTCGGCGCTGTCCTACGGGCTGCAGAAGCGCGTCGAGCTGGCGCGGGCGCTGGCGATGCGGCCGCGCCTGCTGATGCTCGACGAGCCGGTGGCCGGGATGAACCGCGAAGAGAAGGAGGACATGTCGCGCTACATCCTCGACGTGCGCGAGCAGTGGGACGTGACCGTGCTGCTGATCGAACACGACATCGGCATGGTGATGGATCTGTCCGATCGCATCCACGTGCTGAACTTCGGCTGCAAGCTGGCCAGCGGCAGCCCGGCCGAGGTGGCCGCCGACCCGGCCGTCATCGAGGCGTACATTGGGGAACAGCGGTGAGGCCGGCATGAACCTGTTCATCGAGTACTCCCTGGTCGGCCTCGCCTCGGGCGGCATGTACGCGCTGATTGCGCTCGGCTTCGTGCTCGTCTTCAAGGCCACCGGCGTCTTCAACTTCGCGCAGGGCGAATTGATGATGGTCGGTGCCTACGTGTACCTCGCCGTCACGCAGCTGCTCGGCGCGCATTGGGCGTTCGGGCTGCTGGCTACGGTCGTGGTCGGGTTCGCCCTTGGTGCGCTGGTCGAGCGCGCGGTGCTGCGGCCGCTGGCCGGGCAGCCGACGCTCGCCATCGTGATGGCCACCGTCGGCCTCGGGCTGATCCTCAAGGGCACGGCCGGACTGATCTTCGGCCCCGACCAGCGCCAGCTCGCCGAACTGCTGCCGCGCAAGCCCGTGTTCCTCGGCGACATCCTGATCCCCGGCGGCGTGTTCTGGACCTTCGTCGTCAGCGTCTCGATCGTGTCGGCGTGCCTGGCGTACTTCCGCTTCACCCGGGGCGGGGTCGCGATGCGCGCGGCGGCATCCAGCCAGGCCAACGCCTATGCGGTGGGCATCAACGTGCCGATGATCTCGGCGGCCACCTGGGGCCTGGCCGCCTCGACCGGCGCACTCGCCGGCGTGCTGCTCGCGGCGCTGAACAGCCTCACGCCGCACCTGGGCGATCTGGCGCTGGCCGTGCTCGCGGTGCTGATCGTCGGCGGGCTCGACAGCCTGGCCGGCGTGATCGTCGGCGGTCTGGTCATCGGCTGGCTGCAGGCGATGACCGGCGCCTACCTCGGCGGCAGTTGGCGCGAGGTGATGCCCTACATCGTCGTGCTGCTGGTGCTGCTGGTGCGCCCGCACGGGCTGTTCGGCCGCAAGGAGATCGAGCGTATATGAGCCTTTCAAAGAGCTTGCACCTGCTTGGCCCGCGTTTCGGCGTGCTGCCGCTGTCGCACGCCGATGCCGAGCGGCGCATCGACGACCCGCTGCGCCGCGCGGGCCTGGCGGCGCTTGCCGCCGCGCTGGTGCTGCTGCCCTTCGTGGCCAACGCCTACATCGTCTACATGGCCTGCCTGGTGGCGATCACCGTCATCAGCGTCGTCGGCCTCAACATCCTCACCGGCTACACGGGTCTGCTGTCGATCGGGCATGCCGCCTTCAACGGCGTGGGTGCCTTCGCCTGCGGCGTGGCGGCCACGCGCTGGGGCTTCCCGTTCTGGCTCGCGATTCCGTTCGGCGGCCTGGTGGCGGCGGCGGCGGGGATCCTCGTGGGCCTGCCGAGCCTTCGCATCAAGGGCCTGTACCTGGCCATCGCCACCCTGGCGGCGCAGTTCATCTTCCTGTTCGTCGTGCAGCACTGGGAGTCGGTGACCGGTGGCGACCGCGGCCTGCAGATGCCCTCGCCCGACCTCGGCTTCACGCGGCTGGACAGCGACTTCAAGCTGTACTGGCTGATCGTCCCGGTGGCGGTGGCGATGTGCTTCTTCGCCAGCAACCTGTTCCGCACGCGCATCGGCCGTGCCTTCGTCGCCGTGCGCGAGCGCGACTACAGCGCCGAGGTGCTCGGCATCGACCTGCTACGCACCAAGCTCACGAGCTTCGCGCTGGCGTCGTTCTACGCCGGTATCGCCGGCGCGCTGATGGCGTACTTCTTCCGCGTCGTGAACCCCGAGCAGTACGGCTTCGGGGCCTCGATCTTCCAGCTCACGGCCGTGATCGTCGGCGGCCTCGGCTCGGTGCTGGGCTCGATCCTCGGCAGCCTGTTCATGGTCGCGGTGCCCGAATTGCTCAAGGAGGCGGTGGTCTTCGTGGCCGGCGCCGATGCGACGAAGAGCGCGGTGTTCCTCGCCTCGGCACGCGAACTGGTGTTCGGCGTGCTGATCGTGGGCTTCCTGCTGCTCGAACCCTTCGGCCTGGCCGAGGTCGTGCGCCGCGTGCGCGCGCGGCTGGCGGTCTGGCCGTTCCGCAGCTGAGGACGGCGGGATGAGCGTGATGCTTCACGAGCAGGTCATCGTCGTCACCGGCGCGGCGCGCGGCATCGGCCGTTCGATCGCCGACGCGTGCGCGCGCGCCGGCGCCACGGTGGTGCTCGTCGATCGCCTGGCCGACGAACTGGCCGAAGGGGCCCGCAAGCTGCAGACGCACGGCCTGCGGGTCGATCCGCGGCCCTGTGAACTGACCGACGAGGCCGCGGTGCGCCGCCTCTTCGCCGGCATCGCGGCCGACCATGGGCGGATCGACGGCCTCGTCAACAATGCCGGCACCTCCGTCTACGGCGGCGCGCTGGACACCTCGTGGGCCGATCTGGCCGAGGTTTTGCGCATCCACCTCGCACCGACCCTGCTGTGCGCCCAGCAAGCGGCCGAGCGCATGCTCGCGGCCGGCTGCGGCCGCATCGTCAACATGGCCTCGGCTGCTGCGCAGGCCGCGGTGACGCGCCTGTTCGGCTACTCGATGGCCAAGGCCGCCGTGGTCTCGATGACCCAGCACATGGCGGCGGAGTTCGGCGGGCGGGGCATCAGCGTCAACGCCCTGGCCCCGGGTCCGGTCCTCACGGAAGCGCTGCGCCAGAACCAGAACGCCGCCGTCCAGCAGGCGCTGCGCGAGGGCATCCCGCTCGAGCGCTTCGCCGAGCCCGAGGAGGTTGCCGCCGCTGCGGTCTTCCTGCTGTCCCCGCACGCCGCCTACGTCAACGGCCATGTGCTGGTGGTCGACGGCGGCCTGATGTCCACGCGGACCCGACTGGACCGCCTCGCACGCTGAACACCGAAGTCCATCAACCCAGGAGACAACGACATGAAGCTCACCCGACGTCACGGCCTCGGCCTTGCCGCTGCCGCAGCCCTCACCGCTGCGCTTCCGCTGCCGAGTGCGCTGGCACAAGGCGCCGACATCGTGTTCGGCGCCACGCTGCCGCTGTCGGGTCCGTTCGCCGCGGTCGCGAAGGATCAGCTCGAGGGCATGAAGGACCACTTCGACCACGTCAATGCCAAGGGCGGCATCCGCGGCCGCAAGGTCCGCTTCATCGCCGAGGACACCCAGTACAAGGTGGATCAGGCGATTGCCGCCTGGAAGAAGTTCATGGCCTCGGACAATCCGGTGGCGGTGTTCGGCGACGGCACCGGCTTCGTGCGCGCCTCGGCGCAGGAGAACGTCGAACGCTACAAGGTCATGATGACCTCGACCTCGTACGCCTCCGACCTCGAGGACATGGCCCGCTTCGGTTTCCACTTCATGAGCGGGCCGACGTACAGCGAGGCGGCCGAGGTGCTGTTGCAGTACGTCAAGTCGAATTTCAAGGGCAGCGGCCGGCCCAAGCTCGCGGTGATCCACAGCGCCAGCGAGTTCGGGCGCGATCCGCTCGAGCACATCAAGAAGCGCACGGCCGCGCTCGGCATCGACCTCGTGCTGGTGCTGGAGATGAAGTTCACCGGCACCGACGTGGCGGCCGAGACGATCAAGCTGCGTCAGGCACGCCCCGACTACACGCTGATCCACGGCTTCGGCGGCGCGCCGATCTTCCTCGAGGTGATCAAGCTGTCGAAGGACTATGGGCTGCAGACGCAGTTCATGGGCACCTTCTGGGAGAGCTCGCGCACGCTGATGCGCCGCGCCGGGCCGGCGGCGGACGGTTTCCTCGGCGTGAGCAACTACGCCTGGAGCACGGCCAACGCGCAGGGGCCGATGCTCAAGGCCATCGACGAGATCAAGCGCAAGCGCGACCCGAAGTACGACGGCGTGCCCGACATCTACTACATGCAGGGCTGGATGTCGGCGATGCTGATGACCAAGGCCGCCGAGGAAGCGATGGCCCAGGGCAAGCCCGTCACCGGCGAGGGCCTGCGCGATGCGCTGCGCGCCGTGCGCAACTGGGACACCGGCGGGGTGGTCGGCGCGCCGGTCACCTTCTCCAACAACAGCATTCCGATGGCGCAGGTGGTGCGCTTCGAGGCGGCGAAGGACTTCGTGCCCACGCCGGTATCGGCGTGGATCAACGTCGATCGTAAGTAGGCCGGCGGCGGAGCCTGCCCATGGAACTCGCCCTCCAGGTCAACAGCCTGGACGTCACCTACCTCGGCGTGCTGCAGGTGCTGCAGGGCCTGTCGCTGCAGGTTCGGCGCGGCCAGGTCGTGGCACTGCTCGGCTCCAACGGCGCCGGCAAGACCACCACGCTGAAGGCGATCACCGGGCTGCTGCCGCTGGAGAAGGGCGCCATCACCGGGGGCAAGGTGCTGTTCGACGGCAAGGAGACGACCCGCTTGGCGCCGCACCTGCTCGCGCGCCGCGGCCTGTATCACGTGCGCGAGGGTCGCCAGCTCTTCACCGACATGACGGTGGAGGAAAACCTGATCGCCGCCTGCAATGCGCTCGGCGGCCGGCATCCGGCGCCGAAGGACTTCGACGAGGTCTACGGCTACTTTCCGCGCCTGCGCGAGCGGCGCGGCGATGTCTGCGGCTATCTCTCCGGGGGCGAACAGCAGATGCTGGCGATCGGCCGCGCGCTCGTCGCCCGGCCCTCATTGATCGTGCTCGACGAGCCCTCGCTCGGCCTCGCCCCCAAGGTGGTGGCCGAGATCTTCGCGACGCTGCGGCGCATCAATCAGGGCACCGGCTTGTCGATGCTGATCGTCGAGCAGAACGCCCGGCTCGCGCTGGCCCACGCCGACCATGCCTACCTCCTGGAAAGCGGGCGCATCGTGCTCGAGGGCGGCGCGCAGGCGCTCGCCGACAACCCCGACGTGAAGAACTTCTACCTCGGCGGGGCGCAGGGTGCCGCCGCCGGGCGCAAGAGCTTCCGCGATGTCAAGCACTACCGGGCGGCCAAGCGATGGCTGAGCTGAACCCCGCCGACGATCTGCCGTCGCGCCTGGCCTGGCGCGCCTCGGCGCATCCGCATGCGGCGGCCTTCCTGCAGAAGCGCCACGGCGTGTGGCGGCGCTGGACCTGGAGCGAGGTGGCCGAGACGGTGCGGGCCGCGAGCGCCGGGCTCCTGGCTGCCGGGCTCGCGCGCGGCGAGGCCGTGGGCATCGTCAGCGGTGCGCGGGTCGAAGCCGTGTGCCTCGTGCATGCCTGCCAGCGCGCGGGTCTGGTGCCGGTGCTGCTGAGCGCGGGGCTAGCGCCCGGTGCGCTGGCCACGCTGTCGCAGCAGGCTGGTGTGGTGGCGTTCGTCGCCGAAGACCAGGAGCAGGTGGACAAGATCGCCGACGTGCAGTCGCGGCTCGCGGTGCTGCGGCGCGTGTGGGTGATCGACCCGAAGGGAACCCAGGCCTACCGCCACATCCAGGCGGTGCCGGCGTCGAGACTGATGGACGGCGCCGCGGGTTCCTCGCCCGGCGGCACGGCCCCGGCCGGCGCTGCGCGTTCCAAGGGGGCAGCGACTGCGCTGGGCCTCTTCAGCGCCGGCGTCTTCAGCGAGCCGCGCCACGTGCCCGTGTCGCACGAGGCCGTCATGCTGCTGGCTGCCGCGCAGTCGCCGCTGTCGCTGGCCGAGGGCGAGCGCGTGGTGTCGCTGTTCGGGCTGGCCGACCCGCTGGGTCACTACTTCGCCGTCGTCGCCCCGGTGCTCGCCGGGTCGGTGGCCTGCTTCGGCGAGGACCGCGTGCCAACCGTCGCCGAGATGCGCCAGTGCGCGCCGCAGACCGTGGCCGCGCCGGCCCGGCTGCTCGACCGGCTGCGGCGCGAGGCCGCCGCGCGCGCCAGCCGCAGCGGCGGCTGGCGACAGCGGCTGATCCAGCGCTGGACGGCCACGCAGTCGCCGTCGGTGCCGTTGCGCTGGCTGGTCGGCCAGCCGGTGGCCAACACGCTGGGGCTCGGTGCCTGCCGGCAGGTGCTGACCGGCTACGACCGCATGGCACCGAGCACCGCGCGCTTCCTCGCGCGCCTGGGCCTCGCGACCCGCGGCCTCTATACGGTGGCCGAGGCCGCCGGCCCGGTGGGGGCCTTCGCGCAGGCCGACGCACCGGCGCTCGAGGTGTTCGACGCCTATCACCCGGTAGTCGATGCCGACGGCCGCCTGGCCTTGAGCGTGCACGGGCAGCGCGTGACCACCGGCGACCTGGTGTCGCTCGATGGTGGACGCCTGCACCTGATCGGCCGCGCTGCCGATCTGCTGACCTTGCCGGGCGGGCAGCAACTGGCGCCGTCGCTGATCGAAGCCGAGATTGGTGCCAGCCCCTTCGTCAACCAGGCGGTGGCGGTGGGCGGCCCGGCCTCGGGCATCACCGCGCTGATCGAACTCGACGAGGTCGCGCTGCGCGACTGGGCCGCCAGCCACGGCTTGGCCTTCACCACGCTGCGCAGCCTGGCCGAGAGTAGCGAGGTCGCCCGCCTCGTCGAGCAGGCGCGCTCCGAGGCCAGCCAGCGGCTCGAAGCGGCGTATCCGGGCGCGGGCGTGCGCCGCGTCGTGCTGCTGCCGCGCGCGCTGGACGCGGGCAACGGGGAGCTCTCGCCGTCTCTGGCGCTGCGCCGCGCGATCGTGCGCAACCGCTATGCACACCGGCTCGTCGGCACCGCGCCGGTGCCGCCGGTGCCGGTGGCCCAACCATCGCGGGTCGGCCCGCTGCCGGCGCTGGCCCCCGCTTCACTCAGGAGTGCTCCATGAAGATCGCGATCATCGGTGCCGGCAACGTCGGCGGCACGCTCGGCCGGCGCTGGGCTGCGCTCGGGCACGACATCGTGTTCGGCGTGCGCGACCCGGCGCGGGAGAAGTACCAGGGCCTGGTCACGCAGACCGGCGGGCGGGCGCGTCTGGCGGCCAACGCGGACGCGGTGCGCGACGCTGAGGCCGTGTTGCTCGCCACGCCCTGGTCCACCACGCAGGCCGCGCTGCGCGAATGCGGGCCGTTGCGCGGCCAGGTGCTGATCGATGCGACCAACCCGCTCGGCGCCGACTTCCGCCTGACGCTGGGCCACAGCGACTCCGGCGGCGAGCAGGTGGCGCGCTGGGCCGATGGCGCGCGGGTGGTGAAGGCGTTCAACACCACCGGCTTCAACATCATGGACGACCCGATCATCGCCGGCCAGCACGCCACGATGTTCATCGCCGGCGACGACCCGGCAGCCAAGTCGGTGGTGGCCGACCTGGCCAGCGCAATCGGCTTCGAGACCATCGATGCAGGCCCGCTGGCCTCCTCGCGCATGCTCGAGCCGCTGGCGCAGCTATGGATCCACTGTGCCTACCGGCAGGGCCTGACGCGCGACTACGCGTTCCACCTGCTGCGCCGGGGGGCCTGAGGCGATGGCCGCATCCGGACCGTCGGCCGGCAGCACCTGGGTCTTCGGCGGCAGCTCGGGCATCGGCCTGGCGGCCGCGCAGGCGCTGGCCAGGTGCGGGCATGCCGTCGTCATCGCCGGCCGCTCGCGCGAGCGGCTGGACGCGGCGCTCGCCCGCCTGCCGGGCGGCAGCGCTGCGGAATCCGTGGATGCCACGGATGGTGACGCGATTCGGGCGGCGCTCGCCCGTCACGCCCCGATCCGACACCTCGTGGTGTCGGTTGGCGGCGGCAGCGCAATCGGACCCTACCGCGGCTTCACCGAGCGCCAGCTGCGCGACACCTTTGAGGCCAAGTTCTGGGCCTACCAGCGCATCACGCTGGCCTGCGCGGCGGCCATGCAGGCGGGCTCGATCACCTGGGTCACCGGCGCGGCGGCGCGCGCGGCGATCCCCGGCATGTCGGCGCTCGCGGCCACCAACGGCGCGCTGCAGGCGATGGTGGGCCCGCTGGCGCGGGAGCTGGCGCCGGTGCGCGTCAATGCCGTGTCGCCGGGCTTCATAGACACGCCGTACTGGGAACGCGCGATGGGCGAGGACATCCGCCGCCAGACCTACGCCGCGATGGCCGCGATGGTGCCGGTGCAGCGCGTGGGCACGCCCGAGGACGTGGCGGCGGCCATCGCGATGTGCGTGAACAACGGCTTCGTCACCGGCGCCGTGATCGACTGCGACGGCGGCAGGAGGCTCGTGTGATCACGCGCCGCCGCTTTTCGTCGCTGTGGTCGGTCGGCCCCGCCGCGGCGCTGACGACGCTGCTCGGTTCGAGGTCGGCACGGGCCCAGGCGCCGTGGCCCACGCGTCCCGTCACCCTGGTCGTTCCCTATGCGCCCGGCGGCAACACGGACCTGCTGGCGCGCACCCTCGCGCAGGGCCTGGGCGCGCGCTGGGGGCAGACCGTCAACGTCGAGAACAAGCCGGGCGCCGGGACCAATATCGGCGCGGCCCAGGTCGCACGCGCCGCCCCCGACGGCCACACGCTGTTCCTGGCGCAGAGTGCCAGCCACGGCATCAACCCGACGCTGTACCGCAGCCTGCCCTTCGATCCGATCCGCGACTTCGCCTTCGTGGCCCTGCTGGCCGAAAGCACGCTGTTCCTCGTCACCGGCGCGCAGAGCCCGTGGCGCAAGGTGGCGGACATCGGCGCCGCATCGCGTGCCGGCGCCCGGCTGTCCTACGGCTCGGTGGGCATCGGCAGCGCGCACCATCTGGCGGGCCAGCTGCTGAAGACGCGCCTGGCGCTCGATGCCGAGCATGTGCCGTACCGCGGCAGCGCGGCGGTGCTTCAGGCGCTGGCGACGGGCGAGGTGCAGTACGCCTTCGACGCCACCGCGCTGGCCTGGGTGCGCGACGGTCGCCTGCGGGCCTTGGCCGTGGCCCGGCCGCAGCGCTGGCCGCTCGCGCCCGAGTTGCCTTCCATGGCCGAGCAGGGCGTAGCCGACTTCGAGGTCGGCGGCTGGTTCGGGCTGGCCGCCCCCGCCGCCACGCCCCGCGAGACGCTCGCCCGCATCGCGCAGGACGTGGCCGCCGTGCAGGCCCGGGCCGACTGGGGCGCCCGCCTGACCGAACTGGGCCTCGCACCGCTGGCCGGCAGCGGCGACGCGATGCGGCGTCATGTCGAAGGCGAGATCCGCAAGTACGCCGACCTGGTGCGCGCTGCCGGCGCCACCGCCGATTGAACCCAACAGGTTGAAGACAGCCATGTCACACGCAGGCAACCACGAGCACCACGAGACCCAGGACGCGCACGAGGCCATCGCCCGCAGCCTCTGGCAGGCCGCGTTGACGCGCACGCCGATCGCTCCTGTCAGGGAAGCCGCGGCGCGGGCAGCGCTGCCGACCGACAGCGACAGCGCGTACGCCATCCAGCGCATCAACCGCGACCGCCGTATCCGCAATGGCGATCGCGTCGTGGGGCGAAAGATCGGTCTGACCGCCAAGTCGGTGCAGGCTCAACTCGGCGTCGATTCGCCGGACTTCGGCGATCTCTGGGCCGGTACCGCGTATGGCGACGGCGACGAGGTGCCGATGGCCTCGCTGATCCAGCCCAAGGTGGAGGCCGAGGTGGCCCTGGTCCTGGGACGCGACCTCGATCAGCCCGACGCCGGCGTGGCGGACGTGATCCGCTGCACCGACTTCGCGCTGGCGGCGCTGGAGATCGTCGACAGCCGCATCGAACGCTGGCAGATCGGCCTGTTCGACACCATCGCCGACAACGCCTCGGCGGCGGCCTTCGTGCTGGCGGGCGACCCGGTGCGGCTGGATCGGATCGGCCTGCGCGACGCCCGCATGACGATGACACGCAACGACGAGAAGGCCAGCGAGGGTATCGGCCACGCCTGTCTGGGCCACCCGCTGAACGCCGCGGCGTGGCTGGCGCGGGCGCTGGCGCGTGCCGGCGAGCCGCTGCGGGCCGGGGACATCGTGCTCACCGGTGCGCTGGGGCCGATGGTGCCGGCCGCGGCGGGTGACCGCTTCGAGGCGTCGATCGACGGGTTGGGACGGATCGCGGTGCGGTTCGTCTGAGGCAGCCGAAGGCAAGGAGCATCCCATGACGGGCAAGACCAAGGTGGCGATCGTCGGCAGCGGCAACATCGGCACCGATCTGATGATCAAGATCCTGCGCCACGGCCGCTGCCTGGAGGTCGGCGCGATGGTGGGCATCGACGCGGCCAGCGACGGGCTGGCGCGCGCCCAGCGGCTGGGCGTGGCCACCACCCACGAGGGCATCGAAGGCCTGACGCGGCTGCCGGTCTTCGGCGACATCGGCATCGTCTTCGATGCGACATCGGCCGCCGCGCATGTGCGCAACGATGCCTTCCTGCGCGAGCGGCGTCCCGAGATCCGCTGCATCGACCTCACACCGGCGGCCATCGGCCCGTACTGCGTGCCGGTGGTCAACCTCGAAGCGCACCTCGACGCGCCGAACCTGAACATGGTGACCTGCGGCGGCCAGGCCACGATCCCGATGGTCAAGGCCGTCTCGCGCGTGACCCGGGTCCACTACGGCGAGATCGTCGCCTCGATCGCGAGCAAGAGCGCCGGGCCGGGCACGCGCGCCAACATCGACGAGTTCACCGAGACCACCTCCAAGGCGATTGAGGCCGTGGGTGGGGCGCAGCGCGGCAAGGCGATCATCGTGCTCAACCCGGCCGAACCGCCGCTGATGATGCGCGACACGGTCTACACGCTGTCCGACGACGCCGACGAGCGCGAGATCGAGGCCAGCGTCGAGGCCATGGTCGAGGCGGTGCGCCGCTACGTGCCGGGCTATCGGCTCAAGCAGCGCGTGCAGTTCGACCGCATCCCGTCGGATCGCCCGATCACCGTCCCCGGTGTCGGCCGTCTGGGCGGGCTGAAGACTTCGGTGTTCCTCGAGGTCGAGGGCGCCGCGCACTACCTGCCGGCCTACGCCGGCAACCTGGACATCATGACCAGCGCCGCGATGGCCTGTGCCGAGCGGATGGCCGAACGCTGGCTGCAGCGCGAGGCCGGCGCCGTCATCGCCTGAACGGCAACGAGGAGGCTCCCATGGGCAAGAAGCTCTACATCAGCGATGTCACCCTGCGCGATGGCAGCCATGCCATCCGGCACCAGTACAGCGTGGCCCAGGCGCGTCGCATCGCGCGTGCGCTCGACGACGCGCGCGTCGACTCGATCGAGGTGGCGCATGGCGACGGGCTGGCCGGGTCGAGCTTCAACTACGGCTTCGGTGCTCACACCGACCTGGAGTGGATCGAGGCGGTCGCTTCCGAGGTCCGGCATGCCAAGGTCGCAACGCTGCTGCTGCCGGGCATCGGCACGGTGCACGACCTGAAGGCCGCGCACGCGGCCGGCGCCAGCATCGTGCGCGTGGCGACGCACTGCACCGAAGCCGATGTCAGCCGCCAGCACATCGAGACCGCACGCGCGCTCGGCATGGACACGGTGGGCTTCCTGATGATGAGCCACATGACGACGCCGCAGCACCTCGCCGAGCAGGCCCTGCTGATGGAGAGCTACGGTGCGACCTGCATCTACGTCGTCGATTCCGGCGGGGCGCTCGGCATGCAGGACGTGCGCGACCGCTTCCGCGCCTTGAAGGAAAGGCTGAAGCCCGAGACGCTGACCGGCATCCACGCCCACCACAACCTGAGCCTCGGCGTGGCCAACAGCATCGTCGCGGTGGAAGAGGGATGCGACCGCATCGATGCCAGCCTGGCCGGCATGGGCGCGGGCGCCGGCAACGCACCGCTGGAGGTGTTCATCGCCGCGGCCGACCGCCTGGGCTGGAACCACGGCTGCGACCTGTACCGCCTGATGGACGCCGCCGACGACATCGTGCGCCCGCTACAGGACCGGCCGGTGCGCGTCGATCGCGAGACGCTGGCACTGGGCTACGCCGGCGTGTACAGCAGCTTCCTGCGCCACTCCGAGGCCGCGGCCCGCAAGTACGGCCTGAAGACGGTGGACATCCTGGTCGAGCTGGGTCGGCGGCGCATGGTCGGCGGCCAGGAGGACATGATCGTCGACGTCGCGCTCGATCTGCTGAAGGCGCGGGACCGCCGCAACGACGAGGCGCTTCCGGTGATGAGCGAGGCGGCGTGAGCGCTCCCGCATGGCCGTTCCGAAGGGAGCGCTCCGTCCCGCCCGGCGGGACCGCGCGCAGCGCGAGGGTGCCCCGGTGAGCGGGCCGTCGGCGCGTCTGGCAGGGCGCACGATCGTCGTCACGGGTGGCGCCAGCGGCATCGGCGCCGCATGCGCGCGGCGTTACGCCGCGGAAGGTGCCTCGGTCGTCATCGGCGACCTCGACGCCGACGGCGCCGCCCGCGTCGCCGGCGAGGCCGGCGGTCTGGCGCTGCGTTGCGACCACACGCAGGCCGAGGACTGCGGGCGGCTGGTGCAAGCCGCGGTCGAGCGCTTCGGCGGCATTGACGCCCTGCACAACAACGCCGGCATCGGCTGGACCGGCCGCTTCGAGGAGGTGGCGCCCGAGCAGGCCCGCCGCCTGTTCGACGTGCTGCTGCTGGGGCCGATCCTGATGACGCAGGCGGCGCTGCCCGCGCTGCGGCGTTCGAGCGCGGGCCCGTCGATCCTGTTCACCGCATCCGGGCTCGGCCTGCACGGCCGGCCGAACATCTCGATCTACGCCGCCGCCAAGCACGCCATCGTCGGCCTGATGCGCAGCCTGGCGCTCGAACTCGGCCCGGAGGGCCTGCGCGTCAATGCGGTGTGCCCGGGCATCGTCGACACGCCCATGGTGCGCGCCACGACCGGCGCGTGGGGCCCGACCGACCAGGTGTTGGAGATGTTCCGCCAAGGCACGCCGCTGCGCCGGCCGATCCTGCCCGAGGACGTGGCGGCGTCGGCGGCCTTCCTGCTTTCCGACGATGCGCGCAACCTCACCGGTACCGCGCTGCTGGTCGATGGGGGTGCGCATGAGGCCTGAGTCAGTCCGGGTCGCTGCTGCGGCGTGCACGTCATGACGTCCGTCGAGTTCGTCATCGCAGACCGCGTGGCGCGCATCACGCTCAACCGGCCCGAGCGCATGAATGCGTTCACCGCGCAGATGCACGCCGAGCTTGGCGCAGCGCTCGCCACGGTGTCGCGCGACGATGCAGTTCGCGCGCTCGTCATCACCGGCGCCGGGCGGGCCTTCTGCACTGGACAGGACCTCTCGGAACGGCGCGTTCCGGCGGCTGCGGCGCCGGTCGATCTTGGTCGATCGATCGACGACCACTACGTCCCACTGGTGCTCAAGCTGCGCGCGCTGCCGATCCCTGTCATCGCTGCTCTCAACGGCGTGGCGGCAGGCGCCGGCATCGCCCTGGCCTTGAGTTGCGACCTGGTGATCGCGGCCCGTTCGGCGCGCTTCGTCTCCGGCTTCGAGCGACTGGGCGTGATACCGGACGCGGGCGGCTCCTGGCTGCTGCAACGTGCGCTGGGTCCTGCAAGGGCGATGGCGTTCGCCATGCTTGGCGGAACGATCGAAGCCGAGGACGCGGCCCGCCTCGGACTGATCTGGCGCTGCGTGGACGACGCTGCCGTACCGGCTGCGGTGGATGAGGCGCTGGCCCGTGTCCGATCGGCATCGCGTGCTGCGCTGCGCGCGGCCAAGGTCGCCATGCAGGCGAGCGCCGCCAGCGGCTTCGAGCAGCAACTGAGGCTGGAGCGCGAGTTGATGCAACTGCTCGGTGCCGGCGCCGACTATCGCGAAGGCGTCCAGGCCTTCTTCGACCGCCGTGCGCCGAACTTCGCCTGAGGCGCTGCAATGACCAAGGAAGCGCCCCTGGCCCTGCCCGCAGCCTGCATCGTCGGCGTCGTCGGAGCGGGTGCAATGGGCAGCGGCATCGCGCAGGTGGTGGCCGCGGCCGGGCATGAGGTGCGCCTGTTCGACAACCGCGCCGGTGCGGCGGCGCAGGCCGTGGACCGCGTCCGCTCGTCCTTCGAACGGCTGGCCGACAAGGGCAGGATGAACGTCGATGCTGCGACCCGCGCCGCCGACCGCCTGGCCGCCGTGGCCGCACTGAACGAGCTCGAGCCTTGCGGCCTCGTGATCGAGGCCATCGTCGAAGACCTGGCCGCCAAGCGTTCGCTGTTCGAGGCGCTCGAGCGCATCGTGGCGCCGGGCGCGGTGCTGGCGACCAACACCTCGTCGATCTCGATCACGGCGCTGGCCGCCGGGCTCCGGCATCCTGGCCGCGTGCTCGGCCTTCACTTCTTCAACCCGCCGCCATTGATGGCGCTGGTCGAGGTGGTGAGCGGGCTCGAAACCGGTGCGGCCGTCGCGGCTTCCCTGTATGCCACCGCCGCTGCCTGGGGCAAGCGGCCGGTGCATGCCCGCTCGACGCCCGGCTTCGTCGTCAACCGGGTGGCGCGCCCCTTCTATGCGGAAGCGCTGCGACTGCTCGGCGAAGGGGCGGCCGATGTGGCGACGCTCGACGCGGTGATGCGCGACGCGGGCGGATTCCGCATGGGGCCGTTCGAGCTGATGGACATGATCGGCCACGACGTGAACTACGCCGTGACGCGCTCGGTGTTCGACGCGTTCTACGGCGACCCGCGATTTGCGCCGTCGCTGCTGCAACTCGAACTGGTGCAGGGCGGGCGGCTCGGGCGCAAATCGGGCCGTGGCTTCTACGACCATCGGCCCGAAGCGCCGGCTCCCACGCCCGCAGATGTGGCGGCGCAGAACTTGTCGGATTCGGCGTGGGTGCGAAGCGGCGAGCCGCTCGCGGATGCCCTGGCCGCCCGCCTGCGCGAGCGGGGCGTCGCGCTCCGGCGCGAGGCCCCACACCCGGGGTCCGGGGCGGTCGTCCCGTTTGCGGGCACGCAAGCCGGCGCGCTTCTGGTCGAGGGCGACGGCAGCACCGCGACCGAGGTCGCCCTGCGCCTCGGGCAACGCCACGTCATTGCCGTGGACCTCGTGCTAGACGTGGCCGCCGCCACGCGCATCGCGGTGTCGCGCGCGGCCGGTTGTTCCGACGCCGCCGCGCGATCGGCGTTTGCGCTGTTGCAAGGCGCAGGGCTGCACGTCAACGAGTTGAAGGATCTGCCTGCGCTTGCGGTCCTGCGCACGGTGGCCATGCTGGCCAACGAGGCCGCCGATGCGGTGCACCAGGGTGTGGGCACCGCCGACGAGGTGGACCTGGCGATGCGCCACGGCGTCAACTACCCGCTGGGCCCACTGGCCTGGGCCGAGCGGCTCGGCTGGGCGCGGGTCGTCGGGGTACTCGACAAGCTGGCTGCGTTCTACGGCGATGGCCGCTACCGGGCCAGCCCCTGGCTGCGCCTGCAAGCCGCCGCCGACGCCTGCGCAGCACTGCCCTGAACCGCGTTGTCCATACGGAACCGCCCATGCACCACGCCTTGATCTGCGACGCCGTGCGAACCCCCTTCGGCCGCTACGGCGGCGCCTTGGCAGCGATGCGCGCCGACGACCTGGCGGCCGCCACGCTGCGCGCCTTGATCGATCGCCATCCCCGGCTCGACCCCGACGCCATCGACGACGTGATCCTGGGCTGCGCGAACCAGGCCGGCGAGGACAACCGCAACGTCGCGCGCATGGCGGCGCTGCTGGCCGGGCTGCCGGTCGGCGTGAGCGGCACCACGATGAATCGCCTGTGCGCTTCGGGCCTCGACGCGATCGGGACCGCCGCACGCGCGATCCGCGCGGGCGACGCCGACCTGATGGTGGCCGGCGGCGTCGAGAGCATGACCCGGGCCCCGTTCGTACTCGGCAAGGCGGATGCGGCGTTCTCGCGCGCCGCCCACATCGAGGACACGACGATCGGCTGGCGCTTCGTGAACCCGGCGATGCGCGAGCGCTACGGGGTGGACTCGATGCCGGAGACCGCGGAGAACGTGGCCCGTGAGTTCGGCGTCTCGCGCGCCGACCAGGATGCGCTGGCGCTGCGCAGCCAGCAGCGTTGGGCAGCGGCCGAGGCGCGCGGCTTCTTCGAGCGCGAACGCATTGCCATCGAGGTCCCTCAGCGCAAGGGCGAGATGCGCCGGTTCGAGACCGACGAGCACCCCCGGCCGCAGACGACGATGGATGCGCTGTCGCGTCTGGCGCCGGTGGTGCACCGGCAGGGCACGGTGACGGCGGGCAACGCCTCGGGCACGAACGACGGCGCCGCCGCGCTGCTGCTGGCGAGCGATGCCGCGGCGCAGCGCTTCGGCCTGGTGCCGCGCGCACGGGTGCTCGGCATGGCCGCCGCTGGCGTGCCGCCGCGGGTGATGGGCGTCGGGCCGGTGCCGGCGGTGCGCAAGCTGCTGGCGCGCAGCGGGCACCGCCTCGCGCAGATCGATGCGATCGAGGTCAACGAAGCCTTCGCGGCGCAGGTGCTGGCCGTCACCCGTGAACTCGGCCTTGCGGACGACGCGGCGCATGTCAATGCGAACGGCGGCGCGATCGCGATCGGGCATCCGCTCGGTGCTTCCGGTGGGCGGCTGGTCGCGACGCTGCTGTGCCAGCTCGAGGCCACCGGTGGGCGGCTGGGCGTGGCGTCGATGTGCGTGGGTGTCGGTCAGGGGCTGGCGCTGCTGATCGAGCGCCTGTAATGCACCGGTGACCCGAGAACTGCCCCATCGACGAAGGAGACCGCATTGAACCTGCTCACACGCCGCAAGGCCACCCTTGGCAGCATGGTCCTGCTGCTGGCGAAGCCGATTCTGGCCCAAGCACCGGTACCCGGGCCGGTGACCATCGTGGTGCCGTTTCCCGCAGGCGGCGGCACCGACGCTCTGGCGCGACTGCTGGCGCCGCGACTTCAGGCCCTATGGGGCACCAGCGTGATCGTGGAGAACAAGCCCGGCGCGGGCACCACGCTGGCGATGGCCGCAGTGGCCCGCGCCGCGCCCGACGGGCGTACGCTGGTGATGGCGAGTTTCGGCCACGCCGTCGCACCCGCGCTGTACCGGAACCTTCCCTACGACGCGGCCACCGCCTTCAGCGCGGTGGCCACCGTCGCGAGTGGCCCGAACCTGCTGCTGGTGAACCCGAAGGTCGAGGCGGCTTCGGTGCGCGAGCTGTTCGAGCTGGCGCGGCGGCAGCCCGGCAAGCTCGCCTACGCGTCGTTCGGCAACGGCACCTCGGCGCACCTGGCCGGCGAGCTGTTCGCGCTCGATGCCGGCATCGACCTCGTGCACGTGCCCTACCGCGGCAGTGCCCCTGCGTTGACCGACCTGATCGGCGGGCAGGTGCAGCTGATGTTCGACGGCCTGCCGTCGATGACGCATGTGCGTGCGGGGCGGCTGCGCGCGCTGGCCGTCACGTCGCCCGGCAGACATCCGGCGCACCCGGAGCTGCCCACCGTGATCGAGTCGGGGGTCGAGGGCCTGCGCGCCTTCACCACCTCGGCGTGGTTCGCCTTGCTCGCGCCCGCCGGCACGCCTGCCGCGTGGATCGGCCGGATCAACGCCGATGTCCGCGCGATTCTGCGTCAGCCGGAGGCCAGGGCGGCGGTCGACGCGCTCGGCTTCGCTCCGGGCGACGACGAGCCGCAGGCGCTGGCCGCCTTCATCGCCCGCGAGGCCGAGCGCTGGAAGCGCGTGATCCGCCAGCGCGGCATCAGCGCAGACTGATACGGGCGGTCGGATCGTGCCGGTCATCACCTGCGTCGAAGACCTGCGCGTGCTCGCCCGCCAGCGCGTACCGCGCATGTTCTACGACTATGCCGACTCCGGCTCGTGGACCGAGGGCACCTACCGCGCCAACGAGGGCGACTTCCGGAAGATCAAGCTGCGCCAGCGCGTCGCGGTCAACATGGAAAACCGCAGCACCGCGACGACGATGGTCGGCTTGCCCGTGTCGATGCCGGTGGCCATCGCGCCCACCGGGCTGACCGGCATGCAGCACGCGGACGGCGAGATCCTCGCTGCGCGCGCGGCCGAGAAGTTCGGCGTCCCGTTCACGCTCAGCACGATGAGCATCTGCTCGATCGAGGACATCGCGGCGCACACGAAGGCGCCGTTCTGGTTCCAGCTCTACGTGATGCGCGACCGCGACTTCATCGAGCGCCTGATCGACCGCGCCAAGGCGGCGAACTGCGGCGCGCTGATGCTCACCCTGGACCTGCAGATCCTCGGCCAGCGCCACAAGGACCTGAAGAACGGCCTGTCGGCGCCGCCCAGGCCGACGATCGCCAACCTGATCAACCTCGCGACCAAGCCGCGATGGTGCCTCGGCATGCTCGGCACGAAGCGGCGCCAGTTCGGCAACATCGTCGGCCACGTCAAGGGCGTGGAGAACATGGGCTCGCTCGCGGAGTGGACCGCCAAGCAGTTCGACCCGGCGCTGAACTGGGGCGATGTCGAGTGGATCAAGAAGCGCTGGGGCGGCAAGCTGATCCTGAAGGGCATCCTCGACGTCGAGGACGCGAAGCTCGCGGCCGACAGCGGCGCCGACGCGCTGATCGTCTCCAACCATGGCGGACGCCAGCTCGACGGCGCTCCGAGCTCGATTGCCGCCCTTCCGGCGATCGCCGAGGCCGTCGGCTCGCGCATCGAGGTGTGGATGGACGGCGGCATCCGATCCGGCCAGGACGTGCTCAAGGCCTGGGCGCTGGGCGCGCGCGGCACGCTGATCGGCCGCGCCTTTCTCTACGGCCTGGGTGCGATGGGCGAGGCCGGCGTCGCCAAGGTGCTCGAGATCATCCATCGGGAACTCGACCTAACGATGGCCTTCACCGGCCACCGCTCGATCCACACCGTCGACCGCAGCGTGCTGCTCGGGCCCTGACTGCCGGCGGCGGGATTGGAACAGCTATGGGAGACGCATCTTGATCATCGGCGTACCGCGCGAAACCGCATCGGGCGAGACCCGCGTCGCGGTCACCCCCGAGACGGCGAAGAAGCTCAAGGCCCAGGGCCACACCGTGCGCGTGCAAGGCGGCGCCGGCGTTGCGGCCAGCGCCACCGACGAGGCCTATGCGGCGGTCGGCGCGGAGATCGTGGATGCCGCCAGCGCCTTCGGCTGCGAGCTGGTGCTGAAGGTGAGGAGCCCCAGCGAGGCCGAGCTGCCGCACTTCAAGAGTGGCGCCAGCCTCGTCGGCATGCTCAACCCCTTCGACCGCGACGGCCTCGCCCGCTTGGCCGCAGCGGGCCTCACCAGCTTCGCACTCGAGGCCGCGCCGCGCAGCACGCGGGCACAGAGCATGGACGTGCTGTCCAGCCAGGCCAACATCGCCGGCTACAAGGCCGTGATGATGGCCGCCGACAAGTACCAGCGGCTGTTCCCGATGCTGATGACGGCCGCCGGCACGATCAAGGCGGCGCGCGTGGTGATCCTGGGCGTCGGCGTCGCCGGCCTTCAGGCCATCGCCACCGCCAAGCGGCTGGGGGCGGTGATCGAGGCCAGCGACGTGCGCCCGAGCGTGAAGGAGCAGGTCGAGTCGCTGGGCGCCAGGTTCATCGACGTGGCCTACGAGACGGCCGAAGAGAAGGAAGCAGCAGAAGGCGTCGGCGGCTACGCCAAGCCGATGCCGCCGAGCTGGCTGGAGCGGCAGAATGTCGAGGTCGCCAAGCGCGTGGCGCAGGCCGACATCGTGATCAGCACCGCGCTGATCCCTGGCCGCGCCGCTCCGGTGCTCGTTACCGAAGAGATGGTGAAGTCGATGAAGCCAGGCAGCGTGATCGTCGACATGGCCGCGCCGGCTGGCGGCAACTGCCCGCTCACCGAGGCCGGCCGCACGGTCACGAAGCATGGCGTGGTGATCGTCGGCGAGACCAACATCCCGGCGCTGGTGGCGGCGGACTCGTCGTCGCTGTACGCGCGCAACGTGCTCGATTTTCTCAAGCTGGTGATCACCAAGGAAGGCACGTTCCACGTGCCGATGGACGACGACATCGTCGCGGCTTGCCTGATGACGCAGAACCACGAAGTGAAGCGGAAGTGAACGCCATGGATTTCGTCAGCCCCACCGTCACCAACCTGATCATCTTCGTGCTCGCCATCTACGTGGGCTACCACGTGGTGTGGACGGTCACGCCCGCGCTGCACACGCCGCTGATGGCGGTGACGAACGCGCTGTCGGCGGTCGTCATCGTCGGTGCCATGCTGGCAGCCGCGCTCACGGAGGGCGCCCTCGGCAAGAGCATGGGCGTGCTCGCGGTGGCGCTGGCGGCGGTGAACATCTTCGGCGGCTTCCTCGTGACGCGAAGGATGCTGGAAATGTTCAAGAAGAAGGAGAGGAAGGCCGCGCCGCCGGGGGACAAGCAATGAGCATGGATCTGGTCACGCTGCTGTACCTCGTCGCCAGCGTCTGCTTCATCCAGTCGCTCAAGGGGCTGAGCCACCCCACGACCTCGATCCGCGGCAACGTCTTCGGTATGGTGGGCATGGCCATCGCCGCCTTCACCACCGCCGCGCTGATCGTCAAGCTGGCGGGTTCCGCATCCGGGCTCGGCTGGGTGCTGCTCGGGCTGGTGATCGGCGGCGGCATTGGCGCGGTGATGGCCCAGCGCGTCGAGATGACCAAGATGCCCGAGCTGGTGGCCTTCTTCCACAGCATGATCGGGCTGGCGGCGGTCTTCATCGCGGTGGCGGCGGTGGCCGAGCCCTGGGCCTTCGCCATCACCAGCAAGGGCGCTCCGATCCCCGGCGGCAACCGCATCGAGCTCGCCTTGGGCGCCTTCATCGGCGCTGTCACCTTCACCGGCAGCGTCATCGCCTTCGGCAAGCTCGGCGGCAAGTACAGGTTCCGCCTGTTCCAGGGCGCGCCGGTGCAGTTCGCCGGCCAGCACCACCTGAACCTGGCGCTCGGCCTGGCGGCGGCGTTCTTCGTGTTCGGCTTCTGGCACAGCCAAAGCTGGATCGACATCGTTCTGGTGATCGTGCTCGGCTTCCTGCTCGGCGTACTGCTCATCATCCCGATCGGCGGCGCCGACATGCCGGTGGTGGTGAGCATGCTCAACAGCTACTCGGGCTGGGCGGCGGCGGGCATCGGCTTCAGCCTGAACAACAGCATGCTGATCATCGCCGGTAGCCTGGTCGGCAGCTCGGGCGCGATCCTGAGCTACATCATGTGCAAGGCGATGAACCGCTCGTTCTTCAACGTCATCCTGGGCGGCTTCGGGGGCGAAGCAGGCCCGGCCGCCGCCGGCGGCGCGCAGAAGAGCGTGAAGAGCGGCAGCGCCGACGACGCCGCCTTCGTGCTGGGCAACGCCGAGACGGTGGTGATCGTGCCCGGCTACGGCCTCGCGGTGGCGCGCGCGCAGCACGCGGTGAAAGAGCTCGCCGCCAAGCTCAGCGCCAAGGGCGTGACTGTCAAGTACGCCATCCACCCGGTGGCCGGCCGCATGCCGGGGCACATGAACGTGCTGCTCGCCGAAGCCGAGGTGCCCTACGACCAGGTGTTCGAGATGGAGGACATCAACGGCGAGTTCGGCCAGGCCGACGTGGCGATCGTCCTCGGCGCCAACGACGTGGTGAACCCGGCCGCGCACGTCAAGGGCAGCCCGATCTACGGCATGCCCATCCTCGAGGCCTACAAGGCCAAGACCGTCATTGTCAACAAGCGCTCGATGGCCAGCGGCTACGCCGGGCTGGACAACGAGCTGTTCTATATGGATAAGACGATGATGGTCTTCGGCGACGCCAAGAAGGTGGTCGAGGAGATGGTGAAGGCGGTGGATTGAGGTTGGCTGGCCCTGCTGTCGCTGCCGCCAGCAGCGTCGAACGAGGTGCCAGGTCGAAGCCCCAGCGTCTCAGGCTTCCGACGGCACGCCCGGTTTCGGCAGCGCCAGGATCGACCGCACCCGATCGCGAAGCCACTGATGTGCCCGGCTGTGGTGGCTGCGCTCGTGCCAGTACATCGAAACGTCGACGCGTTCCATCGGGATCGGAATTTCGATGACCTGGAGCGGAAAGTGGCTCGTGAGCGCCAGTGCTGCCTGGCAGGGCAGGGCCAGGACCATATCCGTCTGCGAGACCAGGTGGCTGGCCAGCAGGAAGTGCGGACACGTAATGACGACGCGTCGCGTCAATCCGTGAGACTCCAGCGCCGAGTCGACCACGCCGGCAAAGTAAGACAAGCCGCTCGGCGACACACTGATGTGGGGTAGCGAAGCGAAGTCCTCGGCGCTGAACGCTCTCGATATCGCAGGGTGGCCCTGGCGGGCGATGCAGACGTAGTGGTCGGCGAACAACGGACCCCGGCGAAGCGCCGGTGGGGGGTCGGGGTAGTAGGCGATCGCCAGATCGACGTCGCCGGTTTCGAGCGCAACATCGACGGCCCGCAGGTTCACCGTCACGAGGTCGACGGAACAGCCAGGCGCTAATGCCTGCAGCTGCCGCACCAGCGACGACATGAGCAGCAGTTGCGCGTAGTCCGTCGCGGTCACTCGGAAGCGAACGCTGGCCGTCGATGATTCGAACTCCGCAGCGGGTTCTGCCAGTTCCCGCAATGGCTCGATGGCGCTGCGGACGTTCGGGATTAGTGCCTGCGCGCGGTCCGTGAGGACCATGCCGTCGCGCGTCCTGACGAGAAGCGGATCACCAAATCTCTCGCGCAGCCTGCCCAGCAACTCGCTCATCGACGACTGCGACATACCCATCCGCTCCGCAGCGCGCGTGACGCTGCGCTCGCGCAGCAAGCAGTCGAACGCTTCCAGCGTGTGGAGATCGAGGTTTCGGCCGGGGTTCACGCGTGCAGTGAGTTGGTCGAGGGAACTGCGACAGCAGTCTGGGGTTCGCTTGGCAGTCCTGTCAACTGCGCCTGCCGACGCCAAGACGAGGCCGTTGGGTTATGTCGCGAGGACGCGTACTTTCGCCATCGGACTTCCCGATTCCGCGCATCGGTAGCGCCGGCTGTACAGCCCTCCCGTCTTGGCCGAAGGTTGATGCAGATCATTGATTCCAATGATCCCAAACAACATTGGAGACAAACAAGCATGGCGAAGTTGCGTGGCGCTGCGGTGCGGTTGTGGGTTGGTCTGGGTGTCCTGCAGGGCTTCATGGTGCTGCCGCTGCAAGCACGGGCCGCAGACGAGTTGGAGGCGTTGCGCCAGCAGATGCGCGTCCTCGCCGACAAGATGGAGCGTCTCGAGCGCGAGCGCAGCGCCTCCGCAGCGGCACCGCAGACCGCTACGCCCGCTAACGCGGTCCAGGCAGGCGATCTGCCCGGTTCCTTCAAGATCCCCGGAACGAACACGTCAGTCAAGCTCGGTGGTTTCATCGCCGTCGAGGCAGTCAAGGAACTGAACGGAGGCGGCATGTTCGGCAACATCACGTCTAACCTGAACACCGTACCGATTGAGGGCAGCGCGCAGTCGTCGCGCAGTGGTCAACTGACCCTGAGTGCGCGGCGAAGCCGCCTTCAGTTGCTGACTTTGACGAAAGGCACTGCGCTCGGCGATGTGTCAGGTCTTGTCGAGGCTGACTTCGTCGGCGCTGGTGGCACGGAGTACTCCACCAACTCGAGCGGCCTGCGCCTGAGACTGGCTTACGCCAGGGTCGGCGGTTGGACGTTTGGCCAGGCCTTTTCCACGTTCGGTGACTTTGCCGCCGTTCCCCCAGTCATCGATTTCAACGGCGGCTTTGGCCTTCCGGGGGCTCCCAGGCAGGCCCTCGTACGCTACGAAACCAAGACCGGGCCACACGAGTGGGCGTGGTCGGTCGAGAACCCGGAGGGCGATTTTGCGGGTGCTACCAGTGGAACGCTGACCGCCGGCGGGGTGGGGCCCCTCAGCACAACCGCGTTGGACAAGATTCCGGACTTCCTCGCGAAGTACGCATACAACGGGGATCGTGTTCGGGTCGCCGTCGCGGGCGTGGTGCGCCGCCTCACCCTTAACAACACCGGGCAAGCGGCCATCAACGGCTTCGTTGGGGAGGCGTCCACAACGGCCGGTGCATTGGCGGTACAGGCGCGGGTCAAGACCTTCGGTGCGGATGCGTTGATGCTGTCCGTTTTTGGTGGTCCCGGCGTCGGCCGATATGGCCTGAATACCGCCTTCACCCCGAACTTCCAGGGAACGGCGGCGGTCGTCATCGGCGGAAAGCTCGAGGCTGTTGACCAGCGTGGGCTGAACGTGGGCTACCTGCGTTACTGGACCCCGGAAATTCGCTCGACGCTGAGCTACGGTCGGGTTACCGCCGACAACCCGCACCCGGCGTTGCCGCTGAACGTGCTCAGCAAGATGGAGTCGCTGTACGCCAACGTCGTCTGGATGCCTAGTAAAGAGTACATGTTCGGGGCTGAATGGATGCGCGCACGAGTAAAGAACGACGTTCCTGCACGAGGTGATACAGATCGGCTGCACCTTTACGGGCAATATAGTTTTTGAGGCGCCCCATTTGCAGGTAGCTGCCGGAAGGCATCGGCTGGAGGCCTTGAC
>Ga0209172_10002539_pt1 | contig 31657 bp, 32 predicted proteins | sample LarsenN4metaG_FD_184113 | JGI IMG/M metagenome (GOLD analysis project Ga0209172, IMG submission 184113) | Hot spring sediment bacterial and archeal communities from British Columbia, Canada, to study Microbial Dark Matter (Phase II) - Larsen... ... | reverse complement strand
GGTCCTGGCATGGATCAGGTTGCTCGTTCAGGGGGCGATGAGCCGGCGGCGACGCGGCGCCGAGTGGCGACACTCAAAGGCCTTCGACCTCGACCCGGGCGCGCTGGTCATGCCACAGGGCCGGCGGGTAGTACCCGCTCCAGTCGGCGTCGATGCGCAGGTAGGGGAGATCGGACCAGACGCCGTGGTCGCGCAGGTACTCCATGTGGACGGAGCCGTCCTCCTTGTACTGCTGCAGCACGGCGTCCCGTGTGCCGTCGAAGTCGGTCGGCGGCACGCGCATCAGCGTGCACAGCTCCTTGTTGAAGGCCGGAACCGCCTTGACCCATCGGCCCTCGAGGTGCAGGGCCGCCCAGCCGTGGTGCATGAAGACCTCCCGGTGTCCCATGAGCTGCTGCAGCTTGGGGGTGGAGAAGTGGTTCACCACGTCCGACAGCCCGATCGCCGCCGGAATGCCCAGCAGCCGGGCACCCGCGGCCAGCAGCACCGCCTTCGGGATGCAGAAGGCGGCGCGCACGAGTGCCACCGTGCTGGCACGGAAACACTCTGGCGTCATGCGCATCGTGAAGGGGTCGTAGCGCACGAGGTCGCGCACGGCCATGAACAGCCGCACCGCCTGCTCGCGCGCTCCCTTCGAGTCGCCGACGGCATCGCGCGTGAAGCGCTCCACGGCCGGGTGCTCGAAGTCGAGAAAGGGCGTGGGCTCGAGATGCAGCGGCCCGGGCTCGGGCCAACCGTAGGGGGTGAAGGTCGGGGACTGCACGCGACCGCCTACATGCGTTTGGCGACCTCTTCCAGCATCACCTCCGTGGCGCCACCGCCGATCGTCAGGATGCGCGAATCGCGCGCCATGCGTTCCACGGGCGTGCCGATGATGTAGCCGGTGCCGCCGTGCAACTGCAGGCAGGTGTGGACCACCTCCTGCAGCGTCTCGGCACCGAAGGCCTTGAGCATGGACACCTCGCGCACGGTGTCCTTGCCCTCGTCGATCATCTGCGCACACTGGTAGGTCAGCGCGCGCACCGCCGCCGCCTTCGCCGCGACCCAGGCGAGCTTGTTGCGCACGACCGGCTGGTCCCACAGGGTCTTGCCGAAGGCCTGCCGGTTCCGCATGTAGTCGACGGTGCACTCGATGGCCTTGGCGCAGGTGCCCGAGACGAGCGCGCCCACGACCAGGCGCTCGTTCTGGAACGTGCTCATGATGTAGTAGAAGCCCTTGCCCTCCTCGCCCAGCAAGGCGTCGTGGGGCAGCTTCAGGTCGTCGAGAAAGAGCTCGGCGGTGTCCGAGCAACGCCAGCCATGTTTGTCGAACCGGCGCGCCACCTTCAGGCCCGGGTTGCCCTTGTCGACGATGAACAGCGAGATGCCCCGGCTGCCCTTGGCCTCGGGGTCGGTGCGCGCCGCGACGATGTAGATGTCGCCCAGCACGCCGTTGGTGATGAAGGTCTTCGAGCCGTTGAGCACCCAGCCGTCCGGCGTCCGCACCGCCCGGGTCTTCAGTCCGGCGACGTCCGAGCCGGCATGGGGCTCGGTGACGCAGACCGCCCCGACCTTGCGCCCGGCACAGGCATCGGGCAGGTACTTCTGCTTCTGCTCGTGCGTGCCGCGGTGCGCGATGTGGGAGATCGACATGTCGCTGTGCACGGTCAGTGCGGAAGCGACGCCTCCATAGGAGGAGCGCGCCAGCTCTTCACCCAGGACCACCGACGCCAAGGCTCCCATGCCACCGCCGCCGTAATCCACCGGATGCCGCATGCCGAGGAAGCCCAGCTCGCCAAGCTGGCGGAACACGCTGCGCGGGATCTCGCCGGCCGCCTCCCAGGCATCACCATGGGGCGCGATGACCTCCTCGACGAAGCGGCGCACCTGCCGCCGCACCATCTGCAACTCCTCGCTGAGGAGACCCGGTTCGTTGAACTCGAATTCGGCCATGAAAGGAATGGGTCCTTGATGCACCGCACATCGTGCGAGGCGAATTGAAGTTGATAGTCCGACGTGTCGGTGTATTTTATGCGGAGCGAACTTCTGCAGGCAAGGCCGTTGCTAAACTCGCCCGCATAGGAGAGAACATGCCACGCGTACGTTCCGACGACTACGAAACCAAGGCTCATGCCATCATGGATTGCGCCGCGCTGCTGTTCGCGAAGGAGGGCTATCCGTCGGCCAAGATGCAGGACGTTGCCAAGGCGTGCGGCGCGACGAAGTCGATGCTGTATCACTATTACCCGACCAAGGACGATTTGCTGTACGCGATGCTGCTCGAGCACCTCGAGCGCGTCCTTCTCGGGGTCGAGGAAGCCATCGCCGCGAAGGCGCCGCCGCGCGAGAAGATGCTGGCGCTGGTCCAGGGCTACACGCAGAAGTCGGCGCAGTCACGCCGCCGGCACACGGTCGCGATGCAGGACGTGAAGTACCTTCCCAAGGCCAAGCAGGCGCCTCTCATCGAGCTGCAGCGACGACTCACCGGGCGCGTCTCGGACCTTCTGCGGGAGGTCAACCCGGGCCTGCCCGACGAGGTCTACAAACCGTACACGATGATGCTGATCGGCATGCTCAACTGGACGGACATGTGGTACCGCCCGGGCGGGCCGATGAAGCCCCAGGAACTCTGCGAGCGCATCTGTCGCCTGTTCCTGAAGGGATTCATGGCCGAGAAGGCCTGATCGGTCCAGGCCTGACCGCGCCGGCAGGCCGGCCAGGCCTTCATGCCTGCGTTGCCGCCGGGCGTATCACTTCACCTGCTCGAACTGCAGGGTGGCCGGGTTGGCCTTCAGCAGCTTCAGCTGCGGCATCGACAGGTGCTGGGTCGGCGAGAACGAGACCGGCGAGTTCAGCACGCCCGTGTCGAAGTCCTTGATCTGGTCGAGCTTGCCGATCGTGCACTCCCAGGTCAGCGCGCGACCGCACTGGCGCATCGCCTCGAAGAGGATGCGGGCGCCCGAGTATCCCGTGAGGGCGAAGCGGTGGATGCGCTCCACGTCCGCAGCAGGCAGGTACTTCCTGGCACGCTCGATGAAGGCCTTGCCCTTGTCGCTGTCCAACGCCACCACGTAGTCCATCGTGTAGACGTTGGCGCCGGCGGGCCCCATCAGCTTGACGATGGCGGGCACCTGGGCAACGTAGGAGATGCCCACCGGCACGTCCTTCATGCCGACGCGCTCCAGTTCCTTCACCATGGCGACGTTCTCGCTCAGCACGCCGCCGGCGTACAGCGCCGTCGCACCCGACTGCTTGACGCGCAGAATCTCGGCCGAGAAATCGGTCTGGCCCTTCTTGTAGATGGTCTTCACGCCCACGTCGAGCTTGCGTGCCTTTGCGGTGACCTCGAACCCTTCGCGGGTCATCTCCCCGTACTCGTCGTCCTGCGAGATCAGCGCCCACTTGCGGCCCGGGTAGCGGGCGTCGAGCGCGGCCGACAGCTGCTCGGTCACCAGCGGGTGGCGCGTGCCGATCACGAAGATGTTCTTCGACAGCGGCGTGTGCACGTCGTCCGAGAAGCTGAGCGAGTTGATGACCGGGATCCCGGACTGGCGGATCAATGGCAGTACCGCCTGCCCTTGCGCCGAGCCGGACATTGACGTCAGCGCGAAGACCTTGTCCGAGGTGAGCAGCTTGCGGACCCCCTGAATGGTCCGCGAGGGCACGTAGCCGTCGTCCTCGAAGATGGCGCGGACCTTGCGCCCGTTGATGCCGCCCGCGGCATTCACTTCCTCGATCGCCAGCCGAACGCCGATGGTGTGGGGCACGCCAAGCAACGCTGGGGGCCCGGTCATCGGCACGATGTCGCCGATCAGGATCTCGGTGTCGGTCACGCCCTGCTGTGCGGCGGCAGGCGCGGACAGACCGGCGGCGAGCAGCCCGAGCAGGGCGAGGTGGGTCAGTCTCCGGTTCATGCGGTCTCCTTGGGGGTTGGCTTGGGCCACGGTGAAAGAGGGGGAGGTGTCAGTAGCGCAGGGGCCAGTAGACCCAGGCGTGTCGGATGTCGTGCCAGATGCCGCGCAGGCCACGGGGGTCGAAGCGCAGGAACCCGATGATGGCCAGGCCGTACAGCACGCTGCGGATCTCGTGAGCGCTCGTCGTCATCACGTCCTGCAGGCGGCCGCCCACCACCGACACCGCTGCCGCGAACAGCTCTGGCAGCAGGACGATGAAGACGGTGCCGAAGACGGCACCGAGCACCGACCCCAGGCCGCCGACGATGATGATGGCCAGCGCCTCGATCGACAGCAGGAAGGGATACCCCTCCACCGTCACGATGCTGAGGTACAGAGCCATGATCGCGCCGGCCACGCCGGTGAGGGCGGCGCTGACCAGGAACGCGAGCAGCTTGAAGCGCACCAGGTTGATTCCCATGGTGCGTGCGGCGATGTCGTTGTCGCGGATCGCCACCAGGGCGCGCCCGATGTACGAGCGCCGGAAGTTCAGCGTCACCAGCACGGCCAGCACGCACATCGTGAGGCAGAACCAGTAGAACGCCCGGTCACTGGAGAGGTCGAACCCGAGAATCTCCGGACGCGTCACCATGATGCCTCGGCCCGCACCGGTGAACTTGCCCCCGGCGAGAATGGACGCGCTCACGATGTAGCTGAAGGCCAGTGTCGTGATCGCCAGATACAGGCCATGCAGGCGCAGTGAAGGGATGCCGACGATGAGGCCGAAGACCGCCGGCACGACCGCGGACAGCACGAGTGCCAGCTCCGGCGGCAGGCCCAGCCGGGTGACGCCGATCGCGTAGGCATAGCCCCCGAGCATCAGGAATCCGACATGCCCCAGGGTGATCAAGCCGGTGAACCCCGTCAGCACCGTGATCCCCAGCGCGCCGATCAGCGTGAACAGGATGATCGTCAGGTACGACAACAGGAAGCTGCTCAGCAGCATGGGGGCGGCAACCAGCGCCAGCAGGAGCACCGCCGTCCAGGCCTTGACCGCCGGCGAGTCCGTCAGGACGATGAGCTCGCTGTACCGTTCCTTGAAGTAACCGCTGCGCATCAGACTCTCTCGATTCGTTTCTCGCCGAACAGGCCGAAGGGCCTGATCATCAGGACCACCAGGATGAGCACGAAGCCAGCGATCTCCTTGAGGGTGCTCGGCAGGTAGCCGCCCACGAGGTTCTCGACCACGCCGATGATCAAGCCGCTGAATCCCGAGCCCAGCACCGAGTCGAAGCCGCCCAGCACCGTCGCCGGGAAGGCCTTCAGCCCCAGCTCGAAGACGGTGGGCGTGAGGCCGTAGATCACCGCGAACAGCGCACCGGCGAGGCCGGCCAGTGCCGAAGCCGAAGCCCAGGCCACCGCCTGGACCCGTGCTGTCGAGACCCCCATCAGGCGGGCCGTCTTCTCGTCCGCAGCAACGGCGCGCATGGCGACCCCGAAGCGGCTGTGGCGCAGGAAGAACCAGAAGCCGGCCAGCGCCAGCACGAGCGCGGCCAGCACGCCGATCTGGCTGACGCGCAGGCCGACACCGGCCAGGTCGACGACGGTGTCGGCGCCCGCGATCTCGAACTTGTGCGGCGAAGCGCCCCAGATGATCGTGACAATGGAGCGCAGCACCACCGCCAGGCCGATCGTGACGAGCACGACCGACAGCACCGGTTCACCCAGCATCGGCCGCATCACGAGGCGTTCGCAGATGAGGCCGAGCAGCGCGCCGATGGCGATCGCGATGAAGACGGTGACGACGCCGCCGGTCCCCAGGGTCACGGCCAGTGACCAGGTGGTGTAGGCCGTCAGCATGCCCATCTCGCCCTGTGCGAAGTTGACGATGCCGGTCGCCTTGTAGATCACCGCGAAGCCCATCGCCACCAACCCGTAGATGGCCCCGATGGCCAACCCGGACACGATGAGCTGGATGAGGTAGCTCACTGGATTGCCCTCCGCAACGTGTGCGCCGGGATTCGTGCCGGGCAGCGGCCAGACGCGCTCACGACCCGTTCCCGTAGATGAGTTCGAGCTCGCGCGCAAACTTCTTGTTGATCAGGCCACGGCGCACCTTCTGCGTCGCGGTCAGCTCGCCGTCGTCGTGGTCGAGCTCCTTCTCGAGCAGCACGAACTTGCGGATGTTCTCCACGCGGGCGAACTTCGAGTTCACCTCGTCGACGACGCCCTGGATCAGCTCGCGGACCTCCTCGAGCTGCGCGAGAGACTTGAAGGTCGTGTACTGCAGGTCGCGTTCCGCGGCCCAGCGGCCGACGCTGTCGAAGTCGATCTGGATCAGGCCGCCGAGGAACTTGCGGCCCTCGCCCACCACGATGGCCTCGCGCACGAAGGGACTGTCCTTGAGCGCGTTCTCGATCTCGGACGGCGCGATGTTCTTGCCGCCGCTGGTGATGATGATCGCCTTCTTGCGGTCGACCACCGCGATCTCGTCGTCACCACGCCGCTCGATGATGTCGCCGGTGGCCAGCCAGCCGTCGGTCGAGAGGACTTCGCGCGTTCCCTTGTCGTCGAAGAGGTAGCCCTTGAAGACACCCGGCGAGCGCACGAAGACCTCACCGTCGTCCGCCAGCCTCCACTCCACCCCCTCCATCGCCGGCCCGCAGCTGCCGGAGATGAGCGGGCGGCCGGGCAGCTGCACGAAGCACAGGCCGCCCGCCTCGGTAAGACCGTAGCCCTGCCCCACCGGCAGGCCGATGATGTCGAAGAACTTCAGCGTCTCGGGTGACACGGAGGCGCCGCCGCACATGCGCGTGTGCGTGCGGTTCAGGCCCATGTGGCGCTGCATGTTGCGGAACAGCAGCAGATACCAGAACGCGAACTCGATCCGGTCGGCGAACCCGCTGGGCCGCCCCAGCTGGGCGCGTCGGTCGGACAGCGCGCGCCCGCGCTTCATGCCCAGGCGGTAGAGCCATTGCTGCAGGCGGCCGCTGTCCTTCATGCGGAACTCGAAGCCCTGCTGCAGCTTCTCCCAGATGCGGGGCACGCCCAGGAAGAAGGTCGGCGCGATCTCCCGGATGTTGGTGGCCACCGTGTCGACGGACTCCGCGAAGTTCACGCAGCCGCCCGACAGCAAGTGCTGCACCGTGGAGTAGCTGCGCTCGGCCACGTGGCACAGCGGCAGGTAGCAGACCGACTCGAACCGCTTGTCCGTCATGTGCCGGGCCGCCATGTACGCGTAGGCGCCGTACACGAAGTTGCGGTGCGTCAGCATCGCGCCTTTGGGCGGCCCTGTCGTCCCGGAGGTGTAGACGAGGATGTTGACGTCGTCGGGCACCAGCGAGTCGATCTGCGCGTCGAGCCAGCGTTGCGCCCCGGCGTCGTGCGCCGCCTGCTCGTCGCCCAACTCGAGCAGGCGCGTGAAGGCGTGCGGGCGGCCGCTCGCATAGCGGCGCAGGCCCTTCATGTCCACGCAGAAGATGTGCTGCAGGTGCGGCAGCCCGTGGCCGTTGGCCATCGCATCGAGCACCTTGTCGGTCTGCTCCTGGTCACCGGTGACCGCCAATCGGGCCTGGCAATGGCCGGCGATGTACTGCACTTCCGGCCACGGGTTCGTCGGGTAGATGCCGACCACCTGCACGCCGATCATCTGGGCGCCGAGGTCGGCATAGAACCACTCGGGCACGTCCTCGGCGGCGATGACGATGCGATCGCCGCGCCCGAGGCCCAGCCGCACGAGACCCAGCGCAACGCGGCGCGCATCGCGGTAGTACTCGGCCCAGGTACGGCCCCGCCAGATGCCGTTGACCTTCTCGCGCAACGCGACCTGATCGCCGCGCTGCTGCGCCCTCAGCCGCAGCAGCGCCGGCAGCGTAACCTCGCCGCGGATGAGTTGCTCGTGCTCAAGCATGGGCCGCCTCCTCACCGAGGTAGGCCCGCAGCACCAGGGGATCGGCCGACACCTCGGCCGGCGTCCCTTGGGCGATCAACGATCCGAAGTCGAGCACGTAGACCCGGTCCGACAGGTCCATCACGACCTGCATGTCGTGCTCGATCATCAGCACCGCGATGCCGAACTCGTCGCGGATGTCGACGATGAAGCGGGCGATGTCCTCCTTCTCCTCGCGGTTCATGCCAGCGACGATCTCGTCGAGCAGCAGCAAGGTGGGTTCGCAGGCCAGCGCGCGCCCGAGCTCGACACGCTTCTGCTGGCCGTAGGCCAGCTGCGACACCGTCTTGTCGCGCAGTTCCTCGATCTCCAGGAACTCGATGATCCGTTCGATCTTCTCTCGCGCCGCGATCTCCTCGCGCCGCGGACGGCCCCAGTGCAGCAGCGACTCCAGCACCGAATAGCGGAAGTGGATGTGGCGCCCCACCAGCAGGTTCTCGACCACGGTACCGTGGCGGAACAGCGCCAGGTTCTGGAACGTGCGGCCGATGCCCAGGCGCGCGAAGTCGGAGGATCGCAGCCGCGCCACGTCCTGGCCCTTGAAGAGGATCTGGCCGCCGCTGGGCGACAGCACGCCGCTGATGAGGTTGAAGGTGGTGGTCTTGCCCGCGCCGTTCGGCCCGATCAGGCTGACGATCTCGCCGGGCAGGACCCTCAGGCTGACCTCGTTGACGGCCTTGACGCCACCGAAGCGCTTGGAAACGCCGCGGACGTCGAGCACCGGCTGCGGCTGCACGCTCATGACAGCCACCTCTTGCGGCGCTTGTAGTGCTTGACGTCCTTCATGCTGGTTCGGCCCGCTTGCGACGACAGACCGAGGTAGAACTCGCGCACGTCCTGATTGCGGCGAAGCTGGTCGCCGGTGCCGTCCAGCACGACACGGCCGTTCTCCATGATGTAGGCGTAGTCCGCGATCGCCAGCGCGCGGCTGGCGTTCTGCTCGACGAGGAGAATGGTCAGGCCCGAGTTCTCGCGCAGGCGCCGGATGCTGCTGAAGATCTCGGTGACGATCAGCGGCGCCAGACCGAGCGAGGGCTCGTCCAGTGCCAGCAGCCTGGGCCGGCTCATCAGCGCGCGGCCGATGGCCACCATCTGCTGCTCGCCTCCGGACAGGTAGCCAGCGATCTGTCGGCGGCGGTCGGCCAGGCGCGGGAACAACTGATAGACGTGGTCGCGCGACTCCGCCAGCGCAGCGGCGCCTTGCAGGTGCGCGCCGACCACGAGGTTCTCCTCGACGGTCAATGTGGCGAACAGGCGCCGCCCCTCCGGCACCTGCACCATGCCGCGGCGCACGATGGCAGGCGCCGGCGCGCGCTCGATGGCATCACCGAAGAGGTGGATCGAGCCCTTCTCGATCTCGCCGTCCTCGGCGTCGAGCACGCCGGAGATCGCCTTGAGCACGCTCGACTTGCCGGCGCCGTTCGAGCCGAGCAGGGCCACGATCTGGCCCGGTCGCACCTCCAGCGAGACATCGCGCACCGCCTCGATGGCACCGCCGTAGACGATCTGGATGTTGTGGACGGCCAGGGCCGGCCCGTCCGGTCTTGCTGCTGCCATGGATGACATGCGGCTCAAATAGTTAGTCCGTCGCGTCGGTCTTTGATTGGGCCCATTATGGAAGTCGGGTCCAGCCGCTCCGGCTAGGGATTTCCCGCGCCGACGGCCGCCTCGGTGGCGAAGAGGGTCTTCAGCGGCACGCCTTCATCCGCGAGACGCTCGGCATCGAGCCTGACCTCCTGCGCCAGCGCACGCCGAACGAGCATGAAGTCGCCGGGGCGATTCACGGCATCCACCGCCAGCAGCCGCTCACCCTGAAGGTAGAAGGCGCAGAAGCTGCGCGCCGCCGGCCTGCCGCGCAGCACACAGCGGTCGAAGCCCTGCGACAGGCCGGCCATCTGCAGCTTCAGGTCGTACTGATCCGACCAGAACCAGGGCACCGAGCGGTTGGGCCTGGGCTTGCCGCACAGCGACGAAGCCGCTGCCCGTGCCTGCTCGAGCGCGTTCGGCACCGACTCGAGCCGGACACGCCTGCCGTAGAGCGGATGAAGCTGCACCGTGCAATCCCCCGCCGCGACGATGTCCGGGTCGGCCGTGCACGCCAGTTCGTCGACTTCGATCCCGGTGTCGCCGGCCAGGCCCGCGGCGCGTGCGGCCTCGACGTTGGGCAGCATGCCGATGCCAGCGACCACCAGGTCGGCGCTCCGGCGCCGGCCGTCGCTGTCATGCACCGCGACGATGCGGCCATCCTGGCACTCCACGCGGGCGACGGATGTGCCGGTGACGATGTCGACACCGGCTGCGCGGTGCAGCTGTTCGTAGAAGTCCGAGACCTCGATCCCTGCCACCCGCGCGAGCACGCGGGGCTGGGCCTCCAGCACGGTGACCTCGGCGCCCAGCCCGCGCGCCGAGGCCGCGACCTCCAGGCCCACATAACCCCCGCCCACGACGACCACACGCGCACCGGCACGCAGGGCGGACCGCAGCGCGTCGGCATCGACCACGGTGCGCAACCCCAGCAGATTGGACGGCGGGCGCGATGCATCGAGCCCCTCGCACGCCAGGGGCCGGGGACGTCCACCCGTGCACAGCGCGAGCTTGTCGTAGCGCAGCCTGCGCCCGTCGGCGAGCTCGACCTCGTGCGCGATGCGGTCGATCGCGACCATGCGCGCCCCCTGCAACAGTCGCACGTTGGCCGCCTCGTAGGCCGACGCGGGGCGCAGGGCCAGGTCGACCGTCGCAACCTTGCCCAGCAGATGCGCCTTGGACAGCGGCGGGCGCTGGTAGGGCAGCGCGGTCTCGTCGCCCAGCAGCACGATGCCCCGTAACCATCCCCCCTGCCGTGCTGCCAGGGCCAGTTCGCTGCCGGCGTGGCCAGCGCCCACGATGAGCAGTCCGCAGTTGCTTGTCTCCATGCATACCCCGATCGATTGCCGCGGACGATCCACTATATAGTCCGACCCGTCGGTCTAACTATAGAGGTGCCGGCCGGATCGTGCAACGAGCCGGTGGGTCAAGGAACTCAGATGACACGTGTGCGTGCGGACGACTACGAGGACAAGAAGCAGCACATCCTCGACAAGGCCGCGGCGCTGATCGCGCGCAAGGGCTTCGACGTCGCCACGATGCTGGACGTGGCCAAGGCCTGCGGCACGTCCAAGTCGCACCTGTACCACTACTTCCCCAGCAAGGAAGAGCTGCTCTACGCCATCATCCACGAGCACATCACGCAGCAGGCGGCCGACCTGCAGCGCATCGTGGCACTGCCACTGCCTGCGGAGGAGCGGTTCTCACAGTTCGTCGACAGCTTCGTCCAGGGTGCGGCGCGCTCGCGCAACGAGCACCTGATGCTGATGAACGACCTGAAGTTCCTGCCCAAGGGACAGCTCGCCGACATCCGGCGCCTGGAGGTCGAGATGACGGCGCTGATGGAGGGTCTGCTGGCCGAGATCAACCCACGCCTGATGTCCGACGAGACGCTGCGCAAGCCCTACGCGCTGCTCCTCTTCGGAATGATGATCTGGACCTTCTCCTGGTACCGACGCAGCGGGCCGATCGCACCGGGTGAGCTGGCGCAGCGCATCTCCGAGCTGTTCGTCCACGGCTTCAGGGGCCTGCCACCGCCAGTCCCCGCATAGCTCGTCACGCCTTCACGATGCCCTGGTCGTGCAGGCGCCCGAATTCGGCGGCGCCGATGCCCAGCAGTTCGGCGAGCACCTCCTCGGTGTGCTGCCCCAGCCGCGGCGCCGGCTGCGGAGCCAGGCGGCCCGTGGCGCCGAAGTCCAGCGGAATGCCCGGCGCCAGCAGCGGGCCCACGCCGGGCTGGTCGATGAGGCCGAACATCGGGTTGGCCGTCGAGCACTCCGGATCGTTGCGCACCAGTTCGCCGATGCCCTGGTAGCGCGACCAGCAGGCACCGTGGCGATCGAAGGCTGCGGCCACCTCGGCCAGGCGCCGCGCGCCGATCCACTCGCCGACGATCTGCGCAATCTCGCGCCGCGCCCGGAAGCGGTCACCCTCGCGTGTCAAGTCCAGTCCCATGCGCGCGCCCAGCGCGTCCATCGCGGCGCCGGTGGCCGTGGCATCGCAGATGGCCCGCCACTGCTTGCCGGTGAGGCCCACGACCATCACGCGCGCGCCGTCGGCACAGACGAAGTCCCGGCCGAAGGCACCGAACAGCTCGTTGCCGTGCCGCTGCCGCGGCTGGCCGAGTCGAGCCTCCTCGATGAAGCCCAGGTGGGCCATCACCGCCAGGCCCACGTCCTGCAGCGCGAGCTTCACGTGCTGGCCCTCGCCGGTGCGGTGGCGGTGCCTTTCGGCGGCCAGCAGCCCGACGGCCACCATCTGGCCGGTGATCAGGTCCCAGGCCGGCAGCACGTGGTTGACGGGCTCGGCAGCCCCTTCGGGCCCGGTCATCAACGGCAGCCCGAGCCGCGCGTTCACGGTGTAGTCGACGGCCGATCCGCCATGGCGGTCGCCCTGCAGGGTCAGCTGGATCAGGTCGGCGCGACGCGCGCGCAGCTGCTCGTGGTCGAGCCAGCCGCGCGGCGGGAAATTGGTGAGGAACAGGCCGGCGTCGTCGCCGGGCGCGGTGATCAGCGCCATCGCCAGCTCCCGGCCCTCGGGCGAACCCAGGTCCAGCGCGACGGAGCGCTTGGACTTGTTCAGGCCGCACCAGAACAGGCTGGTGTCGTCGTCGGTCACGGGCCAGCGATGATGGTCCAGACCACCGCCGAGGGAATCGATGCGGATCACGTCGGCGCCCATCTGCGCCAGCGTCATGCCCCCCAGCGGTGCCGCCACGAAGGCGGCGGCCTCCACCACGCGCAGGCCCGACAGCACGGCTTGCGTCATCTCAGGACACCTCCGGCGCGGCGCCGAGCGCACGCTCCATCAGGCTGCGGGCGATCACCTTGAGCGCCAGCGTCTCCTCGGCGCCCTCGAAGATCGACAGCACGCGCGCATCGACGAAGTACCGACTGACGGCGGTCTCCTCCGCATAGCCCATGCCGCCGTGCAGCTGCATGGCCTCGCGGGTGACGATCTCGGCGGACCGGCACGCCAGCAGCTTGACCAGGCTCGCCTCCATGCGGCCGTGGCCGCCGTCGACGACGGCGGCCACGGTGTAGGCCAGCCGGCGGCACGCCGCCAGGCGGGCCGCCAGGCGCGCCAGCTTGGCCAGCGTGAGCGGAAAGGCCGCGAGCGGCGCACCGAACACCTTGCGGTCGTTCGCGTAGCGGATGGCCGCACGCAGCGCGGCGCGCATGACCCCGCAGGCCCGCGCCGCCGTCTGCATGCGCCCGCCCACCATGCCGGCCATCGTGAAGTAGAAGCCCTTGCCCAGCCCCGCCTCGCCGCCGATCACGTTCGCATCCGGCACGAAGAACTCCTCGAACGCGAGATCGAACGAGTGCATGCCGCGGTAGCCGATGGTGGGGATCGCGCGGCCCGTCAACCGGCCGCCGCCTTCCTGTGCGACGCTGAACTCGTGCGTGTCGAACGAGGGCTTCTCCACCAGCAACAGGCTCAGGCCCTTGTGGCCGAGCGAGCGGTCGGGGTCGGTGCGCGTCACCACCATCAGCACGCCCGCCTTGCCGGCGAAGGTGCACCAGGTCTTGGCACCATTGAGCCGCCAGCCGCCGGGCACGCGCGTTCCCCGCAGCACCAGCGAGGCCACGTCGGAGCCGAAGTCTGGCTCGGTGATGGCGATCGCGCACAACGGGTCGCCGGCGGCGAGTCTCGGCAGCCAGTGCGCCTTCTGTTCCGGCGTGCCGCCTGCCATCAAGGCGCGGGTCAGGATCTCCGGCCGGGTGATCAGGCTGCCGGCGGCGGCCAGCGATGCTTCGGACAACGCCTCGGTCACCACCACCATCAGCAGCGTGTCGTCGCGGTCGTTCGGACCGCTGCCGCCGTACTGCTCGGGAATCGCCAGCCCGAAGACGCCCATCTCGCGCATGGGTTGCAGCAGCGTTTCAGGCACGGTGAGATCGTGGCGGTGGATCGCTTCGGCCTGCGGCGCGACCACCTCCTGCGCGAAGCGGCGGAAGGCGTCCCGCGCCAGCGCATGGGGCTCGTCGAGCACGGGGCCGCCCACCTCTTCCTCGGCGCCAAGCACAACCCGGCCGGCCGCCTCGAGCGCGCGCGCGCCGCCCGCCTCGCGGCGCAGCGTCACCCACGCGGCACTGCCGCGCAGGGCGGCGAGCGGCGCCGCGTCCAGCAGCGCTTCGGCGTACACCGTCTCCAGCCGCTCCAGCACCGACGCGACGGCCTCCACCGCGAAGACCAGCGCCAGCCGCGCCTGCTGGGACGCCGTCTCGCCCGTCACAGCCGCCACGTCGATCTCCGCCGCCAGCAGTTCGGCCCCCGCCCAGGCCAGTTCGAAGCTCGCGACCTGCTGCTCGTCAAGCTTTCGATTGCTCAGGTGGCCGTCGCGGCTGCAGGTGCTTGCGAGGCCAGCCACGCCGGAGTCGAAGGCGGAACGGGTGCCCTCGAGCACGCGTCGCGCCAGCGCCAGGTGGTGCTGCAGGGTGTCGTCCACGGGCCGTCCTCAGGCCGTCGCCAACGCGGCCAGCGCCTTGTTCGCGGCTTCGCGGCCAGTGTAGGCGCAGGCCTGCGTGCCGCCGTCGCCGTAGTCCTTGACGGCGTCACCCACGTGCCAGAGGTTGGCCAGCGGCGTGTCCTGCGGCATGTCGAAGCCTGCGCACGAACGCTGCGCCGGCCAGTCGCCGCGCATCATGCGGATGGACAGCATCTTCGCGTCCTTGAAGCCCGGGAAGATCTCGCGAAGATCCGCCAGTGACTCGTCGATCTCGGGCTGCTCGTCGAAGTCGCCGATCGCCGGGCGCGGCACCGCGTAGGCGACATACTGGTACCAACCGGCCGGCGCCAGTTCCGGACAGGTGGCCGTGAGCTCGCCCATGTTGCACAGGCGCCGCGTCTTGCCGAAGGTCACCAGGCCTGGCACGTCGAGCAGTCGCTCGCGGGTGGCGAAGTTGATGACGATGTTGGCAGCCGGCCGCGGCGTGGACGTGGCCTGCGCGATGTACTCGCTGCCCAGCGCCTCGGCGCCAGGCAGGAGGGCCGTCGCGGTGGGCCCGATGTTGCTGATGAAGACGCCGGCCTCGACGCGCACGGTCGCGCCCTCGCGCTGCACGTCGATCGCGGTGACACGCCCGTTCGACGCGTGCATCGCGACCACCGGCGCTTGCAGCCAGATCTCGCCGCCGGCACGGCGGATGCCGTCGCCGAGGTCGTTCCACAGCCCCACCGTGCCGCGCGGGCAGAAGCCGAAGCGCTTGAAGGCGCCCTTCTGCGCGAAGTAGACGAGGAAGGCGCGCGCCGGCAGCTCGTCGGCGTTGGCCGCGAAGATCGCGGCGCAAAGGTTGCGGAAGATCGCGTGCACCGTCTCGTTGGACGTGTACTGCTCCAGCCACTGCCGGGTGCTGAGCCTGGCCTCCGGCAGGTCGCCGGCACGCGCCTCGGCGAACTTGGCGCCGATCTTGGCCGCCTGCTTGGTGAAGGATCCCAGCAGCATGCCCCAGCCGCCCTTGGCGACGTTGATGACCTTGCCGTCGATGTAGAACACGGTGGCCGGATTCGGTTCGCGGATGTCCAGCGGCACGCCCAGCAGGTCGAAGGTCTCCTCGAAGAGGCCGCCGCGCTCGATGGCGATGGCGCCGACGTTGACGATGTGGCCGTCGATGAGTTCGCTGGACGCGCGGCCGCCCAGACGGTTCAGGCGCTCGACGAGCAGCACCTTCTTGCCCGCGGCCGTCAGTCGGGCGGCGGCGCTCATGCCGCCGGCGCCGGCGCCGATGACGACAGCGTCGTAGCGGGCTGTGTTGCTGTTCATGGGGCGGTGCTCTCCTGGTGGTTCTTGGGTGGGGTGGCGGCCTCAGGCAAAGGCCGCCTGGGCCTTCATGCCGATGAAACCGTCGTCGTCGCTCGTCCACAGCGCGGCTCTGCCGTCGGCCGGCTCGCCGCACAGGGCCAGCGGCACGCCGTCGAACGCCGGCCGCAGCGCCCGGAACTCGAAGGCCGTGATCGCGGCGCCGGGCCGCTGCTGCTGCAGCAGGTCCAGCAGCAGCGTGGCCAGCAGCGGCCCATGGACGACCAGCGCGGGATAGAACTCGACCCGCTTGGCGTAGTCGCGGTCGTAGTGGATGCGGTGGCCGTTGTAGGTCAGCGCCGAGAAGCGGAACAGGAGCGCCGGGTCGGCCACCAGCTCGCGCCGCCAGGCGCCTTGCGCGGGGGCCGCTTCGCCCGGCGGGAGCGGTCCGGGCGCGCTCGGCGCGTCGCGGTAGACGATGTCCTGCTCTTCGACCATGCAGGTGCGGCCATCCTGGCTCAGCACGTGCTCGACGCCGACGAAGACCAGAGGCCCGGTCTTGCCATCCTTCACGTCGATACGCCGCACCCTGGAGACCTTGCGCGCCCGGCGGCCGATCACCAGCGGCTCGAACACCTGCATCCGGCCCGCCGCCCACATGCGGCGGGGCAGCGGCACCGGCGGCAGGAAGCCGCCGCGCTGCGGATGACCATCGGCGCCGATCTGCGACCGCATCGGGGTGTCGTGGAAGTACAGCCAGTGCCAGGGCAAGGGCAGCGCATCGCCCTCGTCCGGCGCCGCCGGCCGGTCCAGCAGGCCGGCCAGCGCGCTCGCCGGAAACGCCTCCAGCGGCTGCTCGGCGTCCTGTTCGCGCCCGACCCAGCCACGCAGGTGGTCGAGGTCGATCCCCGTGTCGGTCACCGCGCGGCCTCCGGCGTCAGCAGCGACAGCCCCAGCGACACGCGGCGAACCAGCCAGGGGCTGGGCCGGTAGCGCGGGTCGCCGGTGGCCTCGTGCTGGGCGCGCAGGATGGCCAGGATGCGCGCCGCGCCGATGCGGTCACCCCAGCCGAGCGGGCCGTGCGGGTAGCCGAGCCCCAGCTTGACCGCGTCCTCGAGGTCCGCCACGCTGGCGATGCCGCGCTGCGCGATGTTGGCGGCGATGTTGATGATGGTGGCCATCACGCGCTGGGCAATGAAGCCGCCGCTGTCATTGATGACGGTGACCGGCACGCCGTCGCTGGCCAGCAGACCGTGCGCCGCGTCCCGTGCCGCCGTCCGCGTGACCGCCGTGAGCATCACCGTGCGTCGCTGCGCGAAGGGCGTGATCGGATCGACCGCCACCGTCCGCTGTGGGTCCAGGCCCAGCGACAGCGCCACGCTGGTGGCATCCTGGCCCCAGGGCTGGACGACGGCAAGATCGGCATCGGCGGCACGAGCCGCTAGGCGCAGGCCGGCGGCCTGGGCAAGGGCCGTCAGCGACTGCGCCTGCGCCGCATGCGGATCGACCCACACCTGCACCCCGGGGTCGAGCACCGGCACGCCCGGCGCCGCGGGGCGCACCGGCTTGCCGTCCTGATAGCGGTACCAGCCCTCCCCGCTCTTGCGGCCGTAGAGCCCCGCCGCGACGCGGGGCGGCACCAGCGACGACGGGCGGAAGCGCGGCTCCTGCTGAAACTGATCGTAGATCGACGCCATGACCTTGGCCGACACGTCCAGGCCGGTGAGGTCGAGCAGTTCGAACGGGCCCATGCGGAAGCCCATGCCTTCGCGCAGCACGTCGTCGACCTCGGCGGGCGTGGCCACCTGCTCCTCGACGATGCGCAGCCCCTCGGTGTAGAGCCCCCGCCCCGCGTGGTTGACCAGGAAGCCGGGCTGGTCGACGGTCACCACGGCGCGATGCCCTGCCCCCTGCGTGATGGCCTCGAGCCGTTGCACGGTCTGCGGTGCGGTGCGCACCGCCGCCACCACCTCGGCCACCTTCATCAGCGGCACCGGGTTGAAGAAGTGAAGCCCGGCCACTCGGGAAGGATGGGCACAACCCGCCGCGATGTCCGAAACCGTCAGCGACGAGGTGTTGCTGGCCAGCACCGCGTCGTCACCGACGATGGCTTCGAGCCGGCGGAAGAGCTCGCGCTTGGCGCCGAGGTCCTCGACGATCGCCTCGACGACGATCGCGCAGCCGGCCAGTGCCGACAGGTCGTCCGCCGCGTCGATCGCGCCACGGATGCGCTCGAAGGCCTCCTCCGTGAGGCGTCCCTTCTCGACGTTGCGACGAAGCTGGCCGAGCACATGGTCGACGGCGACCGCCGCCGCGCCTGGCTGGGCGTCACAGCACACCACACGATGACCCGCCTGGGCGAACAGCTGGACGATGCCGCGGCCCATGGTGCCGGCCCCGACCACGCCGATCCTGATCTTGTCTGCCATGGTGTCAGCGACCCTTGAAGTCGGGTTTGCGCTTGTCGAGGAATGCACGCATGCCTTCGGTCTTGTCGGCGGTGTCGAAGAGCAGAAGAAACTCGCGATGCTCCAGGGCCAGGGCAGCATCCAGCGGCAGGTCGGCGCCTTGCCGCAGCACGCGCCGCGTGGCCGACACGGCCTTGGGCGGCATGCGTGCTGCCTTCTGGGCCATCTCCAGAGCACGCTCGAGCGCCTGGCCGGGTTGAGCGAGGTCGGCCACCAGCCCCAGCTGGAAGGCACGCTCGGCACCCAGCGGCTCTCCGGTCAGCAACAGCAGGCTCGCGACCTGCTTGCCCACGGTGCGCAGCAGCCGCTGCGTACCACCCGCACCGGGCATGATGCCGACCGCCAGCTCGGGCTGACCGAATCGCGCGCTCGGATCGGCGACGATGAAGTCGCACATCAGCGCCAACTCGCAGCCCGCGCCCAGCGCGAAGCCGCTGACCGCGGCGATGACCGGCTTGCGGCATTGGGCCACCGGGGCCCAGTACTGGCCCAGGTCGATGTCGGCGACGTCCTGCGCGCCCTTGTCCACCAGCAGGTTCAGGTCGGCCCCGGCGGCAAACACCACGTCACCACCGGTGATCACGACGGCGCGCACCTGGGCGTCGGCGTCGAGCTCGCGGACGGCGTCTGCAATCGCCGCCCGCATCGTCAGGTCCAGGGCATTGCGCTTGTCGGGACGGTTGAGCGTGACGATGCCGACTGCGCCCTCGCGACGGACGAGCACGATTCCGGGCTTCGTGTCCGACGTCATCGTGGGACTCCGGTGCGCAGAAAGTCCGGGGCACGCTTCTCGACGAACGCCGAGTAGCCTTCCTCGAAGTCGCCCGAGAGCAGGCACGCCACCTGGTCCGACGCTTCGCGCGCGAGTTCCTCGGCCAGCGATCCGGAAGCCTCCTGCAGGCGGCGCTTCATCCTCGCGTACGCCTCCCTGGGCTGACCTGCCAGCTCCGACGCCTTGCCCACGGCCGCGTCCATGACCTGATCGTCCGGCACCAGGGTGTCCAGCAGGCCGATGCGATGCGCCTCTTCACCTCCGACCGCCTGTCCACATGTCAGGATGCGTTGGGCCTGGACGATGCCGACACGCCTCGGCAGCGTCAGCATCTGGCCCCAGTCGGGCGTCAACCCGAGCCGCAGGAACGGAAAGAGCAGCTTCGTGCCGGGCCCGCCGACAAGGTGATCGCCCAGCAGGGCCAGGCCGACGACCGCACCCGCCGCGATGCCCTCCATGGCGCTGACGACCGGCAGGCTCGCACTGGCGACAAGACGGCACAGCACATGGACATGCTGCATGCGCTGCCGTGCCTGCTGCTCGGTCAGCCCGCGCATGCTGGGCAGGTCGCCACCGGCTGAGAACACGCCCCCCACACCGCCAAACACGACGGCACGAACCGAGGGGTCGGCGAGCAGTTCGTCGAAGCGCGCGGCCAGCTGCTCGCGAACGTCGAAGTCGATCGCATTGCGCTTGTCCGGCCGGTTGATGAGCAGCCTGCCGACATGGGGTACCGGCCGATCGAGCAAGACGACAGGGCCCGTCACCTCACGCCCCTTCCAGGCCGACGATCGAGATGGAGCAGACGTTCTGCGATGGCTGGCCACCCAGGTTGTGGATCAAGCCGGTCGTGGGGTTGGGCAGCTGGCGCGCGCCCGCGCGTCCCTGCAACTGCAGGTAGATCTCGTACAGCATGCGGATGCCGCTGGCCCCCACGGGGTGGCCGAAGCACTTGAGCCCACCGTCAATCTGGCAAGGCACCTCGCCGTCGGCGTCGAATACCCCGTCGAGCACATCCTTGACCGCGCCACCTTCCTCGGACAGTCCCAGGTCCTCCATCGTCACGAGTTCGGTGATCGAGAAGCAGTCGTGCACCTCGGTCATGCTCAGCTCCCGGCGCGGGTTGGAGATGCCGGCTTCCGCATACGCCTTCTTCGCTGCGATGCGGGCGGTGTGCACGTAGCTGCCGTCCCACTGGCTGGCCTGCAGCTCCCAGCCGTTGGACACCGCCAGCTGCAGCGCCTTGAAGGTCACCAGGTCCTTCTTGCCGAGCGCGCGTGCGATCTCGGGTGTCGTGACGATGACCGCCGCGGCGCCATCGGACACACCGCAGCAGTCGAACAGGCCGAGCGGCGCCGCGATGATCGGCGCCTTCAGGCATTGCTCCTCGGTGATCGGCTTGCGCAGGTGCGCTTTCGGGTTCTTCGCGCCGTTGTCGTGGCTCTTGACCGACACGTGCGAGATGGCCCGCTTGAGCAGCGCCGCGTCGATGCCGTGCCTGGCGCGGTAGGCCGTTGCCAGCTGCGCGAAGTTGGCCGGCGCCACGGCGTTCGGATACCACTGCGGGATGTAGGTGCCGACCTGAGCCATCGGCAGCCCGCCATAACCGGTGTCCTTGAGTTTTTCGACCCCCAACGCCAAGGCGATGTCGCAGGCGCCTGCCGCCACCGCGTAGACGGCGCCACGGATCGCCTCCGAGCCGCCGGCGCAGAAGTTCTCCACGCGCGTCACACCGATGTTGGGCAGGCGCAGCGCGATGCTCAGCGGCGTGCCGCCGCGCCCTGTGCCCACGTCGTCCATGTGCGTCGAATACCAGGCCGCGCCGAGCTGCTCCGGCGCGATGCCCGCATCGGCCATGGCCTCGTTGTAGGCCTCGACCATGAGGTCTTCCGGGCTGGCATCCCAGCGCTCGCCGAACCTGCTGCAGCCCATCCCGAGGATGGCAACCTTGTCCCTGATTCCGTTGGCCATCGCGTCGGCTCCTCAGCGTGCGGCGGCAACGCGCACCGGCGTCGCCTTCCAGAAGTAGCGGGTGAAATGGCGGCGCTCGTCGATGTCCTTGATGCGGAACACCATCTCCATCGGCGTGCCCGAGTCGACTTCACCCACATCGAGGTCGGTGAAGTCCATCAGGATGCGGCCTCCACCCTCGAAGTCGATCTGTCCGTAGTGGTGCGGCGGCGCGGGGTGGTAGGAGAGGTATTCAGCCGACCAAGACAGGATCCGTGCGGCCCGGTCCGCGAGCTTGTACGGCTTCTGCGTGTCCTGCAGCGGACGGCCCGGGTCGTATGACAAGCGCGACGGCGGGAAGTGCACGCTGCCCGTGACCTCGCAGCGGCCGGCGACGAGCCCGAGCAGGGCCGAACGGTGGCGCCAGGCCGTCGACAGCGCCGTCTTCTTGTCCTGTTCACCCCGCATGCCGCGCTCGAGCTGGAGCTGGCTCTTGAAGGCCAGGAACTTGGTGTAGTTGCGCTCTTCGGCGCCGCGCGCGACCCACTCGGTCACGCCACGTGCCGGTCGGAACGAGCGAATCGCCTCGGTGACCCGAAACACCAGGGCCTGGGCACCGCTGCCGAACTGTGCGACGACGATCAGCTGGCCGGGCGTCGCGCGCTCGAGCAGCTGCGCCAGCATCAGCAGGCCGTGGGGCAGACCGCTGTCGCCGATCTGGTCGAGCAGCGCGTCGACGACCGCCTCGGGCCTGACGCCGCAGGCCTTGGCCAGCTGGGCGTCCATCTTCGCGAAGCTGGACGGAAAGATGAAATGGTCGACCTCGGCGGCCGTGACCCCGGCCTGTCGCAGCGCCGCAGCCACGGCGGGCGGTACCAACTTGCCGATGCCTTCGTCGCGCACCCAGCGCTCCTCCCAGGCATAGTCGACGTCCTCGCCGACGGCGCGGAAGTGGTCCACGAAATCGACGGACAGCGTGCCCGCGCCGAGAAACTCCGCCAGCACCTTGTTCTTGCCGATGAGCAGCGCCGCGGCCGCGTCGCCGTCGTCCAGTTCCTGTGCGCTGGCCGCGCGCGTCTTGCGCTGGTCGGCGGCCAGCACCAGCACGTCTCCTTGCCCGGCGCCGACCCGTGCCACCGCATCGGCGACGGCGGACAAGGCCACGCGCTGCGAGCCGCCCAGGTCGACGGCGTCGATGTCGTCGTCGAGCGTCAGCGCGCCGGCAACCACGCCGGCGTTCAGCCGCTCCGCAAACGGCAGCGTGTTCGACGCCAGCAGCACGTTGCGCACATGACGACGGTCTTCCGAGGGCCCCAGGCAATCGCGCGCGGCCGCGACGGCCATCGTGATGCTGTCCTCGTCCCAGTTGGCCATGGACCGCGTGCCCTTGCGCCCGGCGAACTGCGGCGCGTACCACGCATTGGCCTGCGCCACCGCCTGACGGGCCAGACGCAGACGCGGCACGTAGCCACCGAAACCTGTGATTCCGATCATTCGGGTGTCTTTCGAGTCGATGCAGCGTCGAAGCACGCCGCGATGAAGCGCCCGCCCGCGGCGAGCGCCTGACGCGCGTCGGGCAACTGGGCAGGAAACTGCTGGAAAACGTGGATCATTCCGGGCCAGACCTGCAACTCCGCCTTCGCACCCGCTGCAAGTGCTTTGGCCACGAAATCCTCGGAGTCGCTGGCGACGGTCTCCCGCTCGCCCACCTGCATCAGCATGGGCGGCAGCGCCGCCAGGTCGGCCACGGCCGCGAACAAGGGCGACGCGAGCGGATCCTTGGGATCCCCATGCGCGCCGAGATAGGCCCGCGCCATGGCCGCGACCATCGCCCGCTGATTGAGCGGATCTAGCGCCGCGCGGTCCTCGTAGCTCGCGCCCGATGCGGTAAGGTCGGTCCAGGCCGACAGGCCCCAGTAGCCGGCCGGCAGCGCCGAGGGGCGACGCCGCAGCGCCAGCATCAGCGCCAGGCCCAGGCCGCCGCCGGCCGAGTCGCCAGCGATCGCGATCTGCCCCGGCAGCACGCCTTGCGCAAGCAGCCAGTCGTACGCGGACAGCGCGTCCTGCAGCGGCGCCGGAAAACGGTGCTCCGGCGCCAGGCGGTAGTCCACGCCCAGCACGCGTGCCTGCGCCGCCGACGAGACGCAGGCCATCAGCTCCCGGTGGGAGGAGAGTGAACCCACCTGAAATCCACCCCCATGCAAGTACAGGACCACCCGGTCGTCGCGCGCGCCGGGCGCCGCGATCCATTGGCAACGCACGCCGAGGGCGGCGACCTCCTCGACGCGGGCCTCGCCGGGCGCGGCGAACAGGGCGTCCCAGTCGGCGCGCATCTGCGCGACGGGGGTGTCGCGCCGCCAGCGGCCGTAGACCGCCTTCACGCGGGCGACGACTGCGTCGACATCGGCGCGTGCAGTCACTGGACGACCCTCCGTGCTGCGCACTCCGGGATGAGCGCTTCGGAGCGGCCCGGCGCACTCATGCCCCGCACCCCATGCCGCCGGAGACGCCCAACACCTCGCCCGTCACATACCCAGCCGACTCCGACACGAGGAAGGAGACGGCCGCACCCACCTCGTCGGGCGTGCCCAGTCGTCCCAACAACGTGGCGTCCGTCATCGCCGCCAGGATCTTGTCGCCGCCCCGCTCGACGGCCTGGCGCAGCAGCGGGGTGTCGATCGGGCCGGGCGCCACCACGTTTGCCGTGATGCCTCGGCGGCCGTTTTCGCGGGCGATGGACCGCGTGAAGGCAATGACGCCCCCCTTGGCCGCAGCATAGACCGAGCCACCGCGAGAACCCAGCCGCCCGGCCTCGGAGGCGATGTTCACGATGCGTCCGTAGCCGGCCTTGTGCATGCCGTCGAGCACGGCATGCGTGGTGTTGAGCACCGACTCGAGGTTCACCGCCAGCAGGCGGCGCCATTCGTCGGGCGCGCTGCGCGTGAAGAAGGCGTGCTGGTCCACGCCCGCACTGTTGACGAGGATGTCGAAGGGGCCGTGCTGCAGCACCAAGCTCCGCACGAGCTCGAAGTCGGTGACGTCGACCTGCACCCCAACGGCACCGATCGCGGCAGCCACACGCGCGCAAGCCTCCCCCTGCAGGTCCGCGATGACGACCGCTGCACCATCGGCGACCAGGCGGCGCGCGACGGCAGCACCGATGCCGCTCGCGCCGCCGGCCACCAGTGCGCGACGACCCGCGAGGGGGGACACCGCGGCGCCCATCAGCGTCCGGTGAAGCGTGGGACGCGCTTCTCGATCACTGCCGCCAGCCCTTCACGGGCATCGGCCATTCCCGAGAGCGTGGCCTGGGTGCTGTTCTCCTCGGGCATCGCCGCCTCCACGCCCTGACCGATGCCACTCCACAGCAGGCGCTTCGTATTCGCCAGCGCTGCCGGGGCGCCCGCAGCCAGCTGCCGGGCCAGGGAGAGGGCCTCGGCGTGCAGGCTGTCGTCGGGCACCACGCGCGTGATCAGACCCATCTCCTTGGCCTCGGCCGCCGTGATCGTGGGGTTCAGCATCAGGATCTCGGTCGCACGGCGCAGGCCGACGAGCTGGGTCAGGGTCACCGATACGCCGGCATCCGGCACCATCGCCACGCGCGTGGCTCCGGCGAGGAACTTCGCCGACTCGGCCGCGACGACGAAGTCGGACGCGCACACCAGCCCCATGCCGCCGCCGCCGGCCGCGAAGCCGTGCACGGCGGCGACCACGGGCGGGTTCAACCGCATCAGCCCCGTGGCGACGAGCTGCAGGTAGCTGGTGGCCACGCGGATGTAATGCGGCAGGTCCTCGCCCTTGGAAAGGAAGGTGTGCACGTCACCACCCGCGCAGAAGTTCCGGCCTTCGCCGGTCAGCAGCACGCTGCGAACGCGGCCGTCGCCGTGCACGCGCATCACGACGTCGTGCAGCGCCTTGAGCAATCCGACATCGAGGCCGTTGGCCGACTCCGGCCGGTTCAGCCGGACGTGGGCCACGCCGTCGGCGTGCAGTTCCAGCAACGCCGGCCCTTCGGCCACGAGCACCTGTGCAGCGTCCATCACCGCGCCCTCAGATCAGGAAGGCCATGGTGTGCAAGGCCTGTTGGTTGTTGACCAGCATCACCTTCTTCCGCGCCATGCGCAGGCCGTCGGCCACGCGGCGCAACGCGTACTCGTTGCGCGACGCCCAGAGCGTGTCGCCGCGCGCGTTCGATTCGAAGACCAGCGCGTTGGCCGCGACACGGAGCTCCCCGCCGTCGTCGGACAGGATCTCGACGTTGGACACCAGCCGGCGCAGCCGCGATTGCGGTGTCTGGCTGAAGCGCTTGCCGGTGTGGTACTGGCGGATGCGCAGCGCGATGCGCGAACGGTTGTCGTAGAGGATCGACATCTTCTGCTCCGGATCGATGTCGTCGCCGTTGGCCGGCACCCAGTAGACGCCGTCGTCGGTCCACAGGCTCTCCCACTCGTCGTACCGATGCTCGTCCTGCAGTCGCGCCTCGCGGTAGATGAACTGGGTGACCTCGTCCAGGGTCGCGCGCTGTTCAGCCGTCATCGCCATCACGCCGCCTCCATCAGCGACCTGTAGTGCCGCCAGATGCCCCGGCTCGGCACCTCGTCGGTGTTGTCGCCGATCAGGAAGCCGTCCTCGTCGCGCCGCTCGCGATGCCTGCCGCGGCCGAGGTACAGCCACTCCGGGTTGCGCATCTGCACGCCCATCTGCGTCCTCTCGTACATCTCGGCATCGTCGGCGAGCAGGAAGCCCGCGGGCCCGACCGAGCCCATGGTCTGCTGGCGCATGCGGCGGTTCAGGTCGGGCGCGCCCTTGAACTGCAAGGCGGTCACATGCTGCACCGTCTCGTCCACCGCCAAGGGCTGGATGACGAAGATCTGGATCTCGGCGACGAACAGGTTCGGAAAGATCATGATGTGCGGCGTGCCGTCGATCATGATCCGGCGCGCCTTTTCCTCGCCGTGCGCCGCGTTCATCCGAGCCACGTAGTCGGGCAGCTTGTCGGGCGTGGTGCCGAACCACGACAGCGGGGCGTCGCGCTTGCGGAACTCGGGCCGCAGGTCGTTCTCGGTGTGTCCGTTGCCGAAGTCGCGCGACACGGCGGTGGATTCGGCGCTGTAGAGCGAGCCGATGCCGCTCTGCGCCACCTCGAAGATCGAGGCATGCACGAACGAAGGATGGTAGCCGTCGGTTTCGTTCTCGACCAGGAACTTCCAGTTCGCCTTGACCTTGTGCTTCAGAAAGCCAGCGGTGATCTCCACCTCACCCTCCGGCGAGGTGTCGCACAGCGCGTCGATGGCGCGCCGGGCCGCACCGAGGTGTTCCTCGAGGCTGGGACCTTCGGCGGCCATCGATCCGAACACGAAGCCCCGGTAGCTGGCGACTCGGGCGACGCAGCCCAGGCCGAGCTCACGGCGGTCGACGCCGTCGTAGCCTGACGGAAACGGGTAGCCCTTCAGAGCCCCGTCGTTAGCGAAGGTCCACCCGTGATAGGGGCACGTGAAGGAGCGGGCATTGCCCTGTTCCGTCATGCAGACGCGGTTGCCGCGATGCGGGCACCGGTTGTGCAGCAGATGGATCGCCCCGGACTTGTCGCGCGTCATGATCACCGGCTCGGGGCCGATCGACTTCATGACGTAATCGTTGGCGCTCGGCACCTCGCTCTCGTGGCCGACGTAGACCCAGGTGCGGAACCAGATCTTGCGCAGCTCCTCCTGGTAGACCAGTGGGTCCGTGTACAGCGATCCGTGCACGTGGTCCGGCCGCACGAGCCGATCCCATGCCGGCGATGGTCCGACCGGGATGTTGGGGCAGTCTTGCAAGCAGATATCTCCCGCAGGGTTGTCGGTGCTGATCGTTGGTGCAATAATAGACCGACGGGACGGACTAAGTCAAGATAACGACCCGAGCCAGTTCATCGGGAAAGACCATCACATGCCCACAGTCGTCTTCATCGACCACACCGGCACTGCCTACCGAGCAGAAGCGCCGCTGAACAAGAGCCTGATGCAGGTCGCGCTCGACAACGCCGTCCCGGGCATCCTGGGCGACTGCGGCGGCTCCTGCAGTTGCGCCACCTGCCATGGATACGTCGACGAGCCTTGGGCGTCGCAGCTGCCACCCCGCTCGGAGAGTGAGGCCTTCATGCTCGAGGGCGTGCCTGATATGCGCAGCAACAGCCGACTGTGCTGTCAGATCCGCATGACGGCGGCACTCGACGGAGTGGTCGTCCACCTGCCCGAAGAGCAGGTCTGACCTCAGTCTGCGTAGGCCATCAGGCACTCCTGCGTCAGCGTCGCCAGCGCTTGACCATCGCGGTCGTGTACCGCTCCGATGGCAAGCCCGCGGCCGAAGGCGCTGACCGGGCTGTGGGTCTGCACATGCAGCCATTGATCGGCACGGAAGGGCCGGTGCAGCCAGATAGCATGATTGAGGCTCGAGATGTAGAGCTTTCGATGGCCCAGGTCGCGAAGGTGCAGGCCGAGTGCGCTGAAGTTCAGCCACCAATCGGACATGTAGGCGAAGACGCCGGCGTGGATGCGAGGCGCATCGGGCAGCGTCTGCGCCGCACGCATCCAGAAGCGAAAGCTGCCCTGCATCGTCGCGGGTGCCAGTTGCCGTTCCGGGTCGGGGACGCGAAACTCGATGCTGGGCTTGCGGTCCTCCGAATACCCACCCAGGCGCCGTAGCGCTCGTCGAATGTCGGGATCGATGTCGTCGAAGCGCGGCAGAGCCTCGGGCTTCTCGTCGATCGGTGCCGCGCCTGCAACCGCGTGGGACGGAGCCTCCAGCGGCAGCGCGCAGGTGACCTGAGCATCCAGCACCACGCGTCCGTTGCCTTGCTCGGCGCGCACCTGCCGCGAACTGAACCGCTTGCCTTCCTGCAGCCGGGTGACCTGCAGTGCCAGTGATTCGTTCGGCATCGCACCCTGGAGGAACAGGAACTGCATCATCGTCGGCATCCGGTCCGCGGGCACGTCCGCGATCCCGGCCATCAACGCTTGCGCCAGCAACTGGCCGCCATAGGATCGACCGTTCCGGTTCGCGTCGCCATGGCGCGTCCGCCAACGTCCTGGACCGACTTCGTCCAGTTCCAGCAAGTGCCCGATGTCGAGCTCATTCCAGGTCATGTGGGGCATGCGTGGCTCTCGCTGGTGGCAACCGATGCCCGGCCGTGCGCGGCGCAATGCCGGGCTTCAGGCGCCAATCCGGCCCGAAGTCGGCGAGCCGATGGGTCGGCATCGGCGTCTCGAGCTCGATGCCCCGCAGGCGAGACTCGTACTGGTCCAGATAGTCACGCCGCTTCGCTTCGTCGGTGTACTGGATCGACCATCCGACGAACGGCTGCAGCACGTCCAGACCGCTGTAGCCGAAGGTTCCATAGTGGAGGTGCCAGAGGATCACGTCACGCTGGCCCAGCAGTCCATCGGGTTCCATCATGGCGGGGAAGCAGCCGGTCGTGAACGACAGCATCGCTCGCCGACCCTTGAGGCCACCGTTGTCGAATCGCATGCCGCCCGCACCGTACACGGTGCCGTTGGCGAAGACTCGATCGATCCAGCCCTTCAGGATCGCCGGCACCGAGAACCACCACAGGGGAAACTGCAGGATCAGAAGATCGCAGGCGAGCAGCTTGTCGATCTCCGCCTGAATGTCGTCGACGAAGGTGTGGCGCTGCGACGCCAGCTTCTGCTCGCGGTCGTACTGCAGTGCGTCGGCGAAGCGACGCTCGGTGAAGTCCATGCCCGTGGCAACCGGGTTGAAGCGCATGGCATAGAGATCGGACACGACCACCTCGTGCCCGCACGATCGCAGTGTCTCGACGGACCGATTCAACAGCGCCCGCCCAAACGATTTGGGCTCGGGATGGGCGAAGACGATCAGGACCTTCATGGCCGATCCTTTCAGGATTGGATCTAATAATAAACCGTCCCGCCGGTCTATGTATGAACGACATCGCCATCACTGCTCGCAGTCTGCTCTTCCTTCCCGCCGACCGACTCGACCGCCTTCACAAGGCGCTCTCGAGTGCTGCGCACATGATCATCGTCGACCTGGAAGACGCCGTGGCGCCGGAGGCAAAGGCTGCGGCCCGCGTGGCATTGCAGCAGCGATGGTCATCGCTCGATGAAGCCGCACGTGGCCGCATTGCGGTACGCGTCAACGCGGCCAACACCGATTGGCACGCCGATGATGGCGACTTGGTGGAAGCACTGGCGCCTCACGGGCTGGGCGCCGTGATGCTCGCAAAGGCGGAGTCGTCCGCCCAACTGGCTGCGCTGTCCCAGCGTGCGGCCGATGTCCCACTGCTCCCGCTCATCGGAACTCGACACGCTGCGCAGCCGGCGATTCGGTTTCAGCGGCAAGCTCTGCATCCACCCCCGCCAGGTGGAAACGGTCAATTTGCTGCTGGGCCCGACCACCGAGCAGGTGGCCTGGGCTCGTCGTGTTCTTGCGGCCGCCGATGAGCGGCCGTCCGGCACCTTCCGGTTCGAAGGCGCGATGATCGACGCGCCCCTGCTCGCACGCGCGCGCATCTATCTGCAGTTGAACCAACAAGGAAGACACCGATGAAGCTCCTGGTCCCCGTGAAGCGGGTCGTCGACTACAACTTGAAGGTTCGCGTGAAGTCCGACGGCACCGGGGTCGATCTCGCCAACGTCAAGATGAGCATGAACCCCTTCGACGAGATCGCGGTCGAAGAGGCGGTGCGCCTGGAAGAAAAGGGCGTGGCCACCGAGATCGCCGCCGTCTCCTGCCAATGACAACGGCCCCTCACCTTGCGATGAGGGGCCGCTGGACGGGCTGGGCCCGGTGTTACCTGGGGTGGCTGATGGGATACAAAACGGCAACCTAAGCTGTTGATCTCATTGGGAAAAGCGCCGAGGAAAACTGACTTGTTCCCCCGTCTGTTCCCCTTGTCCGCATGGGACGTCTTGGGACCATCAGCAACGACATTCTCGCGGTCTTGCTCGTCAATCGCAATGACGCTCTCACGGCCTGGGGCCGGCCCTTCGACCATGGCGGGCAGCCCTGACCTCGCAGCAAGCTACGGCCGTTCCGGCGGTGCGCCGATGGCGCTCCGCAGGCCTGCGACCAATCGGCCGATGCCTGCGACGATGTCGTCGACCTCCGACGTTGAGACTGTGATGCGCTGTCCGACCTTGTACGTCATGTCGCCCGACTCGTTGACGTAGCGCTGGTCGACGATGCCATCGCTGTGAGCCAGCAGGTGCCGCTTCTGGAACAGTCGCCTGAGACGCTCCAGATCCGCAGCGTCAAGAATGTCTGCGTAGGTGATGCCGACCCTCGCCGCCCAAAGCTCGCTGCCTTGCTCAAGTCGCTGGAAGGCATTCATCGGCGCAGGCGTCGCCGGTCCGGTCGAGGCATACAGACCCTCGCAGCACCGCTGAAAGGCAGTTACTCCGTCCTGAAGGCATGACTCAATCAGCGATCGACACATCAGTTCGGCCTCATCGCGTCCAGCCGACGCCGCGATGGCGTCGCGCACAACGTCCACGTTGTCCTTCTTGGCCCTGATCTTGCGCAGCGAGTCGTCGAACATGCGATCCACGGAACTGTGGCCGCAGGCGGGACAGAAGTACGCCGAGCCGATGACTGCGAAACGGCAGGTGCACTTCTCGCACGCGATCTCGAGCTCCATTGCTGCCGACGCAGCCGCTGGAACCCTGTGCGGCGTGAAGTGCGGTGCGCCGCCTACCTTCATCGACATCGAGATCAGCGAGTTCCTTGGCTGCCGACCGTTGAAGGCCCTCGCATCCGCGCGCATCGCGCCGTCGATCGTCGCCTCGATCACCCTGTGGGCGTGCCGCTCGGCATGTCGAACCTGGGCCTTGGTGAACCAGCTCTTGGCTGGCGCCGCGTGACCGCACATCGGACACCAGACGCCTTCGTCGCGGCAGATGTTCTTCCAGTCTTCGTCCTTGATCTTGAACTGGAACTCGCAGTTGGTCGACGGGCACTCCTTGTCGATGTAGCCCTTCTCGTCACTGTCGATGGGGACGGTGATCGAGCGGCGCTCGAGCGCGCGCAGTTCTCGCAAAAGGTTGTCGAACATAGGACCTCTACGCGGCACCAAGACAAAGAGGGGCACCGGTTCCCGGTGCCCCTCGACCTTGCGGTTACTTCTTCTTCGGCGGCTGAGGTGCCGGCGTCCGCTCCTTGACAGTCGTGTCAGGGTGCGTCTTGCCGTAGTGCTCCTTGACGTACCTGCCGGTCACAGCGCTGCGATAGCTCTCTTGGGTCTTCTTCGTCATGTCAATCACCTTTCTGTTCGATCAACATGAGCCCGATGCCTACGAGGCTCGCTAGAATCCGAGGTTCCGATCGGGGGTCCCAGCGGCCTCCCTTCCCCTGGGCTCGAACCAGTTCAGGGCGTACAAAGCCAGGTTGCCGCCTGGCTTTGTTCGTTGCAGGCCCTGTGATTGTATCCAGGCCTCGCCGAACGGCAGTGGAAACCCTTGTGGATTTCCTGTGCCCAAGTCTGCGGTGCTCCGTCGCCTACCGCGTCGCCATGTCGCCCTGGTGCAACCGGGTCATCGGTCCCCCAGCGCGGACAGGTAGGCTGTGGCCACGGCAATGCAGTGCTCCAGACTCGGCCGATACCCGGTCGCGGCGATCGCCTCGAAAGTTGCCACGAATCCTGCCCCGGGTTGCCCGATCTGCTCCAGGAACCTGTCCCGGTGCCGCACGAGGAAAGGCGCGGCTGCCGCCAGCGCATCCGGCTCCCGCTCGACCACCATGGCGAGGTCGAACAGATCGCGCGCCGTCGCACGGTCCCCGCGGTGGTACATCTTCTTGGCGATC
>Ga0209172_10002538_pt1 | contig 31664 bp, 29 predicted proteins | sample LarsenN4metaG_FD_184113 | JGI IMG/M metagenome (GOLD analysis project Ga0209172, IMG submission 184113) | Hot spring sediment bacterial and archeal communities from British Columbia, Canada, to study Microbial Dark Matter (Phase II) - Larsen... ... | reverse complement strand
CGTGGCGTCACCACGTGCAGATACGACCTGTATGACCCCCGCGTTTGGGGGCTGATTGCAACCAAAGTAGCCGAGGCGGCCTTCGCTAGTCGCCTGTATGACCCCCGCGTTTGGGGGCTGATTGCAACGCGCTTCTCCGTCGCGCAACCAAACATGACGAAGACGCTGAAGCGAAGGGACGGAACTTGCGGAGTCGCCGGAAGTAGGCTGGACTTCCGCCTGGTCGCTTGCGCCTACCCGAAGTGCGACAAGCTTGGGCGCGTCCGCCTTTGGACGGATGACGGCCGGGCTGTCGCGTTCTGCGACTTGCACGCGCTGTATCTTCGCAAGCCGATCAGCTACGACGAGTCGATCCAGGACGAGGCGCCGTCAGAGGACGAGTGAGGTGCTAATCCTCGTCGCTTCCGAATGCCGGCGCGGTGTAGTTCGGCGGCTCTTTGGTAATCCACACGTCGTGCGGGTGCGACTCGCGCAGTCCGGCATTCGTGATCTGAACGAATTCGGCTCGCTCTCGCAGTTCCGCGAGCGTGCCCGCACCGACGTACCCCATGCCTGAGCGGATGCCGCCGACGAGTTGAGTCATCGTCTCGTGAAGGGGACCTTTGTAGGGCACGCGCCCCTCGACGCCCTCGGGCACCAGCGCGCTTCCCTCCTTGACGGCGAAGTATCGGTCGGAGCTGCCCTGTCTCATCGCGCCGATGCTGCCCATGCCTCGATACACCTTGTAGGCGCGGTTGCGGTACATCTCGATGTCGCCGGGGCTTTCATCGCAACCGGCGAACATATTCCCCATCATCACGGCGGATGCTCCTGCGGCGAGGCACTTGAGGATGTCGCCGCTGGAGCGCACCCCACCGTCGGCGATGGTCGGCACGCCGCGCTTGGCGGCCGCCTCGGCGCACTCAAGCACCGCGCTGAATTGGGGCACGCCGACACCGGCAACCACTCGCGTGGTGCAGATGCTGCCCGCCCCGATGCCGACGCGCAGACAGTCGGCGCCGAGGTCAATCAGTTCGTTTACACCTGGGGCGTCCACTACGTTGCCGGCGACGACGCGGAGGTCGGGAAGCTTCGCCTTCAGCAGTTTCACACACTCCATCACGCCTCTGCTGTGCCCGTGCGCGGCGTCAATCACGATGAAGTCAACGCCGGCGTCCTGCAGCGCCTTGGCACGCTCGAAAGGCTGGCGCAAGGAGCCGATAGCTGCGCCGACGACCAGGCGGCCCTTGGAGTCCTTCGTCGCGTTGGGGTGCTGCTTCACCTTGAGGATGTCCTTGATGGTGATCAGCCCTTGGAGCTTGCCGTCCTCGTCTACGAGCGGGAGTTTCTCGATGCGGTGTTCCTGCAAGATGGCTTGTGCCTGCTCGAGGGTCGTCCCTACCTGTCCGGTGATGAGGCCGCTTGAGGTCATCCGCTCTCGAATCGGGCGGCTAAAGTCGGTTTCGAAGCGGATGTCCCGGTTGGTGAGGATGCCGACGAGTTTTCCACCCTCGTCGGTGATGGGGACGCCGCTGATGTGGTAGCGCTCCATGATCTGGAGCGCGTCCTGGATCGTGTCGTCGGGGCTGAGGCGAATCGGGTTGTGGATGACGCCGTGCTCGCTACGCTTGACGCGGTCCACCATGTCGGCTTGGGCGTCAATGCTCATGTTCCGGTGAATGACGCCGACGCCGCCCTCCCGCGCCATTGCGATTGCCATCCGCGCCTCGGTCACCGTGTCCATCGGAGCGGAGACCAGGGGGACATTGAGGCGGACGCCGGGCAGGAGGTCGGTCGAGGTGTCTACCTCGTGGGGGAGCACCTCCGTTCGCTTGGGCAGAAGGAGGATGTCGTCGAAACTGAGTTTGAGCGGAAAGGTCACGCTTTGCCTCGCGTCATGGTGCCCGCGGATTATGGCACGCACCGCCATCGTCGGAGCCGCGGCCTCGGCGCTGCTCGCGCCTACCCGTGAAACATACCGGATTTATTCCAGAACCCATAGATTCTGGTAGCTTTGCGTGAGCAGGTTTGACGGAAACTCCTGTACAGTAGTGGTCATCATGAGACGCAGGAGTGCTCGAGGCACTCTGAGCGTCTGGGCGGCGGTTGCCGGCCTTTGGCTGGTGGTGATTGTCGCCTGGGCGACTCAGATGGGGTTAGACCGCTGGGTAGTGCGGGAGCGGCAGAGCGATGCCGTCGCCGAGTACTACCGGAGTCGCGAGCCTGCGATAGGGACAGTGGCCCCCTTGCCTCCTGAGGACATTGACGGGCAGCCTATATCCCGAGAGGATTCCACGGCGGAGGACGTGCTGCTGATCATTGCCGGGTCTTGTTCCGAATGCGCAAAGAACAAGTTTGACCCGGCAAGGCTGGATTTGAGCAGCTTTAGTCAGGTAATCCTGGTCTTTACCTCAAGCGTTGAGCAGATACAAGCCGCCAAACTCGAACTACCGGAGCATGTTAGGGTGGTGTCCGACACCCGCGGGGAGCTGGCGATGCGACTCAACGCGTACTACCAGCCCCGCTTCTACCTGTTGGATCGGGGCCTTCGGCTTCGAAAGTTGCAGGGAGATGTACGTGGCGCGTCAAACTGGTACATGGACCTCCTCACTAAGGGTCCGGAGACGAGCGAATGAGACATCGAGGATTGACTCTTGTACAGTTGTTGGTTGCCATTGGGACGCTGGCGCTACTGTCGGCGCTGCTCTTCCCCACCATCCGCGGGCAGGTTGACAAGGCGAAGCAGAAAGGATGCGTCTCCAACCTCCGCCAGTTGCACGCCGCGCTGATGCTGTATCGCGAGGCGCAGGACGGGGCGGTGCCTTACGGCCGTGGCGAAGCGATGGGGCTGCCGCCCATCATGAGCATGGTCTATCCATCGCTTGTGCCCGATAAGCACGTGTTCCACTGCCGGGCGCCGTCCGGCAACTACGCAGCCAAGGTGTTCACTCAACTGTGGGCAGTCAGCGGAATGGACGGCCTCTTTCCGCCCTGGCCCGAGTATGTAAACCAGTACAAGGAGGATGCCGTCCTGCTTGTGGATATGAATCACGACCCTGCTGAACACCCACGGCTTGAGTACGTGACGCACTATGGAATTGCCATCTACCTCGGGGGCCAAGTGCGCGTCGTGCACCGAGTAGGCACGCCGACGGAGCGCACATGGTGGAACCCCGAGTAATCAAATCTACTTCCAAAGGAGAGAACAATGATACAAAAACTGACACTCTGGACGGTACTCGCAGTGGCGGCCATCGCCGCGCCCCACGTCGCCATCGCGACGTGTGCACAGGAGTGCCCCGACATGGACATACCTTGCCCGGGTGACTGCTGGCCCGCTGGCTCGCACTGGTCCTCATGGTGCTATCAGTGGGGCAACTATTGCTGTGAGTGCTTCATGATGAACATCTGGTGCGACTGCCCAGAAGGAGGAGTGTGGAACGGTTGGCGCCAGTACAGCACCTGGCAGGCAGGCAAGTGCCGGGTCATCGATGACTACCGGTCCGGCTGTATCTGGGCTCAGCCACCTCCGGAGTAGAATGGCGCGCACACGAGGTAACGGCAGCAATGACCAATAAGTGGCTTCTCGGTGCGATCGCGATAGGCGCCCTGGTTGCGGTGACGCTCGTCGGCCTCCGCCTCCTGCGCCCAAAGACGCTCGATGGAACGGCGTCGGCTGTCGTCGAGGCGTTCCTCGCCAACGACCCCGCGACCGTCTACGCGCACGGACACAAGTGCCAGAAGGACGCCTTGCCGCGAGACAAGTTCGTGGCGGCTTGGCGGGAGATCGTTGAACCTGTGCTGCGCTCCTACAAGCCGGTGGCACCGCCTAAGATCGAGGTGTCGCCGGGTGGGCTGCAAGGAACGGCAACCGTGATTCTCAGAAATGAGAAGGGGATGGAGATTGACTTCTACGTCATCACACGACCAACGGACGACGGCCCTGCCTATGACCTGATCGCCCCATTCTTCACGGCGTGGAGCATCCGAGCGGCTCAACAAGGCATCAAGGACTTGTCCGCGACCAAGACCTTCGCGATGGGTCTGGATGCCGACGCGCCGATACTTCGGAGGCTGGGAATTGACGCCCTGCCGTCCGCCAACCCTGACCGGGGGCTGATCTCGTTAGACGAGTGGATCGCGTACCTCCGCAAGGAGGCGCAAGAGGTACCGAGCGAGCGCGGAAGCGGAGGTTAAGCGACAGCGCGTCTGGGGTCGTCCGGTCAGGCATAATCGTCCGCGGACGACCCCATGACGCCGTTCGCTTTCATCATCCATCCGATTGACGCGCGACGAGACGTCGCGCGCAAGTATCCCATTGCGCGCTTCCTGCCCGAGCCCGTCATTGAGTGGTTCCTGAAGCGAAGGCGACCTTCCGTCGTCAGCGAGATCAAGGGCGTCGAAAGCCCGACCGGCGCGGTTACGCGCGGCTGGTTCATCGGTTGCCCGCTCACGCCGAAGATGATGATGGAGCTGCCGCTCGAGTTCGTCTACAGCAGAATCCTCGAGTGCTGCGAGATCGCAGCGGACCTCGGCGCGAAGATCGTTGGCCTCGGCGCCTTCACCGCGGTCATCGGCGACGGCGGCGAGACCATCGCCAAGCGAAGCCCCATTCCCGTAACGACGGGCAACAGTTTGACGGTCGCAACTGCCATAGAGGGAGCGATGGAGGCGGCGAGGCAGATGGAGATCGTCCCCTCCGAAGCGACCCTCGCCGTCGTCGGAGCGACCGGCTCGATCGGCAGGACGTGCGCGCTCATCATGGCGCCCTCGTTCCGGAGAACGATCCTGGTGGGACGGGACTTCGAGCGCACTCGAGCGGTCGCAGCCGAAGTGGGCGCAGACGCGGAAGCGACCACCGACCCGAACCGCATCCGCGAGGCTGATGTCGTCATCACGGTAACGAGCGCCGGAGCGGCTTTGATCCAGCCGGAGATGCTCAAGCCGGGTGCGGTCGTGTGCGATGTCGCCCGCCCACGAGACGTGAGCCTTCGCGTGGCGCGCGAGCGGAACGACGTTCTGGTCATTGAAGGCGGCGTCGTCGAGGTCCCCGGTGAGGTGGACTTCGGGTTCAACTTCGGCTTCCCGCCGAAGACGGCGTATGCGTGCATGAGCGAGACGATGGCGCTGGCACTCGAGGAACGCGCCGAGGCGTTCACCGTCGGCAAGCACGTCAGCCCTGAACAGGTGCGCGAGATTCAGGCTCTCGCGGCGAGACACGGCTTCCGACTCGCGGGCTTCCGCAGTTTCGAACAAGCGGTAACGGCGGACACGATAGCCGCCGTGCGCAAGGCGGCGGGACGCGGCGAGCGCCCGTCCGGCAAGACGGGCGCAGCCGTAGACCCAAGCGCTTGACGCCCTACTGCGGAGGGGGGCCGAGCTTCCCGCCGAGGCGTAGGAAGCTGAAGACGGTGTAGAACAGCGTCGCAAGAACTGCGGGAGCGATGAACAGGGGCTGCAGTTTCAGGCCGAGCTGGATGCCCTGTCTCTCCTCCTCCGTCATGTCCGCCGTTTCCAGGAACTCCTGCATTGCTCGCGTCTGTTCCGGGTATCTGCTCAGACCGTACGCTGTCAAGCCGAGCAAGACGATCCCCCCAAGCCCGGTGAGCAGCATCCCCCACCGTCGGCTGAGGCTCATTCCGATGCAGCCGAACAGCATAGCCACATAGGTTGCGAGGCTGGCGATGAGTTGCCAGCTCTCCGGTCGCAACTCCTGCGGGAACTCCTCAGGCATGCCGGCGCCGCTGCCGACAGATACGCCCGTGGCAACGCTGCAGCAGGCGAACAGAACAATACCAATGATTCCCACGACCCGGTCGGCGGTGCCGCTGGATCTCTCTTGCGGTTGATAAGCTGGTTGCACTTCTCTCCTCCTTGCCCGCCGAGTATATCACCGGCGCAAGGGCCTGTCAAGCGTCTTCGCCGAACGGCCAGGTGGGCAGGGTGTGCTGGAGCGGGCGGTCTGACCGGTGCCCCAGCGCGTACTCGGCTTGGAGGAGGGTGTGGATCTCCCTTGTGCCCTCATAGATCATTGCGCCGCGCGAGTTCCTGAAGTAGCGCTCGACCGGAAACTCGTCGCTGTAGCCGTAGGCTCCGTGGATCTCCACCGCGTCGTGCGCTGCCTGGAACGCGTTGTTGCAGTTCACCCACTTGGCGAGCGATACCTCGCGCGTGTGGCGCAGCCCGACGTTCTTCATCCAGCCGACTTTGTAGTACAGCAGCCTCCCGACCTCCAAGCCCGCTGCCATGTTGGCAATCATCTGCTGAACCAGTTGCTTCGTTCCAATCGGCTCGCCGCCCACTTTCCGCTCGTTGGCGTAGGGCACGCAGGCGTCGAGGCACGCTTGGATGATGCCCACCGCGCCAGCCGCCACCGTGTACCGTCCGTGGTCCAACGCGCTCATCGCGACCTTGAACCCGTCACCCTCTTCGCCGATTCGGTTCTCCTCAGGGACACGCACGTTGTCGAAGAAGATCTGTCCGGTGTTGCCTGCACGGACGCCCAATTTCCCTTTGATGGGTCGCGATGAAAAGCCCTCAGCCTGGCGATCCACGATGAAGGCGCTCATCCCACGAGCGGATGATTTCGCGTTTGGGTCGGTTACCGCGATCACCAAGAACTGGTGCGCGTAATCCGAGAGGGAGATCCAGGTCTTCTCGCCGTTCAGGATGTACTCCTTGCCGCTCCTCTCGGCTCGCGCGCGGATGTTCACCGCGTCCGAGCCGGCGTTCGGCTCGGTGAGACCGAACGCCCCGATTCTCTCGCCCCGCGCGAGCGGCGGCAGCAGGCGCTGCTTCTGCTCCGGAGTCCCCCACTGCAGGAGCGTGAGGCAATGGAGCCCGCTGTGGACGCTCATCACCACGCGCGCGCTGGTGTCTGCTCGCTCCAGTTCCTCGCAAACGATGCCGAGGCTGATGTAGTCGGTGTCCTGCCCGTCGTACTTTGCAGGGAGAGAGACGCCTGTCAGCCCGGCTTTCGCGAGGCTTGTCAAGAAGTCGGGGTCAGGCTCGTGGGCGGCATCCCGCTCGCGCAAGCCTGGGAGCACGTGCGCCTCGGCGAACTTGCGCGCCGATTCGCGAATCAGGTCGTGCTCGGGGGTGAGTTGGAACTCCATGGAGCGCGGATTCTACCGGTCGCCGCGCTTCTTGAACACTGCGCGCGTGTCGGTGTAGGTGCCGTCGTAGACGCCGAGCGAAAGCACCTTAAGGAGCACTGCCACGCCCTTGTAGAGCGCCCCGAGGGCGGGCTTTTTGCGGGAGAGCGTCTCCAACTGTCCTCCCCGAATCACCGCGAGGAACGCCGCCTCCAGCCCGTGCTCGGCGGCAAGGCGCCTCATCGCACCGGGCGCGATGCTCCTCCGCAGCGTTGTCGGGAAGGGCGCAAAGCCCGGCTTGCCCGCGTTCGCGTCACCGAACAGCCTGCGATACACCCACACGTGGAAGGAGTGCGGCGTGAACTTCGTCAGCAGCCCCTTCAGCGAGTACGGGTTGGTGGTCGCAATGATCAGCAGCCCGCTGGGCTTGAGAGCCTGGGCGAAGTTCGCGATGGCTCGCTCCGGGCGGTTCAAATGCTCTACGGTGTCCCAGCACACCACCGCGTCGTAGGAGTTTGGCTCGAGCGGGTGGGTCTCCACGTCGCCAAGAATCTTCTCGTCAACGTCGGTGTTCTTCTCCAGTTGCTCCGGCGAGATGTCAATCCCAACGACGAAAGGCTCGCCGGGGAACCGCACGTGGCACAGCGAGCCACAGCCGGCATCGAGCACCCGCGGACGCTCGGCGTTGCCCAACTCTCGCAGCAGAATCTGCTCAATCGCCGCGTCCGGGTCATCAGAGAAGCGCAAGGTGAGGCGAATATACCCCGGCACTTTGGCGCCCGGAGTTGCGGTACTCTCGGGCGGAGGTCATGCGAATGAAAAGACTCTTTACTCTATCCGTCGTCTTGCTCTTGGCGGCGACGTCCGCGCTTCCCCAGGGCGGGCGAGGGCCGGGTGGCCCACCCGCTACCGGCGGCCAGCGTGGCGGTCAAGCCCAGGAGCCTCGTAAGTACGAGGACGTGGTTACGTCCGAGTTCACAACTCAGGAGGGGATGTTCAAGGTCCACCGCAAGGACGATCGCCTGCTGTTCGAGATTCCGCAAAGCGCTTTAGGGCGCGACATGCTTTGGGTTACCGAGGTGAAGAAGACGCCCGTCGGCGGCTACGGCGGCACGGCAGCGGGCGACCGCGTCGTGCGCTGGGAAGTCCGCGGAGACAAGGTGCTTCTGCGAATCATCACGTACTCGATTCGCGCATCGAAGGGGGAGCGGATTCAACTCGCCGTCGAGGCGTCGAGCGTCGCCCCAATCGCCGAGGCGTTCACCATCGAGGTAACCAGCCCGTCGGGCGACCCGGTGATTGACGTGTCGCGCTTCTTCCTGAGCGACCCCGCCGAGTTCTCCGTGCGCTCCCGTCTTGGCGTCGGCGCAGTGGACAACAACCGAAGTTTCCTCGATGACGTGCTTGTGTTTCCGAACAACGTGAACGTGACCAGCACGCTTACTTTCCGTGAAGGCGCGGGTGGTGGAGGCGGTGGTTTCCGACTGGGCGGCGCCCCGGCGGGCGGCCCGAGCAACACAGCCGTGGTGCACTACAGCATCACGCTCCTTCCCGAGAAGCCGATGACGGGACGACTCTTCGACGACCGCGTCGGGTTCTTCAGCGTGTCGTTCCAGGACTACGGCACTGACGAGCACCGCGTCGCCGACCGCCGCTTCATTACGCGATATCGGCTCGAGAAGAAAGACCCCGACGCGCCGGTCAGCGAGCCGGTGAAGCCGATCATCTACTACATCAGCCCCGAAGTGCCCGAAAAGTGGCGTCCCTACGTCAAGCAGGGCGTCGAAGACTGGCAGCCCGCGTTCGAGCAAGCCGGCTTCAAGAACGCCATCCTTGCGATGGACCCGCCGGATGACCCGGCGTGGAGCCCGGAGGACGCGCGCTACTCCGTCATCCGCTGGGCGCCGACGCCGACGGAGAACGCCATGGGGCCGCACGTTCACGACCCGCGCTCGGGAGAGATCATCTCGGCGCACATCATCATGTGGCACAACATCCTGAACCTGCTGACGCGGTGGTACTTCACTCAAGCGTCGCCAAGTGACCCGCAGGCTCAGCGCATCCCGTTCCCTGACGAGTTGATGGGCGAGTTGGTGCGGTACGTCGTGGCGCACGAGGTCGGTCACACCCTCGGCCTGCAACACAACTTCAAGGCGTCGTCCAGTTACACGATCGAGCAGCTTCGCGACCCGGACTTCACCAACAAGTACGGCAACGAGGCAAGCATCATGGACTACGGCAGGTTCAACTACGTCGCGCAACCCGGCGACGGCGCGAGGCTCATGCCGGTGGTAGGACCCTACGACAAGTTCGCTCTCGAATGGGGTTACAAACCCATCCCTGGAGCGAACGACCCAGAAGACGAGAAGCGAGAACTCGACCTCATCGCGGCGCGGCAAGTAACCGACCCGACGCTGCGCTTCGGAGCGAACTCCTTTGGCTTCGACCCGTCGCAACAGACCGAAGACCTCGGCTCCGATAGCGTCGAGGCTACACGGCTCGGACTTCGGAACTTGAGGCGAGTGATGACCTACCTCATCCCGGCAACCGTGCGCTTCGGCGAGGACTACACGGACCTCGGCGCGTTTTACGGCAACGTATGGGGGCAGTACAACACGGAACTGGGCCATGTGGTCAACGTCGTCGGCGGCGTGGTGATGACGAACTATCACGCCGGGCGGGGAGGCGAACCCTTCACAATGGTGCCTAAAGAGCGGCAGCAGGCTGCTGTCAAACTGCTCAGCGACGAGTGCCTCAAGACGCCGACCTGGCTGATGCCCGAGGAGGTGCTGCGGAAGCTCGGCCCGCGCGGAGCAGCCGACAACCTGCGCGGCGCCCAGTCGCGCGTGCTGAACCAGCTGCTCAGCGACTCCAGGCTCAACCACATGATGGACCTCGAGCAGCGCTTCGGCAACCAGGCGTACTCGGTCAGCCAGATGCTCGACGACCTGCGCGCAGCCGTGTTCACCGAACTGAACGCGAGCAAGCCCGCGATTGACCTGTATCGTCGCACACTCCAGCGCACGTATGTGAACATCCTTGTGGGCAAGCTCTCCAACGACAGTACCGAGGTGCGCTCTCGCGCCATCGGGGAGTTGCGGAAAGTAATTGTGCTCATTCGTGGTGCGATACCGAACGCGGCGAACTACGAAACAGGGCTGCATCTCGACGACCTCAGGCGGCATATCGAGCACTCGCTCGACAACCCGCCGGCGCCCGCCCCGCCGGCGGCTGCGCCCGCCCTCCCCAGGGGCGGCGAGGGCAACGGCATGAGTTGAAGCGCATCGTTTCGATCAGCCTGGGCTCGAGCAAACGAGACAAGTCGAGCCGAGTGAGCGTCCTCGGCGAGGAGTTCCTCGTCGAGCGAATCGGAGTGGACGGAGACCTGCGCCGATTCGAGGAAATGTTCGCTCGGCTCGACGGCGAAGCCGACGCGCTTGGGGTCGGAGGCGCAGACCTCTACCTCTGGATTGACGATCGGCGGTACACCTTTCGGCAGATTCAACGCCTCGTGTCGGGTGCGAAGAGGACACCTGTGGTGGACGGCAGCGGATTGAAGAACACGCTGGAGCGGCGGCTGATTCACCACCTGAACGAGCACGAAGTCGTTCCCTTTGCTCAATCGCGCGTTCTGCTCACGATGGCGGTAGACCGATTCGGAATGGCAAAGGCGCTGACGGAGGTCTGCCCGAACGTGGTCTTCGGCGACGCGATGTTCGGCATCGGAGTTCCTCTGCGCATCCGCTCCTACGGCGCGCTGCGAATGATCGGCAAGGCGCTCCTGCCGATTATCACGCGCCTCCCGTTCCAGTGGTTCTATCCAACCGGCGATAAGCAGGACGAGCGAAAGCCGAAGTTCGAGTGGGCGTTTCGAGAGGCGAATGTCATCTGCGGCGATTGGCACTACATCCGAAGGCACTGCCCAGAGGACCTTGGCGGAAAGACCGTCATTACCAACACCGTTCGGACGAACGACATCGAGTTCCTATCTCGCGCCGGCGCGAAGATGGTGATTACCAGCACGCCGAAGATGGACGGCGAGTCGTTCGGAACCAACGTGATGGAGGGCGTGCTCGTCGCACTCCTCGGCAAGCGGCCCGAAGAGTTGACGGCGGAGAACTACAACTCCGTTCTCGACCGGATCGGTTGGCAACCGAACATCTACGAACTCTCTTCCCCGCCCAACTCTCCGACCTGAACCTCGACGTCACTGCGCAAATCAACGCGCGACACCGTGCCGTCTCGCACATGCACGATCCGATCGCTCACGTCCACCATCTTCAGGTCATGCGTGGCTGAGATGACGGTAACCCCTCGCTCCTGATTCAGCCCGCGAAGCAGCTGAATAATCTCCTGCCCCGTCTTGAGGTCGAGGTTGCCGGTCGGCTCGTCGGCGAGCAGGATCGCCGGTTCGTTCGCGAGGGCGCGCGCGATGGCGACGCGCTGCTGCTGCCCGCCTGAGAGTTCCGTCGGCCGGTGGTGATACCGATTTTCCAACCCGACGAGGTCGAGCAGCCTCGCCGCGCGGTCGTCCGCCTCGTCGGCGGGCACGCCGGCGAACAGCATCGGGAGCGTAACGTTCTCAAGCGCCGTGCGCACCGTGATGAGGTTGAACGTCTGAAAGATGTAGCCGATGGTGTGGCAGCGCATGTATGCCAACTCGTGTGGAGAGAGTTGCGCAATGTCTACTTGGTTGATGTACACCGAGCCGGACGTCGGCTTGTCTAAGCCGCCGACCATGTTGAACAGCGTGCTCTTGCCGCTCCCGCTCGGTCCCATGATTGACACGTAATCGCCGCGAAAGATGTCGAGGGTTACGCCCGCCAGCGCGGTTACGATCGTCGCGCCCATTCGATACTCCTTCACGAGGTCACGCGTGCGCACAATCGGTTCGCGCTCGAAACCAGCCATCAGACCTCCACCCGCAGAGCGTCGGTAGCCTGCATGCGGGCGGCGGCTAATGCGGGGGCGATCGAAGCGACCAGAGTCAACCCCGCACCAACCAACAGAGGGATCACCACCGAAACCTGAACGAAAGGAAGCACCGCCGCGCCCGACCGCCAGCCGAACAGCGCCGCCACGCCCGCGCCGAGCAGCGCGCCTGCAAGCGAGGACGTCAAGCCAACGACGAGCGACTCGATCAAGAACACCTTGGCGATGAACGTGTCAGTCGCGCCGAGACACTTCAGCGTTCCGATTTCTCGATAGCGCTCGGCGACGCTCATCAGCATGGTGTTGGCGATCCCGACTGCGCAAAGCGCGAGTGACATCGCGGCGAGGAACCGCAGCTTTGCTTGGTCGTCCGCCGCGCCGAGCACGCGAACGCCCTGCAGATAGGCGTAGAACGCCACGCCGAGGGCAACGCCCGCGCCTGTCGCCAACTGGCGAGCCGGACGCATGCGAATGCCGCTCCAAGCGTGCTGGAACGCGACCCGAAGGCTTGGGTCGCGCTGGCGTTGTATGGTGAAACTCACTTCTCTCGGAAGGAGATATACCCGCGTTGGGACAGCGAGGCGAGAAATCCGAGCAGCGAAGCCTCCGCCTCAGGCTGCGTCAGGCGAAACTCCGCCTTGAGAGCGGAAGCAATCGCCTTCGAGGTGCGCGTTCCATCGCACAGCCGCCAGACGAACGACCCCAACTCGTCCAACTCCACCTCGCGGTGAGCGGGAGCCTTCACTACGCGGGCGAGCAGGCGGCGCCAACGAGCGGACATCTCCACCGGCACCCGCAGCAGCACTCGACCATCCTCCTCCGTCCACTCCAGAGGCTCGGCGCGAATCGGCTTCCATCGCAGGGCTTCCGCTCGCGTCGCGGGACGCTTTCTCCTCATCCGGCGATCACCCACTCCTCAAGGGGCGCACTGCCCCACCCCACGCGCACCAGCGTAACCAACGCGTTCTCCTCAGAGAGGTGCAGGGCAATGCCGGTCTTTCGCACGCCTAGCAAGCCGAGAGGCAATCTCGCTGCCCCCTCGTAGCGCGCGATGTCGCCGTGCTCCGCCGCCGGTTGCAGCCGCGTCGCTTTTGCCCCCCACTCGGCGAGCGATGTTTGCGCAAGCAAGCGGTCAGCAAGGCTCCATCGCTCCGCTACCACCGTTTCGATTCGAGACGTGAATCGGACGGCGATGCGTCCAGCCAACGCGTCGAAGCGGCGCATCGCGAGGCGCGCGGGCAGTCGCAGCCGCAAACCGAGCACCTGCCACGGCAAGACGTCACCGGTGAACGATTCGAAGCCGCGAAGAATCGCGCGCGCCTCCTGCTTGAACGAATCTCGCGAAGGTCCCGAGCGCTCAATCAGAAACACTCGGCGACTCTCCTCATCCCACAGGAGGCCCCCATATCCTTTCAGTTCGCCGTGCCAGCGAAACTCGCTGCCGTCGGAGTGCGTGTGGAGCGACCGCTTGCGCTTCTTTGCGCTTTGCCGAAGAAGGCGCAGATAGTCCTGCGCGCGCTCGTTGAGATTCGGCGTCTGCTTGGCTGGCTCCCAGCGTATCTGCAACAGCCCTTCAGAGCTTCTTTCCAGTTGCACGTAGCCGCGGCGAAACCCGCCGCGCAGAACAGTTGGGTGCCACGAATCGTTCAGGGGTATTCCAAACCCCTGCCAGCAGAAGCGTGACTGCTCGTCAGCCGTCGTTCTGGTCTGATTCCTTGGCATCGAGCGCGGCCTGACGCTTGACGTCCTCCAGGGCGCGCTTGCCCTCTTCGAGGCCGCGCTGGAATTCGCCGGCTCCGCGCCCAAGGCCCCGCATCAGTTGGGGAATCTTGCTGCCTCCGAAGAGCAGCAGAATGACCACCGCTACGATGAGCAGTTCGTTCATTTGCAGGAATCCAAGCATGACTTCCATCGTAATCGTACCCTTTTGACGGGCGCTCCAGGAGATTATACGTGCTGCGGCACCCTCGATTCCACTTTCGGCGGGTAAATGCCGTAAAATCCGCCCATCGTGGACCAGAAACAGTATCGGAGCCTTCCGAGCGTGTCCAGACTGATAGAAAGCCCTGAGTTGGCTGCTTTCCCCCACGCGGATGCTGTCGAGGCGGCACGAGAGGCGATCGAGAACGCTCGTAACGCTATGGGGGACGGAGAGCCGCCCGCCGAGGAGCAGATTCTGGAGCGCGCCGTCGCCATCGCCACGCGACTCCGCACGCCCGGCTTCAACCGCGCCATCAACTGCAGCGGCGCGATCCTGAACACCGGCCTCGGCCGCGCGCGCCTGTGCCGCGAGGCGGTCAACGCAATCCAGCGCGTCGCCGAGAGCCACTCCACCCTGGAAGTGGACCTCGACACGGGCACACGCGGAGACAGGCAGCGCCCCTTGCGACGGCTTCTCACACGCCTCACCGGGGCGGAGGACGCCCTCGTGGTGAACAACAACGCCGCGGCGGTGCTCCTCGTCGTGAACACCTTCGCCCTCGGCAAGAAGGCGCTGCTCTCCAGAGGCCAAAGCGTCGAAATCGGTGGTTCCTTCCGAATGCCCGATGTGGTTCGCCAAGCGGGGGCGACGCTCGTTGACGTCGGCTGCACGAACCGCACGCGCGTCAGCGACTACGACGGCGCTGCCGACGACGAGACCGCCCTCATCATCCGATGCCATCCGAGCAACTTTGCGCTCACCGGCTTCGTCGAAGAACCTTCAGTCACCGAACTGGCGGAATGCGCCTCACGGTTGGGCGCCGTGTTGCTTGACGATGTCGGCAGCGGGTGCCTTGTCGAGACCGGGGCGCTCGGGCTACCCCACGAGCCGACGCTGCAAGAGTCGCTCCGCGGCGGCGCACACATCATCACCGCCAGCGGCGACAAGTTGCTCGGCGGACCGCAGGCGGGCATCATCTTAGGCCGGCGCGACCTCGTTCGCCAGGTTGCGCGCAATCCGATGGCGCGCGCGCTACGCATTGACAAACTAACAGCCGCTGGACTCGAAGCGACGCTGCGACTGTACGTCGAGGGGCGCGAGAGAGAGATTCCGACGATTCGCTACCTCGCTCGCTCCGTCGAAGAGGTGGAGCACCTGGCGCTCGACCTCGCCGCGCGGCTCAAGAGCGCAGGCGTAACCGCCGTCACCGAGCGGTCAACCGCCGAGCCGGGCGGCGGCGCCCTGCCGGGAACCACCCTGCCGAGCGCACGCGTCGGTTTCCCCGACAAGGAGCCGGAGGCCCTCGCACAGCGGCTTCGACTTGGCGAGCCGCCCGTCATCGGATACATCCAGAACGACACGCTATGGCTGGATATGCGGACGGTGGACGAAGAGGAGTTGGACCTGCTCGCAACCGCGGTGAGCAGCGCACGCGCAATACCATGAGCAACGGCACGCACGACGAGCAGCAACAGACCGCCGAGGCGAGCGCGGTCGTCCGCGCTCTGCTCCTCGCGCTCGACGCGTACCTGCCGGGGGCAGCCGCGCGAGGCGAGCACGTGTCGGTGTTGACGGTCAGCACCTTGGAGAGGCTTGGCGCTTCGGACGCCGAGCTCGCGATCGCTCGCCAGGCGGGCGCGCTGCACGACATCGGCAAGCTGTCGGTGCGCCGCGAGGTACTGCTCAAACCGGCTCCTCTAACCGCGAAGGAGTTGACGGAAGTGCGCGAGCACGTGCGATACGGCTCGGCGCTCCTTGCGAGCATCCCTCAAGTTGCAGCCTCCGCGCCGCTTGTGCTTCGGCAATACGAGCACTGGGCAGGCACCGGGTTTCCAGACGGCCTGAAGGAGACCGAAATACCTCTCGGCGCACGCGCCCTTAGCGTTTCGCTCGCGTTTGTGGCGATGACTGCAGCGCGGCCGTGGCGTGAAGCGCTCGGCGAAGAGGAAGCCATCGCACAGATTCGCGAGGATGCCGGGCGCTCCTTCGACCCGCAGGTCGTCGAGGCGTTCCTGGCGGTTCAGCCGCTGATTCAGCCCGTGGCGCTGTAGACCTGGGCAGGGGTGGCATGGGCGAGCGACTGACGGCATCCGCGTGGGAGAAGCCTCCGTGTCGCTCGCCCGTGTGCCTTCCGGCGGGCGCCTCGCCGCTCGTCCGCGCCGCAAAGAATGAGAGACACGGGCGACCGGACAGCCCTCCACAGCAAGCTGTGGAGGGATACCTGCTGCGAATGAGCCCTGCGCAGCGCGTACGGCGCAGGTGACCTCTGGTAAACACCCAGCGCATGGCAGAGGAGAGTTTCCACGAGGCATGGCTGAAGCGGTTCGGGTATCCGTTTGACGGCACTCCGCCGGACATCGCGCATCTGCTGCGGCACCGAAGCGTGCGCTCGTTCGATCGCTCACGCGAAGTGCCCGAGGAGACGGTTCGCGCTCTCGTAGGCGCGGCGCAGAGCGCCTCAACCAGCAGCAACCTCCAGCTCTGGTCGGTCATCTCGGTCCAGGAGCCAGGGCGTCGCGAGGCGATCGCCAAACTTTGCGCCGACCAGGCCCACGTGCGCGAAGCGCACTGGTTCTTCTCGTTCTTGGTGGATCACCATCGCCTGCGCGCCGCCGCGCTCGCCGCGGGTGAGAACCCGAGCGGGCTCGACTATGTCGAGTACTTCATCATGGGCCTCGTTGACGCCGCCCTCGCCGCCGAGCGGATGGTGTGCGCTGCGGAGGCGCTCGGCTTGGGCGTTTGCTACATCGGCGCGCTGCGAAACGACGCTCAGGGCGTCGCAGACATCTTGGCGCTACCCGACGGCACGTTCGGAGCCTTCGGCTTGTGCCTGGGCTGGCCGTCCCACGAGGCGCGAGCGGAGATCAAACCGCGCCTGCACCCCGATTCCATTTGGTTTAGAGAGAGATATGCACCGGACGTAGACGTCAGCGAGTACAACGAGCGCATGCGCAGCTTCTATGACTCGCAGGGAATGAACCCCGGCGTCACCTGGGCGATGCGCTCCGGCAGGCGCGTTGACGACCACCACCTCACCGGCAGAGAGGCGCTGAAGGAGTTCCTGCTCCGGCGCGGATTCAATCGCCGATGACGCGCGCCTTCGGTGAGGGGCACCGCGCGCGCAGCGGCCCGCGCTTCGCCGCTCGAACCCGCACCAACTCCGCGGCGATGCTCACCGCGATCTCCTCGACCGACTCCGCGCCGATGTCCAAGCCCATCGGCGACTGCACCTCCCGGAACTGCCCGTCTGTGCAGATGCCCTCTCCCACCATCTCTTTGCGAATCACTTCCCTCTTGCGCCTGCTGCCGATCATGCCGAGGTAGGCGCGCTCGCGATGGATGACCTCTTTCAGCACCCGCGCGTCGTTGCGATGTCCACGCGTTACGACGCAAATGAATGTGTCGCGGTCGGTTTCCATCTCATGCGCGTACGCTTCGGGGAGGGTGCACACCCGCTCGTGCGCGAACGGAAGAGCGCGCTCCGTCAACAGGTCTTGTCGGTCGTCCACAACGGTTACGCGAAAGCCGAGCGACGCGCCCAGTTTCGCGACTTCCCTTCCCACGTGACCAGCCCCGAAGATGATCAGCCGCTCCGGCGGCATCACCGGTTCGAGGAAGCGCTCACCGTCGAGAGTCTCGCGCCTCGTCCTCATGGCTTCCGACGCCGGCTCGTCGCCCGCGCAGTCCCCGCGGCTCAAGAAGCGCACTCTGCCTCGCGTGAGGTCATACTCGATCACACCGGCTGCCTGCTCCTCGACCGCGCGGCTCAACTGCGAGACCAGCTCATCGGACGACGGCACCAGCAGCACGCGCACGCGGCCGCCGCAAATCAAGCCATCGTCCCAGCCAAAGTCGTCATCCAAGCGAAACTCGCGGCAGAGGAAGCCGCCGTCATGCATCGCCTGCAACCCTAGGCGGCGGCACTCGGCCTCGAGGCAGCCCCCGCCGATGGTGCCGATGACCTCTCCGCTACGAAGAAAGAGGCTCTTTGCGCCGGGGACCTGGGGCGCGGACCCGCTCCGCCCCACAACGACCGCGAGGCAGAACCTAATGCCCTTCTCGTGGAGGGCGCGCGCCTGTTCGAGCAGCGAGTTCATCGGTTGCTGGTACTACGGTACCGCCACCGGCGCGCGTTCCGCACGGGGCTGCCTCTCAAAGCACGGCCTCCATCACCCGCTCGGCGATTTGGTGCTTCCCGAAGGGCGGCATGAGGTAGAGGCCATCCGCCATGCCCGGCAGGCGGGCACAGAACTCTTGCGCGACTTCGATGCCCACATCGAGAGCGGCTTCCTCGTCAGCCTCAGCCATTCTCTTGCGCAGCCATTCAGGGATCTCGATTCCCGGCACTTCGTTGTGCATGAACTCTGCGTGCCGGGCGCTTCGAAGCGGCAGGCAACCGATGAGGATCGGCCGCTCGAGGGCTCGTGCAGTCTGGATGGCTCGCTCCAGATGGCTCTCCTCGAAGATCGGCTGCGTGTAGATCAGGTGCGCGCCCGCCTCGACTTTGCGCCTCAAGCGGTCCGCCTCTTGTTGAAAGTCGGGCGCGAGCGGATTGAACGCGACAGCAATCGTGAAGGCGCACTTGCGGCGCACGGTGTTCCCTGCAAGGTCGATCCCTTCATTGAACCGTGAGAGCACTCGCACCAGCCCGACCGAGTCGATGTCGAAAACGCTCGTTGCGGCTGGGAAGTCGCCGATGTTTGCCGGATCGCCGGTTATCGGCAGCACGTTGCGAAGACCGAGCGCATGCGCCGCGAGCAGGTCCGCCTGCAGCGCGAGCAGGTTCCGATCGCGGCAAGCGACGTGCATCATCGCCTCGATCCCCGCTTGCTGCTGGATGAGGTGACAGACGGCAAGCGGAGCCATGCGCAGCCGCGCACGCGCGCCATCGCTGATGTCGATCATGTCGGCGCCCTTCTCTTTGAGCGCGACAGCGCCCTCGAGCACGCGAGAGGTGTCAAGCCCTCGCGGCAAGTCGAGCTCGACGGTGATGACGAACTTCTTGCCGAGTTTACGGCTCAGTTCGCTCGGCTCGGACTCCGGCACCTCTTCCGCCTTCTCCTGCGTTGCGGACGCGCCAAAGGTGCGCGCCAACGGCTTCTTATCGCTCAGCGCGTCCGCCAGGGCGGCGATGTGAGCCGGCAGAATGCCACAGCAGCCGCCGATGAGGTTCGCGCCTGCATCCACCAGGCGCGCCGCTGCCCGCGCGAAGTACTCGGGGGTCGTGTCGTAGAGCACTTCCTTGCCGACGGTCTGCGGTAGACCCGGCGTGGGCATCGCGAGAATCGGGAAGTCGCCCGCTTGAGCCATCCAGCGCACGACGTCGTACATCCTCTGCGGGCCCACGACGCAGTTCGCGCCGACGACATCGGCGCCCATCTCTCGAATTCGCCTCGCCACGCGCATGGGGTAGCCCTCCGCCAGCGTTTGACCATCCTCAATGAACGCTTTTGACGCGATGATGGGCAAGTTGGAGTGTCGCCTTACGGCGGCGACGGCTATTTCCAATTCGTTGAGGTCGGCAAACGTTTCGAGGATGATGCCGTCAACCCCTACGTCGAGGAGCGCCTTCACCTGGATGTCGAACTCTTTGTCCGCCTCCTCAGCCTCGAGCATTCCCATCGGCACGAGCGGCTTGCCCACCGGGCCGATTGCGCCCAAGACGAATGCGCCGTCGGCAACATCCTTCGCAAGGCGCGCGCCTTCTCGAACGATTTCCGCGACATCGTAAGCCGGCTCGCGGTGCGGCAGGCGGAAGCGGCTGATTCCATACGTGTTCGTCTCGATGATATCCGCGCCCGCTTCCACATACTCGGCATGCACCTTGTGTACCAATTGCGGCTCTTCAACGTTGGCAAGGGCAGGCAGGCGCTCGTCCCAGCCAAGCGCACGCAACCTGGTGCCGATTGCACCGTCAACGACGAGAACGCGCTCGCGAGCCGCTTCGTCAAACCGCATACCGGTTAGGTGATCTCCCGAACGAGGTTCTTCTCAGCGTAGGCGCGCTTGCTCACCTCTCGCGCAAGTTCGCCTGCGATCCTCTGGAACACCTTTGCCGTTGGGGAGTCGGGATCGGAGACGACGACGGGCACTCCTTGATCGCCCGTGGCGCTGACGGCCGGGTCGAGTGGTATCTTCCCGAGGAGCGGCGCTCGGAACCGCTTGGCGACTTCCTCGCCCTTGCCCGCGCCGAAGACCTCCGTCTCCTGACCGCAATGGGGGCAGAAGAAGGTGCTCATGTTCTCAACGATTCCGAGGAGCGAAGTATCCATCCTCTTGAACAACTCGACCGAGTGTCCTGCGATCTGAGACGCGACATCGTGCGGTGTAACGACGAGCACCACACCGGTGAGCGGCACAAGTTGCGCGAGCGACATCGGCGCGTCGCCCGTTCCGGGCGGCAGGTCAACGACGAGGTAGTCCAACTCGCCCCAGTGTACGTCGGCGAGCAACTGCTTGACCGTTCCCGCGACCATCGGCCCGCGCCACAGCACAGCCTGTCCTTCCTCGAGCAAGAAGCCGAGCGACATCACCTTCAATCCGAACCGTTGAATGGGGACGATGCGCCCCTCTTCGACCAGGGGGCGCTCATCCCGGCAGCCGAGTAGCAGCGGGATAGTCGGGCCATAGACATCGGCGTCCATCAAGCCAACGGAAGCCCCCGTTTCGCGCAATGCGACGGCGAGGTTCGCCGCGACGGTGCTCTTGCCGACGCCGCCCTTGCCGCTTGCGACGGCAATGACGTTTCTCACGCCGGGCAGCATATCCACCTCTTCGTTGGTTTGGCGCACCTGGGCGGTCATCTCGACGACGACAGCCTCGACGCCGTCCAGGCTGCGGATGACGTGCTCGCATTGCGCTTGGAGTTCATCCTTGACTGGGCACGCGGGCGTCGTCAGCTCGACCTTGGCGTACACAGATGCGCCTTCGATGCGGACCTCCTTGACGAACCCGAGCGTGACGATGTCGCGTCTCAGGTCGGGGTCTTGCACTTGGCGCAGCGCTTCGAGGACGGCTTCCTCGGAAAGTTGTGGCATGATTGGCGCATTCTACCGGTTGCGCGTTACTCGACTCTGTCCGGCACTTCGCCCGGCTTTTGCGTGCCTTCGCCCTTGCCGTCGCCACCGGGCCGCTCGTCGTCTCCGTCGCGCTGTTTCAGCAATCGTCCAGTAACGGCACGCATCCCGCCACCGATGTGGCGCGAGAGGTCGTCGAAGATGGTGTAACTGCAAGGAATGACGAACAGCGTCAGCAGCGTGGAGAGGCTCATCCCGCCGATGATGATAACGCCGAGCGGCGACCGGAACTCGGAGCCTCGACCAAGCGACACCGCGAGCGGCATCATCGCGAGGATGAGCGCAAGTGTTGTCATCAGAATCGGTCGCATTCTTGTTCGCCCGGATTCAAGCAACGCCTCGTGCCGACTCAGTCCTCTCGCTCGGAGCGTGTTGGCGAAGTCCACAAGCAAAATGGCGTTCTTGCCCACCAAGCCGATGAGCATGATGACCGCGATAAACCCGACGATGTCGAAAGGCTTGCCTGTGATCATCAGAGCCAGCAGCGCGCCGACCATCGCTTGCGGCTGCGCCAACTGAATGATGAACGGATAGAGGATATTGTCGAACAGCGCGGCAAGCACCATGAACACGAAGATGATGGCGAGGAGGAACGCGACCGCCATGTGCCCCTGCTCGTTTTGCTGCGCCTGGTTCTGACCCAGCTCCTGCCACACGACGCCTTCGCCGAGGTCGGTGTTTCGCAGAATCTCTCGCAGCTGCGCGCCTGTCGAGCCAGCCACATAGCCGGGTAGCAGATAGCCGTAGGCGGTAACTTGACGCTGGCGGTCCAGCCGCTCGACCTTGTCCTGCTTGACGGTGCGCTGTATCTGCGCCACTTCGCTCAGGAGCACCGGGCGTCCTTGACGGAACGTTATCGGGACGTTGTCGAGTTCGCTCACCTGCTTGCGCGTATCGTCACTCAGGTTGATGCGGATGTCGTACTCTCTGCCCGCCTCGCGGTACTTCGCGTCGGTGTTGCCCTCGTAGAGGACGCGCAGCACCGCACCCATCTGAGCGACCGAGAGGTCGTTGTCAGCCAACTTGGTGCGGTCGGGAATCACCGAGAGTTCCGGCTTGCCTGGCTTCGACGATAGGCCGACATTGACCACGCCCTCAAGCCCACGCAGCACTTCCGCCACCTTCTCGGCGGCGGGCAAGGCGTTCGCAGGGTCGAGGCTGCGCACAGCGACCTGAATGTCTCCACCTGGCCCGAAGTTGCCTTGACCATACACGACAATCTCGGCTCCCGGCACCTTGCCGATGCGCTGCATCAACTCCGTCTGAATCGTGGTTTGCTTGCGCGTGCGCAGGCTCTCGTCATGCGCCTTCCAGAACTCGATCGTGTCGAGCAGGGCGCGCTTTGGCTTAAGCGAGACTGAGAGGCTGGCATATTGCGAACCCGTGTTCCCCACACCGAACCCGCCCGAAGACTGCCGACCGACGATGGACGTCACGTAGTCCACCTCGGGGATGCCCATCGCTGCCTCCTCGACGCGCTCGACCACAGCGAGGGTGCGATCGAGCGATGACCCTGGAGCAAGCGTAACGTCCACCTGGATCAGCCCCGACTCAACATTTGGGAAGAAGGTGAACTGGAACAGCGGCGCACCCTTGATGCCGGCGAGGAAGTGCCCGATCGCCCCCGCCCCCGCCATCGCGAATGCGAAGACGGCGGCGCCCGCAAGATTTGCCCGCAAGCGGCGCGCGCGGTTCGACCCGAAGAGCGACACCCCGAGGGCGATGGCGATACCAAGAACCAGGAAGACGCGCGCCGGCGTAATCGCATCGATGTAACTCGGCATGAAGCTGCCGACGATGGCGAGAATGACGCCCACGAGCGCGCCGACGCCGATCCAGATGACCCACCACCGGTGGCGCAATCCCCAGTCAAGCGCAGACTTGTAGCCGTCCGCGAAGGCGTGAAGTCGCCGCTCAAACCAACCGGAGAACCCACGCTCAGGCTCGCGGTACTCGTTCTCGCGGTACCACCGGCTCGCAAGCATCGGCGTCAGCGTGAAGGAGACGAACAGAGAGAACAGCGTCGCCGCCACTACGGTCAACGCGAACGGTCGCATGAACTGCCCCACGATCCCGCCCATGAGCGCGATCGGGATGAACACCACCACGTCCACCAGCGTGATCGAGACGGCGGCGAGGCCAATCTCCATGCGGCCGTTGAACGCTGCGTCGGCGGGCGCCTCGCCCATCGTCAGGTGCCGATAGGTGTTCTCCAGCACCACGATGGCGTCGTCAACGAGGATGCCGATCGCTAGCGACAGGCCGAGCATCGTCATCGTGTTCAGCGTGAAGCCGAGGGCGGCAATCACGGCGAACGCGGCGAACAGCGAGGTCGGTATCGCCAGCGCGACGATCAACGTACCGCGGAAGTTGTGTAGAAAGATGTAGATGATGAGGACGACCAGCCCGATGCCGAAGACGAGCGCGATGTACAGGTCCTCGAGCGATTCGTTCACGCGGTCCGCGCTCTTCATCGTCGGCGTGAAGTTCACGGGGTACACCTGCTCCAGTTCATCGAGTGCCTTGAGCACGTTCTCGGTGATGGCAACGGTGTTCCCCTCGCGGGTCTTTTGGACCGTCATCACTACGGCGTCGCGACCGTTGATGCGGCTGATCTCGGTGCGCTCGGCGGGACCGTCGGTAACCGTAGCGATGTCCTTCAGGCGGACGATCGCCGGCGGCGTGTTCGGATTCTGTCGGTCGGTGATCGGGATGACGAGGTTGCGAAGTTCCTCGACGGTATTGAACTCGCCGCTCATGCGGACTCCCACCTCGCTGCTTCCTCGCTCGATGCGACCGCTCGGTACGTCCAGCGTAGAGCCGGCAACCGCGTCGAGCGCCTCGCGGATGCCCAGGCCGTAGCTGAGCAGCCGCTGGCGGTCCACGGCGACGCGAATCTCGCGCACCTGGCCGCCTCGGACGGAGATATCAGCGACGCCTTCGACACGCGCCAGACGTGCCCGAATCCTGTCGTCCACCAGGTCTCGCAACTGCAACGAAGAAAGAGTGTCGCTCTCGACGGCGATTGAGAGAATCGGTTGCGCCGCGACGTTTGCCTTGCTCGCCACAGGGCGCTCGGCGTCGAGCGGCAACCGCCCGACGATCGAGTTCACCTTCGAGGTCACCTCCTGGAGCGCAACGTCGGAGTCAATGCCCAGCTCGAACTCGATGGAGACGACGCTCAAGCCCTCCAGCGATGTGGACAGAATCTGCTTGACGCCCTCGACGCTCGTCACCGCGTCTTCGATCTGCTTGGTCACAAGCGTCTCGATCTCCTCAGGCCCCGCTCCGGGATACGCCGTCGTGACGGTCACGAAGGGGAAGTCCACCTCGGGGTTCTGCTCGCGCGGCATGCTCTTCAAGCCGAGGTAACCCAGCACGAGCATGGCGAGCATCGCCATGAGCACCCACACCGGCCGACGAATCGCGGCAAGCGTCAGATTCACTGCTGTTGCTCTGCCTCCCTCGCCACGCGGACCTTGGACTCAGGAAGCAGTTTCTCCTTTCCGTCGAGCACCACCTCGTCCTGCTCGGAGATCCCGCTCACTCGAACGATCGAGTCGGCGGTCTCCGCGACCTGCACCTCGACCTTCTCAACGCCGTCGGCGCCCTTGCGAATCCAAACATACGTCTTGTCTCCCTCTCGAACGATGGTCTCGGCAGGCAGCACGAGACTGCCGGGCAAGAGGTCCAACTCGATCCGACCGCGAGCGAACATGCCCGGCCGCAGAATCTGCCCGGGGTCGGCGATGCCGACGCGCACGCTGAACACGCGGCCCAATTCGCTGCCCACCGGATTCAGCGCGATGACCGTGCCCTCGAACTGCCGGTCGCGCACCGCGTCCACCGTAATCACTACGCGCTGCCCTTCTTTCACTCGCACGATGTCCGTCTCGGAGACTTGCGCGTCGAAGTACACACCCTGCAGGCCGACGATGGTCGCGATCGGCGTTCCGGGTGCTACGACCTGGCCAACTTGCGCAGGCTTGCCCGTAACGTATCCAGCGAACGGAGCGATGACCGCCGCATCGGCGAGCCCGGATTCAGCCAAGCGTAGGGCCGCCCGTGCCTGGGCAACGGCCGCCTCCGCCTGGTCGAGTTGTCGGCGACGAACGGCGTCCATCGTACGGCCGGCTCGCGCGTTACGCAATGCCTCCTCCGCCTGTCGCACGGCTTGTTCTGCCTGGCGAATCTCTTCGGGTCGGGTTCCTTCGAGAAGAAGGTCGTAAGCCTCTACTGCCTGCTGGTAACCCGCAAGCGCTTGGTCATGAATGGCCTGCGCGGCGTCGAGGTCAGCCTTTGCGACCGCTTCCTGCTCATACAGGCGTCGGACGCGGTCCAGGTCAGCCTTCGCCTTGTCGAGTTGAGCCTTCGCTTGATTGACGCGCGCCTTTGCCTGCTCCTTCTCCTGCGTGCGCGCTCCCGCCCGCGCGAGGTCGAGCCGCGCCTTTGCCGACTCCAATTGCGCCTCTGCCTGCCGGACGGCTGCTTCGGTCTGTTCCGGCGTCATCGCAACCTGCAGTTCAGCCTCGGAGCGTCGCGCCAATGCCTGTTGCAGCGCGGCGCGAGCCTGCTCCACCTGTAGCCGCAGGTCGGTTGTCTCGACTTGGGCGATGACCTGGCCGGCCCTGACCGCCGAGCCATCTCGGACACCCACGCTGACCAGGCGCCCTCCAACTTTCGCGCCGACCTGGACAAAATCGAGCGAGTCGAGAGAGCCGGACACCTCGAGGGTCTCGGTTACATCGCGGCGCTCCGGCCTGACGACGGTCACAGGGATCGTCGTGTCGGCGAGCATCTCCGCTTGCGCTTTGGCGTTCTGCTGAGCCTCACGGTCGGCGCAGCCGAACGCCAGCGCAGCAAGCGGCAGCAGCAGAATCAAGCGCTTCCGCGAGCGATTCGCGTTATTCTCTTCATCGGGTTGTGTCTTCATGGCAGTTCCTCCTTGCCGACTGCGCGTTGCAGCCGCGCATAGGCTTTCCAGTAATCATAAAGCGCGGTGACATGCGAAGCGCGGGCGCGAGCGAGCGAAACCGTCGCGTCGGAGACCTCCAGCGGTGTGCCGACGCCCCCCGAGTAGCGCACTTGCGCCAAGCGATGCGCCTCTCGGGCAAACTCCACGCCCTTGGCGGCCGTTTCCACAGCCTCCTTCGCGGCGACGACGTCCAGCCAGGCTTGGCGAACCTCCAACTCAACGCCGAGCCTCACTTGCTCAAGGGCGATGCGCGCCTGCTCTTCATCCTGCTTCGCCTGATCAACAACGGAGCGGACGCGCCCCGAGTCGAAGATCGGAACGCTAAGCACGGCGGTCGCGGAGACGGTGTCTCGCTCGCTGCCGAAGCCTCGCGCTTGGGGGTCGCGGCTGACGGTCGCCGTGATGTTCAACTCGGGCAGGAGTTGTCTCTCCCTGGCTCGCCGGATGCTTTCCTGAAGCGTGAGAGCGTGCTGAGCCGCGAGGACCTCGGGGCGCGCGCTCTTGGCAGTTTCGAGCAACGTCTCCAGTGCGGGTGGATCCTGAGGTACCGTGTCGGGGGGAACAAGCGACACGGGCGCGCCCGTGTCGCGCGACAAGGTGTGGTTGAAGGAAGCCTTCGCCAGCGCGAGGCCGTTCCCGGCCTGGATGCGCTCCTGCTCTGCCGCCTTTAGCTCCGACTCGAACCGCAGGACATCGAACCGCGGCACGACCCCTGCCTCGAAGCGAACGTTGGCGACGCGCAACGCCTCCTGTGCGTTCGCCACTCGCTCATCTGCAACGCCGACCAGCTCGTGCGCGACAAACACGTTGAAGAAGGCGACCTTCGCGTCGAGCGCTACGTTGTTCATCGCCGCGTGAAGCAGCGCCTCGGTGGCGTCAACTTGCGCCCTCGCCCCTCGTATGCCCCAGCCGAAGATGCCGCTCACGTCCACGGCTTGCCGCAAGTTCAGCGACAGGTTCGAACGATCGATCGGCCGGACGACGATAGGCGGCTGCATCGGGTCGAACTGCACCGTTACGTCGTTCGTGAACCGGGTGTAGGTGGCGTCGAAGGTGAGGTTCGGCAACGTCTGGGCGATTGCCTGGCGCCGGGCGCCCTTTGCCCGCTCGACGTCGGCTTCGGCTCGCTGGACGGCGAAGGCGTTCGCCTGAGCGGTGCGTACGGCGTCGTCGAGGGTCATCCCTCGTTGCCCAGGCTCCGGCTGCTGAAGGGCGGCAGGCGCGAGCGCGAGGGGGAAGAGAAAGAGTGGGATCATTGCGATTTCGACCTCCTAACTGGTTGGCCCTTAGGCTTGCGCCTCGCGGGCGCCTTTGCGGCGCGAACACCATCGAGAATCGTCTTGACGACCTCCATGACCGCGCTCTCCGGCAGGTTCCAGAGGCTGAACGCAGCGGTGGAGTGCAACAGCAGACGCGCCACGACGTTGGTGTCGTGCGGGCGCAACTCTCCACGCTTGACGTACTCCTGGAGCACCGCGCCGAGGTGTTCCGAGCCGTGACGAAGCACATCTCCCCACCGCTTGTTCACAGCCCCGTTGAGCACCGCCTCGCTGATGAACACGCGCATGAGCGCCTCGTTTCGCTTGAAGACGTGGTAAATGGCGAGAAGCGCGCGCTCCAGCGCGCGCTCGATCGGCTCGGTCGGCTCTGTCTCGGCGGCACAGCACAACTCCGGTACGAACGCATACCGTTCGAGGGTTGCAAACAGCAGGTCCTCTTTAGACTCGAAGTAGTGGTACAGAAGACCTGGCGCGACTCCGGCGCGCTGGGCAATCTCCTTGACGGAAGCGCCTTCGAACCCCTTCTCACTGAACACCGCGAGGGCGCCGGCGAGAATCTCATCCCTGCGCTCTTCGGCTCGCGCTGCAGCGGTCGGCTTGTCGGTTTGTGCCATTGATTGAACGTTCAATCTACCGCATGGTCAAGCCGCTTGTCAAGCCGATTGGACAAATGCCAGCATCAGCCCGCGCTCTTCGCCCGTCTACACCAGTAGCAATGTTCGAACTCCAGCAAAACGACGAGCACCGACCCGAGCATGGGAGCCTCTTCCCCGTGCGCGCAAGGATCAAGGTCATCGGCATCGGCGGCGGCGGCTGCAACGCCGTCAACCGCATGATCGCCGAGCGCGTTCAGGGCGTCGAGTTCATCGCTATGAACACGGACGCGCAAGCGCTCGCGGTATCCAAAGCCGCCCGCCGAGTCCAACTCGGCGAGTCGGCGACCAAAGGTTTGGGCAGCGGCGGCGACCCCGAGGTAGGGCGCGCTGCCGCCGAGGAAAGCGGAGAGACGATCCGCCGATCCGTCGCTGATGCGGACATGGTGTTCATCGCCGCAGGTCTGGGCGGGGGAACCGGCACCGGCGGAGCGCCGCTGGTTGCCCGAGCCGCGCGCGAGGCGGGCGCATTGACCGTCGCGGTCGTCACGAAGCCGTTCCTGTTTGAAGGCCCGCGCCGCAAACGGGTCGCCGAGGAGGGCGCCGCTCGCATCACCGAGTTCGCCGACACCATCATCACCGTTCCCAACGACCGCCTGCTCGAGATCTCAGAGCGGCGCACGACGCTCCAGGAGGCGTTCGCGGCAGCCGATGACGTGCTTCGCCAGGGCGTCCAAGGCATCAGCGACATCATCCTGCAGCCGGGAATCATCAACGTAGACTTCGCGGATGTGCGCGCCGTCATGAAGGACGCCGGCTCCGCCATGATGGGCCTCGGCAGAGCAAGCGGCCAGGGGGCGGCTCGCGTCGCCGCTGAGAAGGCTGCCAACTCGCCGCTCCTCGAGAGGAACATCCAGGGGGCGCGGCGTCTGCTCGTGAACATCGAGTCCGGTTCCTCCCTGGCGCTCAACGACATCCACGAGGCGATGGAGTACCTGGTGCAGTTCACGGAGCCGGATGATGCGGACGTCATCGTCGGGCACGTGCTCCGGAGCGACCTCGGCGACGAGGTGATGATCACTCTGATGGCGGCGTGCGTGGACAAGCCCTCGGCGCTGCCTGCCGCTCAGGCGGCGGTCGAGCAGTTCGAGCCACTCGAAGGCCCGCTGCCGACGGCGGAGGAAGAATCCGATTTGGCGCTCGATATCCCCACGTTCCTCAGAAGACAAAGACAGGGCGAACCGTAGGGCTTTCGTCCCACCTCCGCGGGGTCGGACCTGCCATCCGACCCCTTTTCTACAACTCGTGGGGCGGGCGTCAGGTATGAACCATCGCAAGGCGCCCCATGGAAACGTACGAGTGGTACTACGTCGGTCAATTCGGTCAACTTGGACCGCTGAGTCTTGAGCAGGTCCAAGACCTGGTTGACGGCGGAGTCATCACAGCCGAGACCTACGTATGGCGTCCCGGCATGAGCGACTGGACCGAGGCTCGCCGCGTCCCGGACCTCGCACGCCTTCTGCGCGCGCCAAGCACGCCGCCGCCGTTCGAGCCAGGCGGCCGGACCTCGAAGCGGCGAGAGCGACGAGAGCATAGGGAGAGCCGCCGCGCCCTATCGAGCCGCGAGGTTGAACTGGAATCCCCGTACGAAATCGCCAGCCCGCGCAGCCGACTGACTGGGGGCATCCTGCAGTTGCTTCTGCCCGGCGTCGGCAGGATGTATCTCGGTTACGCTGCGATTGGCGTCCTGCAACTCTTCGCCGCCGCCTGCACCTGCGGCGTGATGTGGCTCTGGTCGCTCATAGACGGCATTGTCATTCTCGCCGGCGGAGTTCGGCACGACGGGTACGGGCGGGCTCTGTCGGATTGATCGCCTCAGTGGGGTAAAAACGTCCTGACAGGAGGGAGAATCATGCGAAGCACGTCATTCGGGATCGTTTTAACGCTCGGCCTATGCCTCGCCTCGTGCTCGGGCGGTGGCGGCGGAAACGGGACCGCGAATTCACAGGGGGAGAAGGCCATGACCTTTCAAGAGGACGTTGAGTTCCTAAAGAAGCACGTCGAGACGATCGTCCTCACCGATGGATCCGGACCGGCGGTCGCCGTCGTTCCGGACTACCAGTGCCGTGTGATGACGAGCGCTTTCTCGTCGGATCAGCCCGGCATCGGCTGGATCAACTACGACCTCGTCGCCTCCGGAGAGAAGCAGCCGCACATCAACGTGTACGGCGGCGAAGACCGCCTCTGGCTCGGTCCGGAGGGAGGGCAGTTCGCGATCTTCTTCAAGAAGGGCGATCCGTTCACTCTGGAGGCGTGGCAGACGCCGGCGGTCATTGACACGGAGCCATTCGATGTGGTTACTACTACGCAAATCTCCGTCGCCTGCACGAAGACGGCGTCGCTCGTGAACTACTCGGGCACCCGCTTCGACTTCCGCCTCGACCGGACCGTGCGCTTCCTTAGCCCAGGCAGCGTGGACACCATCCTCGGCGTCACCATTCCCGAAGGGGTGAAGGTTGTCGCGTACGAAACAGAGAACACGATAACCAACATTGGGAAACAACCCTGGACGAAGGAGGGCGGACTCCTGTCCATCTGGATCCTTGGCATGTACAAGCACTCCCCGACGACCACCGTGGTAATCCCGTTCCGCGAAGGGCCCGACGAGGAGCTTGGCGCTGTGGTGAATGACGAGTACTTCGGCAAGGTTCCCGCGGACCGCCTGAAGGTTGTCGGGAACCTCATTCTGTTCAAGGCGGATGGCCACTACCGCAGCAAAATCGGCGTGCCGCCCGAGCGCGCGCTACCCATCATCGGAAGTTACGATCCCGCGCGCGAGTTGCTTACCATCGTCTCGTACTCGCTTCCACGCGGTGCGAGCGACTACGTCAACTCGATGTGGGAGATTCAGGATGACCCGTTTGGCGGTGACGTCGTCAACAGTTACAACGACGGCCCACCAGAACCGGGGAAGCCCCCGCTGGGACCCTTCTATGAATTGGAGACCTCATCCCCCGCCGCCGCGCTTGAGCCAAATCGCTCGCTTACGCACATGCATCAGACCTTCCACTTCACCGGCAGCAAAGAGGCGCTGCAGAGTATCGCTCAGGAGTTGCTCGGCGCCGACCTCGACCAGGTGGCGGGCGCCTTCAAGTAGCCTCGCCCACGGCGGGGCGCCCGGAAGCCTCGGGACGCGGTAACCTTGCCGGCGATGATTACCCTCTGCATCGCCGCAGCGTTCGCCCAGGCGGCAGCGGTTGCCGACCAGGGCGCGTATCTCACGTACCAAGCGGGTGTCGCCGTCGCGCGAGAAGGGTTCCGAATCCTCGACACCGGCAAGAGCAGCGCGCTCATCACGAGGGGCGAGACCTCGCCCGAGAAGCCCGAGAACCTTCTGATGAAGGTTGAAGCGCAGACGAAAAACGGCACGCTCAGTTCCGCGGTGCTCAACTTCGGCGGGGGCAAGACGCTCGAAGTGGCAGTCGGGGATGGCGTTGTTACGATGTCGGACGGCACCGAGGTGAAGTTCGACACAGGCCGCCCGCTCTATCTCGCCGAGAACCTGGTGTGGCACACCTTGCGCTACATCTTTCGGGACATCCCGAAGGACGCCGACCACGCCGAGCCTCAAATCCTCGTGCCGACACAACGCCTGGTGCTCACGATGACTCTCTCCAACAAGCGCGTCCGCGACGACGGCATGGTCGAGTGGACCGCGACGACCGCGGGCGTTCAACAGACGTTTGTCGTGGACAGCCAGGGCAACGTGCTGCACATCTCCATTCCAAGCCAACGCGCACAAGTCGTTCGAAAG